>Ga0315281_10006966_pt1 | contig 15992 bp, 14 predicted proteins | sample YL17G07_0_MG_FD_204540 | JGI IMG/M metagenome (GOLD analysis project Ga0315281, IMG submission 204540) | Sediment microbial communities from Yellowstone Lake, YNP, Wyoming, USA - YL17G07_0 | ecosystem: Environmental > Aquatic > Freshwater > Lake > Sediment | place: USA: Wyoming | collected... | reverse complement strand
TCGCCGACGTATCGCAGCAGATCAAGTACGGGGTCAAGCAGATCGCGGCCATCGAGGCCGACGACTACCCCAAATTGCCCGGCACGACTTTCGTGCGCGGCATGATCCGCAGCTACGCCAAGCTGGTGCGGCTCGATCCCCAGCCACTGCTCGCCGAACTGGGCCGACGCGATCCTCCGGCTGCGGTCGCGGCTGATCTGCGCAGCAGCGAGCGGGAGCCATTTCTCGAAGGCGGCAAGAAATCGAACCGAATCTATATTTTCCTGTCTTTGGCCGCGCTGACGGTGGTGACGGTCGTGGTCTATGAATGGTATGCCAGTTCGCCCTCGACGGGCGAGGTGGTGCCCATCACACCCAAGCTAGTGAAGAGCGAAGTGGTCCAGGCGCCGCTCGCGCCGGCGAGTGTGACGGAGCAGCCGGGCGGGACCATCGCGCAGGCAGTCGAGCAGCCCGGCCAGGCGACGACGGTGCCGGTTCCCGCGGCCAGCCGCAAGGCCGGCGGGTTCAAGCGCATCGAGCTCGAGTTCGACAAGATATCCTGGGTCGAAGTCAAGCAGGCGAACGGCAGGATCCTGCTGTCCCAACTCAACCCGGCCGGCAGCAGACAGTCCATCGAAGGCATGCCGCCGTTCGAAGTGGTAATCGGCAACGCCGCCAACGTGCGGCTGAAGTACAACGATGCGCCGGTCGATCTGCGGCCTTATTTCAAGGTCGACGTCGCCCGCTTGATGCTCGAGTAGCCCCGATGTCCGGCACAGCACGCAAGAGCACGCGCAGAGTGCGCATAGGCGACGTCATCGTCGGCGGCGGTGCGCCCATCGTGGTGCAGTCCATGACCAACACCGATACCGCCGACGCCGGCGCCACGGCGCAGCAGGTCTACGATCTGGCGCGCGCAGGTTCCGAATTGGTGCGGATCACGGTCAACACGGCGGAGGCGGCGGCGCAGGTCGCGCGCATCCGCGACGAGCTCGAGCGCAGGGACTGCGCGGTGCCGCTGGTGGGGGATTTCCATTTCAACGGGCACCGACTGCTCAGCCAGTATCCCGAGTGTGCCGAGGCGCTCGCCAAGTACCGCATCAACCCCGGCAATGTCGGCAAAGGGTCGAAGCGCGACGAACAGTTTGCGACCATGATAGAAATGGCCTGCAAATACGGCAAACCGGTGCGCATCGGCGTCAACTGGGGCAGCCTGGACCAGGAACTGCTGGCGCGCCTGATGGATGAGAACGGCGCTCGCCCGCGGCCGCTGGCGGCCGACGCGGTGATGAGGGAGGCGCTGGTCGTGTCGGCGCTGGAGTCGGCCGCGCAGGCTGAGAAATGGGGCCTCCCCGCGGACCGCATCGTCCTGTCGTGCAAGGTGAGCGGCGTGCAGGATCTGATCTCGACCTATCGCGACCTGGCGGCGCGCTGCGATTATCCGCTGCACCTCGGGCTCACCGAGGCCGGCATGGGTTCCAAAGGTATCGTCGCCTCGACTGCGGCGCTGTCTGTGCTGCTGCAGGAAGGCATAGGTGACACCATCCGCGTTTCGCTCACGCCCGAGCCGGGCGGCGACCGCACGCGCGAAGTCGTGGTGGCGCAGGAAATCCTGCAGACCATGGGCCTGAGATCGTTTGCGCCCCTGGTCATCAGTTGTCCCGGCTGCGGCCGCACCAGCAGCACCTATTTCCAGGAACTCGCCGCGAACATCCAGGCTTACCTGCGCAGCCAGATGCCGCTATGGCGCGAGCAATTTCCAGGGGTGGAAGACATGCACGTGGCGGTAATGGGATGCGTGGTGAACGGCCCCGGCGAATCCAAGCAGTCCAACATCGGCATCAGCCTGCCGGGTTCGGGCGAGCGGCCGGTGGCCCCGGTATTCGTGGACGGGGAGAAGACCGTGACGCTCAAGGGCGAGACCATCGCCAGCGACTTCCAGAAAATCGTCGATGATTACGTGCGCAGCCATTATGGGGCGGGTGGCATGCCCGGCGCCAGAGACGCCGCCGATGGCGCAGCCGCAACAAAAAAATCAAAAACATTTCCGATAAAGGCGGCGGTCTAAGTCCGACCCATTCCGAGCGCAACGATGAGTCATACGATACAGGCAGTCCGCGGGATGAACGACATCCTGCCGGACGAGGCGGTACTTTGGGAGGAGCTGGAGGAAACGCTGCGCTCCTGGCTCCAGAGCTACGGCTACCGCAACCTGCGCACGCCGCTGCTCGAGGCGACGGCCTTGTTTCGCCGCACCATCGGCGAGGCCACCGACATCGTCGAAAAGGAGATGTACAGCTTCGTCGACGAGCTGAACGGGGAGGCGCTGACGCTGCGGCCGGAAGCCACGGCTTCCACGGTGCGCGCGGTGATCCAGCACAATCTGCTCTACGGCAGTCCGCAGCGGCTGTACTACCTCGGACCCATGTATCGGCACGAGCGCCCGCAGAAGGGCCGCTACCGCCAGTTCCACCAGGTGGGTGCGGAAGCCCTGGGTTACGCCGGGCCGGATGTGGATGCCGAACTGCTGCTGATGTGCGCGCGGCTGTGGGACGACCTCGGGCTGGACGACATCAAACTGCAGCTCAACTCCATCGGCAGCCCGGAGGAACGCTTGCGCCACCGCTCCGAGCTGGTGCAGTATCTGCAGACGCACGAGGATGCGCTCGACGCGGACGCCAAGCGCCGTTTGCATACCAATCCCCTGCGCGTGCTCGACAGCAAGAACCCGCTGATGCAGCCGCTGATCGAGGCGGCGCCGCGCCTGCTCGATCAACTGGGCGAGGCCTCGCTGGCGCATTTCGAAGGGGTGCAGCAAGTGTTGAAGGACGTCGGCATCCCCTACAGCATCAACCCGCGCATGGTGCGCGGTCTGGACTACTACAATCTCACCGTGTTCGAGTGGGTGACCGACCGCCTGGGCGCCCAGGGCACGGTGTGCGGCGGCGGGCGCTACGACGGTCTGTTCGAGCAAATCGGCGGCAAGCCCACGCCGGCCTGCGGTTTTGCCATGGGGCTGGAGCGCCTGCTGGCGCTGATGCAGGAGGCGCGCGCGCGGGAACCTGCGGCCCAATGCGAGGTCTATGTGCTGCACCAGGGCAGCGCGGCCGGCCGCATGGCCTTCGGCGTGGCCGAGGAATTGCGCAACCACGGCTTGTCGGTTATCCAGCACTGCGGTGGCGGTAGTTTCAAGGCGCAGATGAAAAAAGCCGATGCGAGCGGCGCGGCGCTCGCAATAATCATCGGCGAGGACGAGGCCTCAAACAACGAGGTAAGCGTGAAGCATCTGCGCCAGCAGCGCGAGCAAATGCGCGTGGCGCGCGCTACGCTACCCGATGCCGTAACCAATTTATTGTTCTTGGAAGAAGACTAAGCATGGCGACATACGATCTGGAAGAGCAGGAACAGCTGGCAACGCTCAAAGCGTGGTGGAAGGATAACGGCAATCTGCTGATGACCGCCTTGAGCCTGGTTCTGATCATGCTCGCTGCCTGGCAAGCCTGGAACTACTATCAGCGCAACCAGGCGGCTCAGGCCTCGGCCTTGTATAACGCCGTGCAGAAGGCGGCCGGCGCCAACGACGTGAAACAGGTGCGCGAAAGCGCCGGCGCCATTCTCGAGCAATACCCGCGCACGACCTACGCCGCAATGGCGGCACTGGTGTCGGCCAAGGCGCACTTTCAGAGCGGAGACCTGAAAACCGCGCACGCCCAGCTCGCCTGGGTCGCCGACAACGCGAAGGACGAAGCGCTGCAGGATATCGCGCGGCTGCGCCTCGTCAGCGTGATGTTGGACGAAAAAGCCTATGACGATGCGCTGAAGACGCTCGACGCCAAGCACGGCGCCGCGTTCGATGCGCAGTTCCTGGCGGCCCGTGGAGACGTACTCGTGGCTCAAGGTAAAACGGAAGAGGCGCGCGGCGCTTACAAAGCCGCGCTGGACAAGGCGGACGCCAGGGATGCCGGTTTGCGCGGATCCATCCAGCTGCGTCTGGATGCGCTGGGAGCGGCGAAATGAGGCGTATCTTCGCCTTCGTCCCGGCGCTCGCGGCTGCGCTGCTGGTCGCGGCTTGCGGCGGCGGCGGCATGGTCAGCAACGCAATCGACAGCATCAATCCCATGAACTGGTTCGGCAGCCGTAGCGCGGCGCCGGAAATGGCCCCGTTGCCGCCGCTGACGAATTCAGTTGCAGTAAGCACGCTGTGGCAGGCGAACATAGGCAATTCGCAGCAGGCGGTATTCGACCCGGCGGTGGCGGGCGATAGCGTCTACGCGGCTGCCTATGACGGCACGGTCACGCGCTTGGATGCCGGCAGCGGCAAGCAATTGTGGCGCATCAATGCGGGAGAGGGCCTGACTGGCGGCGTCGGCAGCGACGGCAAAGTGGTGGTGGTCGGCAGCGGCAAGGGCGAGGTGCTGGCTTTCGACGTCAACGGCACCGCGCTATGGAAGACGCAGGTCAGCAGTGAAGTGCTGGCTGCGCCGCAGGTGGCGGGCGACGTGGTCGTGGTGCGCAGTGCCGACGGTCGCGTCTTCGGCCTGAGCGCGAAGGACGGAAAGCGCAAGTGGTATTACCAGCGCCCCACACCGGTGCTCACGGTGCGCTCGCCGGTGGGAATCAGTATCTCCAGGGGTGTTGCCTACGCCGGCTTTGCCGGCGGCAAGCTGGTCGCAATCAATTTGGACAGCGGCGCGGTGCGCTGGGAGGCTACTGTCGCCCTGCCGCGCGGCGCCACCGAGCTGGAGCGGGTCACCGACGTAATCGGTTTGCCGGTCGTCACCGAGCGCGAGGTCTGCGCGGTCGCCTATCAGGGCCGCATCGGCTGCTTCGACCTGGCCACCGGCCAGGCCGTGTGGGGTCGCGAAATGTCGAGTACCTCCGGCTTATCTTTCGATGCGCGCTACGCCTTCGTCAGCGACGACAAGGGTGCGGTGCATGCGCTCGACCGCATCGGCGGCACCAGCGTGTGGAAACAGGATAAGCTGCGCCTGCGCAACCTGTCCGCGCCGCTCGCCCTGGGACGCGAGATAGCGGTCGCCGACATTCAGGGCTATGTGCATTTTCTCGCTCGCGACACGGGCGCCTTTGTCGGCCGTGTCGCAACCGACGGTAGCCCCGTCAGCACCAATCCGGTCATGCTGCCCAACGGCGGCTTTCTCATACAGACCCGCAACGGCGGGCTGTATGCCTTCAGCGCGAAATAGAAAGAGCCTTCAACGCCGGAACGTATTGGGCGCAGACAAAATAATAGTCGATTTGTTCGCGTCCTTCGCGCCTTTGCCTTCGATCCCACGAGCATGAAACCTACGGTAGTCATCGTCGGCCGGCCGAACGTCGGCAAATCAACGCTGTTCAACCGGCTCACGCGCAGCCGCGATGCCCTGGTCGCGGACATGCCCGGATTGACGCGCGATCGCCATTACGGCGAAGGCCGAGTGGGAGACAGGCCCTATTTAGTGGTCGACACCGGCGGCTTTGAGCCCGTGGCAAAGGACGGCATTCTGCACGAGATGGCGAAGCAGACGCTGCAGGCCATTGCCGAAGCGGACGTCATCCTGTTCATGGTCGACGTGCGCCAGGGGCTCGCGCCGCAGGACCGCAACATCGCCGACATGCTACGCAAGACCGGCAGGCGGGTGCTGCTCACCGTGAACAAGGCGGAAGGCATGAATATCGGCGTGGTCACGGCCGAATTTCATGAACTCGGGCTGGGCCAGCCTTATGCTATTTCCGCGGCGCATGGGGACGGCGTCCACGACCTCGTCGATCTGGCTCTCGCCGGATTCGCGCCCGAGAGCGAGGAGGAGCCGCCGCTGGCGGACCACCCGCGCATCGCGATCATCGGCCGGCCCAATGTTGGAAAATCGACCCTGATCAACAGCCTCCTGGGCGAGAACCGGGTCATCGCTTTCGACCAGCCGGGCACCACCCGCGACAGCATCGATGTCCCGTTCGAGCGCGAAGGCAGGCGCTACACCCTGGTCGATACCGCCGGTCTGCGGCGCCGCGGACAAGTGTTCGAGTCGGTGGAAAAATTCTCGGTGATCAAGACGCTGCAGTCGGTGGATCAGGCCAACGTGGTGGTGCTGGTGCTCGACGCGCAGGCCGACATCTCGGACCAGGACTCGCACATCGCCGGCTACGTGGTGGAGAAAGGTCGCGCCCTGGTGGTGGCGGTGAACAAATGGGACGGACTGGACGACTACCGGCGCGAGTGCGTCAAGCGTGATCTGAGGCGCAAGCTCGGTTTTCTCGGCTTTGCGCGCTTTCATTTTATCTCAGCGCTGGAGGGCAGCGGTTTGTCCGGTTTGCTGCCCTCGATCGACGACGCCTACCGCGCCGCGATGACTAAACTGTCGACGCCGCGCCTCACGCGCGTGCTGATCGATGCGGTCGAGCGCCAGCAGCCGCCGCGCAAGGGCCTCACCCGGCCGAAATTGCGCTACGCGCATCAGGGTGGCATGAATCCGCCCTTGATCATCATCCACGGCAACGCGCTCGACGCGGTGCCCGAGAGCTATCGCCGCTATCTGGAAGGGCGTTTTCGCGAGGAATTCTCGCTCGAGGGCACGCCCCTGAAAGTGCAATTCAAGACCTCGGTGAATCCTTACTTGAAAAAGGCGTAGGGCGGCCCCATCTGCATACAGGTGGAAAAAGCCAGAGAAATCAATTACAGTGACAATTCAACAACAAAGCTGTGGGGGCACCATGAGCACTAAAGGGCAGTTATTACAAGACCCGTTTCTGAACACGCTGCGCAAGGAGCACGTGCCGGTCTCGATTTATCTGGTCAACGGCATCAAACTTCAGGGGCAGGTCGAATCCTTCGACCAGTACGTGGTGTTGCTGAAAAACACGGTCACCCAGATGGTCTACAAGCACGCAATCTCCACCGTGGTGCCGGCGCGCGCAGTCACTATTTCCTACGAACATTCTGCTTCCGATACTTGAGGCCGGCCGGCTTGCCGCCGCCGGCGCGCGCGATGTCTGAGCGCCCCGGGCGCGCTAATGTGGCGGTGCTGGTCGGTCTGGATTTCGGCGCCGGGGGCTATGCCGAAAGCCTGGAGGAGTTGCGGCTGCTCGCGGAAAGCGCCGGCTTGCGGCCGCGCGCCCTGATCCAGGGCAAGCGGCAGCGGCCCGATTCGGCGCTTTACGCGGGTTCGGGAAAGGTGGAGGAGATCGAGGCGGCGGTGCGCGAGCACAATGCCGTGCTGGTGGTGTTCAACCACGAGCTTTCCCCTGCGCAGCAGCGCAATCTGGAGAAGGCGCTGCAATGCCCGGTCCTGGACCGCAGCGGCCTGATACTCGGCATTTTCGCGCGGCGCGCGCGCAGCAACGAGGGCAAGCTGCAGGTGGAATTGGCGCAACTCGAGTACGCATCCACGCGTTTGGTGCGCGGCTGGACGCACCTTGAACGCCAGCGCGGAGGGCGCGGATTTCTCGGCGGGATGGGCGAGACCCAGATCGAGGTCGACCGGCGCCTGATCGGCAACCGGGTCAAGGTGCTCAAAGACAAGCTGGTCCAGTTCAAACGCCGGCGCGACGTGCAGCGCCGCGCGCGCGTGCGCGGCGAGGTGCTGTCGGTATCCCTCGTGGGGTACACCAATGCCGGCAAGTCCACACTGTTCAACGCACTCACCCACGCCGGCAGCTACACCGCCGACCAGTTGTTCGCCACCCTCGATACCACCACGCGGCGGCTGTACCTGGAGGCGGCGGGCAATGTGGTGCTGTCGGACACGGTGGGCTTTATCCGCGATCTGCCGCACGGCCTGGTGGCCGCGTTTCGCGCCACGCTGGAGGAAACCATCCATGCCGATCTGCTGCTGCACGTGGTCGATGCATCGAGCGGCGTGCGCGAGCCGCAGATAGCCGCCGTCAATACAGTGCTCGCCGATCTCGGCGCGGACGCCATCCCGCAGGTGCTGGTGTGGAACAAGATCGACCTCACAGGAGTGCCGCCGGGGCTGGATCGCGACGAGTATGGTAAAATCCGACGCGTTTGCTTGAGCGCGAAGACCGGCGCCGGCCTCGGTTTTCTCAGGACTGCCCTGACTGAAGTCGCAACCACGAAAAGATCCGCAGCAATCAACCAGGACCTTGAGCAGCATCATGGGAATACGCATGTCACTTAATGACCCACAGTGGGGCAAGAAAGGCGGGGGCAGCAATCAGGGGCCGCCCGACCTCGAAGAATTGTGGCGCAACTTCAATCAGAAACTGAACGGCATGTTCGGCAAAAAAGGAGGTGGCGACGGCCCTTCTTCGGTCCAACCGCCCAGCATGCGCCAGATCGGCGGCGGCGCGGGCCTGCTGGTCGCTCTGGTGCTGGTGGTATGGCTGGCGAGCGGCTTCTACACCGTGGATGAGAAGCAGCGCGGCGTGGTGTTTGCCTTCGGCAAATATTCGGATCTCACCAGTCCGGGCCTGCGCTGGCGCCTGCCGTTTCCGTTCCAGTCGCACGAGATCGTCAACCTATCCTCGGTGCGCACGGTCGAGGTTGGCTACCGCAACACCGTCAAGACCAAGGTGCTGAAGGAATCGATCATGCTCACCGACGACGAGAACATCATCGATATTCAGTTTGCGGTGCAGTACACGCTGAAGGATCCGCTGGATTACCTGTTCAACAACAAGCGACCCGACGACACCGTGCTGCAGGCAGCCGAGACCGCGTTTCGCGAGGTGGTCGGCGCAAGCAAGATGGACTTCGTGCTGTACGAAGGTCGCGAACAGGTGGCGACTCAGGCGCAGAAACTGATACAGGACATACTCGACCGCTACCGGACCGGCATTCTGATCAGCCGCGTGACCATGCAAAACGCGCAGCCGCCGGAGCAGGTGCAGGCCGCATTTGACGACGCGGTCAAGGCCAAGCAAGACCTGGAGCGGCAGAAAAACGAGGGCCAGGCCTATTTCAATGACGTCGTGCCCAAGGCTAGAGGCGCCGCCTCGCGCCTGACGGAGGAGGCGCAGGGCTACCGCCAGCGCGTGCTCGCGAACGCCGAGGGCGAGGCGAGCCGCTTCAAGCAAGTGCTGGCCGAGTACAACAAGGCGCCGCAGGTGATGCGCGATCGCATGTACATCGAGACGGTGCAGCAGATAATGAGCAGCACCAGCAAGATTTTGCTCGACGCGAAGGGCGGCGGCAACCTGCTGTACCTGCCGTTGGACAAGATCATGCAGATGACGGCGGGCGCCTTGCCCGAGACGACCACGCCCTCGTCCAAGCAGACACTGGTCGACCCGACGCCGAATCCGGATCCTGCGGCGCGCTCGCGCGACGCGCTGCGTGGACGAGAAAGAGAGAGCCGGCCATGAAAATCCTACGACGCATGAGTCACGTTCGGCGGGGAGCGCAGGCACGAGCCCTTGAACAGCCCGCGCAAGCTTGTTCGCGCGGGCGGTCCCACGGGAGCCGGCCATGAACAATCGTATGGGAGTCGCGCTCGCCGGCGTGCTTGCCGTGGTGGTGCTCGCGAGCATGTCGCTGTTCACCGTCGACCAGCGCGAGCGCGCCATCGTGTTCCAGCTGGGCGAGGTGAAGGAAGTCATCACCACCCCCGGGCTGCATTTCAAGTGGCCCTTGATCCAGAACGTGCGCTATTTCGATGCGCGCATCCTCACGCTGGATACGCCGGACGCGGAGCGCTTTATCACCTCGGAGAAGAAAAACCTGCTGGTGGATACGTTCGTAAAATGGAAAATTATCGATGCGCGCCAGTACTACATCAGCGTCGGCGATGAGGTGCAGGCGCAGACGCGCATTTCGCAGACCGTCAATGCCACGCTGCGCGAGGAAGTGGGCAAGCGCACGGTGCACGAAGTGGTGTCCGAGGATCGCAACGAGATCATGAAAAGCGTGCGCGAGCGCGCCAACCAGGACGCGAAGAAGATCGGCGTCGAGATTATTGACGTGCGTCTGAAGCGCGTGGATCTGCCGCAGGAAGTGAGCGAGTCGGTGTACAAACGCATGGACGCGGAGAGAAAGAGCGTGGCCAATCAGCTGCGCTCGGAAGGTTCGAGCGAGGCCGAACGCATCCGCGCCGAGGCGGACAAGGAGCGCGAGGTGATCATCGCCAACGCCTACAAGGAAGCGCAACGCATCAAGGGCGAGGGGGACGCCAAAGCGGCGGCGGCATATGCCCAGGCGTTCGGACAGAATCCGGAGTTCTACGCTTTCTACCGCAGCCTCGAAGCCTATCGTTCGAGCTTCAAGAACCGCAGCGATGTGCTGGTGCTGGAGCCGAATTCGGATTTCTTCAAGTACCTCAAAGGCCCCGGCAAGGGCAGCAAGTAGCCCTCAGGGGGAGAGCCGGGGATGGCCACCACTTTCCTCATGGCGTTCGCGCTGATGCTGGTCATCGAAGGTATCCTGCCATTCCTGTTTCCGGCGCAGTGGCGCGAGACGTTCCGGCGCATTACCCAGCTGAGCGACGGACAGATCCGGTTCTTCGGCCTGTCGTCGATGCTCGCCGGCCTGCTGCTGCTGTTTTTTGCAAAGTGAGGAGGGAGGGGGGAGGAGGAAGACATGAAACGATGCCGCTCTGTTGAGGGCGCGCCCTCTCTCTCCCGTCCCCTCCCGCCTCCCGCCGCCTGCATTCATGCGTAACTGGGTCCTGCCCGAATACATCGAAGACATCCTGCCGCCCGAGGCGCGCGGGATCGAATCGTTGCGCGCGCGGCTGCTGGAGCTGTTCCGCGTTCATGGCTACGAACTGGTCATGCCGCCGCTGCTGGAGTACACCGAGTCGCTGCTGACCGGCACCGGCCACGACATGGACCTGCGCACGTTCAAGCTGGTGGACCAGCTGTCCGGGCGTACCATGGGCCTGCGGGCCGACATCACGCCGCAGGTGGCGCGCATCGACGCGCATCTGCTTAACCGCGAGGGCGTGACCCGGCTTTGCTACTGCGGCTCAGTGCTGCACACGCTGCCGGCAGGGCTCGCCGCGACGCGCGAGCCGCTGCAGATCGGCGCCGAGATCTATGGCCACGCCGGCATCGAGAGCGACCTGGAAATACAGCGGCTGCTGGTGCAAGCGCTGACGCTGTGCAAGTTGCCCGACGTGCGCCTGGACATCGGTCACGTGGCGGTGTTTCGCGCGCTGGCGCAGCGCGGCGGTGTCGGCCCGGAATTGGAGGCCGATTTGTTCGCCGGTCTCCAGGCCAAGGATGTTTCGGTGTTGCGGAACCTGACCAAGGGTCTGGACCAGGCGACACGCAGTGCGATCCTGCTGCTGCCGGAACTGTACGGCGGTCGCGAAGTGATCGCGCGCGCCGGGCGCGAGCTGCCCAAACACGCGGAGATCACCCGCGCGCTCGCCGACCTCGACCGCCTGACGGCCATGGAAGACATTCCCGTCAGCATCGACTTGGCCGACTTGCGCGGCTATCACTATCATAGCGGCGCCGCCTTCGCGGCGTACTGCGCCCCGCTGCCAAACGCCATCGCCCTCGGCGGACGTTATGACGGTGTCGGCAAGGCCTTCGGCCGCGCCCGGCCGGCGACCGGTTTCACCCTGTACCTGCTGGAGCTGGCGCGTCTTGCGCCGGCCGAGCCTGCCCCCGGTTGCATCCGCGCGCCGCGGGCGAGCGACCCTGCCCTGGATGCCGCCGTGGCAGCTCTGCGACTGGCCGGCGAGGTCGTGATTCAGGACCTGCCGGGGCATGAGAAAGAAAACGACGAGGGACGCTGCGCGCGCGAACTCATCAAGCGAAAAGGCAAATGGCAGGTAAGAAAAATTTGAAGCTGCACGCAGGCGTGGATCAGCGCGGATCAAGCCGGCTCGGCGAACCGGTCTTTTCCGGCGCTTTCCACGATCGTGCGGCGGCATCCGTAATTCTATTTTCTTGGATCGAGCATGGCAAAGAATGTAGTAGTGATCGGCACCCAGTGGGGTGACGAAGGCAAGGGCAAGGTCGTTGACTGGCTCACCGACCATGCCGATGGCGTGGTGCGCTTCCAGGGCGGACACAACGCCGGCCATACGCTGGTGATCAACGGCAGGAAGACGATCCTGCGGCTGATTCCCTCGGGCATCCTGCGCGAGGGCGTTGCCTGCTACATCGGCAACGGCGTGGTGCTGTCTCCTCCGGCCGTGCTGCAGGAGATTGACGAACTGGAATCGGCCGGAGTCGCGGTCGCCAGCCGGCTGCGCATCTCCGGCGCCTGTCCCCTGATACTGCCCTATCACGTGGCCCTCGACCAGGCACGCGAAGTGGCCAAAGGCGCGGACAAGATCGGCACCACGGGACGCGGTATCGGCCCCGCCTACGAGGACAAGGTGGCGCGGCGCGCCATTCGCCTGCAGGATCTGTTCAATCCGCAGCGTTTTGCCGAGAAGCTGCGCGAGGTGCTCGATTTCCACAACTTCGTGCTGCAGCATTATCTCAAGTCCCAGCCCGTGGATTTCCGGCAGACGCACGACGATGCTCTGGGATTTGCGTCCCGTCTGGCGCCGATGGTGGCCGACGTATCTTCGGAGCTTTACCGCGCGGCCGCCGCCGGGCACCACCTGTTGTTCGAGGGCGCGCAGGGCTCGCTGCTCGACATCGACCACGGCACCTATCCCTTCGTCACCTCGAGCAGCTGCGTGGCCGGAGCTGCAGCCGGCGGCGCCGGAGTGGGCCCGCAGATGCTGCATTATGTGCTGGGCATCGCCAAGGCTTACTCGACGCGGGTCGGCGGCGGACCGTTTCCGACTGAACTGGAGGACGCCGTGGGCGAGCGGCTGCGCCGGAAGGGCAATGAATTCGGCTCGGTCACGGGTAGGCCGCGCCGCTGCGGCTGGTTCGATGCCGCGATACTCAAGCGTTCGATTCAGATCAACGGCGTGTCCGGATTGTGCATCACCAAGCTCGACGTGCTCGATGGCATGGAACAAATCAAGCTCGGAGTCGGCTACCGCACTGGCGGCAAGACTCTGGACATCTTCCCGGCGGGAGCCGACGCCGCCAATGACTGCGCGCCGATCTACGAGGAGATGCCGGGTTGGTCAGAGAGCACCGTAGGTGTGGAGCGGCTCGACGCGCTGCCCGCGAATGCGCGCGCCTATCTGGCCCGGCTGGAGCAGATCTGCGGCGTGCCGGTGGACATGATCTCCACCGGGGCGGAGCGCAAGGAAACCATCGTCATAAGGCATCCGTTCGAATAGCAACCGGACATCTGAGGGAACCATGGAATTCCAGGAAATTGTTTACGCCGAAGACGGGCCGATCGGGACGATCACGCTCAACCGCCCGGACGACGGCAACATGTTCACGCCGCGCATGTGCCACGAGATACGCGACTGCATCAACGACATCCGGCGCGAAACCCGGACCAGGGTGATCGTGCTCACCGGCGCGGGCGACCGTTTTTTCTGTATCGGCGGACGCAAGGAGAGGATGGAGCACACCAAGCTATACGCCGGAACGCTGCCGACGCTCGATATGTACGAGAGCATCGACCGGCTGCAGAAACCGGTGATCGCCTCGGTAAACGGTTTCGCCGTCGGCGGCGGCAACGTGCTGCAGATGGTGTGCGACCTCACCATCGCCAAGGAGAGCGCGGTGTTTCGCCAGGTGGGGCCGATGATGGGCAGTTTCGACGCGGGCTACGGCACCTGGTATCTGGAAGACCTGATCGGCAAGAAACGCGCGAAGGAAATGTGGTATTGCAATCCGAAGATTAGCGCAGCCGAAGCGCTGCAGATGGGATTGATCAACAAGGTCGTTCCCGACGCCGAGTTGAACACCGCCACCCGCGCCATGGCGCTGGAGATTGCCGAGCGCGGCGCGTTCGCGTTGGCCTCGGTCAAGGCGGCATTCAACGCGCGCCATGGCGGCGTGTCTGGTCTGTCGCGCATGGCGCACGATCTGCTCCTGCGGGATTATCTGGACGGCGACGAATCGAAAGAGCTGTCGCAAGCGTTTGGGGAGCGGCGCAAGCCCGACCCGGAGAAGTTCGGTCACTGAATCGCAGTGTCGGAGTACCCGTGAGCACCATTCTTACGCTGCACGATCCGCAGACCGCGCGCGCCTACTACGCCGAGGGCTTGTGGCAGCAAGACACGCTTTACTCGCTGCTGCGGGAGCACGCGAAGGCGCGCCCTCAGGCGTTCGCGCTGAGGGATGCCCAGCACCGGCTCAGCTGGCAGGCGCTCCTCGCATGGGTGGACAGCGTGGCCGACGATTTGCACCGGGCCGGCGTACGGCGCGGCGAGCGGGTTTCGATGTGGATTCCAAGCAGGGTGGAATCGGTAATCACTCTGCTCGCCTGCTCGCGCAACGGCTATGTCTGCAATCCCTCGATGCATCAGAACTACACCACGGCCGAGGTGCTTCAACTGCTCGAGCGCGTGCAGTGCCGGGCGCTGGTGGTGCAACCGGGCTACGGTGCGGATGGCGCACGGCGCGATATATCGGCCGAAGCGGCTCAGCTTGCGGGGATGCGCCGTGTCTACCGCCTCGCACCGCGAGCGGAGCCGGCGCCGGGATACGGCGGGCATGCATTCCCGCCGCAAAACCTGGCCCAGCCGCCCAGCCTTGCGCCCGATCTGAATCCGGACAAGATCACCTATCTCGCATTCACGTCGGGCACCACCGGCACGCCCAAGGGCGTGATGCATTCGGACAACACCCTGCTTGCCAACGGGCGCGCCATGGTGCGCGACTGGAAACACGACGACGCGACGGTGTTGCTCAGCCTCTCCCCGACATCCCACCATATCGCCACCGTGGGCCTGGCACAGGCGCTGGTGGCAGGCTTCGAAATGGTATTGAACGATCTGCCCCGCGGCACCGATGTCATCGACCGTTTGACCGAATCCGGCGCCACCTATGTCATGGGCGTTCCCACCCATGCGATCGACGTCTTGGCGCAGATGCGCCGGCGCGGCTTGACCTCGCTCGCCCGCGTCAAGGTGTTCTACATGGCCGGTTCGACCATACCCAGCGATTTGGCGGCCAGCTTTCTCAAGATCGGGATCACGCCGCAGAACGTGTACGGCATGACCGAGAACGGCTCGCACCAGTACACCCTGCCCGGCGACGCCGCCGAGACGATAGTCGCGACCTGCGGGCGCGCCTGCAGCGGCTACGAGATCCGACTCTGGCGCCAGGACAATCCCGATGTGGAGGTGGCCGCAGGGGAGATCGGCGAGATCGGCGGGCGCGGCGCGCTGCTCACGCTGGGGTATTTCGACAACCAGCGCGCCACCGAAGCTTCGTTCAATGCGCACGGCTGGTTCATGAGCGGCGATCTCGGCCGCTTCGACGAGCAGGGCAACCTGCACGTGGTCGGACGCATGAAGGACCTGATCATTCGCGGCGGCCACAACATCTTCCCGGCGCGCATCGAGGACCTGGCCCATCGCCATCCGGACGTATCCAGGGCGGCCGCCTTTCCAATTGCCGATGAGCGCCTGGGCGAGCGGGTCTGCCTCGCGGTCGTCCCGAAGGCGCCGTCGGGGCCCGGCGCGCGGGAAATGCTCGCGCATCTGGAGGCCGCCGGCCTGTCCAAGTACGACATGCCCGAGTACTACCTCGTCATGCCCGAATTTCCCATGACTGCCTCGGGCAAGACCTTGAAGCGCGAGCTTATCGCCTGGGCCAAAGAAGGCCGCATCCAGCCGATTCCCTGCCGCGCGAGCGGCGCCAACCAACCAGCCTAGAGGGCGACATGAGCGTACACCTGACGCGGCAAGACGAATTCGCGGTGATTACACTGGACCGGCAGGAGGCGCTCAATGCACTGTCCTCCGCCGTATTGCGCGAACTGGCGCAGGCCTTCGATCAGGTTGCCGGCAGCGATGCGCGCGCGCTGATCATCACGGGGGCGGGGGCAAAGGCGTTTTGCGCAGGCGCCGACATCAAGGAACTTACCGGCCGCAGCCTCACCGAACAGAGGCGCGACGCGGCGTTCGGCCAGGCGGTGCTGGCCCGCCTCGATACCTTGCCCATGTGTTCGGTCGCCGCCATCAACGGCTACGCCTTCGGCGGCGGGCTCGAGCTTGCGCTCGCCTGCACTT
>Ga0315281_10006965_pt1 | contig 15995 bp, 12 predicted proteins | sample YL17G07_0_MG_FD_204540 | JGI IMG/M metagenome (GOLD analysis project Ga0315281, IMG submission 204540) | Sediment microbial communities from Yellowstone Lake, YNP, Wyoming, USA - YL17G07_0 | ecosystem: Environmental > Aquatic > Freshwater > Lake > Sediment | place: USA: Wyoming | collected... | reverse complement strand
TAGTTGCCCTAGTTGCCCTAGTTGCCCTAGTTGCCCTAGTTGCCCTAGTTGCCCTAGTTGCCCTAGTTGCCCTAGTTGCCCTAGTTGCCCTAGTTGCCCGTCGGCCCCAAGGCGGAACGTGGTTAGATTCGTCCGGCGGCGGGGCGGCGGAAACTTGACGCCCCGGGATCCGTAAGACCGTCTGGACGGCCAACACCCCAGAGGCCCCCGCCTCGCCCCAAAAACGAATCGACGAACTTCAACAGAGAAAACCCGAAATGAGCTCAATGCCCCCCACCTCCTCCCCAGCTCCCGGCGTCGCCGGTCGGAGCACTCGAAAGAAATTCCTCATTCTGGGCGGCGGCGCCGTCGTGCTCGGCTCGATCATCGCGGCCAGCGCCCTGTCTCACGGAAAGAAGGGGCTTCCGGTCGCGATCGCCACGGTGGGGCACGAAGACGTCGTCGCCCGCGTCAGTTGCACCGGGAAAACCGAGGCGAAGCGAAAGGTCGACATTTCCGCCAACGTGATGGGGCAGATCGTCAACCTCGCCGTTCGCGAGGGGGACCGCGTCCGGAAGAACCAATTTCTTCTTCAGATCGACCGGACCCAGCTCAAGGCCCAAACCTCCGGAAGCGAAGCGGCTCTCGCGGCTCTCCTGGCCGATCGCGAAGCCTCCCGCACGAGCTTCGCGCAGACGGAAGCCGACTTCGCCCGTGCCGAGAAAAACTATCGGGAAAAAATCGTCTCAGAGGCCGAATTCCAAAGAGAAAGGTCGTTGAGGGACGGAGCACAGGCCACCCTCGCCGGCGTCGAGCGGCGGATCGAGCAGGCCCGCGCGGGGCTCGAAGCGAGCCGGGACAGCCTTTCGAAGACCACGATCCGCTCTCCCATCGACGGCATCGTGACCGCCCTCCCGGTCGAGGAGGGAGAAATTGCGGTCATCGGCACGATGAACAACGCGGGAACGAAACTGCTGACCGTGTCCGACATGAGCGAAGTCGAAGCCGACATGCAGGTCGACGAAACCGATGTCCCGCGGGTCAAGCTCGGACAGAAGGCGTCGATCACGGTCGACGCTTTCGCCGGAAAAACTTTCGATGGGATCATTTCGGAAATCGGCTCTTCTCCCATCGTGAAGGCGGGCTCGTCTCAGGAAGCGGTGGAATTCTCCGTGAAGATCGCATTCAAGAGCCCCCCCGAAGGAATTCGTCCGGGCTATTCGGTCTCCGCCGAAATCGAGACCGGCGAGCGGCGCGGTGTCATCGCGATTCCGGTGCAGGCGCTCGTGGTTCAGGATCTCGCCGAAAAGACCGCGAACGATGAGAAGAAGGACGACGACTCCAGCTCGACCACCACGAAGAAAACCCCTCACCGGACCAACGACGTCGAAGGTGTTTTTAGAATCGACCTCGGCAAAGCCAGGTTCGTTCCCGTCAAGACGGGCCTCCAGGGCGAGCTGAACATCGAAATCTCCGAAGGACTCAAAGACGGCGAAAAAATCGTCACCGGCCCCTTCCGAATCCTGCGCACCCTCAAAGACGGCGACGCGATTCGCCCCGAAGACAAACCCAAAGGCAGCAAGGACAAACCCGCGCAGAAAAGTTAGTTACGCCCCCCGGAAAAGGAATTGGAGTTTCGCTCTTGCTCTTCTTCATGAACCGCCCGGCGCGTCGAGAGTGGGTCGATGGCGGCGACAAGCCCGCAGGGCCGGTCGCAGCTGTGGCAGCGCCACAGCGAGACCGCGCCCGAGGACTTCGGCGCCGCCAGCGGCCCGCTATCGGCGCGCCTTCCCGAAACAACCGATGAGCTACTCCGAATTGGCCCGCGTCGCGTGGTCAGCCCTCCGCGCCCACAAACTCCGCTCGTTCCTGACGATGCTCGGCATCATCATCAGCGTCTGGACGATCGTCTCGGTCGTCTCGGTGATCTCCGGGATGAACGATTACGTCCGCACGAAAGTTTTTTCCCTTTCGCCCGACGTTTTCGTCGCGACCCGATTCGGGATGATCACGAGCCGCGAGGAATTCATCCAGGCGCTCAAGAGAAAACCGATCACCGAAAACGAAGTCGACCGGCTTCGCGAGGCGTGCGAGAGCTGCGGCGACATCGGCCTCTGGCTCGACTCGTCGCGCGGTGTTCACTCCGGAAGCCGGCGCCTCCCCGACGTTCCGCTCCACGGCACCTCATCCAATGTCGCGTCGCTTCAGAACCTCGACTTCGAGGCGGGGCGCTATTTCACCGATCTCGAAGACGAACGCCGCGCGCCGGTCGCGGTGATCGGGTCGGAAATTCAGGAAGAGCTTTTCCCTCATCAGGACCCCATCGGGCGCACGATCTGGATCGGAGGCTTTCCCCACCGGATCATCGGCGCCCTGGTCAAACAGGGATCCGTTCTCGGGCAGAGTCAGGATCTGGTGGTCTACACGCCGTTCCGCACCGCGCAAAAACTCTTCGGACACCGGCAGGGGCTCGACCAACAGGTGAGCTTTCTCGTTCGCTCCGCGGGAGGAATTCCGACGGTTGCTCACACGGAGGAAGAAGTCGTCCAGATTTTCCGCTGGATGCGCCACGTTCCTCCGCAGGGCGCCGACCCGATCGGCCTCGTGACGGCGGAAATGGTTCAGATGCTCTGGAAAAGCATTTCGCGGTCCACGTTCGTTTTCGTGATCATCATTTCGAGCATCAGCCTCCTCGTGGGCGCGATCGTCGTCGCCAACATCATGCTGGTCTCGGTGATCGAGCGGACGAAAGAGATCGGCCTCCGGCTCGCGCTCGGAGCGCGAAAGCGCGACATCCAGCGCCAGTTTCTCGTCGAGGCGACGTTTCTGTCGCTGGCCGGCGGGGTCATCGGGTCGCTGGCCGGCGCGGGCACGGCCTGGCTCGTCGAAACACAGTCGCCCATGCCGGCGCGCGTCACGGCCGCTCTCGTCATGTCCGCCATGGCCACGGCGGGGGGAACGGGCCTGCTCGCCGGATTTTTCCCGGCCCGAAAAGCATCAAATCTCTCTCCGATCGAGGCGCTCCGTTATGAATGATTTTAATCCGATTCGCGCATTTTTTTCCCGCAGCCGGGTCATTCGCGAGAACGTCGGATTCGCGCTCCGGGCCATCGGCGGCAACCGGCTGCGGAGTTTCCTGACGGTCATCGGAATCGTCATCGGCGTCACGACGGTCATCACGATGGTGTCCCTCGTCGACGGGTTCAAGAACGCCATCGTCTCGGACATGACCAGCTTCGGCGCGACGCTCGTGCAGTTCCAAAAATTCGAACCTCGTTTCGGCGGGGGGAGAAAGCGCCCGGAAGGGGAACGGGAACGGCGCGACCTCACCCTCGAAGACGCCCTCGCGCTCAAACGCCTCTGCCCTTCGATCGGAGCCGTGAGCCCGGAGCGGTACCTCTTTCCTTTCCCGACCCCTCCCGTCGTCAAGTCGGAAGGACACGAAGCCAGAAGCCCGACCATCGCCGGCGTCTATCCCGATTACATGGTCGCCAACAATCACTTCGTTTCGGACGGCCGATTCATCACCGACGCGGACGTTCTTCATGCCACCGACGTTTGCGTGATCGGCATCGACGTGGTCACGGCGCTCTTCCCGAAAAAAGACCCGATCGGCCGCCGTATCGAGGTCAACGGCCGGCGTTACACCGTCATCGGCGTCTTCGAGAAAAAGGGTTCTGCGATGGGGGGCGGTAACGACAACTTTCTGATGATTCCGTTTTCGAGCTTCGACCGGCAGTTCCCCTGGGTGGCGCACGGCGGCGACACGATTCACATCGCGACCGTCCCGAAGACGGCCGACCTGGTTCCCGCCGTCATCGAAGAGGGCACCGCCGTGCTTCGGGCGAGGCGAAACCTCCGCCCCGATCAGCCGAACGATTTTGCGATCTACACGCCGGACAAGATTCTCGCGCAGATGGAATCGATTCTGAACGGCATCAGTGTCGTCATGATTTTCATCGCCTCGGTGGCGCTCCTGGTGGGAGGCGTCGGAGTGATGAACATCATGCTCGTGGCGGTCACGGAGAGGACGCGCGAGATCGGAGTCCGAAAGGCTCTGGGAGCACGCCGCAAAGACATCGTCCTCCAGTTTCTGACCGAGGCCTCGACGCTGACCGGAATCGGAGGTCTGGTGGGCGTCGGGCTCGGGCTCCTGATCGTTCTCGCCATCCGGCTCACTCACCTTCTCCCCGCCACCGCTCCGCTCTGGGCCATCACCCTCGGCCTGGCCGTTTCGGTTTCGATCGGGCTTTTCTTCGGCCTCTACCCCGCCGTCAAGGCCGCGAGACTCGATCCGATCGAGGCCCTCCGATACGAGTAAGATTCTCGACGCCAGAGGAGCTGACGATGAAAATCAAAATTTCGTATTGCGTCGTTTGAAACTATCTCCCGCGGGCCGCCGGTCTGGCGGCCGAGATCGAAGAAAAATTCGGGATCGCGGCTCAGCTCGAAAAAGGGGCAAAGGGAGCTTTCAACGTCGAAGTCGACGGAAAGCTGATCTTTTCGAAGGAACAAGAGGGGCGATTTCCCGAGGGAGCGGAGATTCTGCAGGCGATCGCCGCTGGGGCAGGAACGAAAAGAAAGACCTAAGGCACATCACCGGCCATCGGCACGATCACGATCGTGTTTCGAAACGGATCGAATTCGACGACGACGAGCCGCTGTTCGTTTCTCGGGAGTACGAAGTCGATTTCACCGACGGCCTTCCGCCCCTCGGCCGCGAGCCGGACCCTGAGACGGTGCTTCCCCTCTCGCAACTCCTCCGTCAACACGAATCGTTTCGGCTCCGCCGACCCACCGCGGCCGAGTTTCCACCGGCGGATCGGGCGATCGTCGATTTCGATCTCGAGGCTTCCCTCGGGGAGCAGCGAATCGAATCGGAGCTGAATACGCGCAGGAGGGGGGAGCGGCTGCGCCGAGGACGCCTCGATCCGCGATTCGGGCGGTTCGGCCACCCATAGCAACATCACCCCTCCTAGCATGCCTAGCGCGAGCGCGAACAGGAGTCTCCGCAGGAACAGGCGGCTGAAAAGGGCCGAGCCATCGCTCGAGAACCCGCGAGGAGCCGGGAGCCCGGACGCCAGAACCATCGTCGGCCCACGACTTCGATTCGACGATTCGTCAGGAACCTCGGTGGACCCGGGAAGCGGGACTGAAAAGGGATGACTCGGCCGCGTTTTTTCCCCTTCCACGGGATCGGCAAGAAAGCTCCGCTCGAAAGCATTCGCCAGGGTGCGGCCATCGGGATATCGCTCTTCGGGATTCTTGGCCAGGGCGCGGCTGAAGAAACCGTCGAGCGAAGCCGGAAGCTCGGCGCATTTTTCGCGAACCGGAGGAGTGGCCGCGTGAAGAATCGCATGAATCACAGCGGTGATCGAATCTCCGGTGAAGGGGAGCGATCCGGTCAGACACTGGTACAGAACGACTCCCAGAGAGAAAAGGTCGGCGCGTCCGTCGACGCTCGCCGCCCGCAGCACCTCGGGCGCCATGTAGTTCGGCGTCCCCAGCGCCCGCCCCACGCGAGTCAGCTCGCTTCCAGCGATGCGGGCAACTCCGAAATCGAGAAGCCGCGGACGACCGTCCGACCCATAGCGAATATTCGCCGGCTTCACATCGCGGTGGACGATTCCCGCCGAATGGGCCGCGTCGAGGGCGTTGGCCATTTCGCGCGCGACGAGTCGGCAATCGGCCGCGGACAGGCGTTCCTTCGATTTTCGAGCACGGTCGAGGGTTTCGCCGTCCAGAAATTCCATGACAATGTACGGATGCCCGGTCAGCTCGTCGACGCCCGCATCGTGAATCCGAACGATCGCTTCGTGCTGCAGCGCCCCGATGGCCCGAACCTCGCGCAGGAAGCGCTCTTCGGCTTCCTGCCGCGCTTCGTCGGCCATCTCGTCCGGAATCGAGAGAATCTTCAGGGCGAGCCGCCGGTCCAGCGCCGGATCGTGCGCGAGATAGACCACTCCCATCGCACCGCGACCGACGAGCTGCTCGATCACGTAGCGGCCGACGACTTTCGGGCGGAAGGATTCGCTCGTCACAGTGCCGGGTAGTCTAGCCCGGGATGGGTCCGTGACCGGGGATTGCCTCCCGAGCAAAAAAAAACCCGCCGCCTCGAAGGAGGCGGCGGGGTCGACCGGGAGGAGAACCGAACGAGAGCGCCGTTACCGGCCCCCGGAGCGGTAGGGATCGGGAGCGAATCCGGAATCGGAGAATCCGCGCGCCTGCTCGCGGCGATCGAGCGGATCGGCCGGATGAAAAGGACGGGGAAGAACACCCAGCCTCACGAGCGCTTCGTGGTATTCGTAGCGAAGCTCGGTGACCGCCGCCGGAGACGACTCCGCTTCGAAGGCCACGCGGGTCACTTCGTGGTCGACTTCCCGTCCGATGCCGGTGGCGGCATTTTCTTCGGAGAGTTTCGATTTTTTCTGGGCATTCTGCCGCTGCGGTTCGGCGGAGGAGGGCGCCGGTGCGTTCTCGGCTGCGGCTCGACCGCCAGCCTCCGGCCTCGCCGACTCATCTTTCCTTTCGGAATCGCGGCTGTCGCCGCCCCAAAGGCTCGAGAAGGAGCGCGAAACGGTGGGCGGACGGCGTTCGCGAAAGAAGGCCGCGGCGACGACGCCGAGGTTTTTCGTCTTGCCGAGCCACGCTCCGTACGATTTTTCTTCGGTCGTGAAAAAGAACCGCCGCGCCGTCTGGTTCGACGTCTGCCATCCGTCGATCGTGACGGTTTCGTACGGAGCCAGAATCCATTTCGACGATTCCTGCGCCGAGGTGGCCTTCGCGTCGATCGAATTGAGGCCGTCGAGGGACAACGCCACCGCCACACGCTCTCCCGTGCGGTTCGTCAATCGAACCGCGTATTCCTGGTGCGGAATCGCTTCGATGTAATTTTTTCCCCGGGCGTCGTATTCCGTCAGAGGTACACCCTTCACCAGAATCTCCATCGAATAACTGCCGCGGTCGATCGCCCTCGCCTCGGACGCCCATCCGAGAAGCATGACAAAGGCCGGCGCTAGACCGGCCCATCGCAGGGCCAACTGCCTGAATCCGGATCTGGAGGTGAATGCCGATGAAATCATTTTCGTTCTCTCTTTCCGGTCCCGGGTCGGGACGGGAGAGAAGACCGGGACAGGCCGGAAAAGTTCCCGAAGAATCGGCGCCCCGGATTTCAGCCCGCCCTTACCCGAAGAAACAGCCGAAATCGTCCCGCTCGATCGCGTCGAGAATCTCCTCCATCGTCCGTTCTTTTTCGTCGAGGCGATTCCACATTCCGTCTCCCGAGGTCCATTCCAGGCTCCAGTAGCCGCGGCGCCGGCACGAGTGGAACCGGGCGATCGGAAGAAACCGCCGTCCCGAGCTCTCCTCTTCGATGGCCAGATCGACGACGTATCCCGCCCCGCCGGCGAGGCGGCGAACGAGAATCTCCCCCTGCACTCGCGGTTTTCGAGCTCGGAGCGATTGGGCGATCCACGGGGAGCGGTCGGCGCCGGCGGGACTCATGCGCGTGCCGTGAGGCGGGCTGCGAGACAGGCCAGACCCGCTTCGAAAATTTTCGGATCGGGAAGCAGAGACAAGACGAGAAATCCTTCCGACGGGAAATCGAAAAAATATCCCGGGTGAACCAGAACGCCGTCGTTCTCGAGGAGCGTCAGGGCGAGCTCTTCGTCGGAGGAGAGCCGCGGAACGCGCAACACGGCCGACCAGCCCCCTTCGACCGGCAGCGATTCCACGGACGGGAGGCCGGCGGAGGCCTTCCCGAGTGCCGCGTAATTTTTTCGCGTTCTGGCTCGAATCTGATCCCGGATTCGCGGCGCCAGCGTCAGCAGCTCCGGAAGGGCCGATTGAACCGGCGTCGACACGGAAAGAAAGTGATCGGCGACGAGCTCGAGAGCCGCCAGAGCCGCCCGTTTCGCCGATCCTTCCCCGCCGGCCCGGATCCATCCGAGCTTGTAATGCGGGAGGCCGGCGCTTTTCGACAGCCCCCCGAGCGAAAACGTCAGCGCCCGCCCGTGCTTCGCGGCAGGGCCTGCCGGCTCCGCGGCATCGATCGGATAGTCGAGAAACACTTCGTCCGAAATCAATGCCGCTCCCCGGCTCTCGCACCATTCGACCAGGGCGTCCTGTTCCGCGACTTTCAAAAACGAACCCGTCGGATTGTTCGGATGGATGGCGACGACCGCACGTGTCCGATCGGACGCGGCGCGACGGACCTCGCCGGCATCGAGATTCCATCGCGCCCCCGGCTCGAGCGGAAAATGAACGAGGCGCACCGATTCGAGCGCGGCGAGATGATCGAGGAGCGGATAGCTCGGAACGGCCGTCAGGATCTCGTCTCCCGGATCGCAAAGAATCTTGAAAAGAAACGAATAGGCTTCGCTCGTCGAAGCCGTGAGAACGAGGTCATCAGGCGAGACCGAATCGCCCGGGGTTGAAAGCGATACGGCGAGAGCTTCGCGCGCAGTGAGAACTCCACGCGGATCGGGGTCGTGACGGGCGCGGGCTCCGCGCGCCATCGCCGCCGCGAGCTCCTCCTCGGGATACTCGAGGCCGATCCGGGTCGGGTTCGTCTCGGTCAGATCGAAAAGGGGGCGTCCGCTCCGGGCGCACGCCTCGCGCGCGGCGGAAAGCCTGTTGGTCGGCGCATTCCAGTGCGAGCGCCGAGAGAGCATCGAGGAGCTACCCCCTCTTCACTTGAGCGCGCGCCGCGTCGGCAACGGCTTTGGCCGTGATCCCGAACTTTTCGTAGAGAGTCTTCGCCGGAGCCGAAGCGCCGAAATGGTCGATCCCGATGTAAGCGCCGTTCTCGCCGGTCCAGCGGCTCCATCCCATCGAGCAGCCCGCTTCGACGGCAACTCGGGCTTTGACCGCCGGCGGGAGAACCGAGTCGCGATAGTCCTTCGGCTGCGCCGCGAAAAGCTCCCAGCTCGGAAGCGAAACCGCCCGGGCGTCGATTCCTTCGGCGGCCAGCAGTTCGCGCGCCTGAAGCGCCAGCTGCGTTTCGCTGCCCGTCCCGATCAGAATCACGTCGGGAGGATTCTTCTTCGAGTCGGCCAGAACGTATCCGCCTTTGGCGACTCCCCTCGCGCTGCCGAGTTTCTCCTGGTCGAACACGGGCACTTTCTGCCGCGTCAGGGCGATGAGCACCGGACCGGTCTGGTGCTCGATCGCCGCCTTCCAGGCGAACGCCGTTTCGTTGGGATCGCCGGGGCGAATCACGGTCATGTTCGGAATCGTGCGAAGGGCGGCGAGGATTTCGATCGGCTGGTGCGTCGGGCCGTCTTCGCCGAGACCGATCGAATCGTGGGTAAAAACATAGATCGGACACGCTCTCATGAGAGCGGCGAGGCGAATGGCCGGACGAGCGTAGTCGGTGAACATCAGGAAGGACGCGCCGTAGGGGCGAACGCCGCCGTGGAGCGCCATGCCGTTCAGAATCGAGCACATCCCGTGCTCTCGAATTCCCCAATGGAAATTCCGACCCGATTCGGCCGGACCGAAATCGCCCCCCTTGTCGATGACGGTGTTGGTCGACGGAGAAAGATCGGCCGAACCGCCGATGAGTGTGGGCAGATACGGCGCGATCTTGTTGAGAACTTTCTGCCCGGCCTTGCGTGTTTCGACCTCGCCATCCGCCGGTTTCCAGCTCGGAAGATCTTTGTCCCAACCCTCGGGGAGCTTTCCGGCGAGCGCGCCCTCCAGCTCGCGCGCCAGCTCGGGAAAAGCCGAGGCATACGAGGCGAACCGTTTCTTCCAGTCATCCTCCTGCCGTTTCCCCTTTTCGAGCGCACCGCCCATGTGCGCCGCGACCTCCGGCGGAACGAGAAAATGCGCGTCTTCGGGCCAGCCGAGAACTTTCTTCGTCGCGCGAATCTCTTCTTCCCCCAGAGGCGAACCGTGCGCTTCCGCCGTGTCCTGCTTGTGAGGCGATGGGTATCCAATGTGGCTTCGGCAAATGATCAGGGTGGGCCGCGCCGTCTCGGCTTCCCCTTCTGCGAACGCGCGGGACAGAGCCGCGACGTCATTGGCGTCGGCGACGTGAACGACGTGCCAGCCGTAAGCTTCGAACCTCTTGGCGACGTTTTCGCGGTCGAAGGCCAGAGCCGTGTCTCCCTCGATCGTGATGTGGTTGTCGTCGTAGAGATAGACGATTTTTCCGAGACCCAGGTGCCCCGCGATGGACGCCGCTTCACTCGAAACGCCTTCCATCAGGTCGCCGTCGCTGCAGAAAGCGTAGGTTCGGTGGTTGACGATCTCGTGTCCCGGACGGTTGTAGCGCGCCGCCAGGAATCGCTCGGCGATGGCGAACCCGATGCCGTTGGCGAAACCCTGCCCCAGCGGGCCCGTGGTCGTCTCGACGCCGGCGGTCATTCCGTGTTCGGGGTGACCCGGAGTTTTCGATTCCCACTGCCGGAAATTCCGCAGATCTTCCAGCGACAAATCGAAACCGGTCAGGTGGAGCATCGAATATAAAAGCATCGAGGCGTGTCCGCAGGAGAGGACGAATCGATCGCGGTCGAACCAGCCCGGGCTCCCCGGATTGAATTTCATGTGTTTCATGTAGAGCGTGTAAGCGGCGGGGGCCAGGGCCATCGGAGTTCCCGGGTGGCCGGAATTCGCTTTTTGGACGGCATCCATCGACAACGTTCGGACCGTGTTGATCGAGAGCAGCTCGATGTCGATCCCCTTTTCGGAAGTGGTGGCGGCCGGTTCTTTCGCGGACATGTCGACTCCTCCTCGCGGATGTCTCGGTTGATTCGAAATCGAATCGGTTTTTATCGCGCCCGGACCCCGAATGCAAACCGCCCGAAGTGGGCGGATTCGCCTGAGGCTTCAGCGAGTGGATTCAAAGCGCCGCGCGGCCAGAAGTATGAAGAGAGACAGCGCGGCGAGACCTCCGCCGATCGGAACCAGCAGGATCAGCGGGCCGGGATCTCCTTCGGAATGAGAAATCCCTCCCAGAAGAAATCCCAGCGGAAGAAGAACCGCTCCCGCTGCAAAAAGCCGATCGGCCCACTTTCGTGCGGCCGGCGAAAGGCCCAGCGCCGGCAGCAACAATGCGAGCAACAGGCAAACCGCAGAAAAAAGGGTTCCGTGAGCGTGGGCCAGAGTCCAGGCTTCCCGTCGGATCTCGTCTTCCAGATAACGGCCCCATTTGAATCCGTGAAAAGCCTCGAGCGCGCCGCCGCCCGCGAGCCAGAAGAGAAGCCCGCCGAGCCCAACGTTCAAACACCATCCCCGTTCGATGCGCGGACCGGCCGTCATCGATCCTGCGGAGAGCGATCTCCCCGGATCCGCCTCCCCTGCCCCGGAGTTTTCCCCGGGCTCACTCCCCGATCGAGACCGGAACTTCTTCGCGCTCATGAATCCATTTTGTCAGAATTCTCTCGTCCACCATCCCTCGCGAATCAATCGGCCATCCGCTTCCCGCCGGAGGCGCGGGACCGACCGCCCGTGCGGTGAGATCGGCCCGCGCCTGCTGCCTTGCCCGGACCGGATCGAGCGCGAAAGGAAGATCCCGGCGGCCGGTCAACCGCCCGAGAGAATCGCGCGCGGCGCGGCGGACGCTCGGATAGGGGTCGACGAGCGCTTCGGCGAGAAGCGGGACGGCCCAACCGGCCACCCCCGGATCGACCGCGGGTTCGCCGAGGCGCACCGCGGCGAGGGTTCGATAAACGACGTCCCCCGAAAACAGGGCGCGCGGAATTTCGGGCGCATCGAAAAGCGCACCGCGCACCGTTCCGCCGCCCCCCTCGCGAAGGCGCGGCCAGAGCTCCACGCTTTTCGCTGCGGCCCATTTTCGGGACCGCCCCGTGTGACAGGCCGTGCACGCGTCGGGCTTCTCCGCCGCGGCCGATCGGGCCGGATCGGGAGACCGGATCTCGTGAGTCGGGTGCCAGCTCATGATTCCGTAAACCTCCTCGGGCATGTGGCACGAAACACACGTGCTGCCAGTGCTTTTCGGGAGATGCTTCGTGTGCGCCGCGAGGCCGCCCCCCGTGAAGGCTCCGTGGCACTGCGTACACATTCGATTGCCAGGAAGGTCCGGGCGCAACTGTCCGTGAGGATCGCCGCTGTGCATCGAGTGACAGGAGACGCAGGTCATTTCCCCTTTTTGAAAACAGCGCGACCGAAGAAGCCCCTGGTATTCGTAGGCGGTGAGACGCGGGGAGCCGTCGCTCCAGAATCGGGGAGCGAAACGGAAATCGCCGACCCGGGTTTCTCGATCGACCGGCACGAAGAACCGGGCGAGGTTTTCTCCCGGCGTGTAGGGATCGCCCTTTTTGTAAATCTCCATGATTTGATCCCGATCCGCCGGAAGCCGTTGGCCGTGACAATGACCGCAGACCTGAACGCTTCGCATTTTCTCGATTCGCGCGGGGTTCACGATCGTCGGATCGACAGGCGCCGTGAGGTGAAACGCATAGCGGCGCCCGGGCGACCGCATTCGGCGCTCGTGCTCTTCACCCGGTCCGTGGCACGCCTCGCAGGCGATTCCCAGCTCGGCCACTTCCGAGGCCATCGAGCCGTCAACCGCGAGCCGGGGGTTCGGCTTCACGTTGTGACAGAAGATGCAGTTCAAATCCCAAACGGCGGTGTTCTGATGAAAGGGCTCGCCGTCGGGATGAAAAAACGCTTCGGAGAGGTGAAACCAGCGCTGCTGATCGATCGACCAGGCGATCGGGAGGCGCAAATGGCGATCCCCCTCCTTCATCACGTACTGCTGCATCCGTCTCGAACCAACGGTTCGAACGATCTCGAATCTGGTGAGCTCTCCGGTTTTCGGATGAGTTGTCTCGAGAAAAAACCGGTCCCCTTCGCGCGAAGGAGTCGACCGAACGCCAAGCACTTCGAACGGCACTCCGTCGAACTTCCCCAGGACGGATCCGGGCGTGGCCTTCTGCGTCATCGTCCGATGAAACGTGCGGCCGAAGCTCTTCGCGTGATCGGGATGACAGGGAGCGCAGGTTCGAGACGTTTGGTAGGCCGCCCGGCTGCGAAGAGCTTCGAACCCTTCGGGAGGATTCGCGCCGATCGGATCGCGAAAGCCGCGCACGACGAGATCAATTCCTGCGGCGAGCAGAATCAGGGGGACACCAACGAAAAAACCGCGGATCATGCCGCGGCGAAGATTCGGGGACACGCGCTCGATGATATGCCGCCCCGCCCCGCCGGGGCCCTCCCCGATTCGAGCCCGCTGGCACTGACCGGCGATCGGCGATACGCTTCGCCGCGGGAGTTTTCACCATGCCGACGAAATCAAAGACGCCTCGAAAAGAATCCGCGCCCGCAGCCAGTTCAAAAAAGAAACCGGCAGAAACGAAGAACGGCCGTGCGGAATCCCCGTCTCCCGTTCCTGCCCGCTCGAAGGCCGAAAAGGCCCTTCGCGATGAGCTCCTTTCCGCCGGCTCGGCCGCCGACTCCGACAAGCTCGTCCGCGCACTGGTCAGGGCCAAGACCGCTCCCCGCCTTCGGATGCCAACCGAAGTGATCGCGCCTTACCTCGAGACGATGACGTTTCGTGAGGAAGAAACGGCAGGCCGCCTTTTTCAGGCGATCATCGCCTTCTGGAATTCGGTGGATCGCGATGCGCCGCGCCCGACCGCCGAAACGCCCCGGGAGCATGCCGAAGATCTGCTCGAAAACGCCCTCTCCGAACGGGGAAGAAGCGACGACCTTCGCGCCATCCGGAGACTTCTTCGTCAGGCTGTCGAAAGCGATCCCAATTGGTGGGAGCCTCATCTCGAGCTGGCCGACATCGAGTTTCACGGATTCGAAAAGGAAAATGAAGCCCGAGTCCACTACGGCCGCGCTCTCGAATGCGCCCGCCGGGAACGGCCGGCCGCCCCCGACCCGGAGCTCAAACCCGACGAATGGACCTGGTCTCACGCGTCCGCCCGCCCCTACCTGCGATCGCTCGAAGCGCTCGCCGACTATCACGTCGAAAAAGGGGAGCACGACAAAGCGAAACGCCTTCTCGAACGGCTCCTGCGCCACGACCCGGCCGACCCCCTCAAGGCTCTCCCCCGACTCGCCGAAGTGCGCGAACGGGTGGGAGACCGCGCGGGAGCGATCGAGGCATACCGGCGAATCGTTCGCGAGAACGGAGCCTCGGAACCGAGCGCCCTCTACAGCCTCGGAAGACTTCTCATCGTGGGCGGATCGCAGAAAGAAGGAGTTGCGACGCTCTGGCGCGCCGCGCTCACTCTTCCCTGGGCCGCCGCCGCGCTTCTCGACCATCCTTTCGACGAAGAGCTCGATCCCGATTCCTTCCCCGAGATCGAGTGGATCGAGATCGGGCTGGGCTACGCCGAACGGACCGACGATCTCTGGCGATCCGAGCCGCTCGCCCTTCGGGCGCTGGGAAAAATGTGGGATGACGATCGCTTCACCGAGGAACGCTGCAGAGCGATCGAGCTCTCATCGCAGCTCATGTCCGCGGCCGACAACAAAGAAAAGACCGCCGGCCTGCGAAAGAAACTGCACGACCTTCTCGACCCGGAGCGAATCGGAAAGCTCGGCGCCTGACCCGCCACCCGCCCGTCTCACCCGGCCAGTGACCGGGCGATCATCCCCGCCGGTTCAGCAGATCGAGAAACTCCTCGCGCGTCGACCGATTTTCGAAGAATCCACGGATCGCGGACGTGACCGTCATTGCGCCCGGTTTCTTCACGCCCCGCATTTCGACACAGAGGTGGCGCGCCTCGATGACGACGACGACACCTTGCGGCTGCAGCTTCGACATGAGGTAACTGGCGATCTGCTCGGTCATCCGTTCCTGAATCTGCGGGCGCCGGGCGTAGAAATCGAGAATGCGCGGAATCTTCGATAGACCGATGAGGCGCGAGCCCGGGATATAGCCGACGTGAGCATGCCCGTAGAACGGCACGAAATGATGGGCGCAAATCGAATAGAACGGCATGTCCTTTTCGATGACCATCGCGGTATAGCGCCCGTCGTTGGGGAACGTCGTGATTTTCGGCTCGTTCCCTTCCTCGCAGCCCGAGAACATCTCGAGATACATCTCCGCCACGCGGCGGTCGGTTTCGACCAGGTTCGGATCACGCCGGTCGAGACCGAGCACGTCGATCATCTCGGCGACGAGCGCCTGCATTTTCTTGAGTTTCTCGGGTCTCGAAAACACGGTGGATTTTTTCTTGCGCGCTGTCGGCATGATCGAATCGCTTCCCTTCGTTTCGTGCGGCCATTCGCCGTCCGCCGCACGGGTGAGAAAAGTACCACAGCGATGCGGCCCTCGGAGCCGGCGCCAGGCGACGATCGAGGGGCTCTTCCGATCTGCCGGATCCGGTGTTAGGATTCACGCCAGTCACCCCGAAGTCGACCGAAACCGACGGGATCATCCTTCGTTTTCGGCCAACTTCGGATCCACTGTCGATGGGCGGACCTTGACACGCCCGGTCCAGGAGGTTCCGATGAGAACTCCCCCGCTTTGCGTTTTCCATTCCCGCGATCGCCCCGGCCGAAATCCGCCCCGTTCGTCATCGTGATTCGCTGACGCGGCATTCGCCGCAGACGCGAAGCACATCGACCGTCAACGCCCGGAATCGGCCCAAGAACGAGGTCGCCCTCGCCCTCGTTCTTGGAGCGGATCCGGACTTTCATCCGGCGCGACCGCCCTTTTCCGGGGCGGCGCGGCCGAGGAGGTCCCGATGGACATGGAATCGAATTGGATGTGCAGTCTCGACCGGCAGCTCGAGCTTCTCCTTCCGCGGTTTTCGCTTTTCACCTGGTGCGTCACGGCGCCGGACGGTTCTTCGATTGAGCTGCTCGAACAACGCATCGGATGGAGCTTGCCGGAGATCTACCGCTCCTTCCTCGCCCGCTACGGCGCCATGCTCGTCGAACCGCGCCCCGCGTCACTCATCGCGACCGGAAGGGAGCCCGATCTCGTGGAGGATTCCCGGCTCGCCGGTTTCTACGTTTTCGGCGCCTCCCGCGGACTTCCCGATTTTCTGAGCCTCGAACGAGCCGTCGCCGAAATCCGCGCCGCGGGC
>Ga0315281_10006962_pt1 | contig 16001 bp, 10 predicted proteins | sample YL17G07_0_MG_FD_204540 | JGI IMG/M metagenome (GOLD analysis project Ga0315281, IMG submission 204540) | Sediment microbial communities from Yellowstone Lake, YNP, Wyoming, USA - YL17G07_0 | ecosystem: Environmental > Aquatic > Freshwater > Lake > Sediment | place: USA: Wyoming | collected... | reverse complement strand
ATCGCGCCGAAGGTTTTCTGCCAGGAAGATTTCTGCACGGACATAAAAGTACCGGGCATGGTGCACGGCCGCATCATCCGCCCTGTGATCGCAGGCGCGGTGCCGGTCAAGGTCGACGAAAGCTCGATCAAGGATATCCCCGGCGCGCAAGTTGTCTGGCAGAACGGTTTTCTGGGCGTGGTGGCGAACAAGGAATGGGACGCCATCCAGGCCATGAAGAAACTCAAGGTCGAGTGGTCGCAGGTCCAGCCGCCATTCCCGGAGCAGTCATCGCTCTATGACCACATCCGCAAGGCATCGGTGCGCAAGCGGCAGGTGGACAAGGAAAACGGCAATGTGGACGAAGCTTTCAAAACCGCGGCCAAGGTGATCGAGGCCGAGTACGAATGGCCATTCCAGTCGCATGCCTGCATGGGACCGGCCTGCGCGCTGGTCGAAATCAAGGACGGCAACGTCACCTGCTACAGCGGCACGCAGAAGTCGCATTTTGCACAAGCCGGCATCGCCGCCACGCTCGAAGTGCCACTCGACAAAGTCCATGTGAAATGGGTCAACGGACCCGGCTCCTACGGCCGTAACGACGCCGACGATTGCGCCATGGACGCCGCCGTTCTGGCGAAGGCGGCCGGCAAGCCGGTGCGGCTGCAATACATGCGCGAGCAAGGCACCGGTTGGGACCCGAAAGGACCGGCATCGATCCACCGCGCCCGCGCGGCAATCGACGCCAGCGGCAACGTCACCGCTTACGAGTTCACCAGCAAGGGGTTCTCGCGGGTCGACGTCAACACCAACGGCAGCAAGCCGCTCGATACGCTGGCGGGGCATACCCGCGGCGTGGAACTGAAATCGGGCGACGGCTTCGGCGTGCCTGCGGAATCCTACGAATTCGCCAACAAACGGATGGCGTGGGAGACAATCCCGCCGTTTCTCGACCGCGCCTCACCGCTGCGCACCTCGCATCTGCGCGATCCCGTTGGGCCGCAGATTCATTTTGCCAGCGAATCTTTCATGGATGAAGTCGCGGCGGCGCAAAACCTCGACCCGATCGAATTCCGGCTCCGGCATGTCAAGGAACCGCGCGACATCGCGGTGATCAAGGCGGCGGCGCAGAAGTTCGGCTGGCAGACGCGGCCGTCGCCACGGCGCGATCAAACTGGAACCAAGGTCTCGGGCCGCGGCATCGCCTACTCGCAACGCAACGGCACGCGCGTGGCGATCGTCGCCGAGGTCGACATCGACCGCTCCACCGGCAAGATCTGGGCCCGCCGTTTTGTCGTTGCTCACGACTGCGGCCAAATTATCAACCCCGACGGTCTTGAGAAATGCATCGAGGGCAACATCGTGCAAGGCGTGAGCCGCACGCTGTGGGAAGAGGTCAAGTTCGACACCAAGAACGTCACTAGCGTCGACTGGCTGACCTATCCGATTCTCGACATCACCGAAACGCCCGCGAAAATCGAGACCGTACTGCTCAACTATCCGGAACTTCCGCCGACCGGCGCGGGCGAGCCGTCAATCCGGCCGCTCGCGGCAGCGATCGCCAACGCGATCTTCGACGCCACCGGCGTGCGGCTGCGCCGCGTGCCGTTCTCGCCCGACCGGGTGAAGGCGGCGATGTCCTGATCTGATCCTTGGTCAACGTCAAATTCGAGGCCGGTCCCATACGGGGCCGGCCTTTATCATTTCCCATTTTGCACTTTCGGACGGAAAACCGGATTCCACTTTTCCTGAAAGTGCTCTAGAGCATTTTCCGGCGAAGTGGATACCGGTTCGCCGCAGAAAATGCGACCAAGCAAAGAGATAGAGCGCTTTCATGATTCCACTCAACATGAAAGTGCTCTAGCCAGTTGGCGTCTCAACGATCGGTTGCGAGAGAATCCAAAGACTGATCATGGTGTATCCGATCATCAACAAGACCATCGGAATCTGACTGACGAGCGCGGTACGGCGGCTGGAAAATACCCGCAGCGCCGTGACATGGCTCAGGCACACAGAGATCACGTGCCCCAGCACCACGGAAATGACCGCGACCGCCCACTGCAACCGGGGACTCACAAGACCGACATCCACCAGATATGTCGCAGTCCCGAACAGGTTCCATCCCAAACCCAGAGGATCCGACACAAGCGGGATTGCATATTGCCCGCCAATAAAAAGATACGAAAAATAATGCGCGACGTGGTAGGCAATCGAGATTGGAACCAGCGTCAGCACGAACCGATAGCCTACGGTCCCGGTTCTCATTTCACGATCGCCGGAAATGGCGGCAATGATCCAACATATGATTGCGTACGCCGCAAGAAACAACATGATCGCGCCAATCAGGGCAATCGTCCGAACAAGCCTGACCGCCTGATCCTCGCGCAAATCCAGCATCGTCCAGAATGATGAATCCGATGCGGAATCCAGCACGGCAATATCGACCCGCGCCCAAAGCGGCGTTTCCATAAACCCGTCGAAAGTAACTGTCGCCAGCAATGCGATAACCAGCGCAACCATCGAGATCGTGAGCGGGCGATCCTCAAGCAAACCTGCTCCCGGAAATCGCCCAACAATGACGGCCCGGCCGTCACGGCTTATCGCGAAGGGCGCGCAGCGCGCGAAAATCCCAAAGACGAGTCTGAACACCTCGCCGCGTTCAAGCCATGTTTCGCGCCCAAACATGAACATTCCGGTCCAGGTGATGATCGAATAAATCAGCAGCGTGGCCGAAAGCTGAGCGGGCACATTCCTGCCGCTCCACACAAGCTCCATCCAGGCAAACAATAAAAACATCACAAACGCCGGCCATACGCCAAGCCACTGAGGATAATGTTTCCCGAGACTCAAGGCCGCCCCTGAACGAACACGCCGATGGAAATTATCGGCAGCCGTAAAGACTGTGTTCCAGGGATTGATCGCCGCCCAGATATCGCCCAGCATCATCGACAGAAATCCCAACCCCACCCACATAATGATCCAGATCGCCACCGGCGCAATATTGCGAATAGGATTCTGATTTCCAAAAATTCCCGCGACGATGATGAGCGCCAGCATCCCGACGCCCAGCATGCGCGTGATGGACATGACCATATTGGCGATGCGCCACCGGGAACGCCATTCGGCAAACAGTAGAGAGCCCTGTTCCTGGCGCAGGAACAGCGCAAAGCCCAGAAATGACAATGCCACGGTCGCTCCCGCACCCCAGATATAAAAAGACAGCGGGATCGGCAGATCGTAGCGATACCCCATACCATGGGCCCATGCCGGACTCGAACCAGCGCCCATGAGAAGAAATGCAAAACCTGCAAACGGATTTCGCCAGCACTCCAGCGCATGCATTCCACGTCGCATCATATTCGCGATGGGAAAACGCATCATGGTTGCAAGATCAGCCTTCACCCGCATTGCTCCCGGAAATAATGACATTCGATAACATCAACGCCGCCGCTTGATGATCAAGCAACTGAAGCTACCCATTCTATTAGCCGGCGATCGTGGAAGTGTAGCAACATCGCTTGACACCGCTACCAACACACCTGAGCATGGTTTTTTAAAATCAAGGGAGAAAGACCATGCGCGCCCCATTGATTGCAAGCCTTACTGTCATGACTGGCCTGTTGATTTCCGGTTCCGCCTTGGCCCAAGGCGCCTGGAGCAGTCTCAAACCTATCCCGCAAGGGGAAGAGGAAGTTTACGGAACAACCGCGGGCGGAAAACTTTACGTGCTCGGCGGCCTGGGCGTTTTCCCAGGCTGGGAACCAAAGCAGATGCTGTGGAGCTTTGACCCGGGTTCCAATGAGTGGACAAAGCTTCCGAATATCCCGGAAGGCATTCATCATCCGGGCTTCGCCACGATCGGCGACAAACTGTATTCGATCGGCGGATTTACCATTGCCCGGCCCGCCGGGGGCGGATTGCCTGCTTGGGTTCCGAGCAATTCAGTATGGATCTACGACACCAAGGCGCAAAGCTGGTCGAAGGGACCAAATCTTCCCACGCCACGGGGAGGACTCACCGCAACAACAATAGGGACCAAGATTTATGCCATCGGCGGCGCCAAAAACCCCACCTACTCAACGCCGGAATTGCGCCCCACGGTTCCGGTCGAGAACGTCACGACCAATGAGGTGCTCGATACGGGAACGAATGCCTGGTCCGCTGCTGCGCCCATGCTGACGGCGCGCAATCATCATGGCGCCTCACTCATTGATGGGAAGATCTACGTTGTGGGTGGCCGGATCGGCTCTACGTTTATCATCGGCCTGTCGAACAATGTCAGCACCAATGAAGTCTATGATGTAGCCAAGAACACTTGGGCATCCGTCCTCGGCATGACAACGCCACGCAGCGGGGTTGGAACTGCCGTGCTTAATGGACGCATGCACGTCCTGGGTGGCGAAGCCTACCTGAACGATCTTGTGGGAACCTATCGCACCCATGAAGCTTTCGATCCCAAGACGAACAGCTGGCAACGTTTGCCGCCAATGCCAACGCCCCGTCACGGCCTCGCGGTCGGCGAGATCGGAGGCAAAATGTACGCGGTCAGCGGCTCCAACGTGGCCGGTGGCGGTGGTCCGCACGAGGGCGTCAACGTCAATGAGGTCTACGATCCCAAGTAACCGCATCTCAAACAGACCGAGCCACATCCCGGCATCTTGATTGCGCCCTGCTGGGCTCCCACGGGCGCAGACGAGCCGTCGATCCAGCTGGTCGCGGCGGCAATGTCCTGATCTTTCATGAGATGCAACTCAGAAGGGCCGGCGCCGCATGACGCCGGCCCTTTTCATTGCGCCGTGTTCATGGTTTATCGCCTACCTAGAGCGCGTTCAGCAAAAGTGGGAACCGGTTTTGCGTCCGAACGCGCTCTAATTTATCAAGTTAGCGTGCTTTCCGGGCGGCTGACCGGATTCCACTCAGCCTGAAAGCACGCAAGGCCGGCTTAACTTCTGAGGAGAATGCAGTGAGCGCACTTGAAGTTGCAGTGATCGGAACCGGCTGGTGCGGCGGTATTCGCGCAGAAACACTGGCAAAGTCGGCGCTGGTGAAAAAACTGCATGTTTGCGACAACCGTCCGGAACGGCTCGCCGAGATCAAGGCGCTCACCAATCCGGCAACCGCGACGCTCGACTACCAGGACATCATCAAGAACGACGCCATCAAGGTCGTCTATGTCTGCACCACGCCGGAACAGACCCATTTCCCGATCACGCGCGACTGCCTGCGCGCGGGCAAGCACGTGCTGCTGGAAAAGCCGATCGCCATGGAGCTGTTCGAGGCCGACGAGCTGATCCAGATCGCCAAGCGTAATCATCTGAAATTCACCATCGGCTATTCGCAGCGCTTCAATACGAAATTCGCCTACGCCAAGAAGAAGATCGTGGACGGCACGTTAGGCAAGCCGGTTTCCGTCATGGTGAGCCGGCATCTGTCCCGCAGCCTCGGCAAGAAGATCGCAAGCCGCTCGCGGCTCTCGCCGGCGGCGATGGAATCAACGCACGATCTCGATGTCGTGTTCTGGCTGCTGGAGCCGGCCAAGCCCATCCGTGTCTATTCGCAGGGCGCCTACGGATACATGCAGCCCGTCAACGGTTCCTACGATGTGATGTGGTCCACGGTGACAATGGACAATGGCGTGCTTGTCGCCATTGGCGGCGGCTGGAATCTGCCGCCGAGCTATCCGAATTACTGCTCGACCTGGATCGAGATCACCGGCACGGACGGCTCGCTCTTCCTCGACGATACGTCGCGCGACAATCTGCTCAATACGGTGAAGGAAGGCACACAATTCCCGATGTCGACCATGCCGGGCGAACACGTGGATCACGTCTTCGCCGGACAAATGGGTCCGGAGACGCTGCATTTTCTCGAATCGGTGATCCTCGACCGGCCGCCGATGGTGTCGGCGGAAGGCGCGCGCAGGGTCATGGAATGTTATCTCGCCGCCGACCTGTCGGCCGAGCACGGCAGGCCGGTCGACATTCCAATGACCAATGAATCGCTCGCGGGCGTGCAGGATCTGTACAAGAAATTTCGTACGCCGGTTTAGGCGCTTCATTCAAAGAATAAAGCTGACCGACCCGAGCGACCCGAGTTCCTCGGCGTCGAGAACCGCGCGCCGCTCAGCGATCTTGAGCATGCCGCCCTGACGCTTCAATTGATAATTGTAATGGCCCACGAAGACATAGGGCGCGGCATGACGCCGGAAACGGTAGATGACGAAATTCGCCGTCGCCGCGATCGTATCGCCATCAGTGGCCACAACCCGCACATTCGAAATCATGCGGCGCGTGCGCGACGGCGGATATTCGGCGTGGCAATTGGGGTCCTTGAGGCGGATCACGCGCTCGCGCAGACGAACAATATCGTCGGCGATAGTGAACAGCGTAAAGCGGTGATCGGCATCGGGCTTGTCATTCGGCGGCACGAAATAGGATGCATCTTCGGTGAGAAGACCGAGCCACTCGTCGAGCTTCCACGCATCGAGTAATTCGGCCTCACGATAGAAAAGATCCTCGACTTCGGCCCGCGATACGGCGCTGGCGCGCGGCGTGTTCATGCGGGCGTCTCCATGAGTTCGCTCCAGCGCCGCCAGAATACGCGGATGTGCCCTTCGTCCGTATCGAGCTGATCGTCGTTGCGCGCCATGCCGCGCGAAAGATCGTTCCACTGCACATCGCGCCAGGCGGCAAAGCCCTGTTGCACCGCTTCGAGCGCCGCGACGTCGTCGGGCGTAGCAAAACCGCCGGGCCCATAGAAGGTCAGAAAGGCGTGCAGCCGGCGCGCGCGCTGCGCTTCGGTTTCCTCGACCGGGCCAAGCGCCCAGGCGGTGACGCGCATATGATCCGGCGCAACGGGATAGAAATTGCGCACCGTGACCGAGGAGCCATCGTTGATGACCAGATTGGGAAAAACCACCAGATTGCGGTTGGTGTCGGCGATGCGGGCGGCGCGCGCCTCGCCGACGCGCTGCACCAGCTCGGCGCGGATGGCGTCGATATCGGCCTTGGCCTCCTCGCCATAGACCGAAATCCAGCGCGCCACCGGCCGGCCGCGGAAATTCGGATTGTCGGTGGTGAGATGTCCGTTGCCGAGATCCTTGCCGAGGCCCTTGGTCGGCAGCAGCAGGCCAGAGCCCTTGGGCGGAGCAACGTTGACGCCGGAATTGCGCATGTAGTTGAGCCAGGTCGTATGCGTGGCGATGAGGTGGTAATCGTCGACGCTGTTCTCGACCAGCAGCTTCCAGTTCGCCTTGATGTCGTATTCCTGCGTGCCGGAAATGATCTCCATGCGGCCGGACGGCGACTGGTCGACAACGAGATCGATATATTCCTTGGCGCCGGCAAGATAGGTGACAAGCTCGGGTGCGCCGGGATCGAAATTCAGAAACCAAAAGTCGCGATAATTTTCGAACCGCGGGGCCGCGACCAGACCCATCTTCGCCTTGTCGAAACTCGGCGGATAGGCCTCTTCGCCCGGCACGCCGCGCAGCGCGCCGTCGAGCCCATAAGTCCAGCCGTGGTACATGCAGAAGAAATTGCGCGCGGTGCCTTCGCGCTCGCGGCACACGGTCGCGCCGCGATGGCGGCAGGAATTGATGAGGCAGCGCGCCGTACCGTCCTGACCGCGAATGAAAATAATCGGCCGGCCGGCCACCCAGCGCGTGCGGAAATCGCCGGGATTGCGCACTTCCGAGTCATGACCGACATAAATCCAGCATTGATCGAACAGCGTGCGCTGTTCCCGCTCCAGGATTTCACGTGAAACAAAGACCTCCCGGTTGACGGAAAAGGTCATGTTTTCGCGGCTCTCGGCCACAAGACGGCCATTGCCATGACCGTTCTGATGTTTGTTCATTTTATAATCGCTCCGGCCAACAACCCGAGATCAATTTCATATTATCCCACCCTATCCTGCTCCGTCACCTCGAAGCGAGGAATCGGGTTCGAAATTCAAAGCACCAGCTTCGCTTTTCCCTTTTGAATCGCCGCCCAAACCCGCGCCGGAGTGGCGGGCATTTCGATATGCTCAACGCCGTAAACCGAGAGCGCGTCGACGATCGCGTTCACGATCACCGCTAACGCCGGCGTGATGCCGGCCTCACCGCCGCCCTTGACGCGTAGCGGATTTCCTTCGGTCGGGTCCTCGGCCAGCACAACCTTGATGTCAGGAATCATGTCGGCGCGCGGTATGCCGTAATCCATGAAACTGCCGGTCAGCACCTGGCCGGATGCATCATGCACGACCGCCTCGACCAGCGCCTGTCCGGCGCCCTGTACGATGCCGCCATGCACCTGCCCGTGCAGGATGAGCGGATTGATCGCCTGGCCGCAATCGTCGACCGAGGCATAACGCGTCATCGCCACCGCCCCGGTCTCCGGATCGACTTCAACCTCGCACATGACCGAGCCTGTCGGATAAGCCGGCATGCGGCCAGTGAAAACCGCCTCGCCCTTGAGCGGCTGACGCAACGCCGGCGGCAGCGCCGGGTCGCCGTCGATGGCGCGCGCGATGTCGAAAATATCGAGGCGGCGATTGGTCCGGGACGAGCGAAAAAATCCATCCGCGAAAGCCACATCGGATTCCGCAACGCCGGTGAGCGCAGCGAACGCACGGCGCGCTTGCCCAATGATCTGCTCGGAAGACTGCACCAGCAAAGCGCCCGCAAGCCGCATGGAGCGGTCGGAATGGGTGCCGCCGCCGGAAATAAGCACGGCGGTATCGCCGGTCACGAGTTTGACTTCTTCCGGCGTCACCCCGAGCTTGTCCGCTATCACCTGCGCGAAGGTCGTCTCGTGCCCCTGCCCGCTCGATTGCGTGCCGGCCACGACCTCGACCACGCGGTCGGCACGCACCGTGACCGCCACGCGCTCGTGCGGAATGCCGACTGGCGTCTCGACATAATTCGAAACCGCGATGCCGGCGAGACGGCCGCGTTTTTTTGCCGCCTTGCGGCGCGCGGTAAAACCCGCCCAGTCGCCGAGCGCAAGCACGCGCTCCATGTTGCCGCGGAAATCTCCGCTGTCGTAAAGCAGTCCGCTGGCGGTGCGGTAGGGCATTTTCTTGCGGTCGATGAGATTGCGCTGGCGCAGCTTGGCGCGGTCGATGCCGAGATGGCGCGCCGCCATGTCGATCAGGCGCTCAAGCACGAAGGTCGCTTCAGGCCGTCCCGCGCCACGGAACGGCGCGGTCGGCACCGTGTGGGTGAGCACGCCGCGAACTTTGAGGAACGTCGCCGGAATAGCGTAGGCGGTCGTCATCACGCGCCAATAATTCGACGGCGGCACATAGCTCACGGTTGTTGCGCCTACATTCGCAAGAATATCGGCGCTGAGCGCAAGAATGCGGCCGGAACGATCAAACGCGAGTTTGGCCATCGAAATAATGTCGCGGCCTTGATAATCGCTCAGGAACGATTCCGAGCGATCGCCGAGCCATTTCACTGGCCGGCCAACCTCGCGCGCCGCCCAACAGACGATGGCCTGCTCGGGATAGACGTTCGAGCGCAATCCGAAGGCGCCGCCGACATCATGCGTGATAACCCGCAAACGGCCGGCATCGATGCCGAGGCCGCCGGCCAGCTCCGACTGCACCCGGTGCACGCCTTGCGTGCCAGCGATAAGCGTGTAGACGCCGGAGGCCGCGTCATAGGCGCCGATTGCGCCGCGCGGCTCCATCTGCGCGTTGACGATGCGCTGCGCATGAAAGCGATGTTCCACCACGAGATGCGCGCCGGCAAACGCCGCTTCGACTTTTTCACGATCGCCGAACGCCGCCTCGAGCCCAATATTATCCGGTGCTGTATCGAGCACGCGCGGCGCGCCCGGTGCAAGCGCATCTCGCGCATCGACAACCGCCGGCAATATCTCGTATTCGACCACGACCTGCTCGCAGGCATCGCGCGCCGCCCGAGCGGTTTCCGCGACGACAACAGCCACAGGCTCGCCGGCATAACACGCACGCGCGCCGACGAGCGGCAATTGCGGCGCGTCGACCACCGGCCGCGGGCCATCGGTGGCGAATGCCGGTTTTTTGATGTCGACGGCATCGGACGGATTGGGCCGGTGATGCACCCCAGGCCCGCCAAAGGCGGCGAAGTCCTTGGCTGTCAGAACCGTGATGACGCCGGCACATTTACGCGCCGGCTCCGTATCGATCCGGACAATGCGGGCATGAGGATGCGGCGAACGCACAAAGGCGGCATAGGCCTGCCCAGCCAGCGAAATATCGTCGGTATAGCGCCCCTGGCCGGTAACCAGCCGGAAATCCTCAAACCGCGGCAAAGACCGGCCAATAAAAGGTTCGCGGCGATTGCCCTGGTGTCCGGACATGGTACGCAACAGCCCCTGCTTTCACTCTCTGTAACGATCTTGTTTAATCGAACCAAATACTGTTGTCTCTGGCCGCCACAGCATCCCCGCCCACGGAATTTCTCATGAACGATAGCTCAGCGGCCCATCACGCTCACACCATACGCGTCGAGGATAATGTTCTGGTGCGCGGCCAGGGCCGCTTCGTCGACGATCCCCGCGAAAATGGCCAGCTTTATGCGCATTTTGTTCGCTCGCCGCACGCTTTCGCGCGTATCCGTTCGGTCGATATAGCTGAAGCCAGGCGCGCGCCAGGCGTCGTCGCGGTGCTCACCGCCGCCGATATGAAAGCCGCCAATATCGGCAGTGTCGCGCGGCACCCGCCCATGGCCGGCCGCAATGGCTCAAAGCTCGTGATCCCCTATCGTCCCGCGCTGGCCGATGGCCGCGCCCTCCATGTCGGGGAAGCGGTCGCCATGGTCATCGCCACAAGCCCCGGCGCGGCGCAGGATGCAGCCGAACAGGTTGCTGTCGATTACGAAGAGATAAAACCGGCGGTCGATCTGCGCGCGGCGATTGCCGCCGGCGCGCCGCAAATCTGGCCCGATGCGCCGGGAAATATCGCGCTCGATTGGGCGATCCCCGCGGACGACGGGACGGCCGCGCGCGAAGTCGAAGCCATTCTCAAGTCGGCTTCCCATGTGGCGCGCGTCTCGGTCGTCAACCAGCGCATCGCCGCCGCCACGATGGAGCCGCGTGGCGCGACCGCGAGCTATGATCCTTCCACCAACACCTATACGCTGCGCGCGTGCTCGCAGAGCGCCGTGGTCATGCGCGACAGTGTCGCCCCCATCGCGGGCCTGCAACGCGACCAGTTGCGCGTCATCAGCGAGGATGTCGGCGGCGCCTTCGGCATGAAATCAGGACCATACCCGGAATATCCCGCGCTGCTCGCCGCCGCCAAAGTCGCGGGCAAACCGGTGCACTGGATGTCGTCGCGTTCGGAATCCTTCGTCAGCGATAACCACGCGCGCGACAGCATCACCGAGGCCGAGCTTGGGCTCGACGAGAACGGAAAATTTCTTGCGCTGCGCATCCGTCACCTCGCCAATCTCGGCGCCTATGTCGCGGCCGCTGGCGCGCATCTCAACACCAACAATTTTTCGCGCTGCTTGCCGGCCATGTATCACATTCCGAAACTCGACGTCGGCGCGCGTTGCGTTTTCACCAACACGGTGCCAATCGGCGCCTATCGCGGCGCGGGCCGTCCCGAACTCAACTACGTGCTCGAACGCGTTGTCGACGAAGCGGCGCGCCTGACTGGCATCGACGGCGCAAAACTGCGGCGGCGCAACCTCATTCCTAAATCGAAAATCCCTTATAAGACTCCGGTCGGCACCGTCTACGACAGCGGCAACTTCCCCGCCGTGTTCGACCGCGCGATTGAGCTGGCGGATTACGCCAATTTCTCGAAGCGGCGGCGCGAAGCAAAAAAGCGCGGCAAGTTTCGTGGCATCGGCATCTGCTGCATGCTTGAACATGCCGGCGCAATGCCAAATGAAGGCGCGGCGATGGTGTTCCCCGGCGATAACACGCTCATTGTCGCGCTCGGTGTCGGGTCGACCGGCCAGGGTCATGCCACTGTCTACGCAAAAATGGCCGCCGAACGGTTTGGAATTTCTCCCGAGCGTGTGCGCGTATTGCAAGGCGACACCAAGCTCGACGTCGCAAGCAATGCTTCCGTCGGCTCGCGCTCGACCATGACGGTCGGCAGCGCCGTGGTGCGGGCGGTAAGCACCACGCTTGAGAAGGGCCGCAAGATCGCATCGCACGTGCTGGAAACCGCCGAGGCCGATATTGCCTATCGTGATGGCGTATTTTCCGTCGCCGGTACCGACCGCCGCATTTCACTGTTCGATCTCGCCAAACGCGCATCCGAGCTTGCCAAGCGCAATGAAATTCCCGAAAGCCTCGATACCAAGGTGACGACCGACACGCCGCAGACTTTCCCCAACGGCTGCCACATCGCCGAGGTCGAGGTCGATCCGGGCACGGGCATGGTCGAAGTCGTGCGCTACACTGGCGTTGACGATTGTGGCGTTGTCCTCGATCACACGCTGGTGGAAGGGCAACTTCACGGCTCCATCGCGCAAGGGCTTGGACAAGTTCTGTTCGAGAATCTCGCCTACGATTCCGCAAACGGCCAGGTGGTAAGCGGGTCGTTCATGGATTACGCCATGCCGCGCGCCGACAACATGCCGCCTATCGCCGGGGACGAGGTGAATTCTCCGGCCACCACCAATCCGCTGGGCGTCAAGGGCGTTGGCGAAGCCGGGACGACTGGCTCGCTCGCCGCCATCATGAATGCGATCGCTGACGCGGTGCCCGGCGGCGGCGCCAATCATCTCGATATGCCCGCCACGCCGGAGAAGGTTTGGGCCGCTTGCCGCAACGCAGGACCATGATCTTTTCCGAAAACCGGTTCCCGCTTTTCGGGATCATGCTCTAAAGTATAAATTTCGCTCATAGCTTTATCCTATGAGGCCTCGCTCGCGCTATTTTGCGCGGGTGCGCGGTCATCGCTGCACTCATTCGTAATTTATTTTTATTCCCTTGTTTGATTGGAACTGGAATTGGTGCCACAAAACGGCGTCAAAAGGATATTTCATGCCTGACGGCGCGTCCGCACTCTCGCTCATTCTGGCCGGCGATCCCTCGCTCTACGCAATCGTGCGGCTTTCTCTGTTTGTGAGCCTGTCGGCGACAGTTCTTGCCGCATTCGTCGGGCTTCCGCTTGGCGCCGCACTCGCACTCGTTCATTTTCCGGGGCGAACGTTCATCGTCGTCATCACCAACGCTTTCATGGGTTTGCCGCCTGTCGTTGTCGGTCTTGTCGTTTTCCTGCTTCTGTCGCGTTCGGGTCCGCTCGGTTTTCTCGGCATCCTGTTCACGCCGCAGGCCATGATCGTCGCGCAGGCGCTCCTCGTGCTGCCGATCATCGCCGCCCTCTCGCGGCAGACCATCGAAGATCTCTGGGTCGAGTACCGCGATGAACTGACCGCCATGCGTGTGCCGCCGGCCGGCCGCGTAGCGACATTGCTGTGGGATGCGCGCTTTTCTCTTGTCACGACTTTGCTCGCCGGATTCGGGCGCGCCGCGGCGGAAGTCGGCACCGTCATGATCGTCGGCGGCAACATCGATGGTTTCACACGCACGATGACAACCGCGATCGCGTTGGAAACCTCGAAGGGCGACTTGCCGCTCGCGATAGGTCTGGGATTTTTGCTCATCGCTCTCATTGTCGCGGTAAACGCGGCGGCATGGGGCGTGCGGCGCATCGGCGAGCTCAGGGCGGGATAACACCATGCACGCGCCCCGGAGCGATTTGCCGATTGTGCTTGAAGACGTCTCGATCCGTGCCAACGACGTAACGATCCTTGATCGTGTTTCGCTCGATCTCGTACCCGGCGCCCCCACGATCCTGATTGGTCCGAACGGCGCGGGCAAAAGCGCGCTGATTCGCCTCGCCATGGGCCTTATCGCGCCGGCATCCGGGCGCATCACGTGGGGCGGAAAGACCGCAACCGATGGCCGGCGCCGCGCCGTGGTCTTTCAGCGGCCGGTGATGTTGCGCCGGTCGGCAGCCGCGAACATTACCTATGCGCTCAAACTTGAGGGCATTCCTCGAGACCGGCGGACGGAACGCGCCGCCGGCCTGCTCGACCAGGTTGGACTTTCCAATCTGGCTGAGCGTCCGGCGCGCCGGCTTTCGAGCGGCGAACAGCAGCGTCTCGCGCTCGCCCGCGCGCTCGCCTGCGATCCGGAAGTTCTGTTTCTCGACGAGCCGACCGCGAGCCTCGACCCGGCGGCGACCAAGGCGGTCGAGGACCTGGTGCGCGCTATCGCCCAAACGGGCGTCAAGATCGTGATGGCGACGCACGATCTCGGCCAGGCGCGGCGGCTTGCCGGCGATATCGTTTTTCTGCTGCGCGGAAGCGTTCGCGAACGCGCGCCGGTGGATAAATTTTTTAGCTCGCCGGCAACAACCGAAGTCTCCGCGTTCATTCGCGGAGATATCGTTATCTAAATCATAGTTCTTGAGAATTTCATGCGCGATCGCCCGTCAATTTTTGCTGTTCTTATCGCATGCATCGCATTACCGATGGCTGGCGCAACTTTTACCGCGGCGCAGGAAAAATCAATCGTTGTCGCCTCCACCACGTCGACGCAGGATTCCGGCTTGTTCGGTCATATCCTGCCGGTCTTCACAGCGAAGACCGGAATTACAGTGAAAGTGATCGCGCAGGGCACCGGACAGGCGCTCGACACCGGCAAGCGCGGCGACGCGGATGTGGTTTTCGTGCACGCAAGAGCGGCGGAGGAAAAATTCGTCGCCGACGGTTTTGGCGTGAAGCGCTATCCCGTCATGTACAATGACTTCGTCCTGATTGGTCCAGGAAACGATCCCGCCAGGATCAAGGGAATGAAAGATATCGCGGAGGCATTGAGAAAAATAAAAGCGGACGCGGCTGCTTTTATATCACGCGGAGACAAATCCGGCACGCACCAGGCCGAGCTCAATCTCTGGAAAGCCGCCGGCATCGATATCGCGGCTGACAAGGGACCCTGGTACAAGGAAATCGGCCAGGGCATGGGCGCCGCGCTCAACACCGCCGCCGCCGCCAACGCCTATGTGTTTGCTGATCGCGGCACTTGGGGTTCGTTCAAAAATCGAGGCGGTCTCGATATCTCAGTCGAAGGCGACCGGCGCTTGTTCAATCAGTATGGCGTGGTTCTTGTAAATCCAGCCAAACACCGGCACGTGAAAAAAGAACTGGGCCAGACGTTCATTGATTGGCTGATCTCGCCGGAGGGACAGAAAGCGATCGCCGGCTACAGGATCAATGGCCGGCAGCTGTTCTTTCCCAATGCGATGGCGCCGGGAGCGTGATCAGTTGGTCCGCCGTTTTGTTTCCGATACCTGGCGCGGGTTCTGCCGAACCGATTGCATATTTTGAAAATCCGCGAGGATCAACGCGGCCACTTCATCGACGGGAACCGGCCGGCTGAAATAAAATCCCTGGACTTGATCGCATTTGACGCCGCGAACGAACTCAAGCTGCGCAGCGGTTTCAACTCCCTCCACGGTAATTCGCAAACGAAGGGAGTGTCCGAGCGCGGCAATGGTTTCGATGATCGTTTTGGCGTTCTTTTTGGCCGCATCGAAGCCGAGCATGAAAGAACGGTCGATCTTGATCTTGTCGAACGGAAATTGCCACAAATAGCTCAGGCTGGAATAACCCGTGCCAAAATCGTCCATGGCGATGGCGACGCCGAGTTTTTTGAGTTTGCCAAGCTCGGCGAGCACCATGTCACTATCAAGCAACAAAAGGCTTTCGGTGATTTCAAGCTCAAGCCGATGCGGGTCGAGCGACGTCTCCACCAGCGCCGACGCAACGACATCATGAACGCTGCCCTTGGCGAATTGCGCCGGTGACAAGTTCACCGCCACCGTCAGGTGATCGGGCCATGTCGCCGCGGTCCGGCAGGCTTCCCGAATGACCCATGCGCCGATTTTATCGATAAGCCCCATTTGTTCAGCGATGGGAATGAAAACCACGGGCGAGATAAAGCTGCCGTCGGAGGCGCGCATGCGCAGGAGAGCTTCGAAGCCAGCGAGCCGTCCATCGGGCATATCGACGACGGGCTGAT
>Ga0315281_10006961_pt1 | contig 16003 bp, 14 predicted proteins | sample YL17G07_0_MG_FD_204540 | JGI IMG/M metagenome (GOLD analysis project Ga0315281, IMG submission 204540) | Sediment microbial communities from Yellowstone Lake, YNP, Wyoming, USA - YL17G07_0 | ecosystem: Environmental > Aquatic > Freshwater > Lake > Sediment | place: USA: Wyoming | collected... | reverse complement strand
CCGACATTGTACCAGACACATTGGGTCATCGCAGGGCCGTGCCGACCGCGAACGTGTAGCCGTCGGGGTCCTCGAGGACGACGTCGCGCCAGCCGTGCGGCCAGTCCCGCGCACCCTGGAGCACGGTCGCGCCGCGCTCCCTCGCGCGCCGCTCGATCGCGTCGGGATCGATCCCGAGGATGCGGATCTCCGCGCCGAGGCCGCGCTTGGCGGCGTCCGGCAGGCGTGGCGCCCAGGGCTGCGTGTCGTACGTGTGATCGGCGTGGAGGACGATCTGCGTGGTGTCGAGCTGCAGCGCGGCCATGTCCACATCCGCGTAGTGCACCGTCATGCCGAGCACGTCCCGATAGAACGGCACGCTCTTCGCGACGTCACGGACGATGAGGTTGAGCGAGAGGCCGGTCAGGGTCTTGCCGTACGCGTCCGACGCCATCCACGGCGTCCCGGTCCGCTTCGTCGTCACGCGACGATCGGCGCGCTGCGGTACTCGCTGAGCGGGGCGACGTTGTAGCTCTGCGCGCTCGCGCGGAGCGCCGTGACCACCGCGAGCGCCGTGTCGAGTGACGTGAGGCAGGGCACCCGGGCCTCGACGGCGGCGCGGCGAATGAGGAAGCCGTCGCGATCCACCGTCTTGCCCAAGGTCGGCGTGTTCACCACCGCGGCGCACTGCCCTGAGCGGATGATCTGCAGGATCGTCACGTCCCCGTCGCCCAGCTTCGGCACCTCTGTCACCTCGATCCCGAGCGAGCGGATGAGCGCGGCCGTACCGCTCGTCGCGACGAGGTCGTAGCCCAGCCAATGGAACCCCTCGATGATGTTCACCACTTCGGCCTTGTCCTTGTCGGCGACGGTGATGAGCACCTTGCCGCTCGGCATCGGCGCCAGACCGGCTGCGACCAGCGACTTCCAGAGCGCGGGCGCGAACGTGCGGTCGATCCCAATCACTTCGCCCGTGCTCTTCATCTCCGGACCGAGGTACGTGTCCACGTCGAGCAGCTTCGCCATGGAGAAGACCGGCGCCTTGAGCGCGACGAGATCGCCGGACGGCCAGAGCCCGTCCGCCCGGGCGTAGCCCTCGGCGGCGAGGGTGCTGCCCGCGCCGATGGCGACGGCGAGCTTCACGAGCGGGACGCCGGTGACCTTCGTGAGGAATGGGACCGTGCGGCTGGCTCGCGGGTTCACCTCGAGGACATACACCCGTGACCAGGCCTCGGCCGAGGACCCGTTCCCGGTGCTGACAATGAACTGGACGTTCAGTAGCCCGCGGACCGGGAGCGCCGAGGCGATCCTGCGCGTGAGCTCGACGATCTCGTCGCGCTCCGCCGGGCTCAGGTTCGACGCCGGGTACATGGCGAACGAATCGCCGGAATGCACGCCCGCGCGCTCGATGTGCTCCATGATCCCGGCGACGAGCGTCTCCTCGCCGTCGCTCACCGCGTCGACCTCGACTTCGCGACCACGCAGGTACTTGTCGACGAGGACGCGCCCGACGCTCGCCTCGAGCGCCGAGGCGAAGTAGCGGTCGAGGTCGTCGGGGCCGTACGCGATCTCCATCCCGCGGCCACCGAGCACATACGACGGACGCACGAGCACCGGGTAGCCGATCCCATCGGCGATCGCCCGCGCCTCGCTCAGGGACTCCGCCGTCCCGCCGGGCGGCTGCGGGATCCCGAGCGCGGTCGCGAACTCGTGGAACCGGCGGCGATCCTCGGCGAGGCCGATCGCGTCCGCGCTCGTGCCGCTGATGTGGCCACCGATATCGGCGATGCGGTCCGCGAGGTTGAGCGCGGTCTGCCCGCCGAATTGAGCGAGCACCGCGACGTCGCCGCCCTCATTGGCCAGGATGCTCGCGACCGATTCCTCGTCGAGCGGCTCGAAGTACAGACGCGCGGACGCGTCGAAGTCCGTGCTCACGGTCTCAGGGTTGCTGTTGATCATGATGGCCTTGATGCCGCGCTCGCTGAGCGCCATCGCGCTCTGCACGCAGCAGCAGTCGAACTCGATCCCCTGCCCGATCCGGATCGGGCCGGAGCCGAGGATCACGGTCTTCGGCCCTTCGAGCGGCAGGGCCTCGTTCTCCTGCTCGTACGTCGAGTAGAAGTACGGCGTCACCGCCTCGAACTCGGCGGCGCAGGTGTCGACCATCTTGTAGACCGGGACGATCCCCCACTGGAGCCGCAGCCGGCGGACGTCGGACGGCAGCACGCCGGTGAGCGTGCCGATGTCGGCGTCGGAGAAGCCCATGCGTTTCGCGCGACGGAGCAGCGCGGGGTTCGGCGTCTTCCCCTGGAGCTCGTCCTCGGCGAACCGGACGACGTTGCGCAGCTTGCGCAGGAACCAGCGGTCGATGTGCGTCGCGTCGTGGACCGCGTCGACGGTCGCACCGCGGCGCAGCGCCGCGAGCACCCGCCAGATGCGATCGTCCGTCGGCTCCACCGCGAGGTAGCGGGCGACGAATGCCGCCGGGTCGATGATGTCGACCCAGGCCGGCGCTTCGGTGAGCAGCTGTTGGCCCTTCACCTCGAGAGACCGCAGCGCCTTCAGCATCGCGGCCTCGAAGGTCCGGTCGATCGCCATGACCTCGCCGGTCGCCTTCATCTGCGTGCCGAGCCTGCGGTCCGCGGCCCGGAACTTGTCGAACGGCCAGCGCGGGATCTTCACCACGACGTAGTCCAGAGTCGGCTCGAACGCGGCGGTCGTCTTCTTGGTGACGGCGTTCGGGATCTCCCACAGCCGCTTGCCGATCGCGATCTTCGCCGCGACGCGCGCGATCGGATACCCCGTCGCCTTCGACGCGAGCGCCGACGACCGCGACACGCGCGGGTTGACCTCGATGACGTAGTACGCGGGGGTCGGGGTCCCACGCGCCTCCGGATCCTCGGACGGCGACCGGTCCGGATGCAGCGCGAACTGCACGTTGCACCCGCCCTCGATGCCGAGCGCGCGGATGATCTTGAACGCGGCGCTACGGAGCAGCTGGTATTCCTTGTCCGAGATCGTCTGCGATGGTGCGACGACGATCGAGTCGCCGGTGTGCACGCCCATCGGATCGACGTTCTCCATGTTGCAGACGGTGATGCACGTGTCCGCGCCGTCGCGCATCACCTCCCACTCGAGCTCCTTCCACCCGACGAGGCTACGCTCGACGAGGATCTGTCCGATCGGCGACGCGCTGATGCCGCGCTGCGCGCGCTCGCGCAGCTCCGCCGCGTCGCTCGCGAAACCGCCGCCGGTGCCGCCGAGCGTGTACGCCGGGCGAATCACCACCGGGTACCCGATCCGCTCCGCGAACGTGACCGCCTCGTCGACGGTGTGCGCGGTGACCGATTCGGGCGCAGGCTCGCCGATCTCGATGAGCAGCTTCTTGAACGCATCGCGATCCTCGGCCTTGCGGATCGCGTCGAGCGGCGTGCCAAGGAGCCTCACGGCGTACCGGTCGAGGATCCCCGCATCGGCGAGCGCGACCGCGAGGTTCAGGCCGGTCTGCCCGCCGAGGGTCGGGAGCAGTCCGTCCGGCCGCTCCTTCGCGATGATCCGCTCGAGGACCTCGACGGTGAGCGGCTCGAGGTACGTGACATCGGCGACACCGGGATCGGTCATGATCGTCGCCGGGTTCGAGTTCACGAGGATCGTCTCGATGCCCTCCTCGCGAAGGGCGCGGCACGCCTGCGTGCCGGCGTAGTCGAACTCGGCGGCCTGCCCGATGAGGATCGGACCCGAGCCGATGATCAGGACCCTCACAGGTCCATCCACCCGCCGCCGACGTCGACCACGCTGCCGCCGACATGCACCGCAGCGATCTCGGATCCGCGCATCTCCAGGCGCGTGTCGAGGATGCTGCGGCGTCCGATCTCGAATCCCTGCTCGGTCCGCATGCGCAGCTCCGGCGCGGCGTGGAGGATCCCGTACCTGACGCAGTACGCGGCGAGCGGTCCCTGCGCGCTCCCGCTCGCGGGATCCTCGTCGATGCCGAGGGCCTCGCCGGCGAACATGCGGGCGTGGAGGGTCGAGCCGGACTCGACGCTCTCCGTGGTGAACGCGTAAAGCGCCGTCTTGACGGGGCTCCGCTGCATCCTGATCCGCCGTACCGCATCCAGGTCGCGCAGGTGGACGAATGTGAAGGGCAGGCCGCTCGACAGCTGCTGGATCGGCGAATCTGCGACGATGTCATCGAGCGCGAGCGAGAGAGCGGCCGCGACGGCGCCGCGATCGTCCACGATGGATCCGAACCGCGGCACCGGCTGCTCCATCTCGACGAAGCGATCCTTCACCGTGACCGCGATCGTTCCGACACCGAGCTCGAGCTTCAGCCTCTGCTCGCGACCGCCGCTCAGCACCCAGGTGGTGCCGACGGTCGGATGGCCGGCGAACGGCAGCTCCTTCCCCGGCGTGAAGATCCGGACCTTGTGATCGCCGTCCGTCTCCTTCGGCAGGACGAAGGTCGTCTCGGCGATGAGGAGCTCCTTCGCCACCGCCTGCATCGTCTGGCTGTCGATGCCGCGCCCGTCGCGGAAGACGGCGAGCTGGTTGCCGCCGAACTTCCGATCCGTGAAGACGTCGACGAGCGTGTACTCGTGGCGCGTCACGACCGCCGCGCCACGGCGTCGCGCACGTCGTCCATGAAGCGATCGAAGACCGGCTCGTTGTCGCGCGGGCCCGGCGCGCCCTCGGGGTGGTATTGATAGGTCCTGATCGGCAGCGTGCGGTGCGAGAGGCCCTCGACCGACCCGTCGTTCAGGTTCCGCTTGCTCACGAAGAAGTCGGAGCGGAGCGGCAGTGAGGTCTCGTCGACCTGGAACTCGTGGTTCTGGCTCGTGATGACGACCTGACCGGTCACGGTGTCCTGCACCGGGTGGTTGCTGCCGTGGTGACCGAACGGCAGGCGTGAGGTCGAAGCGCCGATCGCGCGCGCGAGCAGCTGATGCCCGAGGCAGATGCCGAGGATCGGCACCGGCCGGCTGGTCCCACGGCTCTGGGCCATGTCGAGGAGGATCTTCACGCTCGCCGCGACCTGCGGGATCGCGGCCGGATCGCCGGGGCCGTTCGTGATGACGATGCCGTCGGGCGACCACGAGAGCAGGTCGCGCATGTTCGACTCGACCGGGTACACGCGGACCATCGCGCCGCGCTGCACGAGGCTGCGGACCTGGTTCTCCTTCACGCCGGTGTCGATGAGCGCGATCTTCGGCCCCGCCCCGACCGTGCGTTCCGCCGATACGCTCGCCTCCGCGACGAGCGGACGCTGCGCGAGCGCCATCGTCGCGCGCGCCTTGGCGACGGCCTCGTTCCCGATGTCGGCATCGAGGGCGCGGTGCGGCGGGACCTGGATGAGCGCGCCGCGCAGCGTGCCGGACGACCGGAGCCGGCGGGTGAGCGCCCGGGTATCGACACCCGCGATGCCGGGCACGCCGTTCGCGCGCAGGTACGAGTCGAGATCGTCGGTGCCCTCGCGGCAGGTCGCGTTCAGCTCGCGGACCACCAGCGCCTCGACCCACGGCTTGCGCGATTCGGCGGCGCGCTCGAACACGCCGTAGTTGCCGATGAGCGGGTACGTCATGACGACGATCTGCCCGTTGTACGACGCGTCGGACGCGACCTCCTGGTAGCCGGTCATCGCGGTGTTGAACACGACCTCCCCCGACGCGCTCGACGCGTCACCGAAGGCCTCTCCCCACCAGACCGAGCCGTCCTCGAGTCCGAGCACCGCCGCCCTGCTCATCGGTGCATAACTATACATATCTGATGCATAAAGATGCAATTGCCGCTCGAGGAGGAACGCCTCCCGCTCGGCGACGGCACCGCGTCGCCCTCGATTCCTCACCTACGGTGTCGGCGCCGCCGACAGGTCGTGCCGCAGCTGGCCGTCCACATAGGCCGCGATCACCCGCCCAACGAGGTTGCGCCCGAGCAGCGGCGTGTTCTTTCCCAGCGACCGGAGCGCCGCCGCGGTGGGCGTCCACGCGGTACCTGGATCGATGATGACGAGATCGCTCGTCGGGACCTCGATCCCGAGCACGCGCGCCGGACCGAGCGTGAGGGCCTCGACGACGCGGTCCCAGGTCCCCCACCCGGCATTGACGCCCATGAGCAGGAGTGGGACCGCGGTCTCGAAGACAGAGATGCCGAACGCGGCCTCCTGGTACTCGACGTCCTTCTTCGTGGACGCGTGCGGCGCGTGATCGGTCGCGATCGCGTCGATCGTGCCGTCCATGAGCCCGGCCCAGCACGCGCGAACGTCGGCGGCCGTGCGTAGCGGCGGGTTGACCTTCGTCGCCGTGTCGTACGGCGTGGCGCGAGGCCCCTCGTCCTCCCACGCGAACGCGCGCGAGCCGCCGACCCACTCGTCCGTCAGCGCGAGGTGATGCGGCGTGACCTCGGCGGTGATCGCGAGGCCGCCGGCCTTCGCGCGCCGGACGAGCTCCACGCTGCCCGCGGTGGAGACGTGCGACAGGTGCAGCCGGCCGCCGGTGAGCTTCGCGAGCGAGAGGTCGCGCGCGATCGCGGTCTCCTCGGCCGCGGCGGGCATCCCCGCCAGGCCGAGCCGTGCGGAAACGACGCCCTCGTGCATGACGCCGTCCGCGGAGAGTGCCTGGTCCTGCGAGTGCTCGAGGATCGGCCGGCCGGCGGCGCGCGCGTACTCGAGCGCGTTCCGGAAGAGCTGGGCGTCCGCGACGGGCGATCCGTCATCGGAGAACGCGACCGCGCCCGCGGCGGCGAGCTCGACGAGATCGGCGAGCTCCTTTCCCTTCCGCCCGCGGGTGATCGTCGCGATCGGCAGGACCCGCGCGGCCTTCGCCGCCTTGCCGCGCGCGACGAGCTCGGCGATCAGGCCCGGCGAGTCGATGGCCGGCTCGGTGTTCGGCATCGCGCAGATCGTGGTGAACCCGCCGGCGAGCGCGGCGCGTGCGCCCGTCGCGATCGTCTCGGATTCCTCGAAGCCCGGCTCGCGCAGGTGCGCGTGCAGGTCGATGAAACCCGGGGCCGTGATGAGCCCGCGCTTCTCAGCGTCGCGCTTGAGGTCTGCCATGACGCTCACTCTTTCGATCACTCGCCTACGGTCACGACTCGCGAGCCTCCGGCGTCCCCGCGAGCAGATAGAGCAGGGCCATCCGCACCGCGACGCCGTTGGTGACCTGTGTCTCGATGAGCGACCGCGCGCCGTGCGCGACCGACGCGGCGATCTCGACGCCCTCGTTCATCGGACCGGGGTGGAGCACCGGCGCATCCGGGCGCATCCGCGCGACGCGCGCCTCGCTCAGGCCCCAGGTGCGGGCGTACTCGCGGATGGACGGCAGGAGTCCGGCATGCTGCCGCTCCTTCTGCAGCCGCAGGGCAATGACCGCGTCGGCGCCGTCAAGCGCGCGGTCGAGGTCCGGCTCGAACGTCGTGCCGCGCGGCGTCGTGCCGCAGCGCCACGCCGATGGGACGAGCGTCGGTGGACCCGAGAGCGTGATCGAGGCACCCAGCGGCACGAGCGCGTCGATATCGGAGCGGGCGACGCGGGAGTGCGTGATGTCGCCGACGATCACGATGCGCTTGCCGGAGAGGTCGCCCAGCGCGGCGCGCAGCGTGTATGCGTCGAGCAACCCCTGCGTCGGGTGCGCGTGCCAGCCGTCGCCCGCGTTGATGACCGCGGCGTCGGTGCGCTCCGCGACGAAGTACGGCGCACCTGACGCCGCGTGGCGCATGACGATCACGTCGCCGCCGAGCGCGGTCAGCGTGCGGACCGTGTCGAGGAGCGTCTCTCCCTTCTCGACGGAGGATCCGCTGGCGGTGATGTTCGTGACGTCCGCGGAGAGTGCCTTCGCGGCGAGCTCGAACGAGACGCGCGTGCGGGTCGAGGACTCGGCGAAGAACAGGATCACCGTGCGGCCGCGCAGCGCCGGCGTCCGGCGGATCGGACGGCCCAGGATCTCGACCATCGCGCTCGTCGTCTCGAGGACCTGCTCGATCTCGTCGCGCGACCAATCGTCGGTGGCAAGGACGTGACGCCGCTGCCAGGTCATACGGTCACCCCGGCGGGCACGAGCTCGACCTCGTCCTTGCCGCCCGTCTCGACGAGCTGGACCCGGACGTCGTCCGTGACGGCCGTGGGCACGTTCTTGCCGACGAAATCGGCCCGGATCGGCAGCTCGCGATGGCCGCGATCGACGAGCACGGCGAGGCGGATGGCCCGGGGCCTGCCGTAGTCGACGAGGGCATCCATCGCGGCGCGGATCGTGCGGCCGGTGAACAGCACGTCGTCGACGAGGACGACGATGCGGTCGTCGACCGAGAAGGGGATCACCGATTCACGGACCACCGGCGCGTGCCCGATACGGGTCAGATCGTCGCGGTACAGCGTGATATCGAGCGAGCCGAGCGGCACGTCGACGCCTTCGTTGCGGCGGATCGCCTCGTGGAGCCGTGTGGCGAGGAGATCGCCGCGCGCGCGGATACCCACGAGCGAGAGAGCGGAGAGATCGCGATCCCGTTCGACGATCTCGTGCGCGATGCGCGCGATGGCTCGCCGGACGTCGTCGGGCGCGAGGATGATGGGCAGCTTCGCATTCCCTTTCCGGCCTCGCAGGACCGGTCGTTAAAGGTCGACGCGTGTACCGTCAGTATATGCGTCCTCTGATCGCGATCGCGGCCGTCGTGGCGTTCGCCGCGATCGCGACCCTTGCGAGCGCCGCGCGTTCCGCGCCGATCGCGCTCCCGGCGCTGCCGGCCTCCCCGCCGCGGGTGTGGGAGTGGCCGACGGCGGCACCGACCGAGCCGCCGATGCGCGCGCATCCACAGCTCCTCTCCGGTTTCGCCATCCCGGTCGGCGGCGTGGATCTCCCGGACGACGAGCAAGACCTCCCGAACTCGCCGCGCGAATACCGCGCCGGCTACCACGAGGGCATCGACTTCCCGGTGACGTCCGGCACGCCGGTGCTCGCGGCGAAGGCGGGCACGATCGTGCGGGTCGACGGCACCTTCGCCGATTGGACCGCCGACGACGAGCAGGCCGCGTTCGACGCCACGCAGGCGCTCGGGTACACGCCGTCGGCGACGCTCGACCGGATCCGCGGCCGCCAGGTGTGGATCGACCACGGCTCCGGCATCGTGACGCGCTATGCGCATCTTTCGGCGGTCGCGCCGCTTCGGGTCGGCGACGTCGTGACCACGGGCCAGGTCATCGCCGCGGTCGGCAGCTCGGGCTACCCCGAGGGCGGGCCGCACCTGCACTTCGAGATCCGCGTCGGCGAGGATTTCTACGGCGACGGCCTGCCGATCCTGCAGCTCCGCCGCGCGATCGGCGCGGCGTTCCGCTAGCTCCCCAGATCGGGGAGCAGGAAGAGCAGCAGGAACGAGATCGCGTTCAGCGTGCCGTGGGCGAGCGCGTTCGTCCAGAGGCTGTGCCGCTTCTCGTAGAGGTACGCGAGACCGAGTCCGAGCGCGAACACCGGCAGCCACGCCGTGACCTCGTGCGCGAGCGCGAAGAGCGCGCTCGACAGGATCGCGGCGTACGCGAACCGCATCCGCTGCCGGAGCAGGGTGAAGAGCACGACGCGGAAGAACAGCTCCTCCGCGACGGCCACGACGCCGGCGCCGAAGACGAGGTCGATGGCCAATCCGGGAAGCGAGCGATGCGCGGCCGCGGCGACGATGAGCGACTGGGGGTGCGCGCCGACGACGGAGGCCTGGGCGTTCGCGATGACGATCGAGAGCAGCCAGAGGCCGATTCCCGTCGCGACGCCGAAGCGCGCGCGGATCGGCTGGGTGAGTCCGAGGTCGGCGGCTCGGAGCTTCGGCCACGCCCGTAGGAGGAGGACCAGGCAGAGAACCAGGGTGAGGTCCTGGGCCGCGGTGAGGATGCCGATCTGCTCGGGCGCGAGCTGGTCGAGGTGGCCGATCGGGATCGCGAAGAGGCGGCCGGCGGCGATCACCGCGATGTTCGCGACGAGGAAGGCGAGAACGGCGCTGACGAGGACCGGCCAGAAGCGCCAGCGCGGCGCTTCCGCCGCCCCGTCCTGGTCGGGCGCTAGCGGAGCCCGGTCCGTCGTGCGCGGAGCGCCGCGTCGAGCACGACCTCACTCCAATCGGAGGCGACCGGCCGCGGCGGGCGGGTGAAGACGCCGATCTCGGCGACGTCCTCCGGGATCTCGTACGCCCACGGGACGTGGCGCACCTCGCACATGTACACATAGGAGGTCGACGGCTTCGGGTCGGTCGAGCGGACGGCGCCGAGGAGGTCGAGCTTCGAGGCGACGATCCGCGCTGAATCCCAGAGCTCGCGCTTCGCTACCTCGAGGATCGTCTCGCCGGAACGGCGGGTGCTCGTCGGGAACTGCCAGCCGGTCGCCTGCTCCTTGCGGACCCACACGGTGAGGTCGCCGTAGAAGGGGATGATCACTGCCAGCTGCGCCGACGCCGGTGGGAACTCGCGGAAGGCGTTGTCTCGTCTCGAGACGAAAGTGGCGTCAGCCATCAGCCGCGACCGTACATCTGGCCCGAAGTGACCGTCAATAGCTCAGCAGTGTCCGTTCAGCGCCCGGGTGTTCCGAGGAGCGCGGCGGCCACGGCGAACGGATCGGACGCGATGACGCTCGCGGCGTAGAGCTCCATCGACCCGATATCGCACGTGCGGCTACCCGGATCGCCTCGGTCGACCAGGCGGGCGACCGCGGGAAAGCGCCGCCAGTCGGTGCCATCGGCGGCAAGCGGGGGGACGTACAGGGCGAGATCGTGCGCGACGACCCCGATGGACCGGAGCGCGCGGAGCGCGTGGCTGACGCCCGCCGCGATCGTCCGCTCGTCGGCACCCGGCTCGCCCTGGATCACGACCTCACGCTCCTTGACCGGCGTGAGCGTGGCGAACACGCGGGCGCCGTCGACCGCGACGCCGAGGCCGAGGGCCTCATGCACGAGCCAGACGTCGTCGAAGTAGTCGCGGCGGTGCTGCGCGTCGTACGCGAGCGCGGCCCGGCGCAGCCGCTCGACCTTCGGGTAGTGCATCCCGCGCGTCGTGGTCATCTGCATGTGCCCGTGCACGATCGATCCGCCGGCGCGCCAGAGGCAGTTCCACATCAGAAAGTAGTAGGGGGCGATCGGATCGCGCGCGAATGCGGCCTCGGCCCACTTGCGGGCGGTCGTGAACGCATCGGTGATCGCCGCGGCATCCATCGGTGCCAGCGGATCGTGGGCATTGAACACGAGCACGCCGTGATAGCCGTCGTATTTCGCGACGTTCGACGCCGTGATGCCGAGCGCGCCGGAGATCCGACCGAAGTCATCGGCCGGGGTTCCCGTCTCGGGATGGCAGAACGGATCGTTCTCCGTCGAGCGGATCGTCTCCGCGACCTCCGCGCTGCTCTTCTCGGGCACGGACATCGGCCGCCTCGCGCGAAGGTCGTTGAACAGCGCACCGTCGAGCGTGATCCGGTCGGTCACGCGCACGATCCGCTGCGACGTGACCGCCGCGACGGAGCCGAAGAGCTTCTCGATCCACGGCCGCATCTCTTCGGGCGGGACGAGCGTTCCGGTCGTGGTACTGACCGCGTAGATCCGCTCCGCCGCTGCCCGTGCCTCCGGCGGCAGCCCGCCGATGCGCTCCTCGAGCTCGGCGATGCTCACGCGCGATGCCGCTTCTGCGCGAGCTTGTAGACGTCGACGTACCGCTTCGCGGACGCGCTCCACGAATGATCCTCGTGCATCGCGCGGCCGCGCAGCTCGTTCCAGAGATCGCCGTCGCGGCGGAACGCGCGCAGGGCGCGCGCGAGCGCACCCGAGAACGCGGCGCGGTCGTAGCGCGTGAACGAGAAGCCGTTCCCGTCGCGCGGATGCTCGTCGGCATCGCGCACCGTGTCCGCGAGACCGCCGACCGACCGCACGACGGGGATGGTCCCATAGCGAAGCGAAATGAGCTGCCCGAGCCCGCACGGCTCGAACCGCGACGGCATGAGGAAGAGGTCACAGCCCGCGTAGATGCGCTGCGCGAGCGCTGCGTCGAATCCGAGGGTCAGGAACAGGCGTGACGGGTAGCGCTCGCGGAGCTTGCGCCAGCGCTCCTCGTATGAGGGATCGCCGGTGCCGAGCACGACGAGCTGCGCTCCGCCCTCCAAGAGGTCGGGCGCGACGGCGGTGAGCAGATCGACGCCCTTCTGCTCCACGAGCCGCCCGATCACGCCGAGGACCGGCGTCTCGTGGTCGACGCGGAGCCCGCCCTCGGTCTGGAGCGCGGCCTTGCACCGGGCCTTGCCGCGCCGGTCGTCGGCCGAGTAACGCGCCGCGATGTGCGGGTCCGTCGCCGGATCGAACAAGTCGGTGTCGATACCGTTCACGATCCCGCGGACGTCGGCCCGGCGCTGCTGGAGCAGACCCTCGAGCCCCTCACCGAACTCCGGGGTGAGGATCTCCTTCGCGTAGCGCGGGCTCACCGTGCTGACGATGTCGGTGCGCGCGATCGCGCGCGCCATCGGGTTGCATTCGCCCGGCTTCTCGGGAGCGACGCGCGTCTTCGGGAGGCGCACCGGCGCGAGGATGTCCGCCGACGTCTTCCCCTGGTACGCGAGGTTGTGGATCGTGAAGACCGTCGCAGCCTTGTGACCGATCATCGGCACGAGGAGCGCGGCGTGCCAGTCGTGCGCGTGGACGACGTCGACCGGCTCGTCGGCGAGGGCCGTGGCGACGGCGCGGCAGAAGAACGCGTAGCGCTTCGCGTCGTCGGCCGCGCCGTACACCCGGTCGCGCCCGATTCGCTTGCTCGCGACGAACACGACGCGAACGCCCTCGCGCAGGACCGCGGGATACGCGACCCGCACGTGCGACGCACCGTAGGTGACCGAGCGCTCCACGCCCCCGTCGGGGATGCCCCATGCCGAGCGATCGATCGTGCCGTGGAGCGGAACGTAGAGGGTGACGCTGCAGCCGAGCCGCGCGAGGGCCTGCGGGAGCGACCCGGCGACATCGGCAAGCCCACCCACCTTCGCGAACGGCGCGGCCTCGGCGGCGGCGAAGGCGACTCGGAGCGACGCCTCTGCCGGATGCGCCGAGGGCGCGGTGAGGGTGGGCATTCCCAGATTGTCAGGAGTTCGTAAGAACTGCGTATCTGGCCCCGTCGAGGGGTCCACCGGAGACCCCGTGGCGCGTTGACTGGTACAACGGGATGGCGCGTTCAGGAGGGCGGAGATGAGTCGGAACAAGTGGTCCCTGGCCGTCGCGGCCGGAGCGTTCACCACGGCATTGATCGGGGGCGTGGCCCTCGCGGGCTTCCAGCCCTTCCTTAGCTGGGACACGACCGTGGTCGGTGGGCCGACCGTCGCGCCCGCAGAGAAGGCTGGACCGAGGGACCGGCTCAAGGTCGTCCTCGATGGCCTCGTCGCGAAGAACACGATCACCCCGGCCCAGGAGGACGCCATCCTGCGGGCGGTCGAGGACGCCACGCCCCTGCCGAAGCCGAACCCGAAGCTGGTGCGTCCGACCGTGCCGAACGTCATGTCGTTGGTCGGCGACCTCACCAGGGCCGCGAGCGGCTACCTCGGCTTGGACCAGAAGACGCTGCTCGCGCAGCTGCGCGACGGCAAGAGCGTCGCCGACATCGCGAACGGCCTCTCGGCGCAAGGCAAGAGCGCGCAGGGTCTGGTGGACACGCTCACGAAGGCCGCGAGCGACCGGGTCGACAACGCCGTCGCGGCGAACAAGCTCACCGCCGATCAGGCCGCCCTGCTGAAGCCGAAGATCGCAGCCGAGATCGCGGCATTCGTGAACCGGTCGTTCACCAGACCGGCGCTGCCGCGACCGCAGCCGCCGGTGCGACCGCGCCCTTGAGCCGAGGTCATACGGCACTGGACCCCCGCGTATCGAACCGGTCTCGGTGCCCGCATCGAACGGCCCCAGACCGAACGCCCTAGGACCACAGGCCCAACCTCGCAATAACGCGCATCCTTGCCGGCCGTTGGGCACGGCGAGCGACGCGCCACGCAGCGAGGGAACACGATGGGGAATCCGCTGGTCAATGCATTCGCCCGCACGTCGTCCGGGGCTATCGTAGGCAGCGCGGGCAGCGAAAGAACGCGACGGGGCACGGAGCTGGCAGTGGATCGCATCCTCGATCAGCGCTACCGGATCCTCGAGCCGATCGGTGCCGGCGGGTCTTCGCAGGTCTACCTCGCGCAGGACACCGCCCTCGGCCGTGAGGTCGCGATCAAGGTGCTCGATCCGCAGGCGGCGGCAGATGGGACCCTCCGAAAGCTCTTCGTCAAGGAAGCGCGTGCGCTCGCGCAGCTCTCTCACCCGAACATCGTCGGGGTCTTCGACGTCGGCGAGGTCGATGGGCTGCCGTTCATCGTCATGGAGTACGTGGCCGGCTCCTCACTGAAGCAGCGGATCGAGCGCGCGGGGGCGCTCCCGCTCGCCGACGCGGTTCGGCTGACGGACGGGATCGCGAGCGGACTCGCGTTCGCGCATTCACGTGGCATCATCCACGCCGATCTGAAGCCGTCGAACATCCTCCTCGACCAGAACGACAAACCCAAGATCTGTGACTTCGGGATCGCGCGCACGCCCGCGGAGGACTCCGACTCGCCGCAGCTGTTCGCGACCGCGCTCTACGTCGCGCCCGAACGGGTCGAGGGCCGGCCCGCGTCCGTCGCGTCCGACGTTTATGGGCTCGGCCTCGTCCTGTACGAGATGCTCGTGGGCAAGCCGCCGTTCACGAGCGGCAACGCCGCGGTGCTCCTACGCGACCACGTCGTCCGTCCACCCGTGCCGCCGAGCCACCTGCGTCCCTCGCTCCCGAAGGACCTTGACACCATCGTCCTGAAGGCGCTCGCGAAGGACCCCGCGCTCCGCTACGAGAAAGCGACGGAGATCGGCGACGCGCTCACTCGGACGCTGCAGTCGCAGACGACTGTCGTGCCGGCGCATCACGGTTTCGACGACTACGCCCCGAACGTGATGACCGAGCCGCTCCGCGGCTTCGTCCCGCGCGTCGAGCAGAGTCCCGTCGTCGCGCTGCTCACAAAGCACGGACAGCCGATCCGCCGGGGCTTCTACGGGGTGCTCGCGGCGCTCCCGCTGTTCGGCCTCACGATCGTCGCGGGCTTCGGCTTCATCCCGGCGGCTCTTGGCGCGGGCCTCGTCCTGATCATCGGCCTCGCGGGTCAGCTCGGCCTGGGCCTGACGATCGGATGGGTGCTGGAGACGGCGTTGCTCTTCCTGTTCGTCCCCGGCCTCGCCGTCATCTGGGCGGTCATGGGCCTGTGGCTCTGGCTGCGCGATGTGCCGAGCGAGCGGACCGCGATGGCCATCGCGATGCCGGTCACCGCGCCCTTCGGTCTCGCGCCGGCGCTCGTGCTCGCCGCATCGGCCATCCATGGTCTCGGCGGCGTCGTGACCGTGCTCTGGGGCGCGACGATGACGATGATCTTCGCGATCGCGTCGGGGCAGCAGTCCTTCGGCGCGTTCGTCCAAAGCGGCCTGTCGTTGCAGCAGGAGACGTTGTTCAGCCCGGTGCGCGCGACCGAGGCGAAGAGCGCGTTCGTCACCGCATTGCAGGGCAACAGCCCCGACCGATTCGGCCCGCTCCTGAAGGTGCTCGACCCCACCACGATCGTGAGCCAGCTCGCCGGGATCGTGTCGCGCGTGAGCGGCGCGGACGTCACCTGGATCGGCACGATCATCGCGTGGGTCGTCGCCGCGCTCGTCGTCTGGACGGCGAGCCGCCTCCTGCGTTCGTTCTTCGACAGGCTGCTGCGGCGCCCGAAACGGTGGTTCGCGCTGTACGTGTTCGCGGCGACGCTGGGGATCGGGGCCGGGGCGTCCGTGCTGTACATGCTCTTCGTCACCTGGGCGCCGCTCGCGCTCTCGCCCGCGCGCCCGGCCGACGGGATCCTGTTCGTGGCCGCGTTCGTTGGCGCGGCGCTCGCCGTCGCGGTCAGCGTGGTCATCAGCGCGACGGAGCGGCCGGACCCGGAGGACGAGCCGACACCGGCGATGGCCGGCCGCCACGCCGTCGTGCGCTAGCGAGACCCGCCCG
>Ga0315281_10006960_pt1 | contig 16005 bp, 12 predicted proteins | sample YL17G07_0_MG_FD_204540 | JGI IMG/M metagenome (GOLD analysis project Ga0315281, IMG submission 204540) | Sediment microbial communities from Yellowstone Lake, YNP, Wyoming, USA - YL17G07_0 | ecosystem: Environmental > Aquatic > Freshwater > Lake > Sediment | place: USA: Wyoming | collected... | reverse complement strand
CTCCGGCTTCAAGCCAGATGTCACTGATGTCATGGGAGGCACTTGGTCGTCCTACATGATGACCGCGACGATCCCCACCGTGCCCGTGGGCGCCAAGCTCACGTTCTACGAGTGGTGGGACATCGAGTCTTACTACGACTGGGGCAGCGTCGAGGTATCGATCGACGGCGGAACGACCTGGACCACACTGGCCGGCAAGTACACCACTACCGCAAACCCGATCGGGAGCAACCCGGGCAACGGCCTGACCGGCTCCACGAAGAAGGTTGTCTTCGAGGAGATGGACATGTCTGCCTATGCGGGTGCGACGAACCTGCTGCTGAGGTACACGTTGAGCCAGGACGGCGGGGTCTACGGACTCGGCTGGACCGTGGACGATGTGACCGTGGCGGGCTCTGACGGGACGATTGCGTTCCAGGACATGGTTGACGCGAGCTCGGCGTCCAAGTGGATCATAACCGCGACGGACGACATGGGCTCTGGCTGGAGCGTTGCGAGCGCGGGAGTCGGCGGCTCGTTCCGACACTACTACATCATGGAGTGGAGGAACTTCGTCGGGTACGACTCTGCGCTGTACAACAGCTACCAGTACGTAGGCCTGTACGTCAAGTTCTGGTCCCACACGCCTGGATTGGTGATATGGTACCGCGACATGTCCATGGGCGACAACGATGTCGGGCTACACCCTGGCCACGTAGCTATTGGCCTGGTGGATGCGCACCCGCAGCCGCTGTTGATGGCCAACGGCCACTTCGTCCGGGAGCGGATACAGCTGATGGACGCCGCGTTCGGGCTCAGGCCAACGATCGGGAACACGATCACGCTAGTAGGCGTGCCGACCACGTTCCCGTCACTGCGAGCTCAGCCGACCTTCGACGACAAGAACACCTTCTACTACTCGCAGTTCTACAAGGGAACCTTCGAGTTCATCGGCATGAAGCTGCCGACATATGGCGTGAAGGCGACTGTCCTCAGCGAGAAGGCGGGGCTGACTGGAGCGACGATATCCATCAACGCCGCTCCGGGAACATAGTCCAGGCAGAAGCCGGGGTCTTGCGGGACTCTGGCACCTTTCCCCAACCCTTTTCCTTCTTCTAATTTCATTCTTTGGGTACCTGCGGGTATCGAGGGTGGTCCCTCTTCGGATCATTAGGTTGCCAGGCATGCATTCAACTGGATCAAACGGAGGAATGAGACATGGCGAAACAGAGAGTATGCGAGTCGCCGTGGAACGGGCCGATCGCGTTCGATGGCGTTAGCATCAAGTCGTTCGCTTTCACGGATCTCCTGAAGTGATTAGGATCAATTTGGAGCGGGAGGTCCCTCGGCACGCGATGTGGCTCGTTCCTACTTCGCCTTCTTGTGGGGCCTTCCCTTCCTGATGTGCTTGATTCGCGCCTTGACCTTGGATTTGGTGCTTCTTGGTAATTTCATCGTTTCATCCTCCATCGCGCATCGCAATGCCCTATCTAAGGATATTGCCACTGCCTCGGAGCTCCTGCGCGGGGGCCACCTTCACTTCTTTTGCTCCTCCGAGGTCGAAGTCTGCTTCGAGCGAGCCGACGCCAATACTGGTGCATCCCTCTTGCCATCGATCAGACCCCTGGAGACCGCCTGGGCAAGCCATGTCGATAGCAACGATGCCGCGCCTTGATCTCCGCCTGCGGCCGAGATCAAGATGTCTGGGGTGATCTTCACTCCGTTCACGCCGACCTCATCGACTATCTTGATCGCGGCTGTGGCCGACGGGCCGATCACCTGCGCTTGTGCGCTGTACGCATCGGCTATGCCCTTGCCGACCTCGCGCTGTTCGTACGCCTTGCCGTCCGCAATGGTCTTGATCTGATACGATGTGCCGTCTCCGATCTGCTTCAGCTTGTATGCCTCCGCTTCTGCCAGAGCCTGCACCTTGTACTTCTCACCGTCCGCGGTTATCTTGTTCTGGTCCCTGTCTCCGCCAGCCAGCATTCTCTTGGCCTCTGCTTTCGTGTTCTCGATCTGGATTGAAAGCATGGCAGCGACCACCTCGGGTTGCTTGTCGGCGTTGGCCGCCTTTGACTGCACCTCGATGCGCTTCTCCTGAGCGAGCGCCTCCTGTTGATACTGTGCCTGCTGTTGGAGCGCGATCTCCCTCTTGGTCTGCGTGTCGAGCAACGCCTGATCCACCTTGATGTATGCGATCAGGAGGTTCTGGGCCTCGACATGGTAGACCTCGAACTGCTGTTGTGCCTTCTCCAGCGCTGAGCGCTGCAGCTCCGTCCTGCTCATGATGAAGTTGATGGCCTTCTCCTCACCGGCCTTGTTACGGAAGGACGAATCGATCAGCGGGTGCACGATCTGCTCGATGAGGTTCTTGACAGATCCGAATCTCGCGATTATGAACGCCGCGTTCTGAGGCCTGATGCGGATGATCATCCTAACATCCACCTCGAGCTGGAAACCATCCATGGACGTCACGCGCAGTTGCGAGAATTTGAAGAACTCGGTCGCCTTGTCGCTTCCGCTTTCGTCATCATAGGCCTCACTGCTGGTCTTGAGGCCGCTCATCGCCGCGACCGTGGGGGTCGTGTGTTGCGCCCTTTGGTCAAAGCCCGAAGCCCAGTCGATCGTAACCGCGCTCGTGGGGACCAGGTATGCCGTGAAGGCCAGGGGGTTGAGGTTGTACTTCCCTGGTGCCAATGGTTCCTTCCAGATGCCCCTCATGTTCTTGTCGAGGATCAAGAGGGTCTCGACATCTTCGTGCACCGGTTGTCCGAGCTCGACAAGTTGTTTTCCAGGCAACGCCGGTGATGCCGGACCAACTGCGCCGACATTGGGTATCGGAGATCCTTCCTTCTTCTCGAGCTCCATGCCGACGTTGGATCTCAGGACCGCCACATATCCCGGCGGGACCTCGGCGACCGTGTAGAGTTCCACCTTGAAAAGCAGCGGATTGATGTAGTATCTGCCCGGTTGGAGCGTGTCCAGTTGCGGACCCCTGTATCCGGCGCTGTTGAGGAACGCCTGACCATCCTGGAAATACCGGTGGTTCTTGGCAGTCGGACAATCCTTTGTCGGCGCTTCGGGCGGCCTGGGCGCGACTATGTACCCAGATGGCAGAGGTAGGCCGTCATTCGCTATTGCGACCCCGATATTCTCGCCCGGAACCTCAGTTATCGAGGCCTTGGTGACCTTGAACGCGTATCTGTTGATCCTGTAGATACCCGGCCTGAGGATGGCGACCTGCGGCCCCTTCATGCCCCCATTATCCAGGAACATCCTTGCATCCTGGAAGTGGTTGCAGTCGATTTCATCGCCGAGCAACCTGCCCCTGGGGATGGCCTTGCCATCAATGGATTCCACAATCCCCACTTCCGTCGGGAGGATCTCGGTGACCTGCGTTTTCTGTATCTTCCAGATGATCGGTATCCTCCAGTAGAGACCAGGCATCAGCGTGTCGGCCTGGACACCTATCTGCCCCATCCGAGCGACTACCTGGCCCTGTGGCATCTTCCTGCCGAACATCCTCTTGGTGAGAATCCCCACCTCGTAGTCGGTTATGAGTTTCAACCCGGGCAGCAGCAGCAAAACTACGATTATCACTACAAAGACTATGATTGTCGTCAACAAACTCGCGTCCATTTACCTCACCATTTCCTCATCGCCCCGAAAGGGCGCAGTCTCCCAATTGTGGAATCATGGTTCGGTTCAGTCACGAATGACGCCAATCCAGATTCCCCCAATGGAGTGAATGTCGGTCGCCTGGCTATAAACCTTCCCTAGGAGAACCACTAGGCCCTGATGACTAAGCCATGGATCATATTCGCCTCCCCATGAACCTGAGACAAGAGTCTCAGAGGACTCGGGATCCCGAGATGGATGGGTCTCAGTGCCACGTGCGAGCGGTCCGAAGAAGTGGGGCAGAGGCGACGCAGTCCTGCAATAGCTAGTAAGTCTATCGAAGGTGAAAACCAGGCGTGGTTTCGTACTTTGGGCAAAAATCCTTTCAAGGTCTTGTCTGATTCCTCTCGGCCGAGCCTTCAGCATCATTGTAGTTGATTGTCAAGATGTGAATGTTTACGATGAAGATGCCTAAACTCGGCCTCGACCGCCACCGCCGCCGGACCGCCCTCCCCCGAACTTCCCCCCGCCTCTGCCCATCAACTGGATTACCCAAATGAGTGGGATGAATATCCTCCCCCTAGTCAGGACTCCTCCGACGCCAATAGCCGCGAGGATCAACAGCCACTGCCACCATTCGAGGGGTATCCCTGAGATAGGATATGCGGGCGATCCGCTGGCGTCTCCCGTGTATTCGTTGACGATGATGTCCCCGATCGCAGTCGTCAGTTCGACGAGCCCGTCATCAAGGTTGCCGGCGTCGTAGTACGGGATGAAATATGTGTTGACGAGGTTCGTCACGCGTGCGCCGGTCAGAATCCCCATGAGCCCATAGCCCACCTCGACTTTCCATGTCCCGTCGCCCGTGGCGACAACGATCAACACGCCGTTGTCCACGCCTTTGTTCCCGATGCCGTTCTTCTGAAAGGTCCTCAGGGCGAAGTAGCTGATGTCGTGCGGCTGAGTCGTGTTCACAACGAGTACGGCGATCTCGCAGGATGTCTGCGCGTCAACATCGTAACATATTTGGTCTATCCACTCGACATACCCAGACGAGAGCGCACCCGCGTTATCGTTGGCGTAGGGGTAGATCGTCGGGATCCCCACGAACCTCGGGTCAGGAGCGGGGAACAGGACGTAGAACGCCCCAATGACCACCGCGATGATCACAAGCACGGCCACAATCAATGTGGCGGCAAGGCGTGCATTCTCGCGCATTCTCTGCTCACACAGTCTCTATTTCACTGCCCGCGCTGATAGTATTTCGCCTCTGTGAAGCCGAAGAGGTTCCCGGGAAATCCTAGTGTGGCCGAGTTGTACGCGGCGACCGAGTCGTTGTAGAAGACACGTTGGGCGAGTATCACGTTCTCCGTCTCATCGATTATCGAAATGAAATCCTGTATCACAGCGACCGACTTCAGCTCCGGATAGTTCTCGTTTATCGCCAGGAGGAGCGCGTTGATGTTCGTGTCCAGCTGCTGCGTCGTGTTGACGTTGGCATTGATATCCGTCCCTACCTCACTCAACCACTTTGTCCTAAGCTCAGTGATGTTCGTCAGGAGGTTCTGTTCGTACGTCGTCGAGAAGTTCACGGCGGCCTGGACCTGTGGGATCTTGTCGATCCTCATCTGGTAGGCGGCTTCGATGTTCCCCCAGCTCCTCTTGACATCCTGCTGCTTGGCAACCAGAGAGTTGTAGGTCAATACCATGCTGAGGACCACCAGTAGAAGTATGACGACACTTGCAATCGCGATGATCCTCATCTTCGTGAGCTTGAATTCCGCCATTGGAGAATGACAGTGCGCAGGGGTAATTAACCTTTTTTGCGAAGTCCGGATCTTGCCGCAGCCTTTTCTCTAGCCAGGTTCGTCGCGGTCCTCGGCTCATTGACTCCGGCATTTCTGGCGGCCTCTCCAGCTCTCTCGACGGCGGATGTAATCTTGAACCGGCCACGTTGAAAACTAGAAGTGGGGGCAGAGGGATTTGAACCCTCATCGACGGGTTTCCTCCACGCGGAGAGCGACTCCGCGCGTTCTAACGGACATGGGTCATCGCTCCAGTTAGTCATCACTGGTCAGCTAACCCTTCGGAAATCATTCCCATAACTGGAGCCCGTAAGGATACCAGGTTACCCCATACCCCCAGGTGAGGTCTAGATTAGGGAGCCTACTTCTTTCGCATCTTCTGAGCTCTCTTTCGCCTTCTCATCTTCTTCTTGCGCCACTTCCAGCGCTGCTTGCCGCGTTTCTTCCAGGCTCTAGAGCTTCTCTTCATGCGTCAGACTCCCATTGGACGGTGGCCGTACATCGTCCCTTTTTATATTGTTTTGGGAAGGCCAAGCGGGCCGGTCGGGAGTTTCGGGCGCTTCGAGCGCCTTTCGAACCCGAGACCACTGGCTGTCCTCGAGCCATTCAGGCTCCTAGAAGGCCAGTGCTATATCCTGGCTAAGCCACCGGCCCATCTGGCCACTTTCTGCATTAGGCAGTGCGTTATTAAACCTTGGGCGGCCGCGGATCGTGCAAATCCAGTCGAGGTCAGGGTATCCAGAAGCGATGCGGTCCTGTCAATGGTTATATCTTACAACTATGATGACGGTCCCGATGGCCGACGTGGAGATAGTCGAGCTGAAGAGGATGGACCTCAGGGGTGCCGTGGTCATCGACGGCTTCCCGAGCATCGGGCTCGTCAGCTCGATAGTGGCCAACTATCTCATCGCGCTACTCAAGATGGAGTACATAGCCGTCATGGATTCCGATTCATTTCCGACCCTTTCCCTGATAAGGAACGGGGAGCCGTTGGGGCCTGCGAGGGTCTACGCCAGGCCCAATCTGAAGGAGGGAGAGCAGCAGGTCGTGGTGTTCTCGACCGAGCTTCAGCCGTCGGCGAACCTCCTGAGGGACATCGGGACCGCCATAGTGGACTACGCCATTTCGCGGAAGTGCAAGCTGATCATCTCGGCCGGCGGCCTGATCATCGAGAGGGAGGAGGGTGCGCCCCCAGACGAGAAGGGCGAGATAGCTGTCTACGGGGTCGGCAGCACCGAGTCCGCGAAGGCGCTCTTGATGAAGGCGGATGCGGAACCCTTCCTCGAGGGGGTCATATCCGGTACTGCTGGAGTCCTGCTGAATGAGGGCAAGAGGCGCGGGATGGATGTCGTCACGCTACTGGCAGAGGCGAAGCCTGATACGGCTGATGCGCGCGCGGCCGCTTTGATCTTGGCCGCGATCGACCAGATGGTCCTCGGGATGCACCTGAACGTCGAGCCGCTGTGCAAGGAGGCGGAGCGTCTGGAGGCCCAGCTCAAGATCATCCACAGGGATGCCGAGAGGAAGAGCAGGCCGCAACCCGGGTCGGATGTCGAGGTCAGCTATCAATAGACCCCATTAGTGGCAAAATGTCTGCATTCTCTCGCAGTTTGTCCTAAAAGAATATCTACACTTTCAAGTATTCACGAATCAGAGCGCTATTAGTTGCACAAATTTCGAGGTGTCTACATGGCAGCGAAGAAAGCTTCAGTAAAGAGCGCCGAGGTTCCGGGACCGAATTCCGTGGAGCTCGGTAAGCTCAGGGAACAGTATATTTCGAAATCCGTCGGGATAAGCCATCCCGTCTACATCGAGAAGGCCGAGGGCTCCCTGTTCTATGACGTCGATGGCAACAGCTTCATCGACATGGGCAGCGGCATCGGTGTGCTCAACGTGGGCAACCGGCCCAAGGAGGTCGTTGCCGCCGTGAAGAAGCAGGCGGACAAGTTCCTCCATGTATGCTTCCAGGTCACGCCTTATGAGAGCTACCTGCGCGTCGCCGAGAAGCTCGCGATGCTGGCACCCCACCCTGGCCTGACGAAGTCCGTCCTGTACAACTCGGGCGCCGAGGCGGTCGAGAACTCGGTCAAGATATCGAGGGCGTTCACCAAGAAGCCAGCGGCGTTCTCCTTCGTCCACGCATTCCACGGGAGGACGATGATGGCCCTCGCACTCACATCGAAGGAAATGCCATACAAGGCCAACTTCGGCCCCCTTCCGGAGACCTACAAGGTCGAGTTCCCGTACTGCTACAGGTGCCCGTTCGGAGAGGAGTGCGACTCGTGCGGGCTCGCATGCGCGGACAAGATAGACGAGCAATGGTCCAGCCCGCAGTTCGAGGGCAGGGTCGCGTCGATCATCGGCGAGCCAATCGCGGGAGAGGGCGGGTTCATCGTCCCGCCGAAGGACTTCTATCCGAAGCTCACCAAGATATGCAAGAAGCACAACGTTCTCTATGTGGATGACGAGATCCAGACCGGCGCGGGAAGGACCGGGAAGATGTGGGCCGTGCAGCACTGGGCCGGGGTGGAGCCGGACATACTCGTCAGCGGCAAGGGCATCGGGGGAGGGTTCCCGATATCCGCCACGACCGGAAGGGCCGAGATCATGGACGCCCCGCAGCCGGGAGGCCTGGGCGGCACATTCGGCGGCAATCCGGTAGGTTGCGCTGCGGCGCTCGCCCAGTTCGAGCTCATCGAGAAGAACCTCAAGAACGTGCCGAAGATCAACGCGTACATGACCAAGCGGCTGAAGGAGATGGAGAGCAGGTTCCCGGTCATTGGCGATGTGAGAGGCATGGGAGCCATGATGGCAATCGAACTAGTGACTGACTCGAAGGCCAAGACCCCGGCCGCAAAGGAGACGAAGGCCATCAGGACTGCGGCGATGAAGCGGGGAATGGTCATGCTGACATGCGGGACTTACGACAACGTCATCAGGCTGCATCCGTCGATGATCATGCCTGACGAGATCCTCGAGCAGGCGATGGACATACTCGAAGCGTCGATCGAGGAAGTGACGAGATCTGCCTAATACTCGTTTCTGACCTCGGCTCGATTAAACCCCTTATCCATCTTTGTTTCTGATTCATCCGCACGCAGCGAAGCGCTCCCTCGCCATGCAAACAATCAAATACACTTTCAGTATTTCAAGTACGCTTGAATGCAACAGCGCCCTCCCAAGACCGCGCATGCGCGGGGGCTGCGGCGCAATCAGGAGAGATACGATGTCATCGAAAGGCAAGAGCCCAGTGGATTGGAAGATATGGCTTGTCATCGCGGTCCTGGCGTCCTCCATGATAGGATTCTCAGGGGGCTACTTCGTCGGCGGGATGGCAAAGAAGGTTACTTTCAGTGTCGTTGACGATTATGGTCGTTCCGTGGAACTGGACGGGGTGCCGCAGCGGATTGTCTCTGTGGCATCATCGACGACGGAGCTACTCTTCGCTGTGGGCGCGGGCTCCCAAGTCGTGGGTGTGGACAACTACAGTGACTATCCAGCGCAAGTGAAGAATCTGACCCAGGTCGGGTCCTTCACGCTCAACGCAGAAGTCATCATGAGCCTGAAACCGGATCTGATCGTCTGTGGTGACTTGGTCCCCAGGGGTCAGCTGGATAACCTCGCGAGCCAGGGGATCCCATACTTCATCTTCGCTACCAGGACGGTGGAGGGAATGCTCAACGACCTCACGCTGGCCGGAGGTCTGACAGGGCACTTGCTCGAAGCCCAGTCTTTGGTCAAGAGCCTCCAGGTTAAGATTGATTCCGTGACGAACAAGACCCTCGCCCCCGGCGTCGACAAGCCGATGACCTACGTCGAGTACTATCCGTACTATACCTTCGGGCCAGGGTCCTTCGGCGACGATATGATAAGGCTTTCCGGAGGCACGAATGTCGCTGCCAATGCGAGCAGCGAGTACCCGCTGCTGACCTCGGAGTTCATCATCGCTCAGAATCCCAGAATCCTGGTCTACACTGTGGGGCCGATGACACAGACAACCGCATCCGATTTCGCCGAGCGTACGGACTGGAATCTCACATATGCCGTCTCCCATGACAAGATATACACCATGGACGACAACCTGATCAGTCGGTATGGTCCGAGGTTGGTTGATGGACTGGAACGGCTCGCGGCTATCATCCACCCTGAGCTGTTTACCTGAGGGTGGGCAATCTGAGCTGGCCCGTGAAGACTGAGGACGATGGGCAGAACGCGGTCCCCATGAGGGCCAGGCGTTTGCTCATCATATGCATCCTAGGAGCCGCCCTGGCCGTGACGGCCTTCGTGGCAATCCTCGTGGGCACGCTTGGCCCGATCGGCCCAGGTGTTCCCGAGAGGATATCCTTCTCGGAGGCTTTCAAGGCGATATTCGGCACATCCAGCTACCACTGGGTGTTCTGGAACATAAGATTGCCCCGGGTGCTCCTTGCGGGTCTCGTTGGCGCTGCCCTAGCGTGTTCCGGGACCGCCATGCAAGCGGTTTTCAGGAACTCGATGGCTGACCCGTTCGTCATCGGTGTCTCGTCGGGCGGGGCACTGGGTGCGGCCCTCGCGGTTCTTCTCGGGCTCGGGACGGCGATGAGCATCTTCGTGCGCCCCACGTTCGCCTTCATGTCCGCCACAATAGCCGCATTCTCGGTGTACCTGCTCGGGTCTGTGAGGGGGAAGGTGTATGTCGATTCCCTGCTTCTGTCGGGCGTTGCAGTCGCCGCTTTCTTGGGCGCGATGGTCTCGTTCCTTATCTACTTCGCGAGGCAGGTGTACAGTCAGCTGATCTTCTGGCTCCTCGGCAGCCTGACGCTGGCGAGCTGGGATATCGTCGAGATACTCGCGATTCCGGTTCTCGCAGGTGTCGTTGTCATCTTCCTCTACGGCAGGGACCTTGATGCTCTTCTGCTCGGCGAGGAGACAGCGCACAACTTGGGCGCCAACCCCGAGTTCCTCAAGAAGATGATGCTGTTCATCTCTGCGCTCTTGGCCGCGGCAGCGGTTGCGTTCACCGGGATCATTGGTTTCGTGGGACTCATAATCCCGCACATCTCCAGGCTGATTGTTGGCTCGAACCACAGGACCCTCGTTCCTGCTGCGACTCTGTCGGGGGCGATATTCCTCATCTGGGCAGACACGCTAGCCAGGACCGTCATCGCTCCCGTTGAGCTTCCCGTAGGGATCATCACCGCGCTCTGTGGCGGGCCATTCTTCCTGTACCTGCTGCGCAAGAACAGCAAGGGGCGTGATAGATGATGGTGCTGTCCGTGAATGGCCTGTCGTTCTCCTTCGGGGACGCCCATGTATTGAAGAGTCTCTCGTTCGAAGTGCGCCCGGGAGAGTTCTTCGGAATAATGGGTCCGAACGGGTCCGGGAAGACCACCTTGCTGAGGTGCCTGACCAAGTTCCTGCCGACGGATGACGGGATGGTGCTCGTCGGTACCGAACCCCTAAACGACTTCTCGCCCGCTGACATGGCGAGAACTTTCGCGGTCGTCCCCCAGAATTCCGCCACGGACTTCCCGTTCACGGTCTATGACATCGTGATGATGGGAAGGATACCGCATCTTGGAAGCCGCCTGTCGGGAGAGACGAAGATGGATGTCGATATCGTCCAGCAGGCCATGGCGAGGACGGACACCCTTCAGTTCTCCAAACGGATATACTCGGAGCTTAGTGGTGGCGAGAGACAAAGGGCCATCATTGCTAGGGCGATAGCACAGAAGCCGAAGGTGCTGCTCCTCGACGAGCCCACCGTGTATCTCGACATCAGCGGGCAGATCGAGATCATGGACCTGATAAGGAAGCTGAACAAGGAAGAGGGCATCACGGTCGTGGCCGTGCTGCACGATGTCAACCTCGCCGCGCGGTACTGCGACAGGATCGCGCTCCTGAACGATGGCGTGGTCGAATCCATCGGTCCGCCCAAGGAGGTCCTCACTCCGGAAACAATACAGTCAGTCTACGGTATCGAGGTCGTCATCAGGAAAGACCCGTTCACCCAGGCGGTCTACGTGATGCCTCGTGCCTCGGTTCCGTACGTCCATCGACACGGAACTAGGGTGCACCTGATTTCCGGTGGGGGTACCGGAGGGCCGATAATGAAAGCGCTGCACGACCAAGGCTACAGCGTCTCGACCGGCGTGGTCAATGTCCTCGATGACGACTTCGTGAGCGCGAAGGACCTGCACATCCCGACCGTCGCCGAAGTCCCGTTCTCGCAGGTGAGCGAGGAGGCGCATTCCGAGAACCTCAGGCTGATATCCGAATCCTCGTTCGTGGTCGTCTCCTCATTCCCAGTCGGTCCTGGCAACTTCAGGAACCTCGAGGCCGCCAAGGCGGCACTCGACTCCGGGAAGAGGGTCTTCATCGTCCGTCCGAAGGATGTCCCGAGCATCGACTTCGTCGGAGGAAAGGCAGATGCCTTAATCGCCGGCCTGATCACTTCGGGAGCAACGGTCACTGAAGATATCTCCAAGGTGCTCGTTGGAATCCCCGAAAGGAGGGCAGCGTAGGATGAACGGTCAGTTGCTTCGCGACCTGAAGAGGAACACCCAGATGCTCATCCTGGTTGAGATCCTCAGATTCCCATCTGTCAGGATGAAGGAGATAGCTGAGAGACTCGACATCACCATACAGGCGGTGAGCCAGTACATCTCGGCGATGAAGAAGCAAGGGTTGCTCAAGGAGCAGTCCGGCAGCCTCAGGCCCACAAGGAAAGGAATGCAGATCGCCCAGGAGCACTATGCGAGCCTCAAGGACTTCATCGATGCGACCCTGAGGAGCATCGCCGTCATAGAGAGGACGGTCGCCATCGCTGGAGAGAATATCCTGAAGGACCAGGCCGTGGGGCTCGTGATGGAGGACGGGATGCTGTTGGCGTATCCCGGGAAGAAGGCATCCTCGACCGGCAAGGCCCTCGAGTCCGCCGAGGAGGGCGACGACGTGCTCGTGGGGCAGCTCGAGGGGATAGTCGATCTTGAGCTGGGCAAGCTGCTGATGGTGGAGGCACCGTCGGAGCTCGAAGGCGGCTCGAAGTCTGTCGACATCGCGCGCATGAAAGATAGAATAGAGGAGTTCTCGCCGGGCTTACTGGTGGCCGGTGATCCTATCGGTTCGGCCCTCCTCATGAAGGCTAGTGGCGAATTCTTCACAATCCATGCTCCAGTCGCCTCCGCGATGAGCGCACTCAGCAAAGGGGTCGATGTCGTGTTCTCGGGAACGCGCGAGTCAGTCGACCAGCTCCTGAAAGCTGTCTCCACTCTCAGGAAGGAGACCGGGTACGAGATACGGTGTAGGACTATCAGAGCATGACGACGCACGCCGTAGTCGGTGGAAAAACTAAATCCACCGATCGCATTCGAGCCATCACAGGTGAGAGGATGGAAGTTGGCGAAGCAATCAGAATCAGACGTGCAAGTCGTGTTCTCTCTGACAGGCCGCTTGAGAGTGAGAAGGTGGAGGCGCTCATCGAGGCGATGCGCCTGTCCGCGTCGTGCTTCAACAACCAGCCTTGGCGGGTCACGCTGTGCAAGGGGGCCGAGGCCCTGCCTGCGATAAAGACAGCCCTCTCGAAAGGCAATGTCTGGGCGACTCCCGCACCACTAATCATGGTGATATCAGCGAGGCCGCCTGATGATTGCCAGCTGGGGGACAAGCGTGATTACTTCCTTTTCTCGACTGGCCTGGCAGTCGGTCAGATGGAGCTCAGGGCCACGGAGCTGGGTCTCGTGTGTCACCCGATCGCGGGCTACGATCCCGTGAAAGCGAAGCAGCTCCTCGGGATCCCTGAGGAGTACACAGTCATAACGTTCGTCATCGTCGGGTATCCAAGCGCTGACAGCTCGTTCTTGTCCGACAAACAGAAGGCACAGGAGCTCGCTCGGCCAGAGAGGAAGCCCATCGGAGAGAACTTCTTCCTCGACAAATGGGGCAACCCCTACAAGTGAGCTTTCGGCACCCCTAGATCAGTTTCGCCCCGTTCTCGTATAGATGTATGCAGGTGACCGGGCATTCCTCGCATGCCTGCCTTGAACATTTCTCGTCGTCGAGTTCTTGCTGATCATTGTCCCCTAAGCGGTGTCCCGCCGGCAGGCTCGACATGCCGTCTGGTGCCATCTGGAAGAGCTCCGGGCAGGTCTTCGAACATGATTCGCAACCGATGCATTCAGGACGGACTATCTCAAGCTTGAACTTGGCCATGACTGATCTTAGATTAAGGGTGGTCATAGGTTCTTCGCCATACATGGAAGAGTACAACAGGATCAAGGACTCGCTTACAAGGCACTGAGATTAAGCTTTCGTCCTCCCCCAGCGTCAGGGCTGGTCCATCGTGTGCCTAATTCTTATACTCCTCTCGGTCATTCTCCTCGGCATGGCATTCGATTCGCGCTTTCTGAAGAAGGTCAGGCGAGAGTTCCCAACTGCGGAAGCCGATCCCACAGGCAGGAAGAGGGTGTTCCTCGACAATGGTGCCGGGACCCTGGTCACGAGAAGAGCGGCCGAGGCCGAGCGTCAGGCGAGAACGGACTGGAGCGCCAATGTCGGGAACTACTTCACGGAATCCAAGGGCGCCGAGGATATGATCCTCGAGGGCAGGAAGGCGGTCTCCGACCTCCTCAGGGCAGATGGTCCCGAATCGATCATATCCGGGGAGTCGTGCACCAGCCTGCTGTTCAATCTCAGCTATGCCATCAGCCGCACGCTCAAGGGCGAGGAGAACATCGTCGCGAGCGGCTACGAACATTATGCCAACATCAACCCCTGGGCGGAGCTCGGCGGCATGCATCTCATCAGCGAGCTGAGGTTCGGGAAGTTCGACCTCGAGACCGGCCTGCTCGACATGGAGGACTTCAAGAGGCTCGTCGACAAGAAGACCAAGGTCGTGACCGTCGCCGCGGCCTCGAACGTGCTGGGTAGTAGGACGGATCTGATCGAGGTAGGCAAGATGGCTCACGAGGTCGGGGCGTACTTCTGCGTCGATGCGGTCCATCACGTCGCGCATGGCCCGACCGACGTCCAGAAGATCGGATGCGACTTCCTAGCCTTTTCCGGATACAAGCTGTTCTCGCGCCACGGTAGCTTCATGTACATGAGACCGGAGCTGATCGAGAAGCTGATGCCCTACAAGGTGGACTCATCGCCGAAGCACGGGCCCGAGAAGTGGGAACAGGGAACGAGGGACCAGGCGATGTTCGCGGCGATCAACGGAGCGATAGAATACCTCGTTTGGCTCGCGGACCCATCCTCCAAAGAGCCTCCGAAGCCGGGGCCCCAGAGGGGCGCTGTGCTGAGACAGGCGATGGAGCAGATCGAGGGATACGAGAAGGAGTTGTCGAGGATCGTTCTCGATGGGTACGGCAAGCTATTGGGGCTTCGTTACGTCCCCGGCCTCACGGTCTATGGTTCGAAGGAGGTCCACAGGAAGCTCGGGAGGGACCCGACTTTCGCATTCAAGCTGGCCGGCTGGGACGACCACGAGCTATCGAAGGAGCTCTGGGATAAGTACGCCATCGCGGTGGGAGCGGAGGATTACTTCTCGATGGTCCCGCCCAAGTACAAGGCCAAGACCTTCGTCAGGGCGACTTTCGTGCACTACAACACGAAGGAAGAGGCACTCAAGTTGCTCAAGGCCCTGAACGAGATCGCTGCGAGGAAGAAGTAGAGAAAATCGAAAAGGAAGAAGGGTTTTGGACATGCCCTACTGCTCTTTCTGATAGTACTTCGCCCACTCTCCTGGTTGCGAGTTGAGGGTCCGCTAGAAGGTCTGCGGCGCGCGCTTCTTCGGCTTCTTGCCCTTGATCACCACGAGAAGGACGACCGTCACGATCTCTGGGACCATGGCCAATCTGTCCCCGGTCGTTGTCCCGAAGAAGAGCTACGCAGTCATCGTTCTGGTCACCGCATTCCCGGGAACGCGAACGGTACTCAGAGAAACAATAATCCGCTTGACAGACATCACCAGTTCAAGGAGACGAGTCGATGGAAGGTGTCAAGACCGGCCCCAAGCTCAAGATACTCAGTGAAGACCAGATCGACGAGATACACGAGGCGTCCTTGTCCATCTTGGGGCGGACCGGCGTGAGGTACGACAGCCCGATGGCGATGGAGAGGCTCATCAAGTCCGGGGCGGTCCTCAAACCGGGTTCGAAGGATGTCGTTACCTTTCCGCGAAGCTACATCGAGGATTCTCTGAAGAAGCTCCCGAGATGGAGGACATACTTCGCTCGGAACCCGAAGAACGACATCGCCTACGATGGGGAGCACCTGTTCGCCGGGAGCCTTGGCGGTAATCCGAGCATACTAGACCTCGACACTGGACAACCGCGGGCGTCCGTCCTCGAGGATGTCGAAAGCACTGCGCGGGTCATGGATGCACTTCCGAATTGCAGCTCAGTCGGCAACGCGGTCGTCGCCACCGAGGTGCCGGCGGAGATTCAGGCGATCAAGACCGTGGAAGCTCTCATGAAGAACACGAGCAAGTGTGTCTTCGGTTACGCCCTCAACAAGGAGACGATCGACGTCTTGGTGGACATGTGGGCCGTCGTGGCCGGTGGTCATGAGGAGCTTCGAAAGAGGCCTCTCTTGAGCATGTTCGGCTCCCCCAGCAGCC
>Ga0315281_10006959_pt1 | contig 16007 bp, 10 predicted proteins | sample YL17G07_0_MG_FD_204540 | JGI IMG/M metagenome (GOLD analysis project Ga0315281, IMG submission 204540) | Sediment microbial communities from Yellowstone Lake, YNP, Wyoming, USA - YL17G07_0 | ecosystem: Environmental > Aquatic > Freshwater > Lake > Sediment | place: USA: Wyoming | collected... | reverse complement strand
GCATCGCGATTTGATGAAAACGGCCGTCGGGACCGTCATGACGGCTCAAGCCGAATGTCTTTCTGAAGAAGACTCCTTGGCCTACGCCGTCAATCGCATGGCGGTCGGCGGCTACCGCCACATCCCGATCCTCAAGGACGGAAAGCCCTCGGGGATGATTTCGATCCGTGACGTCCTGAAATATTTGGCCAAATTGTTTTCTTGAAACCCTTACCCCTTAAAAAAGGCTCCCTCATTTCGATTGCAGCGCCCGCCGGGCCCTTCGATCGGTCTCGGTTTCGCCGAGGGATCGCCCTCCTGAAAAAGGCCGGCTTCCGCGTCGCCTTCGATCGGGGAATTTTCTCGGAAAAGGCCTATCTGGCAGGCGACGATAACAGGCGGGCCCGCGAACTGGATCGAGCCTTATCGGATTCCCAGTCGTGCGCCGTCCTCATGGCTCGGGGCGGGTATGGATGCCAGCGTGTTATCCCCCTTCTCGCAAAAAAACCTTCGCCGAAGATCGTGGTCGGTTCCAGCGACCTCACGGCCGTCCTCATCCATCTCTGGAAGAAATACCGTCTCCCGTCTTATTACGGACCGATGGTCGCTCCTCATTTCATCAACCAAAAAAACGTCTCCCGTCTGCGGCGAGCTTTGACCGACCCTGATTTTCACCGGAAGCAGAGACTGATCGCACGCAAGATCCTGAAGCCCGGACGCGCCTCAGGGCGTCTCGTCGGGGGATGTCTTTCGCTCCTCACGGCAACGATCGGCACTCCCCTGGAGCTCGATACCGACAACGCGATCCTCTTTCTCGAAGACACGAATGAAGAGGCCTATGCGGTCGACCGGATGCTCACGCAGATGGAACAGGCTGGAAAATTGAAAAAAGTCCGTGGCCTAGTCTTGGGAACCTTCCGTCAAAAGAAAACCCTTTTCCCAAGAGCGATCGAGGCCGTTTTTAGTGAAAGATTCAAAAACCGCTCCATCCCCATCCTCTGGGGAGTCCGCTTTGGGCATTGTCTTGAGCCCCTCTTCCTGCCGTTTGGAGGAGAGGGCCATATCCGCGGGAATGAGCTTGTCATTACCAAGGGCATCTTCTAGATCCTGTAAGCGATCCGCCAAAGGTGGAGAGCGTTACAGGATCTTGTCCCGCGAAGCGGGGTTAGAAATTGATTGCACATGATTTCAGCAACAAAACGCATCGACACGGCCATGAACAAGGCCATTTCGGAAAAAACCTTTCCGGGTGCGGCCCTCCTCGTATCTCAAAAGGGCAGGGTCATTCATCGTAATTTTTACGGCAACGCGAGCCTCCTGCCGTCGCCCGAACCGGTGACGGACAAGACGATCTTCGACGTCGCCTCGCTGACCAAGCCGTTGGTGACGGCCTCCCTCGCCCTCATCGCCCGCGCGAAAAAAGGCCTCTCCCTCAATGCCCAGGCCTCCAAATATTTGAAAGAGCTTGCGGACAGCGGCATCCCCGACCACCGCAAGATCACGATCCGCCATCTCTTGAGACACGCGTCCGGCCTTTCGGCCTGGAAACCGTATTTCGAAGAAATCGCCCGCGAACGGCCCGACCAGATCGGCAAGCGGTCCTGCCGCGATCTCTATCTACTGAAAATCGCCGCCGAACCTTTGGAGACGCCGGTCGCTTACCGGCGGGTTTATAGCGATCTGGGTTTTATTCTCCTCGGAATTCTGTTGGAAAATTTCTTCGATAGGCCTCTGGATGTCCTTTTTGAGGAAGCCGTCGCAAAGCCTCTCGGCTTAAGAAATACCTTTTTCATTCCCGTCGGAGCGCCGTTACCCCGCCCCCCGGAAAACCTTGCAGCGACCGAAGAATCCGTCTGGAGGAAGAAGCTTCTCAGAGGCGAGGTTCACGACGACAATGCGTACGCCCTGGGAGGAGTCGCCGGCCACGCCGGCCTGTTTTCCCATGTGGATGATCTCCACGCGTTTCTCTTGGCCGTCCGTCAATCGGTTCAGGGCGGGCACGACCTCTTTCCTCAGGAAGAAATGCTCGAGTTTGTCGGTCCGAAATCCAAGATCAAACTCTGCTGGGATACGCCCTCCCCCGAGGATTCCCAAGCGGGGAGGCATTTTTCAAAGAACGCGATCGGACACTTGGGTTACACCGGTTGTTCCTTTTGGATCGATTTCGAAAAAGACTTTCACGTGGTTCTTTTGACGAATCGGGTTCATCCGTCCTCGAAAAATGAATCCATCAAACAATTCAGGCCCCAAATCCATGACCTCATCTATGAAAATCTCATCAACATCTGAACCCAAGCGCATTCACCTGATCGCCATCTGCGGGACGGGAATGGCCTCTCTCGCCGGCCTCCTGCGCGAGAAGGGATTTATCGTAACGGGCTCGGACGCCAACGTTTACCCGCCCATGAGCGACCAACTCGCGGCGATGGGTATCGAAGTCAAAATGGGATATCGCGCCGACAACGTCGTCTCGACGTCCCCGGACTTGGTCGTCGTCGGGAATGCCATCTCCAAGAACAACGAAGAGGTCCTCGCGGTTCAGGAGAGAAACATCCCGCTCCTCTCCATGCCGCAGGCGATTTCCCGTTTTTTTCTCGAAAGCCGCTTTCCCATCGTGGTGGCCGGAACCCACGGTAAGACGACGACGTCCTCCCTCCTCGCATGGATCTTGGAGCGGTCGGGCCAATCGCCTGGATTTTTTGTGGGCGGCATTTTGAAAAACTTCGACCGCTCGTATCAACTGGGTCAGGGAGACTATTTCGTCCTCGAGGGGGACGAATACGACACGGCCTTCTTCGACAAAGGCCCTAAATTCCTCCATTATCATCCGCAGATGCTGATACTGAATGCCGTCGAGTTCGACCACGCCGACATCTACCGGAATCTCGAACAGGTAATGGAGTCCTTCGAGAAACTCGTCGCCATCCTTCCGGCTTCGGGCGTGATCTTCGCCGATGGAGACAACGCCAACGTCCGCAAACTCGTCGCCAAGGCGGCTTGCCGCGTCGTCACGTTCGGGCTTGGATCGGAGAACGAGCTGACAGCGACCCATATCGAGTTCGGCGAAACCGTAAGGTTTCGTTGTCTCCGCAAAGGACAAGAGGCCGGGCGCTTCGAAACCCCTCTCGCGGGCCGTCATAACTTGAAGAATCTCCTGGGAGTCCTCGGGGTTCTCTTAGACCTTGGAATCGCTTCCGACGAGATCAACCGGGCCTTGGCCGAGTTCGAAGGCATCAAGCGGCGCCAGGAAGTGCTCGCCGTCCTCAACGGCGTCACGTTGATCGACGATTTCGCTCACCACCCGACCGCCATCAAAGAAACCCTGTCCGCCATGCGGCTGAAATACGGCGCAAAACGCATTTGGGCGATTTTCGAGCCCCGTTCCAACACCACACGCCGCAACATCTTTCAAAAGGATTTCGCCGCCGCGTTCGATGATGCGGATCAAATCATCTTCGCATCGCCCTATCAGCCGGAGAAGATTCCGGAGGCCGAACGGCTCCACCCCGAAGAGGTCGTCACGGATCTTCAGAAGCGCGGCAAAAAAGCTCGGTACATTCCGGATGTGGACCTCATCGTCGACCTCGTCGCCAAGGAGTCCCGCCCTGGGGACGTTCTCTGCTTCATGTCCAACGGCGGCTTTGGCGGAATTTACCAAAAGGTGGTAAGGGCTCTTGAAGGATGATCCAAAACCAATTTCAACAGATGAGGGGCATCGGGGGGAGAGTGGTATCTACCCCCGATTATAGCGAGGATCCGGCTTTGCCGGTCTGAGCGAAATGACACGGGCCTCAAAAAGCCTCATCGTTTCCTTTTTCGCCTTCGGCATGATCTGCATCGCCGGCGTCGCCACCCTGCACAGCACACGTTTTCATAATTTTCTCTTCTCCCTCCTGGGCCGAGGGACCGGTTGGAAGATCACCGCCTTGAAATCGGAGATCCATATCCTTCGTGGGGTCGTCATCCTCAGAGGCTTTGATGCCAAAGACTCTAAGGAGAGGATCCACATCGCGGGGGATCGTGTACTCCTCGACCTCAGCTCTTTCTCTCTCATTCGGGGCAAGATCATCGTAACCGACTTAGAGCTCGATCATCCCCTGATCGATGTCTCGAAAATTCCCCCGCCCGCCGGTCCAACGCCCGATTTCCTGACGATCCTCCTGCCGGACGTCATGAACACCCTCTTCAAACACTTCGACCAATCCGTCATCCTGCAAAATCTGGTCTTGGACCATGTCGTTCTTCACGATTTTGTCCTCCTCCGATACGGCGGAAAGACGGCGACCTTTCAAAACGCCTCCTTTCACATCGCAACGAACCTCTTTCGGGAGATCGAACTCGGCATGCACCTCGAGGACGCGGGAGGTCTTCTTCCCTCTCTCCAATCGGCCGATCTCGATCTGACGTTGAGCAAGAGCGGCCTCAAACTGAAGAAAGCGGAGATTGATCTCCGGAAGATCCAACTCTCCGTCACGGGCGATTGGAAGGGAACTCTGGAGAAAGGGGCCCTCAAGGCGGACGGAAAGCTACAGGCGCCCATCGTTCTTTCCGAACCGCTTCAATTCGGCATCGACATGACGGTGGAAAAGGGAATCGCGACGATCAAAAGACTGAACGCCCAGCTGGGAGAGGCCACATTCGAAGGTAAGGGTAGTTTTCACATCGCAAACCGCAACTACGAGCTTGCCTTCACCGCAAAGAACCTGGCCCTGGAATCGATTTTCTCCAAGATCCGGAGCCCGGTTCTTGGACCGGCCAAGGGAATGGCGTCCGTCGAAGGCAAGGCCGCGGGCCAATTGCCGAATCTGGAGGCCAAGGCGAAGGCCACGATTGAGGACCTTCGTCACGGCGCCATGCATGCGTCACGGGTCGAGGGCACTTTGAATTTTCACTGGCCGGAACTCGATTGGGATGCGGACATTAAACCGGGCGGCGGCCAGGCTCAAGGGCACGCCAAGGGAGGCGTCGCATTCAAAATCCTGGCCAATCCCGAATATGAAGGCAAACGAAAGACCGTTTTGAAAGATCTCGAACTCAACTTTCAAGACGGTTCCCTTAAGGACCTCCTACCCACCCTCGACGTTTCAGGAAAACTCAACGGGCTGCTCAATCTCAAGGGAGTCGAAGGCACCCTGTCCGTCGCCGGAAAGGGCCACGCCAAGGTCACCGAGGGGCATTGGTTCTTGGGAGGCATCGATCTTTTGGAAAGCGACATCGCCTTCCAACCCAAGGGCAAGATCGTCTTCACAGGCACGGACATCCGCATTCCCGATTGGGCGCCTTTGAGCTGGCCCCAGACCATCACCCTCGACACTTCGGGAGAATCCGTCCTCTTCAGCGGAGACCCCATGCAGGGATTCAGCGTCAAAGGACGTTACGAAAAAGAGTCCGGTTACTTCAAGATCGAGAACTTTGAAATTCGAAAGAACGGCAGCGAGCTGCGCGGCTCGTTGGGCCTTCGCAAGGGTGGGAGCACCGACGGTCATGTTTCGGGGACCGCAAACCTCGAGGGCCTCGCCCTCTTCCCGGCCTATTTCCGGGAAGCTCGGGGACTCGCCAAGCTCGATCTTTCGATGTACGGAAGCACCAAGGATCCGAATCTCAAGGGACACGTCGAACTCCTGGGGGATGAATTGGATCTCCGCGGCTATTCCGGCATCACGAATTTGACGGGCATCGTCACGGTGGACGGCCCTTGGTACTCGCCCCAACTGACCGGCTATTTGGGAGACGGCAAGTTCGATCTCAAGGGCCGCATCCGGACCGAGCATTTCATACCGCAGGAATTCAACATCGCGCTCAAAGGCACCAATCTTTCGCTCTCGCGTCCGAACCTGTATCACATCGACTTCGATGCCGACGTGACTTTGAACGGCCGCCTCCCCTCGCCGAAACTCGAAGGAAAGGTCGACATTGTGGATGGACGTTACGTAAAGCCTTTCGTCGTCCGCGAACTCGTCCTCAAACCATTTGAAGAACCGTCCGAAGCGGACTCGTTTCAGAAAAAACTCGACGCCCTCGTCTTGAATCTGCGCATTCGAAATTCCGGAGATCTGAGGATAAGAAACAATATCGCCGACCTCCTGCTGCAATCGGATCTCCTGGTCGAAGGTACCTTCGGCCGCCCCAAGATCAGCGGGGCCCTGACGGCCTCGGAAGGCACGGTGGAATTTTTGGGAGAGTCCTTTACACTCAACGAAGGCCGCCTTGATTTCATCGATCCCGCGAAGAAAGAACCCTTTCTCAGGCTGCAGGCCCAACAAGATATCCCTCCGGACTACGTGGTTTATGCCGACGTGAAGGGATTTCTTTCCAACCTCGACGTCGTTCTCACCAGCAACCCGCCCCTGCCCCGGGAAGACATCATCTCTCTCTTAACGACGGGACTCACGCAGGAGCAATTCCGCCAGAGCGGGCAATCCCGAAAGTCTTTGGGGACCGGCATGTTGGCCGGTGAAATCACGGGGCTCGTGGAGAGGCAAGTCTCGAAGAGGACGGGTTTGGATGTCTTTCGACTTGAGGCGTCGGAGTCAGGCAATCTCTCCAAGGTTTCGATCGGCAAGAACGTCACCGATCGTCTGACGCTCGAATTTCAAAACGACTTTGCGCCGCAGACGGCGGAGCGAACGATACAGGCAAACTACTATCTCACCGACAACATCCTGCTCAAAGGCTATCAGGCTTGGCAGGCGGGATCTTCGCCCCGGTTCAATTTCAACGTCTCCTTCCGGTTTCGCCTTTATTAGCTTTGCCGTGTTTGGTACGAGAATCCTATGCGCCTCTGGCGTTCGACGTCCCTCTTGACGCTCTGCCTTTTCGGTCTCGCCATTTCGCCGCTCAGCGCGACGAACGAAACCCGCATTGCGTCCATCGACATCCTCCTCGAGGGCCATCCGCCTCCTCCGGCCTCCTCCAAGAAAAGGCCGCGCCGCGTTCACACCACCGCCGTCGGCGAGCGGCAAGTCCTCAAGGTCCTTCCCTTCCACGAGGGCGACCCCTACTCTCCGGAGAAAGTGGATCAGTCGATTTCCTACCTCAAGAAATGGGGACGTTTCACGGAGATCACCGTCGACCGTCGGTTGGAGAAAGACGGCGCCCACCTGACCTTTCACTTGAAGGACAGCGACATTGTCAGCGGTGTCGACTTCCAAGGGACCTACCCTTATCTGTCGGCCCGCATCCGCCGTTCGGTCACCGTCCACTCGGGCGACCTTTATGAGCGGGAGCAGGTTCAGGAACAAAAAGACAAAATCCAATCTTTCTACGAGCGCCACGGATACCAAGGAACATCGGTTGACCTCAAAACACAATTCAACGAGGACAAGCATACCGTCGATCTGAAGTACGCCGTGGCCAAGGGAAAGCGCTACCGCATCGGCGCTATCACGGTCACCGGTAATACGATTTTCCCCCACAGTTATTTCGTGTCCCGGGTCAATCCTCTGCTGGCCTACACGCAATCGCGGCTACGCAAGAGTTTGGAAAAAATCCGCCGGAGCTACCAAAAGAAGGGCTATCTCGGGGCACGCGTCCGATTGGCGGATCTCGGCAGAAACGACGAGCGGCATGAGGTCAATCCGACACTGGAAGTCAAAGAGGGGAAGCACGTCACCGTCGTATTTAAGGGAAATACGCGCGTGTCTCCGCGAACCTTCAAAGAGATTATGCCCCTATTCACGGACGGTGGGTACGGCTCTTACGAGATCGAGGCTTCGGAGAAGGCCATTACGGACCGCTATCATAAACTTGGCTATCAAGAGGTGGTCGTTCAATCGTCGGGGGAAAAGCTCTCGGAGAACGACCTGGGCGTTCGCTTCCAGATTCATGAGGGTCCACAAACCCGCGTGAAATCCGTCGACATCGAAGGCAATCAGAAGATCAAAGACCGCAAGATCAAGAGGCATCTCTATACCAAGGAAAATGGCCTCTTCGAGCGAGGCACTTATCAACCACGGACGGTGATCCAGGACTTCGAGAGACTCCCAGGCATCATGAAGGATCAAGGGGCCTTGGACGCCGAGGCCTTGGATCATAATACAACCCTGAACGATTTTCATGACAAGGCACGGGTTGTATTCAAGGTCCATGACGGAGAGATCGTCAAGATTCAAGAGGTGCGTTTTGAGGGGAACCATCATCTCGCGGACAAGAAGCTCAACAAACACCTATCGATTTCTAAAGGAGACGCGGTCAGCCAGTCCCAGATCGATCGAGACAAAGACGCTCTGACGGTATTTTTCGCAAACAATGGATTTCCCTATGCGACGATCCGGGAGAATTTAATACGAGACGGTTCCAGAGCCACGCTGGTCTACAAGATCGAAGAGGGACCCGAGGTCCATATCGGCGAAGTCTTGGTCGTGGGGAACGAACGCACTGATCCGAAGGCCGTGTATCGCGCCATGAGGATCCGATCCGGACAGGTCTTCAGCTACAAGAAGATTCTCGAGAGCGAAGCAGACTTACGGAGGGCCGGCGCGTTCCGTAGCGCCAATATTCAAACGATCGGTCTCACGGAAAAAGAGCCCGTCGTGCATTTGGTCGTCAAAGTCGAAGAATACCGGTCGCTCGTCTTGGATTTCGGCGGCACCTACGACACCGACAACTTTTTTACCGGCGATCTTTCCATCACACATCTGAATCTTTTCGGCACCATACGGCGCGCGAATCTCAAGCTCACGGGAGGCCGCGATATTCAAAAGGGAGAAATCCTCTTCAAGGATCCCTTCTTCCTGGGTTATCCCTTCGAGGCGGCGATCGATTTATCCGTCGAAAGGAATCTGAAACCAGGATTTAAGGCGGAGGAAGGCGGAGGCTCTATCAGCCTCCTCAGGGAATTCACACCGCGTATCAGCGTCCTTGCACGCTATTCGCTTATCCGAACATTCTTCAGCGATGTCGTCGACGCGTCAGGAATCCCGGAAGCCGATCATACGACTTCCAAGTTTTCATTTTCCTTCAACTACGATAATCGAAACTCTTATTCCGATCCGCAAAAGGGTTTCGTGGGCTTTGTCGGTTTTGATGTCTCCAACAAGTTGATTGCATCAACGTTTAATTTCATCCAACCCAAGGGCTACTTCGCCTATTATCTCCCGGTCGGTTCCCGTTCTACCCTGATCACCTTCTTCCGTATGGAGGGCATCAAGGTCTTTGGAAGAGATCAGCTCGCTCGTGATCAAAAGCTCTTCTTGGGGGGTGACTACAGCGTACGGGGCTTCCGTGAAGACGGCATCGGCCCGATCGGGAGTGACGGCCGCCCTGCCGGAGGACAATTCCTCCTGATGGCCTCTTCGGAGTTTCAGACGCGTCTTTTCAATAATTTCAAACTCGCCCTCTTCCTGGACATGGGCAGTCTGACCAATAACCCCTCGGAGCTCAGTCTCGGCAGCCTCCGCAATTCGGCAGGAGCCGGTCTCCGCTACGTAACACCGGTCGGCCAATTGAGATTGGACTATGCCGCCAAGCTGGACAGGCGCCCGGGGGAATCCGTAGGGCGGCTGCATATTGCATTTGGCTATGCGTTCTAGCACCCTCACCCTTCAGTTGATTTCGCTTGATACAAGTTCCCTCCAGCGAAGCAGCCCCCTTTGGGGTCCCGATTCGGGAGAGGGACACGATCGCCTCGTCATCATTTGTGGGTGAGGGGAAAAAACAAAAAGCCCCGGCGGCCTTGCGGCAACCGGGGCTTTTATCAGCACTAACTTTAAGTCAAATTAGAAGCTGTATGCGAACATACCAGCAATGCCCGGGGTCATACCCGTGCCGCCGCCGGCTGACGCCCTGCTCAGGTCGATACCACCTTCGATCACGAACTTAGCTCCATCCGTGATCTGGTAGCTTGTCGCCAAGCTGAGCGAGTGCATCTGGCCTTCCGCACCGAGACCGGCTAGGACGCCCGTCGTGCCAACCAAGACCGGGTTGGCCGGAACATAACCTGTGGCCGGGACACCGCCCACGCCGCCGTTATCCAGATCCCACACGAAACCGTAACGAAGCGTTCCATCCCACACATCGCTGAAGGCATAACGAGCCTTCAACTGGCCACCGATGTATTGAGCATTGTCGGCAACCGGGGCGTCATCCTGACGATAGACGCCTTCCGCACCGATCCAAAAGGCATCGGAGACGGCGAAGTTACCGCTCAGGTCACCCAAGAAGGACCAGCCTTTTTTCGTAGCGCGCTCCGGTCCACCGGCGCCGCTGAACTTAACCCAGCTCTTGTTGCCTTCGTCACCCCAGTTATAACTGAGGTTGAAGCCGAAGGACGGGATATCTGAATCAGCCGCAGAACCCGGAGGGGTTACATCACCGTTGAGGTTGTTCACGACAAACATCTCGAGGCGGGTGGCCTCGGAGAAGTCGTAGCCCAACCGCATACCGGTCATGTTATGCGGAAGAAGCGTGCGATGAACCGACGAGAAGGAGACGGTCGACAGCTCATTGCGGTCGATCGGATCCAAGCCGATTCCAGAGTTGAAACGACCGAGCAAGAACTCAAGACCGTTGCCAGCCGGAATATTGGCTGTCACATAGGCCTGCTCGATTTCAACCTGACCGCCACCGGCCACCACGCGATGAGGCGTGAAGTCGATGTCCGCACGAATGCGGATGTTCTCACCGAAGCTCTTGGCAAGATCCAATTCGACCTGATCCACGAAGAACCCGAAGGTATCCGTGGTCAGGCCGCCTGGTGCGGCCAATCCATCGGCCAGAATCCCCGAAACAGGGAAAGCCGGGTTGTTACTGGGACGCTGCCATCCCGCGACGGTCGTCACGTTGCCGGAGATTTCCAACTCGGAACCTTCTTCGGCCCGAGCCATCGCCGGCATGGCGAGCGCTACTATTGCTGCGAGTACGAGTAGCTTTTTCATGAGTACTTCCTCCTTATACTTGGTTAATAAAAACTGCTGCTTACGCTTCTAAAAGCGGAGTGGCGACGATTAAGACTCTATTGGGAATGCCCCAACACCCCCTCTCCTCGTCTTAGGTTTTCCGCTTTAAATCGAAATCTCTAATAAACAAAAGCCTAAATTACGGTCGAATTACCTGAGATTAGCCGGACTGTCAACAGAATGTTTTAGGTATATTATGCTAATCTGTTGATTTATTTACACTTAATTTTGCTATCAAAGATCTATAGTTTCACAACTTTATATATCTCGGCTGCTTCTTTTTTCTGTCGGTGAGGCGCTTAATTACCGAATAGCCACCCCCCTGTCAACGTGATTATGCAATGCGTTATGTGATTCCACCTCCCGTGGGGGTGGCAGGACTTTCCTGACTTTCTTGACGATTTCCTGCAAATGCCCTAAAGACGGGTGATGTCCGTCCCCTGGAAAATCCTCATCGTCGACGATGACCCTACGGTTCACAAACTCATCACAAAAAAACTTTCTTCCGATGACTACGACGTCCAGAGCGTCTTTGACCCCCAAAGCGCGATCCAAGAGATGGAGCGCCGGCGGCCAGACTTAGTTATCTTGGATCTCATGATGCCCAAGGCCTCGGGAATTGAGGTCTGCCGGGCCATCAAAACCAATGATCAGACCCGAGACATCCTCGTCATGATTCTATCGGCCAAGGAGAGCCAGGACGACCGCATCAAAGGTCTCGAATTGGGAGCCGACGAATATATCTCGAAGCCGTTCCACCTGGCGGCATTGACCCGCAAGATCGAATATATGCTGTCGAAAAAGGTTTAAGGGCGGGATACGTCCCCGGCTCTAACGAACTTCCGCGATCATTTCCATTTCCATCGACGATCCGAAAGGAAGCTCGACGACTCCGATCGCCACCCGTGAATGCTTGCCCGCTTCGCCAAAAATTTCGACGAGTTGCTCACTCGCGGCGTCCAGGACCTTGGGATGCTCGCTAAAACCGGGATAGGTATTGATATAGCCCGTCATGCGGACGATTCTCTTCACCTTGTCGAGGGAACCGATCTCGGACTTGAGAGCCGCCAGGACATTGGCCAGACAGGCCTTCGCCGCACGCCTTGCGGTTTCGATGTTGAGATCCTTGCCGACACGGCCCTTATAGGCGATCTTTCCTTCGACCTTCGGGAGTTGTCCCGAAACAAAGACCAGATTTCCCACCCGAACCGCGGGCACATAATTGCCGGCGGGTTGAACCTCCGGCAGAATGATATGCAATTCTTGGAGTTTGTCTTCGATGGAAGGCATCCGCTCACTCCTTTTTAAGAGAAAAGAAAATCATGAAGGGGGTCCGCCTCAACTGATCGAAATGTTGCCTTTGTTCTTCGTCCGATAGGAATTTCTTGAAACCACCCTCGAAAAAGATTTCTTTAACCCAATCCATTTTGAGGCCCGCGTCTCGAAACCATTTCGTGTAGCGTTCGAAGCCCGGTCCCAGACCTTCCTCTCCAACGGCATTTTTTAAATGCTCCTTCTGAACCATGGAGCTGAACGGATGAAGGTCCGAAAGGAGTACCGTCCCCTTGGGTGAAAGGACGCGGGAGGCCTCCCGGAGCAGGCGTCCCAAACTTCCTTTGATCAGGGATGTCCGCAACAGAACGACGTCCGAGGAGCCGTCGAGAAAGGGAAGACTTTCCCAGTGAGACATTACCTGCATTTCCCCGCCTCCTCCGTGTGTCTCTTTTTCCTTCGCGCCCGTCACTTCTTTCGCGCCGCCCACGCGTGCAACGAGCTTCGCGCCCTTCTCTTTCAAGGCCGCCGAAAAAGATTTTTGCTTCGGCGAAACCTCCAATACCCTCTTTTGTCTGAGTTCCGGAAAACGCGGCTTGAGTTCCTTGTCTTCGACCGAAAATATCAGTCCTCGAAAATCCTCTTCCACCAACGGAAGACCCGACAGGCTGACTTCGTCCACCTTCACTTTTTTCCGTGATGAAAATATTTTTAAGAACGCCACGCGCCTCACTCTACATGATTCACCACCCTCGGCCAAGCCCATTCCCCAAAACAGGCTCCCCCAAACAGAGATTGACTTGACCTCAACCCTCACTGTATTTTTTCATGATGAAATTCTCTACGAAGAAACTCCAGCTCTCTCAGGTGAAGACGGATCTCCTCGGGCTTTCCGTTTCCAAAGGCCAACTGTCCACGCTTGGAAAGGAGGTTGATCGAAAACTCGGCGGTCTCCTCTCAAAAATTTTAAAACGCGAAGATCTCAAAGGGAAAGCGACCGATGCGCGCCTTATCGAAACTCACGGGAAAATCGGCGCCGAGAACGTTCTTCTTTTCGGATGCGGCGAGCCCGACAAACCAGATTCCGATCTCCTGAGAAAGGCGGCCGCCCGTTTGACCAAGACCGGCAATCGCCTGAAGGTCAAGCGAATCGCGATGGAAGATGTTACGGTCGGAGGTTGGAAAAAAATTGCCACGGCAACGCGAGGTCAAATGATCTCCGAAGGCGCGATCTTGGGCAACTACACGTTCGATCTCTATAAGACAGCCAAGAATTCCAAAAAGACGGTGGAAGATTTTGCCGTGCTGACCGCGGAAGGAGCGCGGCTGGAGAATGGCTTAAAACAAGGAGTCGTCTTTGCGGAGGCAACGAATTCCGCGCGCGACTACATCAATATCCCCGCCTGCGATATGACCCCCAAACGAATGGCGGACGAGGCCCGCAAGGTCGGAAAGCTGCCGCGCCTTTCGGTGAAGATTCTCGGAAAAGCGGAAATCCAACGTTTGGGGATGGGATGTTATCTCGCCGTTTCCAGCGGCAGCGTCGAGCCCCCCTATTTCATCCACTTGATATACAAACCGGCAGGCCGGCCGAAGAAACGTGTCGCGATCGTGGGCAAGGGCGTGACGTTCGACAGCGGTGGCCTCTCCCTCAAAACGGCTCAAGGCATGGAGACCATGAAGGACGACATGAGCGGGGCCGCGGCGGTCGTCTCGGTGATGAGGGCCTTATCCGTTCTGAAACCAAGGATTGAAGTCCATGCCTTCGCCGCCATGACCGAGAACATGCCTTCGGGAAGTGCCGACAAGCCGGGCGATATCGCCAAAACGATGAACGGCAAAACGGTGGAGATCCTCAACACGGACGCCGAGGGACGGCTGACTTTGGCTGACGCCGTCGCCTACGCGCAAAAACAAAAACCGGATCTCTTAGTGGATGTTGCGACCCTGACCGGTGCCTGCGTCATAGCCCTCGGCGATCTTTGCTCGGGCATCCTGGGCAACAATGACGAGCTGATACAAAAACTCATCGCCTGCGGAAAAGAGGCCGGCGAGAAGATCTGGCAGCTCCCTTTGATCGACGAGTACCGCGACGAGCTCAAGAGCCCGATTGCAGATCTCAAGAACATCGGCGGCCGCTGGGGGGGGACGAACAACGGAGCCCTCTTCATTCAGGAGTTCATCGACTCGAAACTGCCTTGGGCCCACATCGATATTGCAGGCCCTTCGTGGACGGAGAAGGAACTCGATTACTGCACTCGCGGTGGAACGGGTCATATCGTCCGAACCCTGCTCCATTTTCTCCTTCAGCAGTAATTCACCTCAAATCCGATCTGATGCCCGTCCATAAAGGATTTGCGAGGTCTCTTTTTAAAATCGCGTTTTGACACGGTGCGTTCTTATTTTTTTCAAAAAAATTTATCCACCCGCACCAGCCTTGGAGATTCTCCATTTTTACGCGATATGTCATTTTGCCGCTTTGTTGACACACTAGATATAGTGGTTTAATTACCTGCCATACACAACATCCTGTGTATAACTCATGGGAAAAGGTGTGAATAATCTGTTAAGGGGGGGGCATGACACCAGTATATCCACTTAAAAAACAAGAGCTTGAAGAGGGGTCCGAGAGAGGAATCGTCTTTCATAGGTACTTCACCCGTGCGGGAATGAACGTGTTTGACGAGGTCAAATGGACTCAAAGGTCCTCCGTCATCAAGGAGCCCGATGGATCCGTCGTCTTCGAGATGCGCGACATCGACGTCCCGGAGTCTTGGTCCCAACTCGCGACCGACATCGTCGTTTCGAAATACTTCCGCAAGGCCGGCGTCCCCGATGCAAAGGGTGGAAAGAACGGCCGTGAGAACTCGGTCCGCCAAGTCATCTACCGCGTCGCCCACACGATCCGAACGGCCGGGGAGCAATTGGGCTACTTCGCCTCCGCGGAGTCCGCCGAGAATTTCGAAGCCGACCTCACGCATCTTCTGGTTCACCAAAAAGGCGCCTTCAACTCGCCCGTTTGGTTTAACTGCGGTCTCTCTCACGAGTATGGCGTCACGGGGAGCGGCGGAAACTGGTATTGGGATCCTCAGACGGACACGATCCGCGAATCGGCGGATGCTTATTCCCAGCCCCAGTGCTCGGCCTGTTTCATCCAATCGGTCGACGACGACCTCATGAGCATCTTTGATCTGGCCAAGAACGAGGCCCGTCTCTTCAAGTACGGTTCCGGCACCGGAACGAATTTTTCAAGAATCCGCGGTCGGCAGGAAAAGCTCTCGGGCGGAGGCACCTCCTCGGGTCTCATGAGTTTTCTGGAAGTCTTGGACAAAGGCGCCGGCGCCACCAAGTCCGGAGGCACCACACGGCGCGCCGCGAAGATGGTTTGTTTGGACATGGATCATCCCGAAATCGCCGACTTCATCACCTGGAAGGTCAAAGAAGAGCGCAAGGCGGGGCTGCTGATTCAACACGGCGGTTTTCCCGCCGATTTCAACGGCGAGGCCTATCACACGGTCTCCGGACAGAACTCGAACAATTCGGTACGCATCACCGACGAATTCATGCAGGCCTATCTGGACGGCGGCCAATGGAACACCAAGTTTCGCACCACCGGCGAAGTCTGCGACACGTACGAGGCCCGCTGGCTCATGCGGCAAATCGCCGAGGCGGCTTGGAATTGCGCCGATCCCGGAGTTCAGTTCGATACGACCATCAACGATTGGCACACGTCTGCGAACACGGACCGGATTTACGCCTCGAACCCGTGCAGCGAATACATGTTCCTCAGCGACTCAGCCTGTAACCTGGCCTCGCTAAATCTGATGAAATTCATCGACGAAAACGGAAATATCCTCGTGG
>Ga0315281_10006958_pt1 | contig 16009 bp, 18 predicted proteins | sample YL17G07_0_MG_FD_204540 | JGI IMG/M metagenome (GOLD analysis project Ga0315281, IMG submission 204540) | Sediment microbial communities from Yellowstone Lake, YNP, Wyoming, USA - YL17G07_0 | ecosystem: Environmental > Aquatic > Freshwater > Lake > Sediment | place: USA: Wyoming | collected... | reverse complement strand
AGACGGCAATATGGTATTCCCTGAAGTTTCCGAACAAAAAGTTAACGAGCTGGGGGCACGTTTCGAGGCATGGTTAGTGTCGCGCGCTGATCTCAATCCCGCACAAGAAAATCTGCTCCGTGTGGTTGGAAGTCAGATACGTGCCAACGCCGAAACATGGGACGAATTCACCAGCGATCACTTCGCGCTGCCGATCTTTAGCTCGCAAGGCGGCTATCAGAATGCACTGCGGGTCTTCGGCGGTAAATCACAACTGGACGAAGTAATGGAAAGCCTTAATGCCAACGTCTTCCAGTCAGACAATGATTCGCGTCAATCCGATGCATCGGATCGTCACTCCCATATGCAATAACTCGCATCACCACAGAAAGAACACGCAATGCCGCTAACCCCAGAAATGCGCCAGTCCATCGAGCAGATACGCAACTACCTTTACGGTGGCGGCTATCCCGACCCGATGAGCAACGCTGAGCAACTTTCTTTCCTGTTCTTCTTCTACCTCATCGAAGGTATTGATGCTGAGAACACGATGAAAGCCAAGGTGATGAAGCAGAAATACGAATCGCTGTTTGCGGGTGAATGGGCGTTGCGTAATCCGCTGAATGCCCCCGAACCCAACACCAAGACCATTAGCAAAAGTCGCTTCAAATGGTCGGTGTGGGCAAAGGGTTTGAGTGGCGAAACGCTAGTGCGCTTTGTACGCGATGAAGTTTTCCCATTCTTTGCAGAAGTGGCGGAGCGTTCAGCATTCAACTTTATGAACGGTGCCCGTCTTACCATCGACGAACCTACCGTGTTGAGTCAAGTGGTCAACCTAGTGGATGGACTGCACCTGGATCAGTCGGATGCCGACACAAAAGGTGACTTGTTCGAGCATGTGTTGCGCCAGATTAAACAGGCGGGTGAGCTCGGCCAGTTCCGCACACCGCGCCACGTCATTCGCGCCATCGTGGACATGCTCGATCCCAAGATCGGCGAAACAATTTATGACCCGGCAGCGGGTACGGCAGGATTTTTAGCTGCGGCGTTCAATCACATTCGCTTAGCCAACTCGTCACCGAGCGGAATTAGCGAAACTGAAGTTGAAGGTAAGCTGCAAAAGCGCGGTATTGGCGACAAGCTATCAGCCGCTCAAGTCTCCGTGCTGCAAAACAGTACCTTCTACGGCAACGACGTTGATCCGAAAATGGTGCGCCTCGCCACCATGAACCTCACCCTGCGCGGCTTACCCAATGTGCGCATCCAGCTTCGCAACGGTTTGACCACAACGCAGGACAACGAACGCAAAACCGAGTTGGGTTTGCCGCTAGAAGGCTATCACGTCGTACTCGCCAATCCTCCATTCTCAGGGCGAGTAGACAAAGACCGCATCGTGGACGAAGTGAAGGTCGGCACCAGCACTTCCACCGAAATCCTATTCCTGAAATACATGATGGATTGCCTACGTCCCGGCGGACGTTGCGGTGTCATCATACCTGAAGGCGTGTTGTTCGGCTCCACTGGAGCGCATAAAGAGCTGCGCCGACAATTGATCGAGAACAACACTGTCGAGGCTGTTCTTTCGCTGCCGGGTGGTGTGTTCCAGCCGTATTCCGGTGTAAAAACTTCCGTGTTGTTTTTCCGCAAAGGCGGAACGACAGACAAGGTGATGTTCCTCCATGCCGATAATGACGGCTACAAATTGGATGCCAACCACGATACGCCGATTGAGGCGGACGATCTGCCGAAGCTGGCCGATGCCTATATCACCCGCAAAAAACGCTGGGTGGAATGGTCTGCACGCGATACGACAGCGGAATGGACGCAGCAATGGTGGTTCGCCGATGCCGCAACTTTGCGTAGCAATGACTTCAATATCTCAGCCGGACGTTACAGACCGATGAGTCAGGCCGTCGTTGAGCATCAAGACCCGCGTGTGTTGCTGGATGAGTTGGCAGCAATTGAGGTAGAAATTGCTGAGGAAGTGGAAGCGTTGCGGTCTGTACTGAGTGAGGCTGCAACATGATTTTGAAAAAGTGGCCGACTCAGCCACTTGGTCAGATTTGCCTCACGTCTAGTGGCGGCACACCATCGCGCTCGCGTCCTGAGTATTTCGGAGGCGGTATCTCGTGGGTTAAGTCGGGCGACCTAACTGATGGCGATGTGACGACAAGCGAAGAAACCATTACGGAAGAAGGACTAAAGAAGTCTAGTGCAAAATTGTTCCGAAAAGGAACGGTTCTCGTAGCAATGTATGGCGCAACCGTTGGCAAGCTTGGCTTGCTTGGTATGGATGCCACCACAAACCAAGCTGTTTGTGGCATTACCACTTCTGATGAACTGGATCGCAACTTCCTTTTCTATTTTTTACTTTCTCAACGAGCAGCGCTTATAGAGAAAAGCACTGGCGGAGCACAGCCGAACATCAGTCAAAAAATTATAAGGGAGCTGGATGTTCCAGCTCCACCGCTCGCCGAACAGCGCCGCATCGTGGATATTCTCTCCCGTGCCGATGGCATCGTGCGGCTGCGGCGGGAGGCCGAGAAAAAAGCTGCCGAGCTGATCCCCGCTCTATTCCTCGACATGTTCGGCCACCCCGCAACGAATCCGAAGGGCTGGCCGGTGGCGATGCTTCCTGATGTATTGGCTTTCCCATTCAAGAACGGTCTGTATCTGCCAAAAGAAAAATACGCCGCTGAGGGTTCGAGTGATGGCGTTGAAATGGTTCATATGTCCGATGCCTTTTATGGGGAGGTAAAAAGAGGTAGGCTGCGACGAGTGCTTGCAGAAGAAAAGCAAATCCGAGATTACAGTCTGTCGCAAAATGATCTACTGGTTGCACGACGCTCACTGACCTACGATGGCGCGGCAAAGCTATGTGGTATCCCGGCTTCGGATGAACCGCTTCTTTTTGAATCTTCTTTCATCCGCCTGATGCCTGATTCTGGAAGAGTACAAACTGAATATCTTCTTTACTACTTAAATGACGAGAACACACGGCGAGCGCATGTTTTTAGCCGAATATCTGGAATTACCATTTCAGGAATCAATCAGGCTGCCTTGAGCCAAATCCCTGTAATGATTCCTCCTCTCTCTAAGCAAGGCAGTTTTGCGGAGCGTGTCAGTGAAGTCCGCTCCATCCAATCCCAGCAATCCGCTGCTACCACCAAGGCGCAAGCCACCTTCGATGCGTTGTTGGCTCAGATATTTCATCAGAAGGGTAAGGCCATGGCAGACACTAAAAAACCTTTAAGCCTAGCCTAACTTAGCCATGCGTTTTCTGCTCGACACAAATATCCTAATTCCACTTGAGGATTCCAATATTCCACTACCGCCAGGGTTAGCCGATTTTGTTCGATTGGCGCAGGAGCATGGGCATCCGTTGGTTTTTCATCCGGCATCGGAAGAGGACATCAACCGTGATCGAGATGAAGATCGGCGCAGACGGACACGAGATCGACTATCTCAATATACCCGCCTTGATTGTGTTCAGGATTGCCCCTGGAATACGTCATCAACGAACGAAAATGATGCATGTGATAACGAAATTTTGTATGCGCTGGAATGCGACGCAGCGCATTACTTGGTTACGGAAGATCGTGAGATACATAAGAAGGCCGTGAGTCGCAACATCGGCATTCGGGTATTTGGTATACAAGCGGCGGAAGACTTTTTACGCCGTTTGTATGAACCGACTTCGGTGCAGCTACCGAATATTAAAGATGTGCCTTTGCATTCCTTGACTCATTTACTAAGTGATGAATTTTTCGATAGCTTGCGAGAAGACTATGATTTCGATCCATGGTTTAGACGTAATGCCGGTGATGGTCGTAGAGCTTGGGTATATTGGTCTTCCCCAGAAAAGCTGGGAGCATTGTGCATTTATGCTCGCAAAGAAAATGATGACATTACTGGGCGAGGCAATATCTTGCCGGGTTCATCGTTAAAGCTATGCACATTCAAGGTCGGTGAAGGATGTCGTGGAAGAAAAGTTGGCGAGTTATTTTTGAAAGCCGCGTTTCGATATGCAACCGAGAATCGTTTGGAGAATATTTATATTCACGGCAATTCAGACAAGCAGAACATACTTTTTGATCTGTTGTCTGATTTCGGCTTTACTGAATATGGCCGCTATGACGATGACGTCGTTTTCGTGAAGAATCATCCCGTTATCGCACCGGATGACTCATCGATTGACCTGTCGGCATTTGAGTATTTTAGAAAATACTTCCCACACTTCCGGCATGACAGTGGCGTTAGAAAATTCATTATCCCGATTCGCCCTGAGTATCATCGCATATTATTTTCAGATTACGCCTCACCAGTTGATCCGCCGCAATTAACTTTATTTGATTCAACTAATACGGCTAGCAATGCGATAAAACAGGCATATTTGTGTCATGCCAAGTTAGGACAAATCAGTCCAGGTGATATTATACTTTTTTATCGCTCCACTGATGAAAAAGCAATTACCAACCTGGGTATAGTTGAGCAATATGAAACGCTTGAAGATGCGAACGAGATCGTAGATCGCGTGCGACGCAGGACGGTGTATAGCATGAGTGAGATAAAAAGCATGGCAATTAAGCCAACCAAGGTCATGCTCTTTCGATTAGTAAAACATTTTACCCATCCGCCATCGTTTGATTGGCTTAAGCAAAATCGAGTTGTAAATGGCAACATCCAAACTATCAGAGAGATTAATGACGACGCTTACCAAAGACTTATTTCCCAAGCCGCCTAGAGTTGCGCTTATTTCCATCCGGCCATGTTATGTGGAAAAAATTCTGTCCGGTGAAAAAAGATTGGAATTCAGAAGAAGCTGGGCCGCTGAGCCAGTAGATGTGCTGGTGATCTATGCTTCATCGCCCGCCCAGAAAATCGTGGCAACGGTTGATGTAGTTAATGTCACTGAAGGTTCGCCTACTGCGCTATGGGAGTTGGCTAAAGAAAAAGGTGGCGGTGTGACCCGACAGCTTATCTATGATTACTTTGCCGGAAAGAAATTCGGCTTTGCAATCGAGATAGCCGATGTTATTGAATTCGAGTTCCCTATTGACCCCAAGATGGTATTCAAGAATTTCCTTGCGCCGCAATCATTTCGGTATCTGGACGCAAAGGATTACAACCGGATTCTTGAAAAGGCTCGGAAAGGGCGCACATGAAAGTGATTTTCGTGGCAGGTATTCATGCAGTCGGAAAATCTACTGCCTGCCAGGCGATTTCCGACAAGCTCGGAATTCCCCATTTCAGCGCAAGCCAAATTATTAAAGGCGAGAGGTCGTCCGCAGTGGATGAGAAATCGAAGCTTGTAGCCGATGTGGATGATAACCAGCGGCTATTGATTCAAGGTGTATCACGGATTCTTGAAAGCGGGCGTTTTCTATTGGATGGACACTTTACAATGCGACGCAAATCGGATGGTGGCTTAGAAGCTATTCATGTCGACGTATTTAGAAAGCTACATGTTGGCGGTGTCGTGTTGTATACGGATCATCCAGAAGCAATATCAAACAGAATGCATGCCCGCGATGGTGTACTGCAGCCAATTGAATTACTCCGATCCCACCAGGATGAAGAGATTGCGCATGCAAAACATGTTACCAAAACGCTTTCTGTGCCATTAGTCATGCTTCAAGCATTTGACATTGAGGGTGCAGAAAATGCAATGAGAAGCTGGGCAACCTAAATGGCTGGTGAGGTACTGGGGTTTTAGCACGAGTCTAACCCAGCAGGCATCTGGAGTAAGAAGAATCTATGGAAAATTTCTGACATTTCCGCACTTGTTGCTGATCCTGTGTCAGAGAAGTAACGGAACTAAAAACATATATAAGCAATGGTGAAATCATTGCCACTTTAATAAATTCTACAATTTGAAATCATCCTTTATATGACGTGGCATCCTTTTTGTCTGACTTAGCCCATGCAGAACTCTTTGAAGTAATACTTCTGTAACGGGAGCATGTTCTTTAAAAGCACCTTCACCAATGCGATCACGAATATGATTAACTGATTCAATTCTTGACCAACGATAATCCAAGTATGATTCATGAACAACAAAGCTATGTTCACCAGCTTGAACTATGCACGCTGGATCATGCTTGCCACCCGGATAAACAGTACATATTGGTACGAGTAAGACCTGTTCGCTTGAGCCATATTCTTCAATATGCCTTGGCTCAAAAGCAATTACAAATAGATGATCACCAGTTGGGCCGCTAGCAATAAATAGCGTGCCACCTGCATTGGGCATCCAATCTGCCACTTCTACACCTGTTAGGAAGAAAGGGTCGAAACAACCCAGGCACGCTGATTCAACTGAGAAAGAAGAGCTTTACTTTCTTCATTAGGAAACCCGAGGACTTCAAAGAGTTTTTCTAATCTTATGGGGATACTTGAACCGTCCGGGTCTTCCCATTCAGGGCAATTTTTAGGGTCATGAGTATATTCCCTAAGTTTAAATGCAGACCATTTCCCAAATTGTGACCAAATAGATTGAAGTATTTCTAAGTCAGACTCGCTTAATTCCCTTAAGTCATCTTCTGATTTTATTAGATCGACCGACTTAAGTGCCATATCACGACCACTACGTTCGGCAATCAGGTCATCCCATCCACCTTTAGGATTTTTCTGTGAGCCAAAGTCGATTAAATCTAATGTGCCGGAGAGAACAGGGCCATTAGGCATGGATACCAAGGCATCACCAATGATGGGTTCACCATATTGTTCATACGAGCTACGTTCAGCCAAATACATTAACTTCATGAGCTTCAATATGGTGACATTGGCTTTACTCTGGGAAGCCATAAAAAGAAAAAAAGCTGCCACTTGAGCGGCTTTTTTCTCATTAAAGAGTGGTGCAAGTTTGTATCTCATATTTTAGATATTAACATACAATTAACAGTGAAACTCGTATATACGATTAGCGGCATAGCCGAAAGTTTCTTGAGGTCGTATTAATTCAATATTTAAGATTGATTCTGTGCGCCAGCATACAATGCTAACAAGCTTGTGTGACAAAATGATAACGTGAAAAGTCATTATTATAGATGCGGCCAGATTATGTTTGAACTTTTTTGCCTCGGAAACCCCATGGTAGCAGGGCGTCCACTTCAAACTTCACTTGGCCGGATCAATAGATAGGCTCGCCAGTCTCGCTTGAGCATAAGGGCATCGTGCTTTGTGGCTAGAACATCCGCGTCCTAAGTGAGATACGGTGTGTCACTTGGGGGTACTGGGATTTTAAAATAACCGACCCAGAATGTTAGGGACTGTCCGCCAACCAGGATGGCTGGCGTAGGTGTTTTTTGGAGTGCCTTGAAAAATATCGGCAGGTCGTCCGGACAAAACCAGTCAAACCCGGTCGCCATGAATTAGCCAGGCATGCGGATGATACGGAAAGCCTTTACGTCGACTGCGGGGATTAGTCTTGTGCGATCAACAGCCTCGACAGGGGAAAGGTGAAGAGTTGCCACTTCTTGCTTGAACGCAGCTTGCCGTGCCGCCTTGCTGTATGAGGGTTTTTCCGCAACTACTTTTGCAAGATGCGCAGAACCGCGTGCGTCTGCCTTCACAGGCTTCGCTTTGTTCTCAACAGCATTGGCAATTGCATTTTTCATAACGTCATCCTAGCACGTTAAGTCAGAGTATTTCAATACATGGATTAACTCTCGCAAGCTTTCTCTCAATTGCTACAGGCGGTTGGCAAAGCCAATCTGGGGTATGGCGCAGAGTTGGATTTGTACCGGACACCAAAAAACTGGCAGATATTTAATTTCAGCGCCACAGTCCCATAGGATTTCTGCGCTGAATCTACGGAAATATGATTTTTTATCTGTAGTCGCCGCTGCTCGTAAATAAAAAATTGGTGTCAGCGGGGATAAACGGTCAGATTGACAGTGTTATTTTTGATATTTTGCAGTTACTTATGATTATCTGAAATAATCATAACTGTTTGATTTGGCGGAGAAGGGGGGATTCGAACCCCCGTTGGGATATTATCCCAAACACGCTTTCCAGGCGTGCGACTTAAACCGCTCATCCACCTCTCCGAAGGGCGCGCAGGATAAACCAGAACGCCTGTTACTGCAACTTAATCTCTCTTTTTAGAATAGGTCACGCCACTTGCGTAGTGCGGTAAAAGCGGCCTGTTCATCATTTGCGGGGAGTTTGATGTTGTACTGTTGTTCGATATGGCGAATGATTTCAGGCTCTTTGCAGCGCAGGAAGGGGTTGGTGGCTTTTTCCAGTTGGATTGTGGAAGGTACGGTAGGCTTGTTTTTTGCGCGCATAGCTTCGGCATCAATTACGCGTTGCTTGAGTGCTGCGTTGCTGGGCTCGCAAATCAGCGCAAAGGGAGTGTTGTATTCGGTATATTCATGCGTGCAGTACACCAATGTATCATCTGGCTGGCTGGCCAGGCGTTGCAGAGAGTTGTGCAATTGCTCGGGTGTACCTTCAAATATTTTGCCGCAGCCGCAGGTAAATAAGGTATCGCCGCAGAACATGCCGCCATCCCACAGGTAGGCGATATGGCCGAGGGTGTGGCCGGGGATATCGATCACATTGGCGCGGAAGTTTAGTTGGTTAAATTCAACCACATCACCTTCGCCCAGCGGATAAGTGAGGTGAGGGATTTTTTCTCGTCGCGGTCCGTACACCGGGGTGTTATATAATTCGAAAAGATCGTTGATACCGCCAATATGGTCACGGTGGTGATGGGTAACCAGTATGGCGAGTAGTTGGAGTTTATTTTTTTCCAGATACTGGATGACCGGCACCGCATCGCCGGGGTCGACGACAATAGCATATTGATCGTTGTAGACTGTCCAGATGTAGTTGTCTGCAAAAGCCGGGATAGGGAAAATATTTAGCATAGTGTGTATCGAGTAATATTTAGCATAGTGTGTATCGAGTAATATTTAGCAAAGTCAATTTGAGTGAAATGTCACGTTATGTCAACAACCCGCAGTTTAAGTGATTGGTTTGTTTCCCCGCAGGGGCATTATGTCATGATGTGCGAGCAGGCATTTTATGATCGCACCGTGACGGATATTTTTGGTTTTAATGCTGTGCAACTGGGTTTGCCTCAACATAATTTGTTGCGTTGTAGCCGCATTCCCTTGCATATCAAGTCAGGCAAGGAAACCGGCGTGCAGGTATGGCTGGAGCCTGAAGAGTTGCCGTTTGAAACGGGCAGTATCGACTTGATGCTGTTGCCGCATGTACTTGAGTTTAGTACCCATCCACACCAGATTTTGCGCGAAGCGGAACGGGTGATGTTGCCTGAAGGCAGCCTGATTATCAGCGGTTTTAATCCGCATAGCCTGTGGGGTATGCGGCGTATGCTGGGGCCGAAGACTGATTATCCATGGCGCGGCAATTTTATTTCACTGCCGCGGTTGAAAGATTGGCTGGCATTGCTTGGATTTGAAGTTGCTGAAGTGCGCTTTGCCTGTTATGCCCCGCCATTTAACAGCCCTGCCTTGCTGAAACGTTCGCAATTTATGGAGCCTGCAGGTGGCCGTTGGTGGGGGTTGGGTGGGGGGGTGTATTTTTTAAAGGCAATTAAACGCGTGCCGGGAATGCGCGTGATTAAACCAAACTGGAACGGTCGGCTGGTAAGAAAACTTATACCGGCATCAGCCAGATTAAATAGGGAAGTGTCGCAATATACACATCATAAGCATGACTAAAGACATAGTTGAGATTTTTACCGATGGCGCATGCAAGGGTAACCCGGGTGTAGGCGGCTGGGGCGCACTATTGCGTACCAAGGGCAAGGAACGCGAGTTGTGTGGCGGCGAAGCCAATACCACCAATAACCGCATGGAGTTGATGGGCGCGATTGCCGCGCTGGAAGCGCTGAAGCGCCCCTGTCACGTGCGTTTGCACACCGATTCCAAGTATGTGCAGCAGGGCATTAGCGAATGGATACATGGCTGGAAACAGCGCGGATGGAAAACCGCAGCCAAGCAACCGGTGAAGAATGAAGACCTGTGGCGCAGGCTGGACGCTGCAACCAGCATGCACCAGATAGAGTGGTTATGGGTTAAAGGTCATGCCGGACATGTCGAGAATGAACGCGCGGATGAATTGGCGAATCGCGGCATTGAAGAATTTTTACATAGTCAGGCAATTGTTTAACAGGGTGTAGTGATGAGACAAATCGTATTGGATACAGAAACCACCGGCTTGAACCCCAATCTTGGCCATCGTCTGGTCGAAGTGGCGGCCATTGAATTGTGCGACCGCAAGGTGTCGGATCGCAGCTTTCATCGCTATCTGAATCCAGAGCGCGAAATCGATGAAGGTGCGGCCTCCGTACACGGCCTGACCCTGGATCGTTTGCAGGATGAGCCGAAGTTTGTCGAAATTGCGCCTGCCTTACTGGAGTTTATCAGCGGTGCCGAGTTGATTATTCATAACGCGCCGTTTGATATGGGGTTTTTAAACGCCGAACTGACACGTGCCGGATTGCCGCTGCTGGATAATCCGGTAATCGATACCTTGAAGGTGGCTAAAGATTTACATCCGGGCAAGAAGAACAATCTGAATGCCTTGTGTGACCGATATATGGTGGACAACTCGCACCGCACTCTTCACGGTGCGTTACTGGATACCGAGTTGCTGGCCGAAGTGTATCTGGCGATGACGCGCGGGCAGGAGAGCCTGTTGGGAGACGAGATTGCCGGGCACGAAGAGAGCGCTGCAGTGACATCAGGCGACAGGCCGCATCTGCTAGTGCGTGTGGTGAAGGCCAATGAAGAAGAGCTGGCATTGCATGCGCAGCAGCTTGCCGATATCGACAAGGCCAGCAAGGGTGCGTGCTTGTGGAAGCAACTGGAATTGGGCGCTTGAGCAACTATTGTTTGATTTGCAAGTTCCGGGGATTCAATTGCAATGAATAACAAGCCGGATGTCGTTATCATCGGCGCTGGTGCCGCTGGCATGATGTGTGCCCTTCAGGCCGCGCAACGCGGACGCTCGGTGTACTTGATCGACCATTCGCACAAGCTGGCGGAAAAAATCCGTATCTCCGGCGGTGGTCGTTGTAACTTTACCAATTTGAACACCAAGCCGGAAAACTACCTTTCCAATAATCCGCACTTTTGTCGCTCGGCCTTAGCTCGCTATACGCCACAGCATTTTATAAACTGGTTGACTGAGCATGGCATCGACTACCACGAGAAAAAACTGGGCCAGCTATTCTGCGATGACGGTTCGGAGGCGATTATCAAGCTGCTAAAAAGCGAATGTGAAGTGGCCGGAGTGAAGTTTTTAATGTCTTGCAGTATTAATGAAGTATCGCACAAAGACGGCTTTGAGGTGACTAGCAGTTGCGGTAATTTTAAAACGCAGTCGCTGGTGATTGCCACTGGCGGGCTTTCCATCCCCAAGATAGGCGCGACACCTCTTGGCTATAAAATCGCGCAGCAGTTCAATATTCCAGTGACCAAGCTCAAGCCGGGGCTGGTGCCGTTGAGTTTTCATCCTGAGGAATGGGGCGATTACGCCGGTTTGTCAGGTATTTCGGTGGATGCTATGGTCAGCTTTGGCAAGCATGCCTTTCGCGAAAACCTGCTGGTTACCCACCGAGGCCTGAGCGGACCGGCGATTTTGCAGATTTCTTCTTATTGGGAGCATGGCCAGCCATTGCATATCAATCTGCTTCCCGGTATGGATATGGCTGAGGTATTTGCTGAGCAATCTGGCAACCATACTTTGTTGAACAACTTTTTGGCGCAATATTTGCCTAAACGATTTATCGAGGTATGGCTGCAGCAATTGGCTGGCAAGAAGATTCTGAACCTGCCTTTTGCCGAGAATAAACCCCTTAATCAATATGGGGTCAAAGAACTCAAGGAACTGGCGACAAAACTGCATGACTGGCAAATTACACCAACTGGTACCCTGGGCTATACCAAAGCCGAGGTGACTTGCGGTGGCGTGGATACGCATGCCTTATCTTCCCAAACCATGCAGGCCAATAACGTACCGGGATTGTACTTTATCGGGGAGGTAGTCGATGTGACCGGCCATCTGGGAGGATATAACTTTCAATGGGCGTGGGCGTCCGGCTATGCTGCGGGGCAAAGTTGTTGAATTTCCTCAGTGAATTAGCTTCGTTTGTTACATCGGAATCTTTGACAGGCAGGGGTGAAATCTATATGATGCGCGCCTTATGTTTACACGGCCTATCATAGATAGCTTGGACTTTGCCCGCAGGGGCATGGAAATAAGCGGTGAAGTGCCGATGGCAGAGTTACCGAGAATGGCTGATTTGCTGACTGATTTAGCAGGTAAAGTCAGTTATGTATTCCGCGGTTTGATTGGCAGGGATGGCAAACCACTGTTGGAGCTGAAGCTGGATGGCGTGTGCAATTTGCGTTGCCAGCGTTGTTTAAAAACGCTGACTTACCCGATCGAGCTGGTATCGATACTGAGACTTGTTTCAGAAGGTGAGTTGGATGAGTCGGACATTGACGATGACGAGGTGGATAGTATTCCTGCCGAAAAGCGTCTGGATGTATTGGCTTTGCTTGAAGAGGAGTTGTTGCTGAGTATTCCGATTGCGCCTAAGCATGAAAATGGCGAGTGCCAGATTACAGCTGAGTGCATCACCCGACCAATGAGTCCTTTCGCGATTCTGGCAGGCTTGAAGAAGTAATTTATTTTTAGATTTGTAAGGAGTTATCATGGCAGTTCAACAAAACAAAAAATCCCCATCCAAGCGTGGCATGCACCGTGCGCACGATTTCCTGACAGCGCCATCACTGGCTGTTGAACCGTCAACGGGCGAAATGCACTTGCGTCACCATATCAGCCCGAGCGGTTACTATCGCGGCAAAAAAGTCGTTAAAACCAAGGCTGACTAATTACATTTGAACCTGCAACAATTGTTCCCTATTCGTCCAGTTGGTGAATAGGAGGCTTTGTTGTTTTCGTTTACATATGATTTCTGCTTTGGCTTTACTTTAGATTTGATAAGGATGCACTTTTGGATATCACAATAGCCATTGATGCAATGGGCGGCGACCATGGTCCCAAGGTTACGGTTCCTGCCGCACTGGCCTATCTGCGCAAGCATCCGGATGACACGGTTGTGTTGGTTGGCTTGCCGGATGCGATCGAAGCTGAGCTGGGTTCACTCAAGTTGCCAAGTTCACAGTTGCGCATTCATGCGGCCACAGAGGTAGTTGGCATGGATGAGTCTCCGCAATTGGCTCTGCGCGGCAAAAAAGACTCTTCTATGCGCGTGGCGATTAATCTGGTCAAAAACGGCGAGGCCGGCGCCTGTATCAGCGCTGGCAATACCGGCGCGCTGATGGCCACTGCACGCTATGTATTAAAAACCCTGCCAGGTATTGATCGCCCTGCCATTGCCTCGTACCTTCCTACGGTTAAGGGTCAGGTCTGCATGCTGGACTTGGGTGCAAATGTGGATTGTACAGCGGAACATTTGCTGCAATTCGGCATTATGGGCAGCGCTTTGGTTTCAGTGCTTGAGCATAAAGAATCTCCTACCGTTGGCCTGCTGAATATTGGACATGAAGATATCAAGGGCAATGAAGTCGTAAAACAGGCCGCTGTATTGTTGCGCAAAAGCGATCTGAATTTTTACGGCAACGTGGAAGGCGATGACATCTTTAAAGGTGTCACGGATGTGGTGGTATGTGATGGTTTTGTGGGCAATGTGTCCCTTAAAACTACTGAAGGATTGGCGCGTATGATACGCAGCTTCCTGAATGAAGAATTCAAGCGTAATTTGTTCACTAAAATCGCAGCTTTGATTGCCCTGCCTGTGATTAAGGGATTGCAGCGACGTATGGACAGCAGGCGCTATAATGGTGCCAGTCTTCTGGGTCTAAAAGGCATTGTGCTGAAAAGTCATGGCTCCGCAGATGAATTTGCATTCTTGTGCGCACTGGAAAAAGCCGCAGAAGAAGCGCGTGGTGGCATGTTGCAGCATATTTCTGCGCATCTAGAAAAATCGCATTTGATACGCCAACAAATATCAGGGGCAATCGATTGATATATTCCAAAATTATCGCTACAGGCAGCTATCTGCCTGCTAAAACGGTAACAAATTACGATCTTGAAAAGATGGTCGACACCACCCATGACTGGATCTTTAGTCGTACCGGAATCGTAGAGCGCCATGTTGCTGCTGTGGGCGAAATGTCCAGCGATTTAGCTTTGCAGGCTAGTTCCCGTGCGCTTGAGGCCGCCGGGCTAACAGCAAAAGATATCGACCTGATTATCGTGGCAACCACCACCCCAGACCATATTTTCCCCAGTACAGCCTGTGTGCTGCAAGATAAACTTGGTAATAAAAATGCCATCGCCTTTGATGTGCAAGCCGTCTGTAGCGGCTTTATTTACGCGCTGAACACGGCCGACCTGTATATCCGTGACGGTCAGGCACGTAATGCACTGGTTGTAGGTACCGAGGTTCTATCACGTATCCTGAACTGGAAAGACCGTACAACCTGTGTGCTGTTTGGCGATGGGGCGGGTGCGGTTGTAATTCAGCGCAGTGAAACACCTGGCATATTATCGGCAAAACTTCATGCGGATGGCAGCCAGCGTTGCATGTTAAGTGCACCCGGCCAGATCAGGGACGGCAAAGTCGATGGTGAAGCCTTCATCAAAATGGACGGTCAGGGAGTGTTTAAATTTGCCGTAAAATCTTTGAGTGATGTTGCTGAAGAAGTATTGGCTGCAAACAAAATGCACGGAACAGATATAGACTGGATGATTCCGCATCAGGCCAATATCCGCATCATTGAGTCAACCGCAAAAAAATTAGGCCTGGGCATGGACAAGGTTGTACTGACTGTTGCTACCCATGGCAATACTTCTGCAGCTTCAATACCATTAGCACTCGATACCGCAGTGCGCGATGGTCGCATCAAGCCGGGCCAGCATTTGCTGATGGAGGCTGTAGGTGGCGGATTCACTTGGGGCGCTGCTCTGATTCGCTGGTAATTCATCTTTTTCAAACTATTCAATTATGACTAAATACGCATTGGTTTTCCCCGGTCAGGGTTCTCAGTCGCGTGGCATGATGAATGCCTATACGGATTTTTCTGTTGTTCGCGATACTTTCGCTGAAGCTTCAGATGTATTAAAACAAGATTTATGGCAACTGGTGGCAGAGGGCAGCGATGCCGATTTGAACACCACGGTAAATACCCAGCCAGTTATGCTGACAGCGGGCGTGGCCGTATACCGTGCATGGCAAAGTCTGAAAGCGCCTGCTCCATTTATGATGGCTGGGCATAGTCTGGGTGAATACACCGCGCTGGTTGCCTCGGGTGCATTAAAATTCACCGATGCTTTGCCATTGGTGCGTTACCGCGCAGAATGCATGCAACAGGCCGTACCTGAAGGTGTAGGCGGGATTGCCGCGATACTCGGACTGGATGATGAAATCGTTCGCGAAGTGTGCAAAGAAGCCGCGCAATCTGAAGTACTGGAAGCTGTCAACTACAACTCTCCCGGTCAAATTGTGATCGCGGGCAACCGTGCTGCGGTTGAGCGCGGAATGGAACTGGCCAAGGCACGCGGCGCTAAGCGAGCCCTGATGTTGCCGATGAGCGTGCCATCGCATTGCAGCCTGCTTAAGGGCGCGGCTGAGAAACTGCGTATTTATCTGAATAACGTGGCTATGCAGGCACCTGCAGTGCCCGTGCTACATAACGCCGATGTAAAGAGCTATAGCGATGCTGCTTCAATCAAGGATGCGCTGGTACGCCAGTTGTATTCGCCGGTACGCTGGGTAGAAACCGTACAGTATTTTGGCAAGCAAGGTATCAGCCATAACGTGGAATGCGCACCGGGCAAGGTTTTGGTAGGATTGAATAAACGTATCGATACTAACCAGCAGGCCTTGACGCTGAATGATAGCGCTGCTTTGCAGGCTACACTGGCTGCACTGGGATAAGGAGAAAAATATGAGTTTGCAAGGACAGGTCGCATTAGTTACTGGCGCAAGCCGTGGAATCGGCCAGGCAATCGCCATTGA
>Ga0315281_10006957_pt1 | contig 16009 bp, 11 predicted proteins | sample YL17G07_0_MG_FD_204540 | JGI IMG/M metagenome (GOLD analysis project Ga0315281, IMG submission 204540) | Sediment microbial communities from Yellowstone Lake, YNP, Wyoming, USA - YL17G07_0 | ecosystem: Environmental > Aquatic > Freshwater > Lake > Sediment | place: USA: Wyoming | collected... | reverse complement strand
GCCCGCATAGCATGGTACGCGTGCGCCGCCTGTGGGATGAAGCTCTGAATCTGTTGTACCCAGCCGCATGTTGCGGTTGCGACCGACCGACGACGCGGCTGGAGTTCTGCAGTCGCTGTCGGGCGGAGATTCACACTCCTCGCTCGCCGTTGTGTCTCATCTGCGGTGCACCGTTCGCCACTGCCGGCGGTGCGGATCACCGTTGTGATCGCTGCCTAACGTACACCTTCGGCTTTGGCTGCGCCCGCGCCTGTACGTTGTACGATGCCGGCGACACGGTTCAGCATCCTCTGAAGTCGGTGTTACAACGATACAAGTACAATCGCGACGTTGGCCTGGCACGTCCGCTCGGGCGGCTGCTGTCCGAGCGGTGTCCGGTCGTCGTTGGCGCTTACGACGTGATCATGCCGGTGCCGCTGCATGTCTCGCGGCTGCGCTGGCGCGGTTTCAATCAAGCGCAGCTACTGGCCAGGCCGCTCGCGCGGCAGGCCGGCGTGCCGATGGACGCGCTGTCGCTGGAGCGCATCCGGCACACGCGTCCGCAGGTAGAGTTGACCGAAGCCGAGCGGCGGCGCAACGTGGCGCATGCGTTTCGCGTCACGCGTCCTGAGTGCGTCCACCGGCGGAGAATCTTGTTGGTCGATGACGTGTATACAACCGGCGCCACGGTGGACGAATGCAGCCGCGAACTGAAGCGGGCGGGAGCGGCGAGCGTGGACGTCCTGGTGCTCGCACGCGCCGTGTTGCACTGAAGGCGTGCCCTTGGCCTTAGAAGACCTGCATTGCTGGGAGGAGCGTTACCGCAGCGGCCGCCATTCTCCCAACGGGCCACCGTCCGAGTTCCTGGCCGCGCATGTGGATTTGATTTCCGGGCGGGTGCTCGACGTGGCCGCCGGCGCCGGGCGTAACGCCTTGTTTCTAGCCCGCCGAGGCGCCATCGTCGAGGCGCTGGACATCTCTTTCAGCGGCTTGCGCCTGGCACGCCAGGAGGCGGTTGCGGAAGGGCTCACCCTGCTTGCGGTGCAGGCGGACCTGGAAAGCTTTCCGCTGCCGGAGCAACGCTACGACGCCATCCTCAACATCCGCTACCTGCAACGCTCGTTGTTCGTCCCCTTTCGGCGAGCGCTCAAACCCGGCGGCATCATCTTGTTCGAGACCTTCCTCATCGACCAGCAGGCCATCAGCAAGCACCGCACTGCCGCGTATCTGCTGCGCCGCGGCGAGCTGCGGGCAGCATTCTCGGACTGTGATATTCTGATTTATGAGGAGGGACTCTACCAAACATCGTCCGGGCCGTCGTACCTGGCACGCATGATTGCGCGGGTGCTTCGTCCCGAGGATGCCGTGAGGTTCTCGGAGGCCAAAGAGAAGGGCACATCTCATTGATCCGCGCCCTGGCGATCCGCGGACGAGTTGAGCGAACGCCGCTCCGCCTGGGACTGAGACCGAAGCCCCAATGGGCCTGAGCCCACGCCGCCGCTCAGGGTCACGAATCACGTCTATTGATCAGACTCGCGGCCACCGCGGCGCCGAAGCCGTTGTCGATGTTTACCACCAGCACGCCGGCGGCGCAGGAGTTGAGCATGGCGAGCAATGCCGCCAGTCCGCCAAAGCTGGCACCGTAGCCGATACTGGTGGGTACGGCGATGACGGGACGATCGACGAGGCCGGCGACCACGCTCGGCAGCGCCCCTTCCATGCCGGCGACCACCACGAGCACGGCGGCCTGACGCAGCTTGTCACGATAGGCGAACAAACGGTGAATCCCGGAGATGCCGACGTCGTACAGTCGCTCCGTGGTGTTGCCCAGCAGTTCCGCCGTCAGCGCAGCCTCTTCGGCCACGGGCACGTCGGAGGTACCGGCCGCCGCCACCAGCACGACGCCGCGGCCGACGATCTCCGGCAGGGAGTGGACGACGGTCCCGACACGAGCGTGCTCGGAGTAGCTCATCTCGGGGAAGGCCCGCCGCACTTGCTCAGCTTCGGCAGGCCCCAGCCGCGTAATCAGCACGTTCTGTGCTTTGTCGTTCAGGCGGCGCGCGATCTCAATGACCTGGTCCGCCGTCTTGCCGGACCCAAATATCACTTCCGGAAAGCCCGTGCGCAGCGACCGGTGGTGGTCCACCTTGGCGAAACCGAGGTCCTCAAATGGCAGCGACCGCAGCAGCTCGAGCGCTTCCTCCGCGCTTACCGTGCCCGCGCTCACCTGGGCGAGCAGCTCTCGCAAACGATTTACGTCCATGCCCTCACTGCCGGAAGTGGTCGTACCCGCCAAGGTCCACGGCCGCGCCGGCAACGCGCACGCCCCGGCCACGGGTAATCCGCCCGATACAGGTGATCGGGCACCCGAGGTGTACCCGCATCCGTTGCAGCCGCTTTACGCTACGCTCCGGAACCGTGCACAACAATTCGTAATCCTCGCCTCCGTGCAAGGCAAGTGACCGATCCGCGCTGGCGGCGCGGTACGTGGGCGAGAGGGGCAGTGCCTCGGAATTGATCTCGGCGCCGACGTGGCTCTCGTCGCAAACGTGACCGAGATCCTGTACGAGGCCGTCGCTTAGGTCGATGATTGCCGACGCGATTCCCGACTCGACTAGGAGACGTCCGGCGTGAAGTCGCGGCGACGGCTCCCGGAAACGCCGAATGACAGGAGCGGCCGATCGTGTGGCCGAACCGCTGCGGAGCAGAGAGACACCCAGCGCGGCATCACCAAGCGTTCCGGTGACGTAGATCTGATCGCCGGCGTGCGCACCGCGCCGTGTGACCAGCCGCTCCGGTGCATCGCCGAGCAGGGCGACGGACACAAAGAGCTTGTCGGCGCGGGTCAGATTCCCGCCGACCACGGAAGCGCCGCATTCGCGGGCTGCCGCCACGATTCCCGCGTGGAGCGCGGCGAGGTCGCGGGCCAGGTACGACAACGGGACCCCGGCGCTGACGACGCAGAACCGCGGCCGACCGCCCATGGCGGCAATGTCGCTGGCGTTGACGAGAAAACTCTTCCGCCCTAGCTGGCGGGGCGTCAGCCAGCGGGGTTCGAAGTGGACGCCCTCGACTAGCGCATCCACAGTGTAAAGCAACCGCCGTGCACCGCAGCGGACGACGGCGCAGTCCTGGCCGGGGCCGACGATCGTTCCCGGCCCACTGCCCATGCGCGGCAACAGCCGTGAGAGGAAACGAAACTCGCCAACCGCAGCAACGGTGTCGGCATGCGCGGCGTGCGACATCACGCCCGACCATAAGCGGCGGCGGCGGGCAGCGTCAAGTGCGGTGCAGAGTTCGAAGGATGTCTTGAAAGATGCAGGGGAGGGGGCGCTGTGCTCGCGCCCCCCCCCTCACTGTTTCAACTACCGCCTTGGATCAGGGCGGCAACAGTGAAGAAGTCTTCGGTGGTGCCGGACTTCTCACCCATGTTGAAGAAGAAACATTCCTCGCCCGGCGAGCGTGTGCTGGGTAGCGCACCCTTCGTCGCGTGCGCCAGTTGTGTGTCGATCATCACGAACGCGTTCTGGAACGCCATCTCCTCCGAGTAGCGTGAGAGCCTTGCGCCGGGGATCGCTTCCTTGCGGTAGCCCCAATCATTGATCCAAATCTTCCACAGCTGTCCGGCGCGGTCGTAGATATCCGTACTGGTGACCACCCAAGCTTCCTTGTCAACGAAGATGACCCGCTTGCCGTAGGCATATTGCGGCAGCCTGGAGACACCCTCGACGACATACACTTGCCGTGGTTCCCACACCTCGTCGAAGATCCAATCCTCCGGATCTTGCCACTTCACCGGACTGTGGGTGGCGTGCACGACGGCAAGGATGGTCCGCTCGCCGAGGAATTTCCAGTCCGCCCACCCGACTTGACCCCTGTAACCATAGTAGCTGTCGGGGTCGGTGTCCTGCCCGAAGAGCGCGTCCGACCGTTGCGCTGTCGACAGACGGCGCACGCGCCGCAATTGGGGTAGGTACAACCAGCTATCGTCCTGGCGGTCTGGGTCGATGTAGCGATAGAATGTCCCGCCGACGCCTTTCAAATCGAAGGGCTCGATAAGGGGGTGAAGAGATTCCTTCGAACGCAGACCGTCGGGGTTCCGCAAATTGGGCCTCGGATCGACGTAGAGACGACCGGTATAGTTCAGGACGCGCAGGTGATCGATGATGTAGTGGCGTTCGACGCTCTGCCCCCGGTTCTTGCCAATGGAACCCGTATCGCTGTCGAAGTTCTTCTGATCCAAATCGTCGGTGACAGCGAAGCCATAACTGAAGTTCCACATGATTTTGGACGCCACCTGCGGATCGTTTGGATCGATGACCGGGAACGGCTGTCCCGCCGTCCAGTTCAGCACCCGCATGCCGTCCGGGGAGAGTTTGACCTGGCCGGAGTATTTCTCGGTGGCGTCGCGGTAGGCCTTCAGCATTGCAATATGCTTCGGCGCGGTTATGGTCATGCGCAGGCCGTAACGGAGGACCCACTCAAGGCCAGGCGACAGCAGCGCTTTGTACTTATCCATGTTCTTATCGCTGATTACGTCGCCAGCATGAAGGCCAAATCCCAATCCGCCACTGCCGCCGTTATCTGCCACGGTACCTATGCCGTCGTGGGTTCCGTCCGCCGGCCTGGCAGCGGCAGCGACTTCAACCGGGGCGGCAGCGACCCGAGCGGCAGCGACTTCAACCGGGGCGGCAGCGACCCGAGCGGCAGCGATCTGTGGGGGCTCGGCCTTTCGTGGCTCGGCCTTTCGCGGCGCGGCCGGCTCGACAGCAACAGCAACCGGCTGCCGCTCGGGAGCGGCGGGCTGCTGCTGCGTGCCTGCGTCCGCTTTCACCGCGGCCGGCGCGGCAGCCTCTGGCTCGGCAGCCTCTGGCTCGGGTCGTGGGCCCGCCGCCTGTTGCACCTCATGCGCACTGGGTTCCGGGCGATAGTGATGCTGCTTGCCCTGCCGGTCGAAGTGGGGCGCAGCGACCTCGGCGGCCGCCGGAAACTCCGGCTCTTCCTCCGGACGCGACTGCACCATCGGACTCGACCGCGCGATCCTGCGACTCGGCTTTGCATTGGCGTGTTGTCGGGTCTTAACTCGGGCCGCTCTTGGCCTTGCTACGTTGGAGGGCGCAGGCTCTTGCACACGCGGCAGCGGGCGTGCTGCAGGCGGTTCCACACCCCGCGGCTTCGGCGCAGTTGGCTTGCTCCCCTCGCCGGGAAACAGCTCACTCCAATCCACCTGCGCGCGCGCGTTGCCCAGGTGCAAGAACAGCGCTGTGACGATAACGCAGATGTATCCACTCAGTCGGCGACTCCGCATGGGGTTACTCCTTCGGCCGGGCAAGTAGCAATCCGTGTGCTACCCGTCGTGACAGTGTCAATGGCGCGATGTTGCGCCACTGTGTACGTGACCTCGACGCTCTGAAGTTCAGTTTCGCGCCATGGAGCGCCCTTATTTGGTCACTTGACAGTCTTGCTGACTCAGTCCACGAGTGGCCGGTTTTGGGGCGCAAGAACGCGACTCTTGGCCGGCGTAAGTGCCGTATGTTACAAGGAAATCGTTCGCCTCCATCCCCCTGTCCGAGCAACCGCCGCAATGCAAATGGGCCGGGTCCGGGACACCCGCTGCACCGCCTAAATCCGTTGACGTGACGCATGCTGGACGCTGCGTCGGATGAATATCGTACGGGAGAAGTTCCGTGTGACAAATCGTGAATGCCGGTGGTTTGGTCGTTGACTTGGCATGTCTTCTGCTGGACAGCGCCCCATAGGAGGGAGTATGACCAACGCAGCAGTCGCAGGGGAAGCCGGGCCAAGGCGTGTCCTGGTGTTTTCGGTGGACGATGGCCGCTTCTGCGTCGATCTCGATTGGGTAGACGCAGTGCAGCAGCGCGGCGAGGTTCGGCCACATATTACAAAGGATGCGACGGGTGCGGTTCGGACCTTCGTCGTCCACCGCGACCAGCCGGCGTTGGTGATCGACCTGCGCGAGGCCTTGGGCCTCAACGAGCTCCTCGATATTACGGAGCGAGCGGCCTTCCTAATTGTCCGCGCCGGCCCCTTCCTGCTCGCGGTTCAGGTTGATGCCTTCCTTGGCGTCCGGGAACTGGACCTGCGCACAAAAACGCCGGTGCCGACCAGTCTGCTTCGGGACGGCAACGTTCCCGTCGGCCATCTCGTCGAGCTGGACGGACGAGTGCACACCTTGCTGGAGCCCAGCCGCATTCTGAGCGGTGTGCTGCGCGACAAGCTTGAGGGCACTCTAAAGGAGGCGCGTGGCTTCTGCGAGCGGCAGGACAAAATTGCGGCCCTTTGTGAAGCACTCCGCCGTGAACCGAGCGCCGCCGGTCTCAAGGCGTATGCTCGCCTAAGCCGCCGTAACGGACAGACCCGTGCTGCTAGTGCCACGCGACTGGTGCTGAAGGCGCTGCAGCAGTGTGAGGCACAGGCTGTCGTTGCCGGTCCGATCGCTGGAGACCTCAACGCCGGCACCCTGCTGCGCGACTTGGTGGCGCTGAGCGTGGGGCGCCTGACGGGGGAGCTACAGGTACAGGTGGCCGAAGGCGATGCACGGATCTTCTCGGCTGCGGGCTGCATCGTCGATGCCTGCGTCGACGGCGAGTGGGGGCGCGCGGCCTTAAAGCGTGTCCTCGCCGCGCGTGACGGCTCGTACCGCTTCATGCCTTCAGATGTGCCGACGGATTCGCGGCGCATCGAAGATGCGGCCTTGTGGGTCCTCGTCCAGACCCTCGAGCAGCTCAGCGAGGAGCGGCGCGGACGGGTGCGCCACGCGGGCCCGGCGTGACCCAAGCCCACAGGGAGGGAACAGCGACATGGAAGGCAAACCGCGGATTCTTGGCGTTGATGACAGCCTCACGATTCGCAGGGCTCTCGAGATCGTTCTCAAACCAGCCGGTTACGAGTTGGAGCTCGCGGCAGATGGCGCCGCAGCGATTGACATGGCCAAGGCGATGAATCCGGCGCTCATCCTGCTCGATTTCATTCTCCCTGATATGCGTGGCACCGATGTGTGCCGCCGCTTGGCCGCTGATCCGGACACCGCACACATTCCAATCGTGCTGATCTCGGCCAAGGGTGCAGAGATCCGCCAGGCGTATCGCGACGTCGGTAACGTCGTCACCTACATCACCAAACCGTTCAAGCCGCATGATGTCACCAGCACCGTCTCCGAGGTGCTCGCCAAGGCGAGGGCGGGCAGTCTCGTCAAGCTGACGGAACCCATCACCGAAGGTGGAGCGGCAGCGGCAGCGGCGACGATTGCAGCCCCACCGCTTCGACCCGAGCCCCCCTCCATCTCTCAAATGGTACAGGTGCAAGCGGAAGGCAACGGTGAGGGGTATGCGCAGGAGGCGGCGCGCGCTGCCGCCGACGCCCGCGAGGGGGTGGACGGGGCCGATCTGGACGAGGCCGAGGAAGCGCAGGAAATCGAGAGCGGTCTCAGTGCTACGGCGCGTCGCGAGCTGCTGGAGTGGATGTTCGAGGCGCTGCGCGGCGGCCTCGAAGGCGTCTATGTCGAGGAGGTCGATACGCCAGCCGGCGCCGCCGCGGATCAAGCGAAAACCTACACCGACCTCGTCGAGCAGCTCAGCAGCGAGCTCGGCGAGACTCTGCGGCACGCGCGTTCGGGCGCGCGCTTTACGCTGTACGGCGACGGCTCCGTGCGCTCGCTCGACGAAACGTTGCTGGACGTCTTCCGCCGCTCCTGCCGCCTGTTGTTCCGTGCCGTAGTTGCGGGCGCGATCAGTGGGGAAAGCCCGCCAGACCCGCGGCGGATCCTAGTGGCTTGCCACCATGACAGCCGCGTCCACGAGCAGCTGCGGTCCATGCTCCCGGCACATCCGGAGTGGCAGGTCTTCGTCATCTCCTCGGAGTTCCGTCAGCTGCCGATGGTGACGCGGCTCTATGGCCCGACACATTTGATCGCCGAGGTGACGGGCAACGGGGCCTTGTGGGATCAGTTGCGCGTGGTGCAACGTATGCCGGAGGCGCAGGCCATGACGGTCTTCGGCATCGCCGAGCGCGAGCGGCTCGCGGGCCCGGGCAATGGCGATGGACTCGGGCCGCTGCTGGTGGAACGTGGCGTGACCCAGGTCTGGCACTCCGCCTTCGATATCGAGCGCGAGTTGTGCGGTGGAGCGGCGGCGAACGATCCTGCGTGCACCACCATGCCGGTGTTGAACGAAGTAGCCGCGGCCCCATGAGCGGCATATCACTATGGGTGAGGACCAATGAGCAAGATCTTGATCGTCGATGACATCCGCAGCGAGGTGCAGTTGATCACCAATGTGCTGAAGCCCGAGGGCTACGACTGCCTGCAGGCAAGCAACGGCATCGAGGCCATGGAGCGCGCACGCGCCGAACAGCCCAACCTTATTCTGCTCGATATCGTGATGCCGGGACAGGACGGCTTCTCCACTTGCCGGCAGCTGAAGCGCGATCCCGCGACCAAGGACATTCCGGTGGTCATGGTCAGCTTGAAAGACGGCGAAAGCGACCGCTTCTGGGCCCGTAAGCAGGGCGCCTCGGAGTACGTGACGAAGCCCTTTACTCCGGATGAGCTGGTCTCGCTGGTGAAGAGGTACGCGTGAGTAGCGAACACTTTAGCCTGGCGGCACGCCTCAAAGCACGGCTGGCCCACCTCGGGCAGGACTACTGCGTTTTCGCGCGCAGCGGCCGGGACTTCGCCGTCAGTGTGTCCGCGGCGCACGAAGTGCTGGCAGGCGAAGCGGCGACCCCGGTGCCGCAAGCGCCCGCCGCGCTCGTTGGTGTCCTCAACCTCCGCGGTGAGGTGCTGCCGCTGGTCCAGCTCGACAGCCTGCTTGGTATGCCGCCGCGGCCCTATGCGGCGGGCAACCAAATTGTCGTCGTGTCCTCGGACGAGATCGGCGACGTCGGAGTGGTGGTCGATGGCGTGCGCGACGTGTGCTCCATCGATCCGAAGGAAATCACGCCGTGTCCGGCGGGTGAGCCGGGCCATCGGCTATGCCGCGGTGATTGGCGCGGCCCGACCGGCGTGGTTGCCGTCCTTGACGCGGAGAAGCTGGTCGCAGAAGCGGTCAAGACCGTAAGTTTGTGTTTTCAACAGCGCCTGTCCGGCCACTATGGCGGTACCCCAGGACCGGCCGGCGCCGTTTCGATGAGCAACGAATAGGAGGATAACCGGATGGCTCCCACAGATGCGTACGGCTCTCGTGGCTTCAGCATCGCGCCGCGCCAGATTCGCTGGCAGCTGCTCGTGGCGTTCGTGCCCCTGGCGGTCGCGGCGATCGCGGCGGTGAGTGCGGTCGGATACCGTGTCGCCTCGGATTCGCTCCGTGAACAGGCGCTGCGGCAGCTCGAGTCGGTGCGCGACAGCAAGAAGCGCGAGGTCGAGCGGCAGTTCCGCATCACGGAGGATGAGGTGGTAACGCTGGCGCGCAATCCGAGCACGGTGCTTGCGATCAAGCAGTTCGCCAGGGCCACACGTGAGCTGGACGACGACCCCAGCACCGAAACTGCCAACATGCGGCCGCGCATGGAAAGTCTGAAGAATTTTCTGGAACAATACTACGCGCCAGAGCTCGCCGGGAAGAAACTCGACTTGCGCTCACTGCTGCTGCCGCAACGCTCCGCCGTCTGGTTGCAAGCCACCTATATGGCTATGAACCCTAATCCAATCGGCAAGAAACAGCTGTTGGACAACAGCAACGACGGGACATCGTATGGTGGGTATCACGCCGTTTGGCATCCGGTCTTCCGCACCATGGCCGAAAAGTTCAGCTTCCAGGATCTGTATCTGATCGACGCCAACACTGGACGTGTCCTGTACAGCGTCAGTAAGACACCCGATTTCCAGACCGGCCTGCTGGACGGGCCGTACGCCGATAGTACACTCGGCGTTCTGTTTCGGCGCTTGCAGGTAGAGTCTCGCGAGGGAGACTACCTGCTGTTTGACTTCGCGGCCTATGCGCCGGCGCATGGCCAGCCGGTGGTGTTCGCCGGCTCGCCCGTGTTTGAAAACGGGCAGAAGACGGGCGTGCTGATCGTGCAGATACCGATCGACCAGCTCAACAACATCATGACCGCCGACAAGCAGTGGCAGGAGGTCGGGCTCGGCGACACCGGAGAGACGTATCTGATCGGCCGGAAGTCCAATGACCACCTCATGCGCAGCGATTCGCGCTTCCTCGATGAAATCAAACAGACCAACGATGCGGTCGCTGCAGCGGGCACCACGATTCTGAACCTGCGGCTCGATACGCAGGCCGCGATCATGGCGTCGGAGGACCTGATCAATTTCACCCTTCGCTACGTCGGCTATCGTGGGGTGCCAGTGTTGGGCGCCACCGCCGCACTGCAGTCCCGGCGCGGTTTGGACTGGGCCATCATCGCCGAAATGAGCGAGGCCGAAGCCTTGCGGCCGGTTGTGCGCCTGCGTAACCTGGCGCTGCTGCTGGCCGGCATCTTGATCGCGGGTTTTGTGGCGGTCTCCCTCGGTGTCTCCTCGGCGCTATCACGCCCGGTTCGCGCGCTCGCGGCCACAATGCGTGAGATTCAACAGGGGAATTTCCGCGCCCGCGCCAGCGTGAAGGCGCGCAATGAGCTTGGCATGCTCGCCGGCGGCTTCAACCAGATGCTTGATGAGCGCGTCGACGGGCTGGTGAAGGCGGAAGAGGACAACCAGCAGCTGCAGTCTGATATCCGTGGCCTGCTGACGGTGGTGGCTTCGGCCTCGGAGGGCGATTTCACGCAGCGCGGCGAAGTGGGCAGCGGGGTTCTCGGCAACGTCGCCGACGCACTCAATCTGATGTTCGAGAACGTCGGCGAACTGGTGCAGCACCTGAAGGACGCCTCGCGGCGCGTGGTGGAATCGGCGACCCAGATCCAGGCCTCGTCCGAACAGCTGGCGCAAGGAGCGGCGCGACAGACCAGTGACATCACCAGCACGACCACGGCGGTGCAGGAGATGACATCCAACACCCAGTCGGTGTCGGAGAACGCCTCCGTGGCTACGGAAGCGGCGAAACGCGCCGAGAATGCCGCCCATCAGGGAGGCGATGTCATCAGACGCGTCATCACCGGCATGCAGGCGCTGCAAAAGAACACCCAGGCGTCTGCCGTGAAGATCAAGCGGCTCGGCGAGCGCTCGATGGAGATCTCGACCATCATCGGGACGATTCAGAAAATCTCGGCACAGACCAACATGCTGGCCCTCAACGCCGCCATCGAGGCGTCGCGCGCCGGCGAGCACGGGCTCGGCTTCACCGTGGTCGCCGACGAGGTGCGCAGACTCGCCGAGCGCACCGAGACTGCCGCCGACGAGATCGCACGGTTGATCGCCGGCATGCAGTCGGAAACCAACGATTCCGTCAGCGGGATGGAGCGCCAGGCCGAGCACGTCGAGCAGCAAACGACCTTCGTGTCGGAAGCCGGCGGCACCCTGGAACGGATCGAGCACGCCTCGGTGCAGAGCGCCGAGCTGATTGCGGAGATCTCCATGGCTGCCAGTCAGCAGGCGCGTGGCGCCGCCAGCTTGAGCGAGGCGATGCTCAGCATTTCCGAAGTGGCGCGCCAAGCGCAGGCGTCGTCGGAGCAGACGCAGCACAGCACCCACTCACTGATGGAAGTCGCGTCGGAACTCAACACGCAGGTCGGGCTGTTCCGCGTGAGCGAGAACGGCAACGGCCGCGCTGTGGCGCCGCCTGCAGAGAGGGGGCAGCCGCAGGAGCCCGCCGGCGCGGGCAACGGACAACGCGGCGCCGTCTAGTCACAAACGGAGCGGTACTCTGCCATGAGTCGCCCCCTGAAACTTCCGCAATGGCAAGTCGCGTGGGTGCGCGACACGGTGGCCGCGCGCTGTGGCCTCTACCTCGGCGGGCCGCACGAGGGCTACCTCAGCGCTCAGGTGGCGACGCGAATGGAGGAGATGCAGGTGAACTTCGCGGACTACGCCCGCATTGTGCAAGAGAGCCCGGCGGGCGGCGGAGAGCTGCAGACCCTTATCGAAAGGTTGTGCATCCACGAAACCGGCTTCTTGCGCGATCCGAGTGACTTCCAAGCTGTGGCAAGTTTTGTTCTGCCGCAGCTCGCCCGCGAGGCACAGCGCGGCGGCCGCCGCCGCCTGCGCTTGGTGAGCGCTGGTTGCTCCACCGGCCAGGAAGCGTACTCGCTGGTGATGATGGTGCATGAGGGCCGCGCGCTACTCGAAGAAATCGAAGCGGAGACCGTCGGGCTCGACGTCAGCGGCGACGCCATCGAGCGGGCGGCCCGAGGCGTGTATCCGGCCCGCGAGGTTATGAGCCTGTCCGCCTGGCGCCGTGAGAGCTATTTCCGCCGTGTGGGCACGGAATACGAGGTCATACCGGCGCTGCGCGACGCCGTACGCTGGCTGCGGTGGAATCTCACCGGCGGGCTGCCAGTAACGCAAGTCGATCTCATCTTGTGTCGCAACGTGTTGATTTACTTTCAAGAGCCGCAGCGCGATGCCCTGGTGCGCACCCTGGTGTCCGCGCTCCGTCTGGGTGGCTTCCTGATCGCAGGCTATGCCGATTCGTTGCAGGCGTATCGCGACATCCTGGATTCCATCCGTGTCAGCGGCGCCGTGGTGTTCCGGCGCGTCGGCCGCCCCGATGTGGCTCAGAGTCGAGCTGCCGCCGTTGCTCCATGGCCGTCGGCAGCCGCTGCGGGGAACCGGGGTGTGAACTAATGGCCGGCCGTTTCACGCTTGAGGGAATTGAGGATCTGTTTCGCGACGACGTGCTGCGGTTCTTGCGCGGCATGCACGCGTGCTTGACCCAGCTGGTGTCGAACCCGCGGGATGCCGCTGCACTCGATGACCTGCGTGCTCTGGGCCACTCTCTGAAGGGTACTGCATCCCTGGTGAGTCTCACCAGCCTCAGCCGGGCTGGCGCAGTCATCGAACGCATCGGTGAAGTTGCCGGCACGTATCGCGAGACCGATGTCGGCCAGGCGCTGGCGATGTTTCGCGAGATGCAGGCCTCGCTGGTGTTCGTTGAGCGGATGCTCGACGATTCCTTGGCTGGCAACAATCCCGAAACGCAGGAGAACTTGTACACCGAGCTGCTGATGACCTTCTCACCACGGGTACGGAGCCAGCTGCACGACCTGAACGTGCCGGAGGTCCCGTCTGCCCGGCAGTTGTCGGCGGAGACCTCGCCGGCAGCGGGTGATGATGGAGAGTGGGCGAACGAGTTGGCGGAAGCATTCGCGCTGGAGCTGCAGGAATACCTCAGCCAGATACTGGAGTTCGCCAAGTTGCTTGGGTCTTCCGAGACGCAGGGCGTTGCGTGCGCCCAGCTCGCGCGCATCTTCCACACCATCAACGGCTCCGCCGTCATGCTGGAGCGTGACGACGTTGCCAGCTTGGCAAAACGCCTGCAAGAAGATTTCGCGGCCGCCGCTGAACAACCCGTTTCAGAGCCGCTATCGGCGCGCTTCATCGCCGCGGCACAAAGCGCCCTGGAAGCGCTCTGCGCCGCGGCCGGTCGGCCGGCGCCCCAACTCGCTCCAGTACAGCCGCCGCCGAGCGCGCCCCAAGTCCTCGATACCGAACTCGAGCGCGAGCTGCTCGACGCCTTCACCATCGATGCGACAGAGACAATCGAAGCGGTCGAGCGTGTGCTGCTGGACCTCGAGCGCCAGCCGGAAGAGCACTCACTGTTGCGCGAGCTGTTCCGGCACTTCCATACGCTGAAAGGGGCCGCGGCCGCCGTTGGTCTCGAGCAGGTCGCCGAACAACTGCATCACGCTGAGTCGCTGCTGGAGGAGGTGCTTGACGGCGGCGTAGCGGTGGATGCCGTCAAGTTGGTCGATTTTCTCTTCCAGCTGACGGACTCGGTCACCGCCTTGATCAACAGGGCTCGTGGCGTGCTCGATGAGCAGCGCCGCGTACTCTCCGATGTGGCGCGTGAGATTGCGGCGCTCACGCAGGCGCCCGCACCGCCGGTACTGCCAAGGGTGGCCGACACTCGGGCAGCGGCGCCGCAGGAGGTGCCGCCGCCGCCAGCCGTTCCGCGCCGCGAACACGAGACCATCGTCCGCGTCCAGGCGGCGCGCCTCGACGCGCTCATGAACCAGGTCGGCCAACTGGTGGTCAGCCGCACCCGCATGGAGCGCAAGCTGCAGGCGTTTGCCGAGCTGCGTGACAAACTGTACTACTGCCAATCGCGTCTGGCGCAGATCATCGAGGGTTTCCAGGAGCGGTACGAGTTCAATACCGGCGAGCGTGCCGCATCCCCCGTGGCCCGCCCCGGCGTGACGCCGGGCGACGGCGAGCGGCAGCATACCCCGGAGGACGATTTCTTCACCGATCTGGAATTCGACAAGTACGACGATCTCAACATCCTCGCGCGCAGCGTCATCGAGCTGGCGACTGACACCGGCGAGATCGCCGAGCAGCTAGGCGGGTTCATCGAGGCCCTCGGTGACGAAACACGCCAGTTCTCTAAGATCACTTCTGGTTTGCAGCGTCAGATTACGCGCGTCCGATTGGTGCCGCTCGACACGGTCTTCCGGCGCCTGTTGCGTCCAGTGCGGGACGCGGCACGACAGCAAGGCAAGCTGGTTGACCTGCAACTGGTTGGCGGAGACGTGCAACTCGACAAGTCGATTGTCGAGGCGTTGTATCCGCCGCTCCTGCACATGCTACGCAACGCCGTGTCGCACGGCATCGAGCCGCCGGCGGTGCGGCAAGGTCGGGGCAAGCCCGCCGTGGGCGTCGCCCGCGTCGTGGCCATGCAGCGGCACAACAGCATGCTCTTGTCGGTGCAGGACGACGGCGCGGGCCTCGATTTCGAGGCCGTTCTGGCCAAGGGCCGTGCGCTTGGTCTGGTGGCTCCGGACGCTAAGCCGGCCCGCGATCAGCTGCTGCCGCTGATCTTTCGGCCTGGTTTCACCACTGGTGAGGCGGTCACCGGCTTCTCCGGGCGTGGCATGGGCCTGGACGTGGTGGCGCGGGACATCGCCGCATTGAACGGCAGCATGGTGGTCGATTCCACCGACGGCCAGGGCGCCACCATCCGCATCGCCCTGCCAACGACGACGTCAATCGACGAGGTGCTGGTGTTGCAGGCCGGGGCGCAATCATTCGCGTTGCCGATCGATTTCATCGAGCAGGTCATGGCGATCGAGATGGCGGAGCTGATGCAGGTTGACGGTCAGCCGATGCTGAAGGTGCGTAACGAGCTGTTACCGGTACTCATACTGGCGCCGCTCGTGGGCGAGCCCTCCCCGGCGGAGAACGCGGTGGCTGTGCTGCTGCGCGCCGGCGACCGGGCCATGGCCTTGATCGTCGATTGTGTGCAGGCGCAGCAGGAAGTCGTCATCCGGCCTCTCGGGCCTCTGCTCGATACCCATCCGTTCCTCTCCGGTGCCACGATTTCCGGTGCCGGCACGGTGATCTTCGCGCTGCATGTCGGGCGGCTGTTTGACGTGCTGACGTCGGTTGCGGCCCGTCAGGCGATGTTCATCCTGGGCGAGTCATCTGACGCTGCGCCGACGGAGGCACGCGCCGTACTGTTCGTCGACGATTCGATCAGCGTGCGCAAGCTGGCCGCCCGTTTCCTCGAAACCGGCGGCTTTGAGGTGGACACCGCAAGGGATGGTTTGGATGCCTTGGGAAAGCTCGCCAGCGGGCGCTTTCACATCGTGATCACCGATCTCGAGATGCCGCACATGCACGGCTACGAGTTGATCGCCGAAATGCGGCGCCATCCCCAGTATCGGCACCTGCCGGTGAACGTGTGCAGCTCGCGCTCCAGTGAGAAGCACCGTCGGCGAGCACGTGAACTGGGAACTCAGGGATACATCACCAAACCGTTCACGAAGGACCAGCTGCTTGCCGACATCCGGCAGCTGACGGAAGGCGGAACCGCCGCACCGCAGCAGGCAAAGATGTCGGCGCTCGAGTAGAGGCTGGGGAGGTCGTATCTGATGCCGATGCCCACGGTACGAGACACCACCAACGAACCCCCCGCTGACGACGAGGTCAGCCGCGCCCGCCTCCAAGTGCAAGCGGCCGACC
>Ga0315281_10006956_pt1 | contig 16011 bp, 14 predicted proteins | sample YL17G07_0_MG_FD_204540 | JGI IMG/M metagenome (GOLD analysis project Ga0315281, IMG submission 204540) | Sediment microbial communities from Yellowstone Lake, YNP, Wyoming, USA - YL17G07_0 | ecosystem: Environmental > Aquatic > Freshwater > Lake > Sediment | place: USA: Wyoming | collected... | reverse complement strand
GGTGTCATAGAAAGCCGGGTCGCCGGTCAGCACCGGGCCGCCGGTCACGGTGCCAGTCAGGTTGAGGGTGTTGCCGTAAAACAAGTTGAAGGCGTGGCTCACCGTGTCGCCATTGAGGCCAATGGTGTGGCTGGCGACGATGGAGTTGATGATGGCGATGGCGTTGCCCCGAATCGCCGAAACCGCCACCAGCGTCGGGCTGACAATGGTCACATGCTGCAAGTCCAGCAGTTGGTTGCTCGAGCCATACACCGCCGCGCCACTCGTCCCAGCCGTGTTGCGCGCGAACAGCACATTCACAAACCGCCCGGTCGCGCCGAGGAACGCCACCCCGCCGCCGGTGCTACCGGCACTGTTGCCTAGAAAGGCGGTGTTCGTCACGGCCCCCACCACACTGCCCAACATGATTGCATAGAACCCACCGCCGTTCGACCCGGCGGTGTTGCTCAGGAAGACCGTCCCGGTCAGTTGAAACGGCTGGCCGAGCGGCGTGAAGTAAGCGCCACCGCCGTTCGACCGGGCCTGATTGCTCTCAAAGCGGCTACCCGCCACCCACGCGCTGTTCTGGAAGGCCGCCCCGCCGCCGGGGAGCGTGGCGACGGTGGACGTGGCCACATTGCCACTGAAGACCGTGTTCGTCACCTGCGCCGCGCCGATGAACAGCGCCCCGCCGCCATAGCAAAAACCGCAAGTCACGGTGGCCGTGAACCGGTTGCCGCTGAACACGCTGTCTTGTATCACCGCCGCCCCCGCAATGTACGCGCCGCCGCCGCCGCCGTAGCCCGCGCCACCGTCGCTCTGCACCGCCGTATTGTTGGACACCGTCATCCGGCTGAGCGTCAGCGCCACCGCCGCGTAAAGCCCGCCGCCCCACCCTTCCGGCGCACTGCCATTTGTCACCGTCAGCCCCTGCACCGTCGCCGTTACCGCCGCGTACACGCCGCGCCCCTGGCCCTGCGCGTCCAGCACCGTCGGATTCGCCGCCGGGTCATACGTCGTCCAGTTCGTGGTGGTGTACCCGCCCGCCAGCGTCAAGGTCTGCGTGATAAGCACCGTCTGAGTGGTGCCGTTTTGCGCGCCCGCGCCGGGGCAATAGCCCGCCAGCTTGACGACGCTATTCGCCGGGGCCGCCGCCACCGCATCGCGCACGGCTTGAGCGGTGGTATTGCTAAAGGTGGCACCATCCGCAATTTGCGCGAAACAAGTAAACCCACTGCTAGCCTGCGGAGGCGGGCTAAAATCAGGCGCGGCTTGCGCGATCTGGGCAAACCAGAAAGCACCCCACAACCCACATCCTAAAGCAATGAGGATAGCAACTAAGCGGAAAACTAAATGACGAACGTGGGAGTTAGTTGGCATGAAATTTTTTCCTGATTGAGATTCATGCCCGCCGATTGAGTTAATGGCGGTATGGCATGAGTCGCCCAATAAGTTGGGCGAATTTTACCCTGATTTACGATTCATTATTTGGCGAGCGATGGAGACCAACACGTGATACGCCGGAGGGCCTACTGCGTCACCCAAAAATTGCTTACTGCTCGGCCAGTAAGGCCGTATCAAAAAATTCCGTCACCTTCTGTTCATACTCGTCCGGCCTCGCGCTGAATCCGCCGATGTGCCCAACTTCGGGGATGATCCAGAGCGTTTTGGGTTCGAGCGCCGCCGAGAAGATATGACGCAAACCGGCTTCTTCATGGCCGCCGCCGATGATGAGTAGCGGACGCGGGGCGATTTGAGCGACTGCTTTTTGGATGGACAGCGGTTGCCACACGCCGGTGACAAAAGGCAGAGTGTGGTAGAAAAGAAAGTCCATGGGGATAAAGAACTTGTCGCTTAAGGAAGGATAAACCCAATCTTCCTGCGTGGTAGCACCGGGGGCATCAGACACAACGGCTTTGATGGCGTCGGTGCGCGCCGCGCCGAGGATGGCGGTTTGCGCGCCGAGCGACCAGCCGAGGACGCCGATGCGCTCGGGGTCAACGTCCGCGCGGGACTGGAGAAACTTCACCGCCGCCACCACATCTTCGGCCTCGGGGCCGCCATAGGGGAGCACCTCGCCGTCGCTTTCGCCGTGGGCGCGGAGGTCAATCAACAACGCGCCGTAACCGTGTTGGGCGAGGGCGGCGGAAAGGCCAACCATTTGGGCGCGGGTGGAGCCAAAAGAGTGCAGGTAGATGATGACGGCTTTGTTCTGCGAGGGGACGTACCAGCCGCGAATAGTCAACCCGTCGGCGGTGATGAAGGAAACTGATTCGTAGGTCAAGCCGTAGTCGGCGGGGGTGACGCAACAAACGGGGAAGCGTTTGGGGTGGGTAAAGACATAGGTCCACGTCAGCGGCACAAACACGTATTGCAAGAATACGAATGCGGTAATGACGGTCGTCACCGTGAAGAGAGCGAGATTGCGCCAATAGTGCTTGGGGCGAGAGGCGGCGGGGGTAAAGGCGAGAGTTTTGAACATTGAATGTGCATCCTTTCTGCTCCTCATTACGACTCTCTGCCTGAAGCGTTCACACCCGTGCTTTCCTCCATTGTCGCCACCCCCACGCGGCCAGCCAAACGAGCGCAATCTGTAGAACACCGCTTAAGAGTTGGCGGGCAAATGGAGCCGGAGCCGCGCCCGATAAGCCCGACTCCGCCTGCGCAAGGCTCTGCACCAAACCGAACTGCCGGACGAGAAACTGGTGCGGCCACAACGTCATCGTGCCGCCCGGCAACTGAAAAGCCAAAAGCGGCGAAAAAATAATAAGCGCCGCCACGCCGACGCCGATGAAACCCGCGAAACGGCGGGTCGCCAAACCGGAGGCGAGCAAGACGCTGAAAGCGGTGAGGTAGATGACGAGCGGCATGAGGCCCAAACCCCACACGACCAGATAGTTCCCCACGCCCGACGGGCCGTGCGCGCCCCGACCGAACACCCCATCGAGGAGCGCTACCCCGGCCAACGGCAGTAACCCACTCGCCCACGCGCCCGCTACTTTCCCCGTGAGATATGTGCCGCGCGTTAACGGCAGGCTATCCAGCAAATCGCAGACGTTGTAATGCCGGTCGAGCGGAATGGTCTCCGCGAATAGCACCGGCAAAGAGAGCGAGACCAACATCAACGTCGCCTGCCAGATGAGTGACGTAACCGCTGGAGTGACGCGGCACATTTCTTCCGGGCCGACGCAAATGGAGGCGCGCTCGATCAGCGGCTTGAACAGAGCCGGGCCACAGAGGAGGATGACGGCCACAAGGGCGACGGCCAGCCAGATTGCGCCTCGCCGCCAGTGCATAAGAGTTTCGTAACGGACGAGACCGAGGAGTTTCATCCTTCTTCCCTCCATCTCAGCCACAGCCACGCCAATCCGCCGACAACCACCAACAGCGCCGCGCCGATGAGGAAGAGTTGCGGCAGAGACACCCGGCTTAAAGTCACCGCGTTGCCAGCCGGAGAAAGCCCCTCGGCCACAGCGGCGGTCAGCGTTTGGCAATCGGCGGGTTGGGAGCGACACATTTCCTGCACGATGAGGTCCTTGTTGCGGAATATGAACCTCGTTACTTGCCCGGCCATGTGATCCAACAGCGCCGGGACGAGGAAGATGTAAATGACCAGCGCGAGGCCAACGCCGAGGAAAGGCGCGAGGCGGCGCCGAGCGAGGGTGACGGCCAGCAAGACGCTTAAGCCGGAGACGCACAACGCGATCGGGAGAATAATCGTGCCCCACATCCACCCGTAGAGTCCCCAATCAAACGCGCCATTCAGAAGCCGGTTGACGCCGCCGCCCACGCTCCCTATCCCGATTAAACCCACGATCACCATAACCCACACGCCGAGGAGTTTGCCCAGCAGATAGAGCGCGTTGCCCAACGGGAGCGACTGCAACCATTCACGCGCGCCCAACTGCCGGTCAAGGGGCAAGGTCTCGGCGCACAGCACTGCGAGGACAAAAACGGCGAAGATAGTCGAAACGCTACTGGCGCTAAGTCCGATCGTGTAGGTATTCGACAAACGCGCGAGGGTGGGCGATTGCAGAGTGGCGGCGGTCTCGACCGAGCCTAAACCTTGTTTCAGCAATAGTCCGCCGCCGCTGACGCCGACGAGCCACAAGACCATGCTGAGCGGCAAGCCGCGCCGCCGCCAGTGCATGAGGAGTTCGTAACGAATGAGGCCGAAGAGCTGGTGAAGAATGGCCGGTTGATTTTTCACATCACGTCTTCCCGCCTCGCAAACCCAAGACTCTTTCTTCATCGCGCACCAGATACAGCGCGCCCAGCGTCACGCCCACGCCGACGATGAGCAGCACGCAACGATTAAGAACGTAATCGGCCAACGAAACCGAGGCGGGTTGCAGGAAGATGTGGAAGGGCAAAGTGAACGGCCAACGCGCGACCATGGCGTCCCCGCCGAAAAGCAGGCCGCCCCACAGGAGCGTAGTCATCAATGCGCCGAAGACCCCTTGCCGCGTGAGTTGCACGGTGAAGAGCGAGAGGCCGCCGACGAACAAACTGGGACTCAACCAGCGCGCGACGACGGCAAAGAAACTCTCCGAGTCCGGTAAAACCATTGTGGCCGCGCTGGCCGCGAGGGCCGCCGCAAATTGCATCAAGAGTAAAGTCAACATGCGGTTGAGCAAAATCCCGTCGAGCGGGCGGCGGAGCGCGCAGAGCATCTCCAACGGGGCTTCGCTATCTGGCGCGAGGATGAACGCGGCTTGCAACGCCACGCCCAGCGGGACGATGGCCTCGACGATGCGGACGGGCGGCCACGTTTGCGCCTCGGGCGGAGCCGAGGCCACGAGCGCGAGGCCCAGCCCCATCGCTACCGCGCCCCCGAGCGGCGGGAACCAGCCGATGATTTGGGCGGTGAGGCGGAAGTAGCGGAGGAAGAGGGGAGATTGCATTTTCTTTTCTCAAAGGCTATATTTTGCCCTGCACCGCCGGATACAGCCGGGCCAAAAAATCCATCCCCTGGTTGGGAGAATTCAGCATGACCATTGATGACGCCATCAATACCGTGAAAGGCAAGATCACGGCCATCGCCGCCGAGGCCGTCTTCCGCGTGAAGAAAATGTCGGACGAGGAAGCGCGGATGAGCGTGTACGTGCCGGGGGATAAAGTGCAGGCCATCACCGACGGCACGCGCGACGTGGTGATTCAATTGCTCTCCGCGGAAGGGCTGGACGTGCAGGTGTTCCCGTACGACATCGCGGCCACGACCCCGCCGCCGGAATAGCCCGCCGATTGAAATCGGCGGCTGAAACGCGAAACCTGCTAAAGCAGGTTAGGCGCAACACTCAGTGCGCTTCAGCGCACTTCCTGTTTCAGCCGATGGTTTCAACCATCGGGTAAAATGACCGCTTTTACGAATTACAATGCCGCCATCCCGTTCACCCACCGCTCTTCCCTCCCGGCCAGCCACAACGCCACTGCGCTTAATGCCATCGCCAGCAGGAACAACGGCCAGCGCGCGTCGGCGGCGAGGAGATTAGGGAGGAGCGCCAAGAGCGGAAGACGGCTGTCCGACGGAACCAGCGCGCGCATGGTCTGATAACCCCACAGCAAAAGGCTCACCGCCACGCCGTGCAAAGTATCCAGCGTGATGACGCTGAGGAGGAAGGCCAGCGCGGAGAGGAACGTCATCGGCGCGAGCCACGCCGAGACCAGCGACCAGAGGGAAATGTCGGGGCGCACAACGGCCAGCGCGGCGCTGGCGACGAGGCTCAGAATCAAATCAAAGCCGAAGACCAGCGCGAGGCGGGCGAGCAGGACGAGGCGCGGCGAGACGGGCGTGGTCAATTCAATTTCGAGCGCGGGGTCCACCGCCGGGCCGTAGAGGAAGGAGACGCCCAGCGCGGCGACAAACGGCGCAACCAACACAAATGGGAGCGTGCCGCCGGTCCCCGGTTGCGTCAGTGCCAGCGTCACCACCGCGCCCAACGCCATCACCAGCGCCGAGGCCGTCCAGATTTCAGCGCGCACGACCCGCAACTGTGAATGGATAAGGAGGAGCGGCCACGAATTGCGGAGGTCCGATAGCAGGTGGCTGATCGCCGATGACCGCGCGGGGAGAGCGGGTTGCAAAGCCGCGAGCAGTTTGGCCGTGTCCTGGGCGGAGGGCTGAGGCGCGGGCCAATCGCGCAAGCGGCGGGCCGTAGACAGCAACTGCTCGGCTTCGAGCGGCGAGCCGGTATCTTCAATCAGTTTCGCCCGCAACTGTTCCAATTGAGGTTTGGGGTTTGGCATTTGGGATTTGCCCTTTTCAGCCTTCATCCTTCCACCTTCATCCTTTCTCCAACATTTCCCGCATTCGCTTCAATCCCAGACTCAACCGCGACTTCACCGTCCCCACCGGCACGTCGAGCGCCTCGGCAATTTCGTTCAACGACAAATCCTGATAGTAGCGCAGAACCACCGTCTCGCGTTGATGGTCGGGCAAAGCCGCCATCGCCGCCGCTACTTGCCGCGCGTCCTCGGCGGCGAGCAGGTGCGCGTCGGGCGGGTCGTCGGCGGGCGAGTCAAAGTCCTCCGCCATCGAATCGGTATAGCGCGTATCGGCGCGTTTAAAATAATCGCGGGCGGTGTTTGTGGCAATGGCGTACAACCACGGCTTGAACGGGCGGGGGTGAGCGTACTGCTCAATCGAACGCAAAACGCGCAGGAACGCCTCCTGCGCCAAATCCTCGGCGAGCGCGCGGTCGCCCCCGGTCAGGCGGTACAGAAACCCCAACAACGGGCTGTGGTGCCGCTCGACCAGAGTGTTCAAAGCCTCGGCCTCGCCGCGTTGAATGCTCCGGGCCAAGTCTTCGTCTGAACGCAAAACGGCACTCCGCGAACCGCTCCCCGCCCGGCGAGCGGCCAATGGTTTCGTCCCGGAAAGAATCCCTGTGCCGAGCATTCTACTCCCGATACGAGCGAGCGGGCGAATAGTTCATTAATCGGAATATATCACAGGGCGTGTTTGTCAATCGTCATGATAAACATCACTTGTCAAAGCCGCTTATACAGTTGTAAACTCAAACCTAACTTGTTCGAACCCTGATATAGTCCTCCAGATAAATCCTTTCCGCGCCAGACCTTTAGGGTCTCGCAGACCCTAAAGGTCTTCAAACTTTGAAGAGTCCCATAAGGAGGAGTCCCCCATGTCATCCCATCGTCGTTTCATCCGGTTATCCATTTGTTTCATCAGCCTGCTCATGGCCCTTGGGCTGGTGGTCGGGCTGGATGCCCTCTTGCATTTGCCAGTAGTACAGGCGGCTGGCATCACCGTTAACACCACCACCGACGAACTCAACAGCGATGGCGATTGCTCCCTGCGCGAAGCGATTCAGGCCGCCAACACGGATGCGGCGGTGGACAACTGCGCTGCCGGAAGTGGCGCGGATACCATCACCCTGCCCGCCGGGACTTATACCCTGACGATTGCGGGCGCGAATGAAGACCTAAATGCCATGGGCGACTTGGACATCACCGACACGTTGACGCTCGACGGCGCGGATATGGCGACGACCATTATCAACGCCAACAATCTTGACCGGGCCTTGCATATGCCGACGGCGGGCGTGACCCTGACCCTGCTCAACCTGACTATGCGTAACGGTAATGTGGGCGGTGCTGGCGGAGGCCTATATGCAACCGGGCCGGTGGTCGTGTCGAACACGGCCTTCGTCAGCAACACGGCCAATAACTACTACGGCGGCGGTGCGTACTTCGGCGGCACGGCGACGGTGACGGGCGCGACCTTCACTGGCAACACGGCTGGCTCCCCCAGCGGCGGCGGCGGCGCTTGGTTCAGCGGCGGGGCGACGGTGACGGGCACGACCTTCACCAGCAACATGGCCACCAGCGGCTCCGGCGGCGGCGCGGTTTTCTTCGGCGCGGCGACGGTGACGGGCACGACCTTCCTCAGCAACACGGCTGGCTCTTACGGCGGCGGCGCGCGTTTCCAGATCGCGGTGATGGTGACAGGCACGACCTTCCTCAGCAACACGGCCTACTATGGCGGCGGCGCGTTCTTCGGCGGCGCGGCGACGGTGACAGATACGACCTTCCAAGACAACACAGCCACCAGCCACGGCGGCGGCGCGTTCTTCTCCGGCGCAGCGATGGTGGCAGACACGACCTTCGTCAGCAACACGGCGAACCAATGGGGCGGTGGTGTGTTCTTCGGCAGCTTCAAGCCGGCACCAGCGACGGGCGATTTTGTAAATACCCTGTTTGCCGCCAACCGCGCCAACTCTAATCAGGGGGCCGGGCTGTATGCCGCAAACAGTGGCGGCGATGACGTGGTGACGCTCCGCCACGTCACCATCGCCAGCCCCACGGTGGGAAGCGGCTCGGCGGTCTATGTGCTGAATGGCATGGTGAACATTACGAACACCATCGTGGCCTCGTACAGCGTCGGCCTGGAGCGTGCGGGCGGCGTGTTGAACGAGAACTACAACCTGTTCTCCGGCGTGGCCACACCTTACATCGGCACGATAGTCAGTGGAGGCAATTCAATGATCGGCGCGGCGGCCTTTGCCGACACCACATCCTACAAGTTGAGCGATGCCAGCGCGGCGATTGATAACGGCACAAACGTGGGCGTGACCAGCGACTTTGAGGGCGACGCGCGTCCGCTCGGGGGCGGCTTTGACATCGGTTGGGATGAATATTCCGGCGCGTATACGCCCATCACCGGCTTGGCTGCAACCAACGACAGCCCGACGCCAGTAGGGAATGTCACGGCCTTCACGGCCACCATTAGCACCGGCACAGGCGCCATGTATCAATGGAACTTCGGCGATGGCACAGCGTTGGAGGGTGGTGCGATGATGACGTATACCTATGCGGCGGCGGGCAACTATACCGCCCTGGTCACCGCTACCAACAGTGTCGGGAGTGTCAATGCGTCCACGCCCGTCACGATTACCGATGTGCCCATCAATGGGCTGAATGCCAGTAGCTCCAGCCCGACGCGCCTCACCGACCCGACCTTCTTCACCGCCACTATTATCACGGGTACGGGCGTCACTTATCAATGGAATTTTGGCGATGGGCAGGTGGGCAGTGGCCCGACTACAGCCCACACTTACGCGACAGTGGGCAGTTACACTGCCCTCGTCACCGCGACAAATACGATCAACACTGTCACCACGACTACGCCCGTCACTATCACCAATCTCGCTCCGGTAGCGGATGCGGGCAGTGACCAAAATGTCAATGTGAGCGCATTAGCGACCCTCGACGGCTCGGCCAGCACCGACCCCGACGGTCACTTGCCCCTCACCTATGGCTGGACGCAAACCGGCGGCCCGGCGGTGACGTTGACCAATGCCGCGCTGGTCTCGCCTACGTTCACCGCTCCGGCTTCGCCCACCGTGTTGACGTTCACACTTATCGTCACTGACTCAACTGGCTTGGCAGATGCCACCCCCGACACGGTAGTGGTCACCGTGAGTGATGTTGCCATTGACGGTCTGAGCGCGGCGAACTCCAGCCCGACGCGGCTCACCGACCCGACCTTCTTTACCGCGACAATTAGCGCCGGAACCAACATCACTTATCAATGGAACTTCGGCGACAATTCTGCCCTCTCCAATCTTCAATCTCCGACGCACACTTACGCGACAGTGGGCAGTTACACCGCCCTCGTCATGGCGACGAATAGTCTGAGCAGTGTCAGCGCGTCCACGTTGGTCACAATTACCCAGGCCGGGTTCAAGTTGTATCTGCCTTTGATTACCAAACAATCGGGCACGGCGTTAGTTGTTGCGCCAAACGTGCCATCGAGCGCGGCGCTGGACGTCGCGCGCGAGATATGGCTTTCGCGGCGGGCGTGGGTCGCAGTCGTTTAGGGCAAATCCGGCTTGGTTCGGGCCAGACCTTTAGGGTCTTTGGGATTAAGACACCTCCGCTCCGGTGGCGAAAGTCGCGAAGCCCACCGGAGCGGAATGTTTTGAGAGCGGAGAGGCCAAGAGAAATTGGCAACGGATGCGCTTCGCGTAGCAGATGTAACGGATAGACTGTGCTTCATCCGCTACATCCGGTCAAAAATCCGTTGCCTACAGAAAGCGCATTTAGGCGACCTCCACCGCGAGCGGCATGAAGGTGGTGTTCTCCAGCGCTTTGGTGGCGAACAGAAAACAGGCTTGAATGTCTTCCGGCGTTAGTCCCTGATATTCCTCAATAATCTCGGTCACGGTTGCGCCATGCGCCAGTAGATTGAGAATATACTCAACGGTCAGGCGGGTGCCTTTGATAACGGGCTTGCCCACCATGACCTTAGGATCGAGGGTGACGCGCTCAAGTAGTTGTTGGTCTTTCATGGTTGTGATCTCCGCAGTTATGATACACCAACGGGTGAATTTGGAAAACTTTCAGTCATTTTAAACATCTCCGCTCCAATGGCGAAAGTCGCGCAACCCGCCGGAGCGGAATGTTTTGGGAGCGGATTGGGAATTTAAGATTTGAAGTTTGGGGTTGTCTTCCCTTATGTCCGCTTGCCCCCTTCCCTCCCGGCTGTTATCATCCTCCCATGATGACTGCAATGAAAACGGCTATGCCCGAACTATGGCTTCGGGCGATTTTCTACACCCTCGCGGTGGGATTCGTTCTCGAAGCAGTATGGTTGGCCCGGCTCGACTCCACTCACGCGGCCTCGCTGGCCCCCAGCGTGGAACCCAGCCCGCAGGCCACCACTTCTACGCCCGAAGTTTCCACCGTTCCCCCCAGCGCCCTTGCGGCTCTGGCAGTATGGCAACCGCCCATCACTGGCGACCTCCCTCGCCTCGCCAACCCGCACACCGATATTCCCGCGCGCCCGCGCTACGAAATCATCGCTTACACCGCCGTTAAAAACGATACCTTGTTCGGCATCGCCTCCAAATACAACCTCAAGCCCGATTCACTCATCTGGGCCAACCCCAAACTCATAGACGATCCCAATAGCCTCTCGCCGGGGCAGATCCTCAACATTATCCCCACCGATGGCGCGCTTCGTATTGTCCAGCCCGGGGACACGCTGGAAAAAATCGCCGTGACCTTTCACGTCACCGTCGAGGCCATCGTCAACTATCCCGGCAATGAACTCGACCCCAGCGACCCGCAAATTCACGAGGGGCAGAGCCTCATCCTCCCCGGCGGCTGGCGCGAGGCGCTCACCTGGTCTCTGCCCGTCGTCGCGCGCACCACGCGCGGGCGCGGCAATAGCGGCGAGCCGGGCGCGTGCGCCGGGCCATTCTCCGGGCCAACCGGAACTTATACTTTTGTCTGGCCGGCTAACAACCACTATCTCTCCGGCACTGACTTCATCTTGCACGGGCATCCGGGCATAGATATCGCCGCCGGTCTGGGCGCGCCCATTTACGCTTCCGACACCGGCGTAGTCGTTTTCTCCGGGTGGAGCACGCACGGCTACGGCAACCTGATCATCATAGATCATGGCAACGGCTGGCAAACCGCCTACGCCCACCTGAGTCAATTCAATGCCGGATGCGGCGCATCGGTCTATCAAGGACAAGTCATCGGCCTGGCCGGAAGCACCGGCAACTCCACCGGCGCGCACTTGCACTTCGAGTTACGAAATGATCAGTATGGACGGGTCAATCCGTGGCTTTATTTGCCATGAACACTGGAAATTGGACGTTGGAAGTTGGATGGTCGCTGTGAAACCTAAGCGCCTCCAACTTCCATTTTCCAACATCCAAGTATGACCAACGAATCCCCCGAACCCTCGCCTCTCGCCCGCCTGTGGGCCGACCTCGAAGCCTCCGGCTGGCGCGACGCGCTCTTGCGCTACGCCTCGCACGCGCTCATGCTCCTCGTCCTCGCAGGCGCGATCTGGGCCGGGCAGTTGAATCTGCAACTGCTCAACACCCTCGCGGCCAAAGTGCAAGTGCAAATCCCCACCGCCCCGCTGGTGACGCAATCCGCCGGAGAGGCGGCCTCCCCGTTAGTCACCGCCCTACCGGCGGATCTCATCGCCCCCGTCGGGGAGGATGGTCGCCTATCGCGCTTCGCCGACCTGCACACCCTCATCCCCACGCGCGGGCGGCAGAGCGTCATCACTTACACGGTGCAAAAAGGCGATACCCTCTTTGGCATCGCCGACAAATACAGCCTCAAGCCGGAGACGATTCTGTGGGGCAATTACTTCACCCTCAAAGATGACCCGCACTTGCTCTTTCCGGGACAGGTATTAAACATCCTGCCCATTGACGGGACGTATCACTACGTCAGCGAGGGCAACACGCTAGAGCAAATTGCCAGGTTCTACGGCATTGAACCGCAAGAGATCGTGGATTGGATTGGCAACCGCCTCGATCCGGACAAGCCCACGCTCACCGCCGGCGCGTGGTTGGTCATCCCCGGCGGCCACCGCGAACTGCAATCGTGGCAGTTGCCGAACATTGATCGCTCCACCACCTCCAGCCGCACCAACAACTTCGGCCAATGTCCCGGCGGCTACACGGGAGCGATCGGCGACGGCGTGTTCGTCTGGCCCACCGACAATCACACGCTCTCCGGCTACGATTACACGAGCATCCATCACGGCCTGGACATTCGCGCGCGCCTCGACTCCCCGATTTACGCGGTGGACAACGGCGTGGTGGTTTATGCCGGGTGGAACGATTTTGGCTATGGCAATTTAGTGGTGATTGACCACGGCAACGGCTGGACGAGTGTGTACGGCCATTTGAGCCAGTGGAATGTAAGTTGCGGGGCAAGCGTCTTTCGGGGAAATTTGATTGGTCTGGCGGGAAGCACCGGGCATTCGTCGGGCGCGCACTTGCATTTTGAGTTGAAATTCAACGGGGGCCACGTCAATCCGTGGAATGTTCTGCCTTAAATTATAGGGGCGCCGCAACGTCGCGCCTACTTCAACAATGGCACTGCAAACCCAAAGGTGCTTCCTTTTCCCTCTTCGCTCGAAACCCACACCCGCCCCGCGTGTTTCTCGACAATCGTTTTGACGATGGCTAACCCCAACCCGGTGCCGGGAGTGTGGCGAGTGGCTTCGGTGCGCACTCGGTAGAATCGCTCGAATAACCGCGCCTGCGCCACTTGCGGGATGCCCAGCCCGTTGTCCGTCACTTCCACAATGCCCTGATCGTCGGCCTCGCGATAACGCACTTGCACCTGGCCCCCCTCCGGTGTGTATTTGAGAGCATTGCTCAAGAGATTGACAACGGCGCGACGCAACCAACTTTCGTCGCCCAGCACCCGGGCGGTAGCCGCCACGCCCTCGAACGCCAGCATTATTTTCTTCTGATCGGCGGCCAACTTCAACTCCGCCACAACTTCCTCGACCACCCGGCGCAGGGTCACCTTCGACATCGTAATATCCGACCCGGCCTCGACGTTTTCGAGGTTAAGCAATTGCTCGATCAAGGCCGTCATGCGCTCCGAGCCGAGTTTGAGCATATTCAAGCACTCGAGTTGTTCCGGGGTGGGGTCGGTCAGCATATCGCGCAGGAGGTTGGTCGCGCCCGTGAGCATACTCAGCGGGTTGCGCAAGTCGTGGGCGGCGGTCTGGATGGCCTCGCTCTTCCATTGTTCGAGATGCTTGAGATGAGTAATATCCTGGAGCACAAGCACCCACCCGCCGGGCGCGGACCCATTTTCGGTTGCCAGCGGCGCGAGGCTCACCGAGAAATGCTTGTCGGCGTCCCACGCCAGTTCAAACACCAGTGGCTGAGTGCGCTTCTCGTCCAATGCGCGCTCCAGCCAGTTGCCCAGCACTTTGCTCACCGCGCTCAGGCGCGTGCCCGCGCTTACCGTTTCGCTCGCTTGAACGCCAAACAGTTTTTCCGCCGCCGGGTTGACCAGCGTCAGCACACCCGCGCGGTCGGTGGCGACGATCGCCTCAGCCACCGAGTGGAGGATGGCGGATAAACGTTGCGAGTCGGGTGAAGATACGCCGAGCATATTTTGCCGATGTCACGCTGAGCGAAGCGAAGCGTCTCCCCCTTGTAAAAGCCGGGATTCTTCGCTTCGCTCACGCCAAAGGCATGACAGTGCGTAAGGTGAGTTAATCATTCTTTACTGCACCAGCTCCGGCCCCTGATTTACAAAGCGCTTATACCACTTGAGCATCGTGTTGGCGTCAAACTGGGGCATATCCAATTGATGCCCCCACGCCAGGGCCACGATGGGTGCTGACATTTTGGTGGCATCGTAAGGCGTGATGAGAATCTTGCGCTCGTTGAACGTTGCATCCGGGGGCGCGGAGTCATAGAAATCTTTAAGTTGCTTTTCCAGTTCGGGGCAAGCCGCGGGGCAGTTATAGAGGAAGACGACGCCCCCGTGCTCCAGATTATGCACAAAAAATCCTTCGTCAACCGGCGCGGTCTCGGTATACACCCCCCACGCGGCGGGCGAACTGTAGTGCGTGCCGGACGAGGGCGGATAATGCCCGAAGGTGAGGCTAGTCCCGATATCCACGTGGCCGCGCCCCTCGTCGGCGACGAGTTGCTCGCCGGGCAAAGCGCCGGGGCGCGCGTTGGCAAACACGTACCAAACGATGGCCCCAATCACCAGCGCCCCACCGCCGAGCAAAATGACGTTCCAGAACATTGATTTGCGGCGGCGCTCGGCGCGCAATTGTTCGCGCTTACTCAATTTTGACCCGCCGATTTCTTTCGACTTGTTCAAGCCAACCTCCCGCAAGCAAAAGTTAGGATTTGATTTGCAGATTATATCACGCCCATGGTCATGAAAATAATCGCGCCGGATTAACAAAAATCGCGGCAACAGCAGAGACAAACGCCACAGCCCTTAGACAGGGGCCGGTGGGTTTAGCCTGATGTGCCGCGACGAAGCCGACTGGGCTAGAGATTACTTGCGGAATTCTTTGAGCGCGTCAAGGAAGGAAGTGAGCAATTTGGTGCGGTAGACGATGGCGGCGTTAACGTTGCGCTCGTGCAGGTCGAAGAGGGCGTTGTCCACCACGAGGCCCGCCGCGGTCTGTTGCATCGGCACGATGGCTTCGCTGTCGCCGTCAATCTTGATGATGGTGCGCGCGGCGGGCATGGCCTGATCGAAGTTGGCCGGGCCGCCGCTGGCCGAGACGGGGACGAACTTGGTCTCGACGGTAAGGGTGGCGGCGTCTTCGACGTACTTGGCGATCTTGTCCGCCGTCTGCTTGATGGTGTTTTCAATATCGCTGGCCATGATGGGGGTCTCCTTTATCAAATGGCTTTAATCACGAATATCACGAATGAACGAATATCACGAATTTTTATTTACCGAAAATATTCGCGCCATTCGGCCTATTCGTCTCATTCGTGTTTAAAAAATGTCGCGCATTATCCTGACACTTGTTGTTGCCGGAGGCTCTGATACTTGCCGACCTCCGCCACGATTTCGTTGATGTACTTCCACGCGGTCGGGAGGGCTAACACCGCGCCGCCGGGCAGAGCGAACAGGGTCGTGAGTTTGACGGCGGCTTGCGCGGTGAGGCCGAAAGTCCGCATCAGCGCGTTGCGGGACTCGATGGCGAGGTTGAGGGTTTTGGTGTGCAGGGCATATTGCCCGGCCTCCGCCCCGCCCTGCCAAATGGTCTTCGAGTCGGCCGTCCAACTGATTTGCGTGCGGGCGAGGAGCGCGTTGTTTATCCTGGTTTCGACGGCGGCGTAGTAGACCAGGCCCGCTGTCAAGCGCTCCATGGCCGCGCGGAATTTTTCCTCCTGATCATCCGGGACAATGTTTTGGACTTTCTTCACGAGGTTGTCCAAAAATCCGAAACTGACTTCCTCGTCCCGCGCTTCTTTGAAGCGGCCCAGCATACGCATGAGTTCCTCATCGGCGACGGATAGCGGTGGCAGGGGCGGCGCCTCCGAGGCGGAGAAAGAAATGTCGTTCTCAGCGCGCTTATGGGCGACGAGATTGTTAATCTTCTGTTGCGCGGCGAGGAGGCCCTGCTTGGAGGTGGCTACTTGCGCGAGGCCCGCGTCCATTTGCCGGTTTGAGAGTTCGAGGTCAGGCGAGAGGTTCACGCTCCACACTGCCACATCTTCGCCGGCTTCTTCACCGGGAACACCAAATGAA
>Ga0315281_10006955_pt1 | contig 16011 bp, 18 predicted proteins | sample YL17G07_0_MG_FD_204540 | JGI IMG/M metagenome (GOLD analysis project Ga0315281, IMG submission 204540) | Sediment microbial communities from Yellowstone Lake, YNP, Wyoming, USA - YL17G07_0 | ecosystem: Environmental > Aquatic > Freshwater > Lake > Sediment | place: USA: Wyoming | collected... | reverse complement strand
CAGCCTCGCCGGCCGCGACATTCTGCACGCGCCGAGCAAGTTCGTCCTGACCGGCCTCGGTCTGGGCTTGCTGATTGGCGTCACCTTCACCATGGCGGGCGTCTATCGCGGCATGGTGGACGATGCCAAGGTCCTGCTCAACAACAGCGGCGCCGATTTGTGGGTGGTGCAGAAAGACACGCTGGGCCCGTATGCCGAGTCGTCCAGCATTCACGACGATGTCTATCGCGGCATCCTCGGCATGCCCGGCGTGGCGCAAGCCGCCAACGTCACCTATCTCACGATGCAGGTCCGCAAGGGCAGTACGGACGTCCGCGCGATGGTCGTCGGCTTCGTCTCAGGGGAGCCGGGCGAGCCGGGCTACCTGGTCGCGGGCCGGCGCGTCACCCGCAGCCATTACGAGGCCGTGGCCGACGTGAACGCCGGATTCGCGCTGGACGACCGCATCCGTATCCGCCGTCACGAGTACACCGTGGTCGGCCTGACGCGGCGGATGGTGTCCTCCGGCGGCGACCCGATGGTGTTCATCCCGCTCAAGGACGCGCAAGAGGCGCAGTTCCTCAAGGACAACGACGCCATCGTCAACGAGCGCGCCCGCACCAGCGCCAACCCCGCGCTCAACCGCCCTGGCGTGCCGGGATTACTGGACGCCATCCAGGCGTCGCAGACCAGCAACCACAACGTCAACGCCGTGCTGGTGCGGGTGGCCGAGGGCCATGCGCCCGAGGCGGTGGCACAGGACATCCGCCGCTGGAAGCATCTCCAGGTCTTTACCCGAGCGCAGATGCAGGAAATCCTGATCGCCAAGCTCATCGCCACCGCCTCCAAGCAGATCGGCATGTTCCTGGTGATTCTGACGATCGTGAGCGCGGCCATCGTCGCGTTCATCATCTACACGATGACACTCGGCAAAATCAGAGAGATCGCCGTGCTCAAGCTGATCGGGACGCACAACCGGACCATCGCCAGCATGATCCTGCAACAGGCGCTGGGGCTGGGACTGATCGGCTTCGCCGTCGGCAAGATCGCCGCGACGATCTGGGGACCGGCGTTCCCGAGATACGTGCTGCTCGAACCAGGCGATGCCGTGCGCGGCTTCGTGATTGTGATGATCGTCTGCGTGCTCGCCAGCACGCTGGCGATTCGCGCGGCGCTCAAAGTCGATCCGGCCACGGCGATCGGAGGATGACGTGGGAGTGGGCATCCAGATCGAAGGCTTGAGCAAGCGGTATGGCGCGGGCGAGACCGCCGTCGATGCGCTCAAGGACGTGAACATGAGTGTCGCTCCAGGCGAGGTGGTCGGCCTCGTCGGGCCCAGCGGTGCGGGCAAGACGACGCTGCTCAAGTGTCTGGGCGCGGTGATCGAACCGACCAAGGGCCGCATGACCCTGGGCGGCGACGTGATTTACGACAATCGCTGGAAGATTTCCGACCTGCGCGTGCTGCGCCGTGACCGCATTGGTTTCATCTTCCAGGCCCCGTATCTCATCCCGTTTCTGGATGTGACCGACAACGTGGCGTTGTTGCCCATGCTGGCGGGGCGCCCGAACGCGGAAGCCCGCGCCCGCGCGCTCGAGCTGCTGCAGGCGCTTGACGTCGCACATCGTGCGCACGCCCTGCCGTCTGAACTGTCCGGCGGCGAGCAGCAGCGCGTGTCGATCGCCCGTGCACTGGCCAATCGACCGCCGGTGATCCTGGCGGACGAACCGACGGCGCCCCTCGACAGCGAGCGCGGCCTTGCGGTCATTCGCATCCTGCACCAGATGGCCACGCAATATCAGACCGCCATCATCGTCGTGACCCATGACGAAAACATCATTCCCACCTTCAAGCGGATCTACCACATCCGCGACGGGCGGACGTTCGAGGAGGCGGGGAAAGGACTGCTACTGCCGCACGAGTCCGTGGCCTGATCGTGGACACTGATCGCGCAGCTGATTTTCGACGGACACCATAGAAGGAGGATGCGATGGCATTTGTCAGATTCATGCAGTCCTGGGCGGGGCGCCTTCTGCGGATCGCTGCAGGCGCAGTAATGATGTGGTACGGGCTCACACAGATGGCGGGCACTGGCGGGATAGCGCTCGCGGTCGTGGGCGTCGTGCCCATCGCCGCGGGCGTGTTCAACTTCTGCCTGCTCGGACCGTTATTCGGCGTCACCTTGATGGGCCGCCCGTCGAAGTAACGGTGGCGATTGACACGAGGGCGCAGACACTCTATCGTATATTTACGATGCATAGACCAGCCACAGCCGCAACGTGCGCCGCGTCCGAGTGCTGTCCGCCCGTCAGCCCAGCCATAGACTTACGGCCGGTGGAGGGACCGGAGGCTGATACCGAGCTCGCGGATCTCGCAAAGGCCCTGGCGCATCCTGCACGCGTCCAGATTCTCCGCTTACTGGCGCGACGGCCGAGTTTCGTCTGTGGCGAGATCGTGGAGGAACTCCCCCTCGCGCAGTCGACCGTGTCGCAGCACCTCAAAGTACTGAAGGAAGCCAATCTCATCCAGGGCCAGGTGGACGGCGTGCGCGTGTGCTACTGCCTCGAACCACAAACCCTGCGACGCCTGAAGGCGTTGATGGGGGGATTGTAGCGTTAGATATCTATCGTATTTGACCGATATATCTTGTCTTTCCAAGGAGCGCCGCATGTCTACTCAGGTTCGCGTCTTCGATCCCGCCATGTGCTGTTCAACCGGGGTGTGTGGGCCGTCGGTCGATCCCGATCTCGCTCGCTTCTCGGCTGACCTCGACTGGCTGAAATCACGCGACGTCTCGGTGGAGCGCTTCAACCTGGCTCAACAGCCGGCGGCGTTCGTCGAGCACGCGTCGGTGAAGCAGGCGCTCGCCGACAAGGGCGAGGCGGCGCTGCCGCTCATCATGATCAACGGTGCCGTGAAGAGCGCGGGCACGTACCCGACGCGCGAGCAGCTCGCGGACTGGGCCGGCGTGGCGAAGCCTGCGCCGTCGCTGTTCACCGAGGCCGTCAGTGAACTGGTGGCCATCGGGGCCGCCATCGCATCGAACTGTGAGCCGTGCTTCAAGTTCCATTACGACAAAGCCAAGAAGCTCGGCGTCTCGCTGGAAGACATGCAGCGGGCCGTCACCGTGGCACAGACCGTCAAGGAGGCTCCGGCGCGTGCGGTCCTCGATCTCGCGACCCGGTACCTGCAGCAGGACGCGGCGCCGGCCGCGAAGCCGTCGCCGGCGGCGAACGCTGTCGCCACGTCGGCTGGCGGCTGCTGCACGCCACAGGCGGTGCCGCTCGAAATCAAGAAGTCGAAGTGCTGTTGAGCACGAAGGGACGCGCCATGCCTGGTCTCATCGAAAAGCCGACGCGCATCCTTTTCTTCACGGGCAAGGGCGGCGTCGGCAAGACCTCCGCCGCGAGCGCGACCGCGATCGCCCTTGCGGATGCGGGCCGGCGGGTGCTGCTCGTCAGCACCGATCCCGCCTCGAACCTCGATGAAGTGCTGGGAACGACGCTGTCCGAAATGCCGACGCCGCTGCTGTCCGTGCCGCGTCTCTCGGCGATGAACATCGATCCGGAGCAGGCTGCGAACGCCTATCGCGAGCGCGTGGTTGGACCGTACCGTGGTCTGCTTCCGCCCGCCGCAGTCGCCAGCATCGAGGAGCAGCTCTCCGGCGCGTGCACGATGGAGATTGCCGCCTTCGACGAGTTCTCGAAGCTGCTCGGCGACCCCATCGCCACGGCCCAGTTCGATCACGTCATCTTCGACACCGCCCCGACTGGGCACACGCTACGATTGCTCGCGCTCCCCGCGGCCTGGTCGAATTTCATCGATACCAGTGTCGGTGGGACCTCCTGCCTCGGGCCTCTGGCCGGGCTCACGGCGCAGAAGGCGCTCTACGCGGCGTCGAACGCCGCCCTGCGCTCGGCCGCCGAGACCACGATGGTGCTGGTCGCGCGGCCCGAGCGCGCCTCGCTCGATGAGGCCGAGCGTACGCGCGGCGAGCTCGCTGATCTCGGCGTGACAAACCTGCTGCTCATCGTCAACGGCGTCTTCCGCGCCACCGATCGCACCGACATCGTCGCCGTCGCGCTCGAACGGCGCGGGCGACACGCGCTCGAAACGCTCGCGCCCGGCCTGGCCGCGCTGACGCGCGTGGACGTGCCCCTGCTGTCCTTCGGCCTGGTCGGCATCGAGGCGCTTCGCCAGTTGTCGCATCCGGAGGCCGCCGGTCGGTCCACGGCGCGCTCGAGCGAGGCGGCGCGCCCTGCAGTCGCCATCGAAACGCTCGATGGGCTGATCGACGAGATCGCCGCGCACGGCCACGGGGTCGTGATGACGATGGGCAAGGGCGGCGTCGGCAAGACGACGATCGCCGTGCGCATCGCGACGGCACTGGCGACGCGTGGTCATGCGGTCGTACTGACCACCACTGACCCGGCGGCACATGTCGAGCAGGCGGCACGCGACCGTCCGGCAACGCTGCAGGTCACGCGGATCGACCCCGAGACCGAGACGCGCCGGTACACGGAAGAAGTACTGGCGACCGCAGGCGCGAACCTGGACGTGCAGGGACGGGCCTTGCTCGCTGAGGACCTGCGCTCGCCGTGCACCGAGGAGATCGCCGTCTTCCGCGCGTTCGCCGACACGGTGGCGCGGGGGCAGGATCGCTTTGTCGTGGTGGACACGGCGCCGACCGGACACACGCTGCTCTTGCTCGACGCAGCCGAGGCGTACCACCGCGAGGTGCTGCGCAAGGCGAGCGGCACTCCCGATGCCGTCCAGCAACTGCTACCCCGGCTTCGCGATCCGTCGTTCACGCATGTCATTCTCGTCACGCTGCCGGAGGCCACGCCGATTCACGAAGCGCTGCAGCTCGAGCGCGATCTCGCGCGCGCGGAGATCACGCCGTTCGCGTGGGTCGTCAACCAGTGCCTCACCTCCCTGCCACTGACCGATCCCGTGCTGCGCGCCCGCCAGGCGCACGAGGCGCCGTTCCTCGAAGAGCTGTCGGATCACGCGGCGCGCGCCGTGCTCGAAGTCTGGCGCGAGGATGTGACGGACGTGAAGCCGCGCACGGAGCTTGCCGAAGGGAGCCTGGTCCGTTGAAACGACGTGACGTGATGCGCTGGATGGGAATCGGCACGCTGGCCAGCGCGGCCGGGCGGCTGCCGTTCGGGAGTGGCGCACCGGTCCTCGCTCAGTCCCGGCCATCCGCGGCGCGGCCCTCATTCGTGCCCGACGTGGAGCTGGCGCTGCGTGCCGGACCCGGCGAAGCCCGCATCCTGCCCGGCGCGGCCACGCAGGTGTGGCGATTCACCGGAGAGCTTCTCAAGGGACCACCGGAAACCCTTCATGTCGTCCCCGATTCGTACCTGGGCCCCACGCTCCGGCTTCGAAAGGGACAGAAGGTGCGCATTCGTTTTTCGAACGCGCTGCCGGAGTCGACGATCGTGCACTGGCACGGGTTGGACATGCCGGAGGCCATGGATGGCCATCCGCGTCTGGTGATCGGGCCAGGCAAAGAGTTCATCTACGAGTTCGAAGTCGTCAACCGCGCCGGCACGTATTGGTATCACCCGCATCCGCACGAGCGCACGGCCACGCAGGTCTACCGCGGGATGGCCGGGCTGCTGCTGATCGCCGACGAAGAAGAACGTGCACTGAGCCTCCCGTCCGGCGCTGAGGAAATCGTGTGTGTGTTGCAAGACCGCCGGTTCGACGCGCGGAACCAGTTGACCTACCTGGCCGGCGGCATGATGGATCAGATGCGTGGGTTTCTGGGCGACCGCGTGCTCGTGAACGGACAGGAGCGGCCGTCGCTGGCGCTCGCGACGCGCGCCTATCGTCTCCGCCTATTGAACGGCTCGAATGCCCGCATTTACAAACTGGTGTGGAGCGATGGCACGGCGATGACGATGATCGGGAGCGACGGCGGACTGCTCCAGCGTCCGCTTCAACGAACGGCCGTGACGCTGGCTCCGGGGCAGCGCGCCGAGGTCCTGCTCGATCTGACCGGCCGCGCGGTGGGCGCCAGCCTCGAGCTGCGCAGCGCGCCGTATCCGGCTGCGACGGTCGACGCGGCCGCGATGGGCATGGGCCGAGGACGAGGGATGATGGGCGGCATGGTGCAGGGTGCGGTCCCCAATGGCGCGCCCTTGTCGATCTTCACCATCCGCGTCGCGCGTCGTGAAGCGTCGACGTTCCGTCTCCCGAGCCGGCTGTCAACGTTCGACGCCTCGTGGGAGAAGACACCCATAGGGCCTCCCCGCCGGGTCACGCTGTCGTTCCAGAGTGGGCAGTGGCTGCTGAACGGACGCACCTTCGACATGATGGACGTCGCGCCCGAGGAGACGGTGGCGGCGGGATCCACGCAGATCTGGGAGCTGGTCAATCTTCCGGGCATGATGGGCATGCAGATGGCGCATCCCATTCACCTGCACGGGCCGCAATTCCGCGTCCTCAGCCGGCAGCACACCGCCGGCGCGGACGCCGATGCCGCGATCGTGCGGGAGGGCATCGCCGATGAGGGCTGGACGGACACCGTCCTCGTGATGCCGGGCGAGACGGTGCGCATCCTGGTCACCTTCACCCGCCACCCGGGACTGTATCTCTATCACTGCCACATCCTCGAGCACGAAGACATGGGGATGATGCGCAACTTCCGCGTGACGGGCGCCGCGGGCGCGTAGAGATCACTATGCAGAACCCGACGTGTCAGCCGCGCACCGGTCTCTCGTTTCTGGACCGCTATCTCACGCTGTGGATCTTCCTCGCCATGGCCGTCGGCGTCGCGCTCGGCAACCTGACTCCTGGGGTGGTGAAGAGCTTCACCGGATTCTCCGTCGGCACGACATCGATCCCGATCGCCGTCGGCCTGATCCTGATGATGTATCCGCCGCTGGCCAAGGTGAAGTACGAGGGACTGGGCGAGGTCTTCCGCAACACGAGGATTCTCGGCCTGTCGCTCGTCCAGAACTGGGTGATCGGCCCCGTCCTGATGTTCGTGCTCGCGATTACGCTGCTGCCGGACAAGCCGGAATACGCCATCGGCCTCATCATGATCGGCCTGGCCCGCTGCATCGCGATGGTCATCGTGTGGAACCAGCTGGCCAAGGGCGATACGGAATACGCCGCCGGGCTCGTCGCATTCAACTCGGTGTTCCAGGTGCTCTTCTACTCCGTGTACGCCTGGTTCTTCGTGAAAGTGTTGCCCCCGCTGGTCGGCGTGAACTTCGGCAACGTGGACCTCTCCAAGATCACGATGGCCGAGATCGCCAAGAGCGTCTTCATCTACCTGGGGATTCCCTTCATCGCCGGCATGCTGACACGCTTCGTGATGCTCCGGACGAAGGGGCGGGAGTGGTACGAGGGATCGTTCATCCCGCGCATCAGTCCGCTGACCCTCATCGCGCTGCTGTTCACGATCGTGGTGATGTTCAGCCTCAAGGGAGAGACGATCGTCCAGATCCCGCTCGACGTGGTGCGCATCGCGATCCCGCTGCTGATCTACTTCGTCGTGATGTTTCTCGTGTCGTTCTACATGGGCCACAGAATGGGCGCCGACTACAGCAAGACGGCCACGCTGTCGTTCACCGCGGCCTCGAACAACTTCGAGTTAGCGATTGCCGTGGCGGTCGCGGTGTTCGGGATCCACTCCGGCGCCGCATTCGCGGCGGTCATCGGCCCACTGGTGGAGGTGCCGGTCCTCATCGGGCTGGTGAATGTGTCGCTGTATTTCCAGCGCCGGTATTTCACGGCCGAGCCGTCACTCGCGCCGGCCGCAGCGATCGGGCGGACCTCGACGTCCAAGAGCGTGCGCTAATGCCGGGAACCCCTCAGACGGTTATGTTCGCCTGCGTGCACAACGCAGGACGGTCACAAATGGCCGCGGCGTTCTTCAACTCGCTGGCCGATCCGCACAAAGCGCAGGCGGTGTCCGCCGGCACTCAGCCGGGCGAGCGCGTCCATGACGTCGTGATCGACGCGATGCGCGAAGTTGGCGTGGATCTGCGTGCGGCGGTGCCGCGCCTGCTGACGCCGGAGCTGGCGAAGGATGTCACGTGGCTGATTACGATGGGCTGCGGAGACGCATGTCCCGTGGTGCCAGGTATCCGTCGGGGCGATTGGCCCTTGGAAGATCCGAAAGGCCGGCCGCTCGAGCGCGTGCGTGAGATCCGCGACGACATTCGACAGCGGGTTGAAGCTTTCCTCGTCGATCACGACTTCATGTGACGGCGCCACATGACCGATGCTTTCCATCGACCTTGCACCGCGCTCGTCGCTGCCACCCTGATGCTTGCGTCAGTCCGGGCGTATGGGCAGACGGAGACGGGGCCCCCACCTGACGCGAACAACGACACCGGGATCGTGTCCGTGGCGCCAGCGTCAGGCGCGGGCGAAAGCGGGCACTCGGATCCGTGGTCACAGATGAAGGGTATGCGGGCCGGGCCATTGACCTTCGACTTCAGTGGTCAGGTGCGCATGCGATACGAGCGCGACGTCGGGTTCACGCTCAAGGGCTACGAGCCGGGAGCGCACGATGACCTCCTGCTCGAACGCGTGCGTTTGGAGCTGTCCACGCGATTGTGGAACGGTCCTCGGCTGTTCCTCCAGCTGCAAGACGCGCATGCGTTCCTCACCACCCTCAAGGACTCGGACTTTCCAACCAGCAGCCCGATCGAAGACACGCTCGACATCCGACAGCTCTACGCCGAGTGGTTGCAGATCGGTGGAGGTGCTGTGGGCTTCCGAATCGGCCGCCAAGAGATTTCCTACGGCGATCAGCGTGTCTTCGGACCCGGCAACTGGGGAAACACCGGGCGCTTCGCTTGGGACGCCGCGATGCTGAAGGTCGATACACGCTGGTTCGGAAGTGACCTGTGGGTTGGCAAGTTCCTTCAGTACAAGTCCGATGTGTGGCCCGATCACACAGTTGACGAGCCCATGAATGTCGTGAGCTACACGAAAGTGAAGAGACTTCCGTTCCGCCTCGACCTGTTCTACGTCCTGAAGGACGACCCCAGTGGGAAGACCGCGGGCGAGTCAGGCACCGGCGACCTGCGCTCACACACCATCGGCTTCCAGGCCGAGAGCACTGGTCTGGACGTCGTCGATGGAGGTGCGACGGTCATCGGCCAGTTCGGACGATATGGCCGCGATCGACTTCGCGCGTTCGGCATGAACGTCAAGGCAGGCGCCACGGTGCCCGTTGAGTGGAAGCCCAGGCTGGGAGGGCAGTACACATTGGGCTCGGGAGACGCCGACCCGAACGACGGTACCCACGGCACGTTCGACGGTGTCTACGGCGGTCGGGACATCTTCTTCTATGGGTACCTCAACCTCTTCTTCTGGGCGAACCTGCGTGACGCAGAAATCGATCTGAGCGTCAAGCCGCGGCGCTGGTCGACGCTCTTCCTCGAGTATCACCACTTCGACCTCGACGAGGCGACTGACGCCTGGTATACGACCGGGCTCAAGCCGTTCCGTCGCGATCCCACGGGGAAGTCGGGGACGACGCTGGGCAGCGAACTCGACTTTCGTATGACGGCGACGCCCTGGGCTCACGTCGAGCTGATGGCCGGCTTCGGTCGGCTCTTTCCAGGAGGATTCGTCAAGAACACCGGACCCGCCGCACCCGCCAACTGGTACTTTGCGCAGACGAGCCACGCATGGTGAACCGATGCCGATGGCGGCATCCTCCATCAACAGTGACCGTCACTGGGACATTCGGTCGATTCAAGCTGTAGCGTGACGTGGCGGATCTTGAAGCGTTCCTCCAGCGCGTGTGTTGCTGCCCGCAGCAACGTATCCCGGTCTTGCTGCGGAGCGTCGATGACGAGGTGTGCCGTCAGCGCGGTCTCCGAGGTGGCCATCCCCCACACGTGCAGTTCGTGTAACCCCTGCACACCGGGGAGGTCGAGCAACGCCGCGCGCACGTCGCGCACATCGATTCCTTGTGGCACACCGTCGAACAAGAGATGCAAGGACTCCTTGAACAACGACCAGGTACCCGCGACGATCACGGCGGCGATGATCAGGCTCATCACGGGATCGATCCACGTCCAGGACCGCCACAGGTAGATGGCGCCTGCGGCCACCACGCCCACTGACACCAGCGCATCCGCAGCCATGTGCAAGAAGGCGGCGCGGATATTCAAGTCGCCTTTCCGGCCTCGGAAAAAGAGCGCGGCCGTCGCGGCATTGATGACGACCCCGATCGCCGCGACGACGACGACCGTCCTGCCGTCGAGGGTGGCCGGACTCTGCAGACGATGGGCGGCTTCCCACGCGAGCGAGCCCATGGCCACCAGCAGCAGGACGGCATTGAAGAAGCTCGCGAGGATAGAGCCGCGGCGCCATCCATATGTGTGGCGATCGTCGGGCGCGAGGCCGGCGGCAGCCAGGCCGGCCCAGGCCAGGAGCAGTCCGCCCACGTCGCTCAGGTTATGGAGGGCATCCGCCAGCAAGGCCAGCGAGCCCGCGCGCCAGCCGTAGAGGCCTTCGATGATCACGAATCCGACGTTGAGCGTGATGCCGATCACGAACGTCCGGCCAATCGCCGCGGGGAGCTCGCTCTCGCCGTCGTGTGCGTGCGCCATCTGCGGTTACGACGCGCGGCGGAGGACGCCGTTCAGAATGGTGCCCGGCGCGACCGTGTTGAAGACGGTCCCGTATTTCTTCACGTTCTCGTGCAGCAGTTCCAACCGATGATCCGGTTCGTCGGTCTGGACCAGGATCTCGTAGTCGATGCGCTCCATCCGAGGCGGCACGTCCTGCCGCACACCGTGCACACGGACCTCGACGCCGCGAAAGGAGAACTTCAGCATCGGCGCCACGCGCTCGATGCCCTTGATCATGCACGCCGACAGCGCCGCGAGGAGCAACTCGGCGGGGTTGAACGCGTCGCGCCGGCCGGCCAGCGCGGTATCGAGTGTCAGGACCGCGTCCTTGCACTCCGCGACGCTGCCATGGCTGTCGAGACGCCGGGACACGACGTCGAACGTCATCCCTGCAACCATCCTTCGACCTTTTGACGGCTCGGCACGCCGCCAGCGTGCACGATCTGTCCCTCGATCACGACACCGGGCGTGGACATGATGCCGTAGCGCATGATGTCCTGGATGTCTTCCACCTTCTCCACGTGAATCTCGACGCCCTTTTCCTGTGCGACCGCTTCGAGCAGCTTGATCGTGTTCTTGCAGTTGGAGCAGCCCGTGCCGAGCACTTTGATGTTCTTCATAACGTGTTCCTCGCCAGCGGCTACAGCACCGCGTTGAAGACGTACCCGACGAGCAGGATGCCTGCGGCGACCACGGCCACGAACGTCGCGATGAGGCGCACCTTGAGGACTTTGCGCAGGATCACCATTTCCGGAAACGACAGCGCGATCACACTCATCATGAAAGCGAGCACCGTCCCGAGGGCGGCGCCCTTCGCGAGGAGGGCCTGCACGATGGGAATCACCCCGGCTGCGTTCGTGTACATCGGCACTCCCACGATCACGGCAAGCGGCACCGCCCACCATTTATCCTTCCCCATGAAGGAGGCCATGAACGCCTCGGGCACGTAGCCATGGATCGCCGCACCGATCGCGATGCCGGCGAGGATGTACGGCCAAACCTTCCCGACGATTTCGCGCACCGCGGCGAAGCCGGCCTCGACGCGGTCCGACAACGTCAGGCGAAGGGCCTCCGCCCGAGCGACGATGCGCGGCATGTCGCGCACCCAGTCTTCGAGATACGCCTCCATCTTCAACCGCCCGATCACCCAACCGGCGACGATGGCGACGGACAGTCCGAGGCCGAGATAGAGCAGCGCAATGCGCCAGCCAAACAGGCCGAACAGCAACGTCAGCGCCACCTCGTTCACCATCGGCGCGGCAATCAGGAACGAGAACGTCACCCCGAGTGGGACGCCGGCCTGGACGAACCCGATGAAGAGCGGCACCGCCGAACACGAGCAGAACGGCGTGACGACACCGAGGCTCGCGGCCATGACATTGGCCACGCCTTCAGTGCGTCCGGCCAGCAACACCCGCGTGCGCTCGGGCGTAAAGGCGGAGTTCACCATGCCCATGACGAAGACAATGCCGGTGAGCAGAAGCAGGACTTTGGGCGTGTCGTAGAGGAAAAACTGCAGCGCGCCGCCCAGGTGGCTCGCGCGATCCACCGGCAGGGCCGCCACCAGTGCCTCGGACACCGGGGCCAGGGCCCAGTACAGGGCCACCCAGAGCGCGGCGGCGATCGCCAGGAACTCCTTTGGGTGGATGTCGGGCCACGTTCGTGTCGCCGCTGTCGTGTTGATGTTCATGTCGTTCTCTGCAAACGTCGTCGCGCCGCCTCGAGCATCACGGGGTGTTTTCGAGGCGTCGGCGCGGGCCAGGGTTAGGCGGCGGATCGGCCGGCCTCTCGCCCCGTGCGCCGTCCACGGCCCACGGCGCGCGCCAATTGCGCACGCGAAGGATAGGCCCCTCGGGAGACCACCGCGTCGTTTACGAGGATGAGCGGCAGGCATTGGTCGCCGTCCGCCGACAGCAGCTGCTGGATGAGAGGATGCGTGGCCACTTCGCTCGGTTCGGTCGTTGGGTCGAAGCGCTCCACCGGCATGCCGGTCGTTTCGAGCCAGTCGAGGTTCGCTTCGAATGTCTCAAAGGTGCCGTCGTAGTGCACCCCACACGTGCCGATGATCGGCTCAGGGACTCGACGGGCAACGGTGACAATGGTCATGGCTTCCTCCCCTATTCGTTGAGCGCAACAGTCAGACCGCCTCGAGCAGCGCTTTGAACCGCTTCAGCGCCGACGGCACAATGCAGTAGCTGACTCGCGGTCCCTTTTCGTTGGCCTGCACCAACCCGGCACTCCTCAAGATGCGCAGATGCTCCGAGACGGTGGATTGCGCGAGCGGCAACTCGTCCACGATGTGGCTGCACATGTGCGCCTCCTTCCGTGCGAGCATCCGCAGAATCCGAACGCGGGTCGGGTGGCCGACCGCCTTGGCAAACGCGGCGAGATGGGTGTCGGCCTGCGGATCGTCCAACAGGCCCGTAGCCAAATGAACGGCCTGTGGGTCGTCGGGTGCGCAGCAGGGGTCAACGGGCGGGTTATGCTTCATAATCGCTCATCGTCGATTAACGATATCACATGGCTGGGAAGGATGCAAAGGGCAGATGCCGGGCGGATATCTCCGAGGGCCGGTTAAGCTCGGGTGATCGTCGGCGTCGTGGCGCACGGCACGCGCCTCGAACGTCTCAGGGCCAGCCGTTCAGCGCCTCGGCGCAGCCGACCGCCCTGTTGAAGGAGATGACCGTGCAGGAATTCCCGCATCACTACACCGTGACCGCCGCGGCCGACGCCGACAGCGACGTGACGCTCGAAAGCGGCAGTCTGCCCGCGCTTCCGTCGGCGCCGCCAGTTGAGTTTGGCGGCCCGGGGACTCGATGGTCGCCCGAGACGCTGCTGGTCGCCGCGGTGGTCGGCTGTTTCGTGCTCACGTTCCGCGCGCTCGCGAGCGCGTCGAAGCTCTCGTGGATCTCGCTCGCCTGCGAGGCGACAGGCACTCTCGACCGCGTTGAACGCGTCACGCAGTTCACGGCGTTTGAGATTCGCGCCCACCTCCGCCTTCCGGCCGGCGCGAACGAGGAGCAGGCCAAACGATTACTGCAGCGCGCCGAAACAACGTGTCTGGTGACGAACTCGCTCAAGGCGTCGCCCCATCTCGAGGCGTCGGTCGAAGTGATGTCAGTGCGGTGACCAAGGTCACACACGATACGCCGCCGCCCATTCCTAGCGCACAGTAGTATAATACCTCACATACTTTGAGGTTATATGCCTTGACTCGTCACACACCAAGCTCCCAACGGCTGTTTGAGTCCGCGCAACACCAAGGTGGCTTCTTCACGGCTCGCCAGGCGCGTCAGGCCGGATTTGGGGACAACGTCCACTCCTATCACGTGCGATCAGGCAACTGGATTCGCGAGCATCGAGGCGTTTACCGCCTGGCCCAATTTCCACTCCCCGCTCGGCCTGACCTAATGATCTGGCAACTCTGGTCACGCAACCGCCAAGATCAACCCCAAGGGGTGTTCAGTCACGCCACGGCGCTGACGCTCCACGAGCTGTCGGACGCGATGCCGGCAAAGCTCGACATGACCGTGCCGCCGGGGTTTCAGCGGATGGCGGCGATCCCAGAAGGGCTCCAACTGCACCGGGCGCGGCTGACCGCGCGTGATGTCGAAACCATCGACGGGGTTCGCGTCACCGCTCCTCTGAGAACGCTCATCGACGTCATTGTCGAGGGTGCGCTCGCACCCGAGATCCAAGCGCAGGCCGTCGATGAAGCCCTGCGCCGTGGTCTCGTCCGGCGTCGGCAGATCGAGGACGTCAAGGTGAGCACGCGCGCGCGGCAACGCATCAACGGAATCCTGAAGCAGGTGCCCGATGGTCACGCCACGCCAATACGCCACAGCCGGGGCGCTACGGACCGCCCTCGAAACGCGCCTGCTCGAACGGTCTCGTCGCGACGCCGTTGATCTCCATCGTCTGCGGCGCCAGGTGGCGTTCGATCGCCTGCTCGCCCGCATGTTCGACGCGAACTTGCCGGGGCGTGACGGTTGGGTGCTGAAGGGTGGCTACGCGCTCGAGATGCGGTTTCACCGGGCTCGCGCGACGAAAGATCTCGACCTCACGGTTCGCGTGACGTCCATCGGACAGACGCCGCCCGACGATCTCGCTGCGGCCCTTCGTGAACGCCTCCAGCTTGCGGCTTCCGTGGAACTCGCTGACTTCTTCGTGTTCAACGTGGGTGAAGCCAGCATGGAACTCAATCAAGCATTTGAGGGCGGCTCGCGGTTCCCCATCGACGCGCGCCTCGACGGTCGAAGCTTCGTCAAGTTCCATGTCGATCTTGGCGTCGGCGACGAAGTGATCGAGCCCGTAGATCGCATCGTCGGCGATGACTGGCTCGCGTTCGCCGGCATTCCGACCATCGCCGTGCCGACGCTCTCAGCCGAACAGCATTGGGCCGAGAAGCTCCACGCGTACACGCTGCCTCGCGATGGTGCGACGAACAGCCGCGTGAAGGATCTGGTCGATCTCGTGTTGCTCATCGAGCTCCAGGCGATGTCGCCCACGCGAATTCACGTCGCCGTGGCCACCACCTTCGCTCGACGAGGGACGCACGCTGTCCCCACCGACCTACCTCCGCCACCGAGTGCCTGGGAAAGGCCCTTTACCGCGCTTGCTGCCGAATGCGGCATCGTCCACACGCTGACGAGTGCGTACGAAAGCGTTGCCGCCTACTGGCGGTCGCTAACTGAACGCTCCGGAGCCCGCTAGGACTGCGTGTAGAACGCGACTCCTGCCTGGCGATCCCGTCGAAGAGATCGTGGCGGTGCTCGGCGGACTCGAAGACAAAGAAACCGGCGTTCGAATCATCGACCCCTCGGTTCCTGAACGGGATCGCACTGCGCGATAGAGTATCGGGACGCATGATGATAAAGCGCGCTCCCAAGACCACGGGGATCAACAGCGACGAATGGTTGACGCCTCGTGAAGTTGCTAAGTACTTACGGACTGGCGTGGATCTGATCTACGACGCATGCGCCACCGGCGGCCTGAAGCACGTCAAACTCGGGCACCGCACGATTCGCGTGCGCCGGGTCTGGGTTGACGCCTGGACCGAAGCCAAGGCTACGGAGTCAGGTTAAGCGTTGGACTCAATTCGAGGTGTAGGGTCGGAGCGGCGCAGTGCGGTTCCTCTGCTCTAGACACGGTGCTTCCGCCTGGCGCCCTTCCTGTCATGGAGCTGGGCGAGCACCATTTCGGCCGCGTCCGCCAGCGGCTGCTCCGTCGCCTCCGCCATCGCGCGCGCGGCCTTGACGAACTTCGCCCGCTGCTCGATCGACCAGCCTTTCTGCATGAACGGCCCCAGGACACTTTCAGCCTCCTGCGCAGCCGACCGTTCATCGAGCACGTTCGCCGCCAAGACCGCGACGTCCATGTTCTCGAGATGGCGATAGCGCGCAATGGTGCGATCGGCTCG
>Ga0315281_10006954_pt1:0-15000 | contig 16011 bp, 11 predicted proteins | sample YL17G07_0_MG_FD_204540 | JGI IMG/M metagenome (GOLD analysis project Ga0315281, IMG submission 204540) | Sediment microbial communities from Yellowstone Lake, YNP, Wyoming, USA - YL17G07_0 | ecosystem: Environmental > Aquatic > Freshwater > Lake > Sediment | place: USA: Wyoming... | reverse complement strand
CAGAAACGACGACGATGCACTGGTACGTCGTGCAGACCTATTCCGGTTTTGAAAAGAGCGTGCAGCGTACGCTTACGGAACATATCAAGCGCGCTGGCATGGAAAACATGTTTGGCGAAATCATGGTGCCGACCGAAGAAGTGGTCGAAATGAAAAGCGGCCAGAAGCGCACCAGCGAACGCAAATTCTTCCCCGGCTATGTGCTGGTGAAAATGGAAATGACCGACGAGACCTGGCATCTGGTCAAGAACGTGCCGAAGGTGAGCGGTTTCATTGGCGGTTCCGGAACCAAGCCGACGCCGATCACGGACAAGGAAGCGAATGCCATTCTGCACCAGGTGCAGGAAGGCGTGGAGAAGCCACGGCCCAAGTTCTCGTTCGAGCCGGGCGAGATGGTGCGCATCAAGGAAGGCCCGTTTGCCGATTTCAATGGCACGGTGGAAGACGTCAACTTCGAGAAGAGCAAGCTGCGCGTGAATGTCTCCATTTTCGGACGACTCACGCCTGTTGAGCTCGATTTTGGCCAGGTAGAGAAGGCATAATTTTAAGGCAGTTCTAAGTGATTAGTTCCAAGTTCAGGTCGGCGCGCAGCGCCGTCCCTATACTAATCACTCATCACTTAGAACTTATTCACTGAAGTTAATGATGGGGAGCCTGACAACAGGCGCTTGCACCCACAGGAGTCAACATGGCAAAGAAAATCGACGCCTATATCAAGCTGCAGGTCGCAGCTGGACAGGCAAATCCCAGTCCTCCAGTCGGCCCGGCCCTCGGCCAGCGCGGCCTGAATATTATGGAGTTCTGCAAGCAATTCAATGCACGCACCAAGGAGACGGAGGCCGGCACGCCGATTCCAGTGGTCATCACTTGCTTCAGCGACAAGAGCTTCACCTTCATTACCAAGACACCGCCGGCCTCGATCCTTCTCAAGAAGGCGGCCGGCATCCAGAGTGGCAGCAAGACGCCGCACACCCACAAGGTGGGCAAGGTGACGCGCAAGCAGCTCGAAGACATCGCCAAGATCAAGATGCAGGATCTCAACTGCCATGACCTGGATTCCGCCGTGCGTTTGATCGCCGGCAGCGCCCGCAGCATGGGCATCGAGACCGAGGGAGTCTGACATGGCAAATCTCAGCAAACGTATGAAGGCCCTTGAGGGCAAGATCCAGGGTGGCAAGAACTATCCGCTGGATGAGGCGTTGAATCTGGTCAAGCAGACTGCCAGCGCCAAGTTCGACGAGTCCGTGGACGTTGCCGTGAATCTTGGCATCGACGCCAAGAAATCCGAGCAGAACGTGCGCGGTTCCGCCGTGTTGCCGCGCGGTACCGGCAAGACTGTGCGTGTCGCCGTATTTGCCGAAGGTGCTGCCGCCGAGGCCGCGAAGAAGGCTGGCGCTGACATCGTCGGCTTCCAGGATCTCGCCGACCAGATCAAGGCCGGCATCATGGATTTCGATGTGGTTATTGCCTCGCCTGATGCGATGCGTGTGGTCGGTCAGCTCGGCCAGATTCTCGGCCCGCGTGGTCTGATGCCAAACCCGAAGGTGGGAACGGTGACCCCGAACGTAGCCAAGGCGGTAGAAAACGCCAAGGCCGGTCAGGTGCAGTTCCGTATCGACAAGGGCGGCATCGTGCACTGCTCGATCGGCAAGGCGTCGTTCGGTGCGGATGCGCTCAAGGAAAACCTGGTGGCGCTCATGGCGGCACTGCACAAGGCCAAGCCTGCAACCGCAAAGGGCATCTATATAAAGAAGCTGACCCTGTCCACGACCATGGGTCCGGGTGTTGTGGTCGACGCGTCGTCGCTGGCCGCGTAAGGCAGCTCTAAGTGATTAGTGCTGAGTGATGAGTTAATGGCGGCGCGTCGCGCCGACCTTAACTAAATACTTATCACTGAACTCATAACTGATTTTTTACAGGACTTTGGACCGGCGGGATTTCCCCGCCGGAGGTCAAAGACCGCAGGTGCCGGGGCAGGTGAGTCGAGTCGATCACCCGTCACGGCTTAATGGCAAGGTGCCGGCCCGCGCAGACGGTGAACCCGAAACAGGACGTGTCCTGGAGTAGGGTCGCCACAGCAACAGGAGGTGACTCGAGTGAGTCTTAATTTAGATCAGAAGCAGGCCGTTGTTGTCGAAGTGTCCAAGGTTATCGCGGACGCGCAGGCAGCGATTCTGGCCGAGTACCGCGGGTTGACCGTGGCACAGATGACTACCCTGCGCAATAAGGCGCGCAAGGAAGGCGTTTATGTGCGCGTGGTCAAGAACACGCTGGTGCGCCGTGCAGTGGATGGATCATCGTTCGCGTGCCTGCAGGACCATCTCACCGGTCCGCTGGCGTTCGTAGCGTGCAAGGATCCGGTGGCGGCAGCCAAAGTGGTCGTGGAGTTTGCCAAGGACAACGAGAAGTTCCGCATCATGGCCGGCAGCATGAGCGGCAAGCTCATCTCGCTGGCGGAGATGAAGGCCTTGGCCAGCCTCCCCAGCCGCGACGTGCTGTTGTCGCAACTCATGGGCACAATGCTGGCACCGGTACAGAAGTTCGTCTCGACCCTCAACGAGGTGCCGACGAAGTTCGTCCGTGGGCTCGCTGCTGTCCGCGACCAGAAACAGGCCGCTGCGTAAACCGAACTATCCATTCAATTCTTAAAGATCGATTCAGGAGATTTCAATCATGTCCGCATTAAACAAAGACCAGATCCTTGATGCCGTTGCCTCCATGTCCGTGCTTGACCTGTCCGAGCTCATCAAGGCCATGGAAGAGAAGTTTGGCGTGTCCGCCGCAGCCGCCGCCGTGGCCGTTGCTGCACCGGCCGCTGGCGCAGCCGTGGCTGCTGAAGCCCAGACCGAGTTCAATGTGATCCTGGTAGCTGCCGGCGAGAAGAAGGTGGAAGTCATCAAGGCCGTACGTGCCGTCACCAGCCTGGGCCTGAAAGAAGCCAAGGACCTCGTGGAGTCCGCTCCCGCTACCGTGAAGGAAGGCGTGAACAAGGATGAGGCCGCAAAAATGAAGAAGGAACTGGAAGCTGCTGGCGCCAAGGTCGAACTCAAGTAATAGCAGCATTGTTGCACGATGTGGCTGGTGGGCGGATGTCGCGCCCGCCGGTTGAACAAGAAAACGGGGCGGGGCTGGTGACGAAAGTCACTGGCCTCGTGCCGCTTCCTGCATTCTAGGTAGTAAAGCCCCGGTGCCGTTACCGGGTGTGCAGTCCGTGGATCTCAAGAGCCGAGGAAAACGATGACGTACTCATTCACCGAAAAGAAACGTATCCGCAAGAGTTTCGGCAAGCGCCCGAGCATTCTGCGCGTACCCAACCTGCTGGCCACCCAAAAAGATTCGTACCGCAAGTTTCTGCAGGCCGATGTGCCGGCGGAACAGCGTATCGACTTGGGCCTGCAGGCCGCGTTCAAGTCGGTTTTCCCGATCGAAAGCTACGACGGCTCGGTGGCTCTCGAGTTCGTGAGCTATCGCCTCGGCATTCCGCCGTTCGACGTGAAAGAGTGCATGCAGCGCGGGCTGATCTATGCCGCGCCGCTGCGTGTACTGCTGCGTCTCGTGACCTTCAACAAGGACGAGACCTCCGCCACCAAGAGTGTGCGTGACATCAAGGAACAGGAAGTTTACATGGGCGAAATTCCGCTCATGACCGAGAACGGCACCTTCGTCATCAACGGCACCGAGCGTGTCGTGGTGTCGCAGCTGCATCGTTCGCCCGGCGTGTTCTTCGATCACGACTACGGCAAGACTCATTCTTCCGGCAAGCTGCTGTACTCGGCGCGCGTGATTCCTTACCGCGGCTCGTGGCTGGACTTTGAATTTGACCCGAAAGATTTTCTGTACGTGCGCATCGATCGCCGCCGCAAACTGCCGGCTACGATTCTGTTGCGCTCGCTGGGCATGACCACCCAGGAAATGCTCACCACGTTCTTCGAGAACGACCACTGGCAGCTCGTCAAGGATGGCGTGCGCATGGAGCTCGTGCCGGCACGCCTGCGCGGCGAGCAGGTGGACTTCGACATCAAGACCCCGAAGGGTGAAGTGCTGGTCGAGGCCGGCCGCCGTATCACCGCGCGCCACGTACGCGAGCTGGACAAGAGTCGTCTCAAGCACCTGGATGCACCGCAGACCTTCCTGATCGGTCGTGCGCTGTCCGAGGATATGATCGACAAGAATACCGGCGAGATCATCGCCCAGGCCAACGAAGTCGTGACGGCGGAAGTCATCGAGAAGCTGATCGCAGCCGGCGTCTCCGAACTCAAGACCCTGTACACCAACGATCTCGATCATGGCCCGTATGTTTCCGAGACGCTGCGTATCGATGCGTCGCGCGATGCGCTGGAAGCGCAGATCGAAATTTACCGCATGATGCGCCCGGGCGAGCCGCCGACCCGCGATGCTGCCCAGAATCTGTTCAACGGCCTGTTCTTCAGCCTCGACCGCTACGATCTGTCGGCGGTCGGCCGCATGAAGTTCAACCGTCGCCTGAATCGCGGCACCGACGAAGGTCCGGGCACGCTCAGCAAAGAAGACATTGTTGATGTCATGAAGGTGCTGATCGATCTCAAAAACGGTCGCGGCGAAATCGACGATATCGATCATCTCGGCAACCGGCGCGTGCGTTCGGTCGGCGAGCTGGCCGAGAACCAGTTCCGTGTCGGCCTGGTGCGCGTCGAGCGCGCTGTGAAGGAGCGCCTGTCACTCGCCGAGAGCGAAGGCCTGATGCCGCAGGAATTGATTAACGCCAAGCCGGTGTCGGCCGTGATCAAGGAATTCTTCGGCTCCTCGCAGCTGTCGCAGTTCATGGATCAAACCAATCCGCTGTCCGAGGTAACCCACAAGCGCCGCGTTTCGGCACTGGGACCAGGCGGCTTGACACGTGAGCGTGCCGGTTTCGAAGTGCGTGACGTGCACCCAACGCACTACGGACGCGTGTGCCCAATTGAAACGCCGGAAGGCCCGAACATCGGCCTGATCAACTCGCTGGCCGTGTACGCACGCACCAACGAGTACGGTTTCCTCGAGACCCCGTACCGCAAGGTCGAGAACAGCAAGGTGACCGATCAGGTGGATTACCTGTCGGCGATTGAAGAAGGCAAGTTCGTGATCGCCCAGGCAAATGCCGCGGTCGATAACCACGGCCGCCTGAGCGATGAACTCGTGTCCTGCCGTTCCAAAAACGAGTTCGTGCTCTCGACACCAGACAAGATCGACTACATCGACGTGGCACCGTCGCAGATCGTGTCGGTCGCCGCATCGCTGATCCCGTTCCTCGAACACGATGACGCAAACCGCGCGCTCATGGGTTCGAACATGCAGCGCCAGGCAGTACCGACCCTGCGCTCGGAGAAGCCGTTCGTGGGCACCGGCATCGAAGGCATCGTCGCCATCGATTCAGGTGTGACGGTGATCGCGCGCCGCGGCGGTACGGTGGATTCTGTGGATGCCTCACGTATCGTGGTACGCGTGAACGACAACGAGGCCCGGCCGGGTGAGGCGGGTGTCGACATCTATAACCTGACCAAGTACACGCGCTCCAACCAGAATACCAACATCAATCAGCGGCCGCTGGTGAAGGTCAACGACCAGATTTCAAGCGGTGACGTGCTGGCCGACGGTCCTTCGACCGATCTCGGCGAGCTCGCGCTCGGGCGCAACATCCTGGTCGCGTTCATGCCGTGGAACGGCTACAACTTCGAGGACTCGATTCTTATTTCTGAGCGTGTGGTGGAGCGCGATACCTTTACCACTATCCACATCGAAGAGCTGAATAACGTTTCACGCGACACCAAGCTCGGTTCCGAGGAAATCACGCGCGACATTCCGAACGTCGGCGAAGCGGCACTCTCCAAGCTGGACGAGAGCGGCATTGTCTACATCGGTGCCGAGGTGAATCCAGGCGATATCCTGGTCGGCAAGGTTACGCCCAAGGGCGAGACCCAGCTCACGCCGGAAGAGAAGCTGCTGCGCGCAATCTTCGGCGAGAAGGCGTCGGACGTGAAAGATACCTCGTTGCGTCTGCCGTCCGGCATGTCCGGCACGGTGATCGATGTGCAGGTGTTCACTCGCGACGGCGTCGAAAAAGATGCTCGTGCCAAGGCCAATGAACAGTCCGAACTGGCGCGCGTCAAGAAAGATCTGCATGACCAGTTCCGAATTGTCGAAGACGACGCTTACGCCCGTATCGAGCGTCTGATCGTCGGTCGCACCGCGGACGGTGGACCGAGCGGCCTCAAGGCTGGCGACAAGGTCACTAAGGGTTATCTCGCCGACCTGCTACGTTCCAAGTGGTTCGATATCCGCTTCCGCTCCGAGGAAGTGAACGAATCACTCGAACAGATCCGCGCTCAGCTCAGCAATCAGAAGCAGACCTTCGACCACTTGCTCGAGGAGAAGCGCATCAAGATTACCTCCGGCGATGATCTGCCGCCGGGCGTACTCAAGATGGTGAAGGTGTATGTCGCCGTCAAACGCCGCCTGCAGCCAGGCGACAAGATGGCCGGCCGGCACGGTAACAAGGGCGTGATCTCGCGTATTGTTCCGATCGAGGACATGCCACACATGGCGGACGGCACGCCGGTGGACATCGTGCTCAACCCGCTCGGTGTGCCGTCGCGTATGAACGTCGGTCAGGTGCTGGAGACGCATCTCGGCTGGGCGGCGCGCGGTCTGGGCCACAAGATCGAGGCCATGATCAAGCGCGAAGCCAAGACCGAGGAGCTGCGCAAGTTCCTCGACAAGATCTACAACAGCAGTGGCAAGAAGGAAGACCTCAAGTCGCTGACCGACGCGGAGATCGCCGAACTGGCGGAAAATCTGTCGGGTGGTGTGCCGATGGCCACGCCGGTGTTCGACGGCGGAACCGAGGAAGAGATCAAGGACATGCTCGAACTCGCCGGTCTGCCGCGTTCCGGCCAGACGACGTTGTACGACGGTCGCACCGGTGAGGCGTTCGAACGCCAGGTAACGGTGGGCTACATGTACATCCTGAAGCTCAACCATTTGGTGGACGACAAGATGCACGCGCGCTCGACCGGCCCGTACAGTCTCGTCACCCAGCAGCCGCTCGGCGGCAAGGCGCAGTTCGGCGGCCAGCGTTTCGGCGAAATGGAAGTCTGGGCGCTTGAGGCCTACGGCGCGGCCTACACCTTGCAGGAAATGCTGACCGTGAAGTCGGACGACGTGACCGGACGCACCAAGATGTTCGAGAACATCGTCAAGGGCGATCATCGCATGGAGGCCGGCATGCCCGAGTCCTTCAACGTGCTGATCAAGGAAATCCGCTCGCTCGGTATCGACATCGAGCTGGAACAGGACTGAGCCCGGCGGCACCGATAGCGCAGCGAGCAGCGAGACAACCGTCCCGACATTATTTCGGCAGGAGATGAGATGAAAGACCTATTTAACCTCTTCAAGCAAGCTGGCAAGAGCGAAGACTTCGACGCCATCCGTATCGGTCTGGCGTCGCCGGAGAAAATCCGGTCTTGGTCGTTCGGCGAAGTCAAAAAGCCGGAGACGATTAACTATCGTACTTTCAAGCCGGAGCGCGACGGGTTGTTCTGCGCCAAGATCTTCGGGCCGATCAAGGATTATGAGTGCCTGTGCGGCAAGTACAAGCGCCTCAAGCACCGCGGCGTGATCTGCGAAAAATGCGGCGTCGAAGTGACACTCTCCAAGGTGCGCCGCGAGCGCATGGGCCACATCGAGCTGGCCTCGCCGGTGGCGCATATCTGGTTCCTCAAGTCGCTGCCATCGCGCATGGGCCTGATCCTCGATATGACGCTGCGCGATATCGAACGCGTGCTCTATTTCGAAGCCTATGTGGTGGTTGATCCGGGCATGACGCCGCTCGAGCGCAGCACGCTGCTCAGCGAAGAGGCCTACCTGAACGCCGTCGAGCAGTACGGTGATGAGTTCGACGCGCGCATGGGCGCGGAAGCGGTGCGCGATCTGCTTAAGGGTATCAACTTGGAGGAAGAGGCGACCAAGCTGCGCGAGGAGCTGGCCGGTACTACCTCCGAGACCAAGATCAAGAAATTCGCCAAGCGTCTCAAAGTGATCGAGGCGTTCCTGCATTCCGGCAACAAGCCGGAATGGATGGTGCTCGAAATCCTGCCGGTGCTGCCGCCGGAGCTGCGTCCGCTGGTACCGCTCGATGGCGGCCGTTTCGCCACCTCGGACCTGAATGACCTGTATCGTCGCGTCATCAACCGTAACAACCGTCTCAAGCGCCTGCTCGACCTGAACGCGCCGGATATCATTGTGCGCAACGAAAAGCGCATGCTGCAGGAAGCGGTTGACGCGTTGCTCGACAACGGTCGCCGCGGCAAGGCCATCACCGGCGCCAACAAGCGCCAGCTGAAGTCACTGGCCGACATGATCAAGGGCAAGCAGGGCCGCTTCCGCCAGAACCTGCTCGGCAAGCGCGTCGACTACTCCGGCCGTTCGGTGATCGTGGTCGGTCCGACGCTCAAGCTGCACCAGTGCGGTCTGCCGAAGAAAATGGCGCTCGAACTGTTCAAACCATTCATTTTTGCCAAGCTCGAATCCAAGGGTCTGGCCACCACCATCAAGCTCGCCAAGAAAATGGTCGAGCAGGCCAGCCCGGAAGTCTGGGACATCCTGGAAGAAGTGATTCGCGAGCATCCAGTGATGCTCAACCGCGCCCCGACCCTGCATCGCCTCGGCATCCAGGCGTTCGAACCGGTACTCATTGAAGGCAAGGCCATCCAGCTGCATCCGCTGGTGTGCGCGGCGTACAACGCCGACTTCGACGGTGACCAGATGGCGGTGCACATCCCGCTGTCGCTGGAAGCGCAGCTCGAAGCACGCGCCCTGATGATGTCCACGAACAACGTGTTGTCGCCGGCCAACGGCGACCCGATCATCGTGCCGTCGCAGGACATCGTGCTGGGTCTTTATTACATGACCCGTTCGCGCATCAACGACAAGGGTGAGGGCAAGGTGTTCTCCGATATTACTGAAGTGCACCGCGCCTACGAAACGCGCCAGGTGTCGCTCAATGCGCACGTCAAAGTACGTATCCGCGAAGTGCAGCTCAAGGCGGATGGCGCCCAGACCGAAACCCGCAAACTGTATGAAACGACTGTCGGCCGGGCACTGTTGTCCGAAATTCTGCCCGAGGGCCTGCCGTTCGAGCTGATCAACCGCGATCTCAAGAAGAAGGCGATTTCCGAACTGATCAACGCCTGCTATCGCCGCATCGGCCTCAAGGCCACGGTGATTTTCGCTGACCAGCTGATGTACACCGGCTTCGCCTATGCGGCGCGCGCCGGTATTTCGATCGGTGTGGACGACATGGTGGCACCGGCCGAGAAGGCCGGCATCATCGCTGAGTCCGAGGCCGAGGTGAAGGCGATTCAGAGCCAGTACTCCTCCGGCTTGCTGACCGACGGCGAACGCTACAATAAGGTGGTGGACATCTGGACGCGCACCTCCGAGAAGGTCGCCAAGACCATGATGGACAAGCTCGGCAAGGAAGAGACGACGGATGCCAAGGGCAACAAAGTCATGCAGGATTCGTTCAATTCGATCTTCATGATGGCCGATTCGGGCGCGCGCGGTAGCGCCGCCCAGATCCGCCAGCTCGCCGGTATGCGCGGCCTGATGGCCAAGCCGGATGGTTCGATCATTGAAACACCGATCACCGCCAACTTCCGCGAAGGCCTGAACGTGCTGCAGTACTTTATTTCCACGCATGGCGCACGCAAAGGTCTGGCCGATACCGCGCTCAAGACAGCGAATTCCGGTTACCTCACGCGCCGCCTGGTGGATGTCTGCCAGGATCTCGTGGTTACCAGTATCGATTGCGGAACCACCAAGGGCATTGTGAAGTCCGCGCTGGTCGAAGGCGGCGAAATCGTGGTGGCGCTGCGTGACCGTATTCTCGGCCGTGTGGTGCTGGAGGACGTGCGTGAACCGGCAACCAACCAGGTACTGGTGCCGAGCGGCACCCTGCTGGACGAAGGTCTGGTAGCGATGCTCGAAGAAAAGAATGTCGATCAGGTGCTCACGCGTTCACCGGTGACCTGCGACACCCGCTACGGTATCTGTGCCAAGTGCTACGGGCGCGACCTGGGCCGCGGTCATATCATCAATCAGGGCGAGGCGGTCGGCGTGATCGCCGCGCAGTCGATCGGTGAACCGGGTACCCAGCTCACCATGCGTACCTTCCATATCGGTGGTGCGGCATCCCGTGCTACCACGGTCAGTGGCATCGAGGTCAAGACCACCGGTAACGTACGCCTCAACAACATCAAGCTCGTGAAACACGCGAGCGGCAACAACGTGGCGGTATCGCGTTCCGGCGAGCTCGTTATTCAGGACGAGCAGGGTCGTGACCGCGAGCGTTACAAGATCCCGTACGGCGCCGTGCTGTCGGTCAGCAATGGCGACAAGGTCAAGGCCGGCAAGGTCGTGGCCAACTGGGATCCGCATACCCACCCGATCATTACCGAAGTAGCGGGCAAGATCGCGTTCACTGACATGATCGACGGTGTGACCGTGAATCGTCAGACCGACGAACTCACCGGCCTGTCGACCTTCGTGGTACTCGATCCGAAACAGCGCAGCGGCGCCAAGAACATCCGGCCAATGATCAGCCTGATGCACCCGAGCACCGGCAAGCCGCTGAACCTGGCCGGCACCGAGATCCCGGCGCGCTACATGCTGCCGCCGGGCGCCATTATCGTGGTGAACGACGGTGCCATCATCGGCGTGGGCGACGTGCTCGCACGTATCCCGCAGGAAACCTCCAAGACGCGCGACATCACCGGCGGTCTGCCGCGGGTGGCCGAGCTGTTCGAGGCACGCAAGGCCAAGGATCACGCCTTGCTCGCCGAGACCAGCGGTATCATCTCGTTCGGCAAGGAGACCAAGGGCAAGCTGCGCCTCGTCATTACCGACAAGGAAGGCAAAGAGCATGAATACCTGATCCCGAAGGGTCGCCACATTACGGTGTTCGAGGGCGAAACCGTGGAGCAGGGTGAAGTGATCGTGGACGGCGCGCCGGTTTCGGCCGACATCCTGCGCCTGCTCGGCATCGAGGCACTGGCCAACTACATCGTGGATGAGGTGCAGGACGTGTATCGCCTGCAGGGCGTGAAAATCAACGACAAGCACATCGAAGTGATCGTGCGCCAGATGCTGCGCAAGGTGAAAATCACCGATGCCGGCGACACCACCTTCCTGCCCGGCGAGCAAGTAGAGCGTTCACGCCTGCTGGAAGACAACGAGCAGATCGAACGTGACGGCAAGCGTCTGGCGACCTACGAGCGCGTATTGCTCGGCATTACCAAGGCCTCGCTCTCGACCGAGTCGTTCATTTCGGCCGCGTCCTTCCAGGAAACCACCCGAGTCCTCACGGAAGCGGCAATTACCGGCAAGAGCGACCACCTGCGTGGCCTCAAGGAAAACGTCATTGTCGGCCGTCTGATCCCGGCCGGTACCGGGTTGGCCTTCCATGAAGAGCGCCGCCGCAAGCGCAAGGACCAGCGCGACGAGGAAGTGGCCCTGAAGGCATCCTTGACCAGCAAGCCAAAAACCGCTGCGGGTAGCGAGACGGCCACCGGCTGATAAACGGGAACTAGCAAAAGGCCGGATTTTCCTTCAATCCGGCCGGTTTCTGACCTGATTTGGCTTGACACATACGGGGCGCTTCCCTAGAATCGCGCCCCTCTGAGACAGGCCGAACCTGTAGATTCTACGGGTCCGGCCTGTTGTTCGTTTTTGCAGTTGGAGAGTTACGGAATGCCGACGATTAACCAGCTGGTGCGCAAGCCGCGTACCCGAGCAGTCAAGAAAACCAACGTGCCGGCCATGCAGGCCTGCCCGCAGAAGCGCGGGGTGTGTACGCGTGTGTACACCACCACCCCGAAAAAGCCCAATTCGGCGCTGCGTAAGGTCGCCAAGGTGCGTCTGACCAACGGTTTCGAGGTGATTACCTATATAGGTGGCGAAGGCCACAACCTTCAGGAGCATTCGGTGGTCCTGATCCGCGGCGGTCGCGTAAAGGATCTGCCCGGTGTGCGTTACCACACAGTGCGTGGTGCCCTGGATACGGCCGGTGTGAGCGATCGCCGCCAGAGTCGTTCGAAGTACGGCGCCAAGCGTCCGAAGTCGGCGTAAAGACGGAAAAGGTCACACGCCGCACAGGGTATTGTGCGGCGTTTTGTTTCCCCAGATTTGGACAAGTATTAAACGAGGCAGGTCAGGCCCATGGCCAGAAGAAAAGCAGCCCCCAAGCGCGACGTAACGCCGGACCCCAAGTTCGGCAGCGAGTCGCTGGCAAAATTTATCAACGTCTTGATGCGCAGTGGCAAGAAATCCACGGCGGAAAAGATCGTGTACGGCGCGCTCACCCTGATTGCCGAGCGCAGCAAGACCGATCCACTCGAGGTGTACAAGACCGCGATCGAAAACGTCCGCCCGCTGGTCGAGGTGAAGAGCCGCCGCGTGGGCGGTGCCACCTATCAGGTGCCGATCGAAGTGCGTCCGGCCCGTCAGGCCGCCCTTGCCATGCGCTGGGTGACCGAAGCGGCGCGTGCGCGTGGCGAGAAGTCCATGGGCGCGCGGCTCGCCGCCGAGCTCATGGAAGCAGCTGAACGCCGCGGCACCGCCATGAAGAAGCGCGACGACGTGCATCGCATGGCCGAGGCCAATAAAGCCTTTTCGCATTACCGTTTCTAAATATTGTATTCGAGGAATTGAGTCGTGGCCCGTTCAACACCCATCAATCGCTATCGCAACATCGGCATCATGGCGCATATCGATGCGGGCAAAACCACGACCTCCGAACGCATCCTGTTCTACACCGGCGTGTCGCACAAAATCGGCGAAGTCCACGAAGGCACGGCCGTCATGGACTGGATGGAGCAGGAACAGGAGCGCGGTATCACCATCACCTCCGCCGCCACGACCTGCTTCTGGAAAGGCATGGACGGCACGCTGCCGGAACATCGCTTTAATATTATTGATACCCCCGGCCACGTCGACTTCACCATCGAAGTAGAGCGCTCGCTGCGCGTGCTGGATGGCGCTATGTTCGTGCTGTGTGCCGTCGGCGGTGTGCAGCCGCAATCCGAAACCGTATGGCGTCAGGCCAACCGTTACGGCGTACCGCGTATCGCCTTCGTCAACAAGATGGATCGCGCCGGTGCCAACTTCCTGAACGTTGTCAGCCAGCTCAAAGAACGTCTCGGCGCCAATGCCGTGCCTCTGCAGCTGCCGATCGGTGCCGAGGAGAAATTCCTGGGCGTGGTCGACCTGATCAAGATGAAGGCCATCTACTGGGATGATTCCACCCAGGGCATGAAATTCGAAGAGAAGGAAATCCCGGCCGAGATGCTGGCGCAGTGCCAGGAATATCACGACAAGATGGTTGAGGCGGCCGCCGAGGCCAACGATACCCTCTCGGAGAAATATCTGGCCGGCGAAGCGCTGACCACCGCGGAAATCAAGCTGGGCCTGCGCGAGCGCAACCTGAAACTGGAAATCGTGCCGGTACTGTGCGGCAGCGCCTTCAAGAACAAGGGTGTGCAGGCGGCGCTCGACGCCGTGGTTGACCTGCTGCCCGCGCCGAATGAACGACCGGCTATCAAGGGCCACCTGGATGACGCTGCCGGCAGCGAAGGCGAGCGTCATGCCGACGATGCCGAGCCGTTCTCAGCTCTGGCCTTCAAGATTGCCACCGATCCGTTTGTCGGCGCACTGACCTTTATCCGTGTCTATTCCGGTGTGCTCAACTCGGGCGACACCGTGTACAACCCGGTCAAGGGCAAGAAGGAGCGCATTGGCCGTCTGTTGCAGATGCACGCCAACCAGCGTGAAGAAATCAAGGAAGTGCGCGCCGGTGACATCGCCGCGTGCGTCGGCCTCAAGGAAGTCACCACCGGTGAAACCCTGTGTGACCCGAGCAAGATTATTACCCTGGAGCGCATGGAGTTCCCGGAGCCGGTGATCTCACAGGCCGTCGAACCCAAGACCAAGGCCGATCAGGAAAAGATGGGCATGGCGCTGAACCGTCTGGCCCAGGAAGATCCTTCGTTCCGTGTGCACACCGACGAAGAGTCCGGCCAGACCATTATCTCCGGCATGGGCGAGCTGCATCTCGAAATTATCGTCGACCGTATGAAGCGCGAGTTCAGCGTCGATGCGAATGTCGGCAAGCCGCAGGTAGCATATCGCGAAACCATCCGCAAACCGGTCGACCAGGAATACCGCTTCGTCAAGCAATCCGGCGGTCGTGGTCAGTACGGCCATGTGTTTATCAAGTTCGAGCCGCAGACTGAAGAAGGCAAGGGCTTTGAATTTGTGGACGCCATCAAGGGCGGCGTGATTCCGCGCGAATTTATCCCGGCGGTGAGAAAAGGTGTCGACGAAGCCATGGCGCGCGGCATCAAGTTCGGTTTTCCGGTGGTGGACGTGAAGGCGACCCTGCACTTCGGTTCCTACCACGATGTCGACTCGAACGAAAACGCCTTCAAGATGGCGGCCATCATGTGCTGGAAGGAAGCCGGCGTGAAGGCTGATCCGGTACTGCTGGAGCCGATCATGGACGTGGAAGTGACCTCGCCACCTGATTATCTGGGCAACGTGATGGGCGACCTGAATTCACGTCGCGGCATTATCATGAGCCAGGAAGACGGCCATGGCGGTGTGAAAATGGTGCGCGCCGAAGTTCCGCTGGCCAACATGTTTGGCTATTCCACGTCGCTGCGCTCCGCGACCCAGGGCCGCGCGACCTACACCATGGAATTCAAGAAGTACGCACCGGTGCCGGCGAGTGTCGCCGAATCCGTGCTGAAGAAAGCTGGTTAAACATTTTATTTATTCTCTGAGCTAGACGAGGCAGACGATGTCCAAGGGAAAATTTGAACGCAACAAGCCCCACCTGAACGTGGGCACCATCGGCCATGTCGACCACGGCAAGACCACGCTGACCGCGGCCCTGACCAAGGTGCTGTCCACCAAGTTCGGCGGCGA
>Ga0315281_10006953_pt1 | contig 16012 bp, 12 predicted proteins | sample YL17G07_0_MG_FD_204540 | JGI IMG/M metagenome (GOLD analysis project Ga0315281, IMG submission 204540) | Sediment microbial communities from Yellowstone Lake, YNP, Wyoming, USA - YL17G07_0 | ecosystem: Environmental > Aquatic > Freshwater > Lake > Sediment | place: USA: Wyoming | collected... | reverse complement strand
CATCGTATTTCTCGAACTCATCATCGATCCCGCGTGTTCGATCGCTTTCGAGGCCGAGCCGGCCGAAGCCGACGTCATGGACCGCCCGCCGCGCGACCCCGCCGAGCCGCTGTTCGGCGGGCCGGTGCTGCTCGCCTCGCTGCTGCAAGGGCTGATCGCGCTCGTTTTCGTGTTCCTGCTGTACCTCATTGCGCACGCGCAGGGCCGGGCCGAAGACGAGTTGCGCTCGATTGCATTTACCGCGGTGGTCGCGGCCAACCTGACCCTGATCTTTTTCAACCGCGGCGCCGACCGCGGCTTTGCGGCGCGGTTCACCACCGGCAATCCGGCGCTGTGGTGGGTGGTGGCCGGCACGGTCGTGGCTTATTCGGCCGTGCTGCTGGTGCCTGGGTTGCGGGCACAGTTCCGCATGGCGCCGCTGGCTGCGGCGGACTACGGCATGCTCGCGCTCGGCCTGGTGGCTCTAGCCGTTGTGCTGGAACTGGCTCGGCGGTTCGGTCCCCGCCCGACGCGGCTCCGGCCGGGCCAGGGCCACTGATTTCCCGGTCCGGCCGGGATTGTCCTGTCGCGGGTTTCCGGTGTTTGAGCTGCGCCGCCGTCTGCGGTATAATTCAATACGTTAAGACGTCAACGGGACGGGCGAGAGCTGGTCCCGTTTTCGTATCCAGCCCCGGAGTCCACAGTGCCCGTTCTGCCGCCTGCCGTCCTTGCCCTCGCTGACGGCGCGGTATTTCGCGGCCGCGCGATCGGTGCCGACGGCATAGCCTCGGGCGAGGTGGTGTTCAACACCGCCATGACGGGCTACCAGGAGATACTCACCGACCCCTCCTACTGCCGCCAGATCGTCACGCTCACCTATCCGCATATCGGCAATACCGGGGTCAACCGCGAGGACGAGGAGTCCGCGCGCATCTACGCCGCCGGGCTGGTGATCCGCGATCTTCCGCTGCGCACCTCCAGCTGGCGCGCCGAACAGTCGCTCACCGATTACCTGAAGCAAAGCGGCATCGTCGCCATTGCGGATATCGACACGCGACGCCTGACGCGCATCCTGCGCGAGAAGGGCGCGCAGAACGGTGCCATCATGGCCGGCCGGGTGGACGAGAAGGCGGCTCTCGCCGCGGCGCGCGCTTTCCCAGGCCTGGCAGGCATGGATCTCGCCAAGGTTGTAAGCACGAGCGCAGCCTACGAATGGAGCGAGGGTAGTTGGGACCTCGGCAAGGGCCACCGCCAGATCGCCGGTGCCTGTTTTCACGTGGTCGCCTACGATTTCGGCGTCAAGCGCAATATCCTGCGCCTGCTCGCCGACCGCGGCTGCCGCATCACCGTGCTGCCTGCGCAGACGCCTGCCCGCGAGGCGCTGGCGCTCAAGCCGGACGGCGTTTTTCTCTCCAACGGACCGGGTGATCCGGAGCCCTGCGATTACGCGATCGAGGCCATACGCGAGATCCTCGATACGACCCGGATTCCCGTTTTCGGCATCTGCCTCGGCCACCAGCTGATGGGCCTCGCATCGGGCGCCAGGACGGTCAAAATGAAATTCGGCCATCACGGCGCCAACCACCCGGTGAAGGATCTGGAAACCGGGTTGGTGGCGATCACCAGCCAGAACCACGGTTTCGCCGTCAACCCCGACACCCTGCCGGGAAATCTGCGGGTGACGCACCAGTCCCTGTTTGACGGTTCGCTGCAGGGGCTGGCGCGCACCGACCGTCCGGCCTTTTGTTTCCAGGGGCACCCGGAGGCGAGCCCCGGGCCGCACGACATCGGCTATCTGTTCGACCGGTTCGTCAAGATGATCGAAGAGCGCGGAGCCCGCTAAATGCCTAAGCGCAGCGACATCAAGAGCATCCTGATCATCGGCGCCGGTCCGATCGTCATCGGCCAGGCGTGCGAGTTCGATTATTCCGGCGCGCAGGCCTGCAAGGCATTGCGCGAGGAAGGCTACCGCGTGATCCTGGTCAACTCCAATCCGGCGACGATCATGACCGACCCGGAGATGGCCGACGTCACCTACATCGAGCCCATCACCTGGCAGATGGTCGAGAGCATCATCGCCAAGGAGCGTCCCGATGCGCTGCTGCCCACCATGGGCGGTCAGACGGCGCTTAACTGCGCGCTCGATCTGGCCCGCGAAGGCGTGCTCGATCGCTACAAGGTGGAGATGATAGGCGCCTCGCGCGAGGCCATCGACAAGGCGGAGGATCGCGGCAAGTTCAAGCGCGCGATGGCGAGCATCGGCCTCGCCTGTCCGCGTTCGAGCGCCGCGCACTCGATGGAGGAAGCGCTGCAGGTGCAGGCCGCGATCGGTTTCCCGGCGGTGATCCGGCCTTCGTTCACGATGGGCGGCACCGGCGGCGGCATCGCCTACAACCGCGAGGAATTCGTCGCCATCTGCGAGCGCGGCCTGGAAGCCTCGCCCACCCGCGAGCTGCTGATCGAGGAATCGGTCATCGGCTGGAAAGAGTTCGAGATGGAGGTCGTGCGCGACAGCAAGGACAACTGCATCATCGTCTGCTCGATCGAGAACCTCGACCCCATGGGCGTGCACACCGGCGACTCGATCACCGTGGCGCCGGCGCAGACGCTCACCGACAAGGAATACCAGATCATGCGCGACGCCTCGATCGCGGTGCTGCGCGAGATCGGCGTCGACACCGGCGGTTCGAACGTGCAATTCGCGATCAACCCGGACGACGGGCGCATGCTGGTGATCGAGATGAACCCGCGGGTGTCGCGTTCCTCGGCATTGGCCTCCAAGGCGACCGGATTCCCGATTGCGAAGGTCGCAGCCAAGCTGGCTGTGGGGTACACGCTCGACGAGCTCGCCAACGAGATCACCGGCGGCGCGACGCCGGCCTCGTTCGAGCCCACCATTGACTACGTCGTCACCAAGGTACCTCGCTTCGCATTCGAGAAGTTCCCGCAGGCGAACGATCGCCTCACCACGCAGATGAAATCGGTGGGCGAGGTGATGGCGATCGGACGCACGTTCCAGGAGTCGTTCCAGAAGGCGCTGCGCGGGCTGGAAGTGGGTGTGGACGGACTCAACCAGAAGACCACCGATCGTGAAACCATCGAGAAGGAACTGGGCGAGCCGGGTCCGGAGCGCATCTGGTACGTGGGCGATGCGTTCGAGAACGGTTTCACGCTGGACGAAGTCCACCGGCTCACCCACATCGATCCGTGGTTTCTGGCGCAGATCGAGGAGATCGTCAGGATAGAGATGGATCTCGACGACCAGTCGCTGGCCGATATCGATGCCGGGCAGTTGCGCATGCTCAAGAGGAAAGGCTTCTCCGACCGCCGCATCGCCAAACTGGTCAAGATCGACGAGACGCAGGTGCGCGCTCGCAGGCACGCGCTGGGCGTGCGGCCGGTGTACAAGCGGGTCGACACCTGCGCCGCCGAATTCGCAACCACCACCGCCTACATGTATTCCACCTACGAGGAGGAATGCGAGGCGGCGCCTACCGATCGCAAAAAGATCATGGTGTTGGGCGGCGGGCCGAATCGCATCGGGCAGGGCATCGAGTTCGACTACTGTTGCGTGCATGCGGCGCTCGCGCTGCGCGAGGACGGCTACGAGACCATCATGGTCAACTGCAATCCCGAGACCGTCTCGACCGACTATGATACCTCGGACCGCCTGTACTTCGAGCCGGTGACGCTGGAGGATGTGCTGGAGATCGTCGACCGGGAAAAGCCTTTCGGGGTGATCGTCCAGTACGGCGGGCAGACCCCGCTCAAGCTCGCCCGGGACCTCGAGAAAAACGGCGTGCCCATCATTGGCACCACGCCCGACATGATCGATGTGGCGGAGGACCGCGAGCGTTTCCAGAAACTGCTCACCCAGATCGGCCTCAAACAGCCACCCAACCGCACCGCGCGCACCGAAGCGGATGCGCTCGCGCTGGCGCAGGAAATCGGATATCCGCTGGTGGTGCGGCCGAGCTACGTGCTCGGCGGCCGCGCGATGGAAATCGTTCACGAGCAGCGCGATCTCGAGCGCTACATGCGCGAGGCGGTGAAAGTCAGCAATGACTCCCCGGTGCTTCTCGACCGGTTCCTGAACGATGCCATCGAGGTGGATGTGGACGCCATCTGCGACGGCGAGCGCGTGCTGATCGGCGGGGTCATGGAGCACATCGAACAGGCCGGCGTGCACTCGGGCGACTCGGCCTGCTCGCTGCCGCCCTATACGCTGTCGGCGGAGATCGAGAGCGAACTGCGGCGCCAGACGGTGGTGCTGGCGAAGGCGCTCAATGTGGTGGGTCTGATGAACATACAGTTCGCCATCCAGCGCGATGTCGTCTATGTGCTGGAGGTGAACCCGCGCGCCTCGCGTACCGTTCCTTTCGTGTCGAAGGCGACCGGGCTGCAACTGGCCAAGATCGCTGCCCGCTGCATGGTCGGACAATCGCTGGACGCGCAGAAGGTGACGCGCGAAGTGGTGCCCCCTTATTTCTCGGTCAAGGAAGCGGTGTTCCCGTTCATGAAGTTTCCGGGCGTGGACACGATACTGGGGCCGGAGATGAAGTCCACCGGCGAGGTGATGGGCGTGGGCTATTCGTTCGGCGAGGCTTTCGTGAAGTCGCAGCTGGCCGCCGGCGTGAAGCTGCCGAAGGGCGGACGCGCCTTCATCAGCGTCAGGGACGCCGACAAGCTTGCGGCGGTGGATGTCGCGCGGGAATTGACGGCACTGGGATTCACCGTGCTAGCGACGCGCGGCACGGCAGCGGCGCTCGCTCAACACGGCGTGGCGGTGACCGCAGTCAACAAGGTGGCCGAAGGCCGGCCGCATATCGTGGACATGATGAAAAACGGCGAGGTGAGCCTCATCATCAATACCGTCGAAGACAAACGCAGCGCCGTGTCCGACTCACGCTCGATCCGCACCAATGCGCTGGCCCAGCGCATCACCTATTACACGACCATGGCCGGGGCGCGAGCGGCCTGCGCCGCTCTCCGGCACCTGGAGGATCTTGTGCCCTATGACGTGCAGAGCTTGCACGCGAGCCTGCAGTAGCCGGGGACACATCGCAGCAGAATTGTGTTAAGGTAAAATTGGTTTTGTTGCGGCGCCGGCGGTACCGCGTCCGTGACGACGTTTCCCCGTGACCGTTTTCTTGGCGCCCCTGGCGCCTTGGCGGTTCGTTTTTCTTTGGATTGTTCGAAATGGCAAATATTCCTATCACCGTCACCGGCGGCGAAATGCTCAGGGCCGAGTTGCACCGGCTGAAGACCGTCGACCGGCCCAATACCATCCAGGCGATCGCCGAGGCGCGCTCGCACGGCGACCTGTCGGAGAACGCCGAATACGAGGCCGCGAAGGAACGGCAGAGTTTCATCGAGGGTCGCATCGCCGAGGTCGAGTCGATGCTCGCCAATGCACAGATCATCGATCCCAAGCTGGTCGATGCCGACGGACGCTGCGTGTTCGGCTCCACGGTGGATCTGCAGGAACTCTCGAGCGGCGAGAAGGTGACCTACCAGATCGTCGGCGACGACGAGGCCGACATCAAGATGAGCAAGATTTCAATCAGTTCCCCCATCGCCCGTGCGCTGATAGGGAAAGACGCCGGCGAGACAGTGGAGGTACAGGCTCCCGGCGGTGTGAGGCGCTACGAGATACTGGACGTGCGCTACGAGTGACCTGCCGCGTTCTTTAAGTTCTTTTCCTGGGGTTACGCGGACGCGCAGAGACCGGCTGGCGGGCGCCGCCGGGACGAAAACTGCGGGAAGCGTTGCGCGCAGGCGGCGCCTTGGCGCGGCGAGCAGGCGGCGGCTTCCGGGCGACGGGTCGAACGACCGGCTTCGGGTTCGCGCGGTAGACGATCAGGATCTTGCCGATGTGCTGAACCGGCGCCGCGCCGCTGTGCTCACAGATTTCAGCAAGCAGCGTTTCGCGCCGCTCGCGATCATCGCCGGACACCTTGATCTTTATCAGTTCATGACTCTTCAGTCCGCGTTCGATCTCAGTCAGGACGCCGGCCGAGAGTCCCGCGTCGCTGATCATGACGACAGGCTTCAGCGCATGGGCACGGGCCTTGAGTTCGCGGCGAGCGGTCGGTGTGAGGGTTTTCATCGGACGCATTGTAAGTGAAGAGACGCGAGACGGGGAATTGAGAGAATGCAACCGATCCAACAGCCGTGAACCGGAAATCAAAATCCAAGGCCTGGATGCGCGAGCACGTCAATGACCCCTACGTGCAGCAGGCGGTCGCCCAGGGTTATCGCTCGCGGGCGGCGTTCAAGCTGATGGAAATCGACGACCAGGACCGACTGCTGCGCCCGGGCCAGGTGGTGGTCGATCTCGGCGCTACGCCAGGGAGCTGGTCGCAGGTGATCGCCGAACGCGTGCGGCCGGCCGGCCGGGTGATCGCGTTCGACATCCTGCCGATGGATCCGATCGCCGGCGTTACCTTCATCGAGGGCGACTTTCGCGAGGAAGCGGGGCTGTTGAGCCTGCAGCAGGTCCTCGGCGACGAGAAGGCAGACCTTGTGGTTTCCGATATGGCCCCCAATCTATCGGGAATCGGAATCAGCGATCAGGCCCGTGCCATGGATCTCTGTGAACTCGCGCTGGAGTTTGCCCGGGATCACCTGAAACCAAAGGGTGCCTTTCTGGTCAAAACCCTGCAGGGCGTAGGGTATCCGGAGTTTCTGGCCGGCATGCGGCGAACTTTCCTGTCGGTGGTTACGCGCAAGCCCAAGGCCTCCCGCGGGCGTTCGACCGAGATGTACCTGCTCGCGAAGGCGTTGAAAGCGGGCAATCAGGACCGGGCTTAGAGACGCCCGGGCAAAATCGACGCGGAAAAACTCCCGCGTGAGAGGGCATGCGGTGGGTGAGTTGTTGATCTAGAACCGATTCCGGCGCTGGTCCCGAGCTCAGGTTGCGTTTAGAATGGCCGATATGCAGTGGTGGCTGCAAAGGGGAAAAGGGACAAGAGGGCGATGCCGGCTTGTCTGTCTTCCCATTCAGAGGAAGCTCTGATCATGCATGCTGCTTTACCAGAGCTTTCCAAAGGAAAGGATTTGTGAATAATCTCTTCAAGAATCTCGTGATCTGGCTGGTCATCGGCTTGGTGCTGATGACGGTCTTCAATCAGTTCAACACCCGCCAGACGGCGCAGGCGCCGATGGAGTACTCGCAATTCATCGAAGAGGTGAAGGCGGGGCGCATCGAAAAAGTCCTGATCGAGGGCCGCGTCATCAAGGCGAGCACCACCGACAAGAAACGCGTCACGGTGTATTCCCCGGGCGACATCTGGCTCGTGTCCGATCTGCTCAAATACGGTGTCAAGATCGAGGCCAAGCCGGACGAAGAGCCCTCGCTGCTGATGAACATCTTCGTTTCGTGGTTCCCGATGCTGCTGCTGATCGGCGTGTGGGTTTTCTTCATGCGCCAGATGCAGGGCGGCGGACGCGGTGGCGCGTTCTCCTTCGGCAAGTCGCGCGCGCGCATGATGGACGAGTCGAGCAACACCGTCACCTTCGCCGACGTCGCCGGCTGCGAGGAAGCGAAAGAGGAAGTCTCCGAACTGGTGGATTTCCTGCGTGACCCGACCAAGTTCCAGAAGCTGGGCGGACGCATCCCCAAAGGGGTGCTGATGGTCGGCAATCCAGGCACCGGCAAAACACTGCTTGCACGCGCCATCGCCGGCGAGGCGAAAGTGCCGTTCTTCTCCATCTCCGGCTCCGACTTCGTCGAGATGTTCGTCGGCGTGGGCGCGGCGCGGGTGCGCGACATGTTCGAGCAGGCGAAAAAGCACGCGCCCTGCATCGTCTTCATCGATGAGATTGACGCGGTCGGCCGCCAGCGCGGCGCCGGCCTGGGCGGGGGCAACGACGAGCGCGAGCAGACGCTGAACCAGTTGCTGGTCGAAATGGACGGGTTCGAAGGCACCACCGGGGTCATCGTCATTGCCGCGACCAATCGTCCCGACGTGCTCGATCCGGCGCTGATGCGCCCGGGCCGGTTCGACCGCCAGGTGGTGGTGCCGCTGCCCGATATCCGCGGCCGCGAGCAGATTCTGCTGGTGCACATGCGCAAGGTGCCGCTCTCGCCCGATGTCAAGGCGGACATCATCGCCCGCGGAACGCCGGGGTTCTCCGGCGCCGATCTCGCCAATCTCGTCAACGAGGCGGCGCTGTTCGCGGCACGCAAGAACAAGCGCCTGGTCGATATGGAAGATTTCGAGCGCGCCAAGGACAAGATCATCATGGGCGCCGAGCGGCGCTCGCTGGTGATGCCCGAGGAAGAGCGCCGCAACACCGCCTATCACGAGTCCGGCCACGCGGTGGTGGCGAAGCTGCTGCCCAAGACCGACCCGGTGCACAAGGTGACGATCATTCCGCGCGGACGCGCGCTCGGCGTGACCATGCAGTTGCCGACCGAAGACCGTTACAGCCAGGATCGCGAGCGGCTGCTCAACACGATCTCGGTGCTGTTCGGCGGACGCATTGCCGAAGAGCTTTTCATGAACCAGATGACCACCGGCGCGGCCAACGACTTCGAGCGCGCGACCGAAATCGCGCGGCGCATGGTGACGCAATGGGGCATGTCCGATACGCTGGGGCCGATGGTCTACGGCGAGAATGAAGGCGAGGTCTTCCTCGGGCGCTCGGTCACCACCCACAAGAACGTTTCCGAATCGACGCTGCAGCGGGTCGACTACGAAATCCACCGCATCATCGACGAGCAGTATCAGGTCGCGCGCAAGCTGATCGAGGGCAGCCGCGACAAGATTGAGGCGATGACCAAAGCGCTGCTCGAGTGGGAAACGCTGGATGCCGAGCAGTTGAACGACATCATGGCCGGACTGCCGCCGCGGCAGCCCAAGCCCGCGCAGCCGCCGCAGCCTCCGCAGCAGCAGGGGCCCACCAGCGCGGCGGAGCCTGCGCCGGCGGCATAAGAGGGCATTAAATACCGGTGTTCCAAGGGCGGGGAGTAAAATCCCCGCTCCGATGATCCAGCGCGCCTCCCCCGTTTCGCCTCCTGACCGCACTGCCATGATCTGGCGCTGCGGTCGATTCGAACTGGCCCTCTCCCGCCCGCTGGTGATGGGCGTGGTCAACATCACGCCGGATTCGTTCTCCGACGGTGGACGCTTTCTCGATCCCCGGCAGGCGATTGCGCATGCGCACCGGCTGATCGAGGAAGGCGCGGACATACTGGATCTCGGCGGCGAATCGACGCGGCCCGGCGCGCAGCCGGTCGCGGTCGAGGAAGAACTGGGCCGCGTGCTGCCCGTGATCCGCGCGCTGCGCGATGCGCCGGTACCGATCGCGGTCGATACGCTGAAGCCGGAGGTCATGCGGGCCGTGATCGCCGAAGGCGCGGCTATCGTCAACGACATCAATGCGCTGCGCTCGGCCGGCGCGCTGGAGGCCGTGGCGGCGTCCCAGGCCGGCGTGTGCCTGATGCACATGAAAGGTGAACCGCGCACGATGCAGGCGGCACCGCATTACGACGATGTCGTCGGGGAGGTGCAGGCCTTCCTGCACGATCGCGTGCAGGCAGCCATGGCCGCGGGCATAGAGCGCGCGCGGATCGCCATCGATCCGGGATTCGGTTTCGGCAAGACGGTCGAGCACAATCTGGAACTGCTGCGGCGCCTGTCCGAACTCGCCGAACTGGGTGTGCCGGTGCTCGTCGGTCTGTCGCGCAAGTCGACCCTGGGTGCGATCACCGGCCGGCCGGCGGTCGATCGCCTTGCCGCGAGCCTTGCCGCCGCTTTGCTCGCCGTGCAGCGCGGGGCTAGAATCGTGCGCGTCCACGATGTCGCGGCCACGCACGATGCGCTTGCCGTTTTGGCAGCGGTTTAAAGGGGGCAGGGTGAGCAGAAAATACTTCGGTACCGACGGCATCCGCGGGCGCGTCGGGCAGGCGCCGATCACGCCGGATTTCGTGCTGCGGCTCGGCTACGCGGCGGGCGAAGTGCTGGTCAGGCGCGCGAGGGCGCGCGGCGCAGCGCTGAAAGGCGGCGAGCGGCCCGCGGTGCTGATCGGCAAGGACACGCGGATCTCGGGCTATATGCTCGAGGCCTCGCTCGAGGCGGGACTGTCGGCTGCGGGCGTGGACGTGATGTTGACCGGTCCGCTGCCCACGCCTGCGGTGGCGTATCTGACGCGCGCATTGCGTCTGCAGGCGGGCATCGTCATCAGCGCCTCGCACAATCCGTTCGAGGACAACGGCATCAAGTTCTTCTCCTCCGACGGCGCCAAGCTTCCGGACGAGGTCGAACTCGAGATCGAGGCGGGGATGGCGCGCACGATGCAGTGCAACGAGTCGGCGAAGCTCGGCCGGGCGCGCCGCGTGGACGACGCGGCGGGACGCTATATCGAGTTCTGCAAGAGCACTTTCCCCACGAACCTGGATTTGCGCGGCATGAAGATCGTGGTGGACTGCGCGAACGGCGCCGCCTATCACGTCGCGCCGCATGTGTTTCACGAACTCGGCGCGGACGTCGAAGCGATCGGCGTCGCGCCGGACGGGTTCAATATCAACGACAACGTCGGCGCCACCCGGCCCAAGGCGCTGCAGGAGGCGGTGCGCAAGCATGATGCCGATCTGGGCATCGCGCTCGACGGCGACGGCGATCGCCTGGTGATGATCGACGGCGACGGCACGCTCTACGACGGCGACCAGTTGCTGTATATCATCGCCAAGGAGCGCTCGCGCGATGGCGGTCTTGCCGGGGTCGCCGGAACGCTGATGACCAATCTTGCGCTCGAGCATGCGCTCGGCAAACTCGGCATCGCGTTCGCGCGCGCCAAGGTCGGCGATCGCTATGTTCTGGAGTTGCTGCAGGAAAAAGGCTGGCAGCTCGGCGGCGAGAATTCCGGACATATCATCTGCCTCGACAAGCACACCACTGGCGACGGCATCGTCTCGGCGCTGCAGGTGCTCTGCGCGCTGCGCACGAGGCGTTCCACGCTGCCTGAGCTGACCCGGGACCTCAAGCTCTATCCGCAGGTGCTGCTCAACGTGCGTGTGCAGCGCGGCTACGACTGGCAGCAAAAGCCCGCAGTGACGAAGGCGAAGGAAGCCGCGGAGAAAACGCTGGGCAAGAACGGTCGCGTGCTGCTGCGGGCCTCGGGCACCGAACCCGTGCTGCGTGTCATGGTCGAGGGCAAGGACGGGGCGAAGGTGCGGGATCTGGCGAAAAACATCGCTGCAGCGGTCGAAGCGGTGCGCTAGCGCTGCCCGGGTTTTGACATGAACACCACGCGACTGCTCGCGCTGTACCGCACTATGGCCCGCATTCGTGCCTTCGAGAATGCCGCGGAGATCGCCAGCCGGGGCGGCGTGGCGGTGTTCGGCAGCGAGGTGGGCGCGGTGCAGGCGCAGGTGCGCGGGCCGCTGCATCTGTCCACCGGCCAGGAGGCGGTCGCCGCGGGCGTGTGCGCGAACCTGGAGCGCAGCGACTACCTCACTTCCACGCATCGCGGGCACGGCCACACCCTCGCCAAGGGTGGTGACGTGCGCGCCATGATGTGCGAGTTGTTCGGGCGCGCGACGGGCAGCAACGGCGGCAAGGGTGGCTCGATGCACATGGCCGATTTTTCCGTCGGTATGCTGGGTGCGAACGGCGTCGTCGCAGCGGGCATTCCGATCGCCGTCGGCGCCGCGCACGCGATCCGCATTCGCGGCGGGCGCGAAATCGTCGCGTGTTTCTTCGGCGACGGCGCGGTGAATCGCGGTCCGTTTCTCGAGGGACTCAACTGGGCGCGCATATTCAATCTGCCGGTGCTGTTCGTGTGCGAGGACAATCGCTATTCGGCAACCACGCCGACCGGCCCCATGACAGGCGGCGAGGGCGCGGCGGCGCGCGCCAGGAGCATCGGGCTTCCCGCCGAGGTGGTGGACGGCAACGACGTCCTCGCCGTGGATGAGGCGGCGGCACGGCTCGCCGGCTGCGCGCGCGCCGGGGAGGGACCGCAGTTTCTGCATGCGCTGACCTATCGGATCAAGGGGCATGTGTCGGTCGACCCGGCTGCGTACCGCGAAGCCATCGAGGTCGAGCGCGCGATCGAGCAGGATCCGCTGCGGCTGGCCGAGCAGAAGTTGCGCGAGCGTGACGTGCCGGAGCAGGAGCTTGCACGCGTGCGTGCCGAAGCCGATAGCGAAATCGCCCGCGCTGTCGCAGCGGCAGATGCCGCGCCGTGGCCCGAGGCGGCGTCCGCCTATACCGACGTCCAGGATTGCGGAGCAGGCACATGGCGCTGATGAATTATTCGGCGGCCGCCTGCCTGGCGCTGCGCGAGGCCATGCAGGACGACGCAAGTGTGGTCGCCCTCGGCGAGGACCTCGGCAGGGGCGGCGTCTTCGGCCAGTACAAAGGACTGCAGCAGCAGTTCGGCGCGCAGCGCATCATCGACGCGCCGATATCGGAGGCCACCATCATGGGCGCTGCGGTGGGCATGGCGCTCACGGGCCTGCGGCCGGTGGTCGAGATGCGGGTGACCGATTTTGCCCTGTGCGCGGTCGACGAACTGGTCAACCAGGCGGCCAAGAATCGCTACATGTTCGGCGGCCAAGGCAGGGTGCCGCTGGTGGCGCGGCTGCCCGGCGGCATCTGGAGCGCGTCTGCGGCGCAGCATTCACAGTCGCTGGAGGCGTGGTTTGCGCATGTCCCGGGGCTGGTGGTGGTTGCGCCTGCGACAGCGGCAGACAACTACGCGTTGTTACATGCAGCGATCGCGTGCGGCGATCCGGTCGTCTATCAGGAGCACAAGGAGTTATGGGGGCTCGAGGGCGAGGTGCCTGCGAACCACCGTGTCGAACTCGGACGCGCGAGCGTGGTGCGCAGCGGCAGCGACCTCACGCTGGTGACCTGGTCGCGCGAGTTGCATACGGCACTCGAAGCCGCCGAGCGCGCGCAGAAACTCGGCATCTCGGTTGAACTCATCGACCTGCGCACGCTGTGGCCGTGGGATCGTGATACGGTGCTGGCTTCGTGCGCAAAAACGGGACGATTGCTGGTAGTCCACGAGGCAGTGCAGGTCGCCGGGTTCGGCGCCGAGATCGCGGCCTCGGTGGCCGAGGCGATCGGGATTCCTGTCCGACGGCTGGGAGCGCCGCGCATCCCGGTAGGTTATTCTAGGCCGCTGGAGAACGAGGCCAGGCTGGGAATGGAGAGGATTTTTTCAGCGATTGCCGGTTTTGTCGAGGCGCGCCGCGGCAAGGCGGCGGCGCGAACGGATTAACTGTAGAGGAGATGGATATGCGCAAGCTCGTGGGTTTGGCGGTTGCAGGGATGATGCTCGCATTTGGCGGTCCGGCTCTGGCGCAGAAGTACCAGACCGAGTATCGGCTGTCCACGGTGGTGGGCACGGCCTTCCCCTGGGGCAAGGGCGGGGAGATCTGGGCGAACCTGGTGCGCGAGCGCACCCGGGGTCGGATCAACATCAAGCTCTATCCGGGCGTGTCGCTTGTGGCCGGCGACCAGACGCGCGAGTTCACGGCTATCCGTCAGGGCGTGATCGATCTGGCCATCGGTTCGACCATCAACTGGTCGCCGCAGATGAAGGAACTCAATCTGTTTTCGATGCCGTTCCTGATGCCAGACTACGCCGCGATCGATGCGCTCACGCAGGGCGAGGTCGGCAAGGATATCTTCAAGACTGTGGAGAAGAACGGCGTGGTGCCGCTGGCCTGGGGCGAAAATGGTTACCGCGAGGTCACCAATTCGAAGCGGCCCATACACAAGCCCGAAGACATGAAGGGACTGAAGTTTCGCGTCGTCGGCTCGCCGATTTTCAACGACACGTTTACCGCGCTGGGCGCCAATCCGACCCAGATGAGCTGGGCCGACGCGCAGCCGGCGCTCGCATCGGGGGCGGTCGACGGCCAGGAGAATCCGCTGACCATCTTCACCGCCGCGAAATTGCACACGGTAGGGCAGAAGAACGTGACGCTATGGGGCTATGTCGCCGATCCGCTGATTTTCGTGGCCAACAAGGAAGTCTGGGAATCCTGGACGGCCGAGGATCGCAAGATCGTGAAGGAAGCCGCGATCGAGGCTGGCAAGCAGGTCATACAGATGGCGCGCAAGGGGCTGATCGCACCTGACCTGAGCGCCGTCGGCGAAGTCGAGAAGCTGGGCGTCAACGTCGTGCGGCTGACGCCGGCGGAGCGCCAGACCTTCGTCAAGGCGACGCGCAAGGTCTATGACAAATGGGCCAAGCAAATCGGACCTGACCTCGTCAAGAAGGCCGAACAGTCGATCGCGGCGCGCAAGAAATCCTGATTGCCGTCATGCGCACGCTGCCGCCGGGTGATATCCGGCGGCGCGCGGGCATGTCCATGACATGAGCGAGCATCCGGACCTGGTTCCGGCGTCAAGGCAGTCGCAGCCGCACATTCCGGCGAAGATCGAAGAGTTCTTCGCTGCGATGGCGATGGCGCTGATATGCCTGATCACGTTTGCGAACGTGCTCGTGCGCTATTTCACCGACGAATCGTTCGCGTTTACCGAGGAAGTGTCGGTGTTCCTGATGGTGGTGCTCGCCTTCGTCGGCGCCTCGGCGGCCTTCGCCAAGAACACGCATATCCGGGTCACTTTTTTCGTCGAGCGGCTGCCCACGGGAGCCGCTTTCCGGGCCGAAATCGCGGTGGTGGTGACGGGACTGGTGCTGTTTGCGCTGATCAGCGGATACGGCGTGCGGTTGGTGATCGACGATCTGCGCTTCGAGACGACCTCGCCGGGTATCGGAGTGCCGCAGTGGCTCTATTCGATGTGGCTGCCGGTGCTTGCTGCGGCCATCGTTCTGCGCTTGCTGGGGCGGCTGATCCGGCTTTGGCGCGGGGGCGACTGATGCTGCTGGAAGGCAGTCTGCTGCTTTTTGTCGGTTTTGCCGTGCTGCTGCTGCTGGGGGCGCCGCTTGCGGTGGCGCTGGGGGCGACGGGTGCCCTTGTGATCTTCGTCGAGAACCTGGGCATCATGTCGGTGCCGACCAACGTCTACGGCGGCATCGCCAAATACCCGCTGCTCGCATTGCCGGTGTTCGTCCTGGCCGGGATGGTGTTCGAGCGCGCCGGCGTTGCGCTGCGCATCGTTCGCTTCACCTCTGCACTGGTGGGCACCCGGCCCGGCGCGCAGGGTATCGTCGCGGTGCTGGTGTGCATGGTGCTGGGCGGAATTTCCGGCTCCGGTCCGGCCGATGCCGCTGCGGTGGCCATGGTGATGATTCCCGGCATGGCCAAGCAGGGCTACCCGAGGCCGTTTTCCGCGAGCCGGATCGCTGCCGCCGGATCGACTGCAATCCTGATTCCGCCCTCGATCGCGTTCATCGTCTACAGCGTATTGATTCCTCAGGCGAGCGTGCCCGCGTTGTTCGCCGCCGGGCTGATACCCGGAGTGCTCGCGGGGCTGTCGCTCATCGCTCCGGTGCTGTACTTCTCGATGAAACACGGCTGGGGCGGCGAGACCGGGGAGGAGCGACTGCCGATATGGCAGAGCTTCAAGGAGGCCGTCTGGGGGCTCGCTGCGCCCGGCATCATTCTAGGCGGACTGCGGTCGGGATATTTCACGCCGACAGAGGCGGCGGTCGTGGCCGTGTTCTACGGCTTGTTCGTCGGTATTTTCATCTACCGTTCGCTCGATCTGCACAGCATCTACCGCGTGCTGGTCGAATCGGCGGAAATCTCCGCCGTGGTAATGATCATTATCGCGCTTGCCAGCGTGTTCGCGCACGCCGGCAACACGCTGGGCGCGTTCGACGCCTTTGCCAAGCTGCTGCTGGGGTTCACCAGCAACGAAGCGGTGATGCTTGCGATGATCACCCTCATGATTCTTGTCGCCGGCATGCTGCTGGACGGGGTATCGATTTTTCTGGTCTTTCTGCCGATCCTCGTCCCTATCATGGTCGCCTTCAAGTGGGATGCGGTCTGGTTCGGCGTGATATTGACCATGAACATCGCGATCGGGCAGTTCACGCCTCCGATGGCCGTCAATCTCATGGTGACCTCCAGAATCGCGGGCGTGTCGATGGAGTCGACGGT
>Ga0315281_10006952_pt1 | contig 16014 bp, 22 predicted proteins | sample YL17G07_0_MG_FD_204540 | JGI IMG/M metagenome (GOLD analysis project Ga0315281, IMG submission 204540) | Sediment microbial communities from Yellowstone Lake, YNP, Wyoming, USA - YL17G07_0 | ecosystem: Environmental > Aquatic > Freshwater > Lake > Sediment | place: USA: Wyoming | collected... | reverse complement strand
CTGAGCCTTTGTCAGGGAACTCAGTGTTTCAGGTTACCCTTAACACCTCCCTCCAGCTACGTGGGCGAACTGCCGAATTCCCACGGTCGGACTTTAACCGACAAGTCATGCGTCTTACACGGCATACAGACGTCATTGAATTCTTTAAAAAATCTCTTCCCTGATGGCATGCCTTATCCTGAATAGGAGATGGGGCCTATTTCAAGCCGGGAAGCCAAGGCCCAGCGGTCAAATCCAAGGGTTGATCCCGGTTGTGCTCTCTCTCCTGCGCCTCATCGCTGCTGAGCAACGCTCTCAATTTCTCCATTTGACATCCTTGACCCAGGACTTCAGAGACACAAAAAAGAATCTGTTGATAATTCAAAAGAAAAGGACATGTCCCACCCAATATGCAACTCCTTTCCGGCTGACCAAAAACCATCTTCAGAAGGTCTCCCTTCGCCATCTGCCTCAATTCTGATTTGATGTCAAAAAGTTTATCATGAAGCATTTTTACCACTTATAAAAATTGGTGGAACGAATTTCAGAGAAGGAAGTCTAACCTCACAATCATGATCGTCCACTCAAAAAGATAAAATTCTTCCTCGATATAAGTTAGGAGATAAGCAAAAACATCCGAAAGCGGTCCTGCAAGTCAGTATCCAGGCGTTTCCAGGCTTTATTCCACGATTCTCAAACAATTTGATGTGCCGAAAGGGTTTTCAACAACAGAAGAGCAGCCTGGATCATTTTGCCATTCCCCATCCACAAAGAACCGGTATTCGTAGCGGCCTGGGCTTAAAGGAATAGAGATCCTCTAAACTCCTTTGTTATTGGGGTTCAAAGGATGCGAGGATAAATTCCATTGATTGAAATTCCCCGCCAGGAATACGCTTTGTGCCTGAGGCGCCAATAAACTAAATCCCACGTCCCTTGATTTCTTAGTTGCCTCCAATTTCTTTTTCGATTTTGCCGGCATGGTACACCTCCTTATGGTTGTATATAGCGACACTTTAATCTGCTCTCATTTCACTCTTTTTTCAGCAGCCTTCCAATCGATATTCTTGAAAAAGGCTTCAATGTAATCGGCCCTCTTTAATCCATAATCGGTCATAAAGGCATGCTCAAACACATCCAGGATGAGAATGGGTGTGCACCCAGCCGGATGGCCAGCATCGTGCTCATTGATCCAGAAGTTGAGGAGTCTTCCAGATAGGGAATCCTGATAGAGAATGGCCCAGCCAATACCGCGCATCATGGCCGTTGCCTTAAAATCCTTTTCCCAGGTTTCGTAGCTTCCGAAATCTTCAGAGAGTCTCTTGAATAATTTGCCTGTTTTCTCCAAGGCTCCCTTGCCTCCCAGATTTTCGAAATAATATTCATGGAGCCTCATTCCATTAAATTCCCATCCGAATCTTCGTTTCAGTTCGGCAAATTCAGGCGTACCCGTCTTCCCCTCCTTAAGCATATGGCCCAGAGTTTCGGTCAGTTTACCGGTATTGGTCACGTAGCCTTGGTAAAGGGTGAAATGGTTTTTCAAAAGGGTGTCACTAAATCCTTCCATTCCCAATATCTTGCTGTAATCTTTGGCAGTGTAACTCATCTTTCCTCCTTTCTTGTCCGAAGAGTTCAATCCGGACCAATCGAACAGTGGTTTGTCTGAGCTTTAATCTTCCATATACGGGTTGGTTGGGGGAAGAGTTCCTTCACTTCCTTGGCCGAGGTGCGGTAGTGGACGACAATATTGGCCCCTTCTTCAGCTGATGTCCAATACGTTTGGCCAGATCTCCAATCAAGGGGATGGTCCCTGCGATACTGGTCCCCACCTCGGCCACCCAGTAGCCCCTTTCGTCCCACGCCAGGGTAGGCCCTGTGTAATCGATCCCGAGTGTGATGAGGAGAAGGCTTAAGCCCACAAGCCAGGTCAGTTCGCGGGGCTTCTTGTACGCCCCCCAGATAAAGACGCGGCACATGTGGAGCCCCACCAGAAAGACCATAACATTTGCACCCCAATAGTGAAGACCGTGAATCAGCCAGCCGAAGGGTATTTCGGTCCTAAGATAATTGAGGCTATCGTAGGCGTGATCAAGGGTTGGCACGTAATAGCGTAACTGGCAGATCCCGGTCACGATCTGGAGGATGAAGGTGATCAGCGTGGCGCTCCCGAAGACATAGGCATAGCTTGCACCACCGGGGATCTCTTCTTCGAAGCCCAGGCGGATCAAGGCCGAAAGGGGCCAGCGCTTATCAATCCAGCAAATCAGGCTCTTAAATATATTATGCATCCCCTTTAATTCACTCCTTCCTCCAGAAAGGAAGAGTGAAACCACTCCCCATTTCAAGATAAATAAAAAAGCAGGAACGGAAAAGGTGTTGTCACTCCTTTTTAGAAACAGAGGCTCTCGTTGCAAACTCCATCACAAAATAGACAAGTCCCCACCGTTCCCTTTCAGGGAATTGATCCCATTTCACCATGGCAGAATTGGGAATTCCCTTTGAAATCACTTCAAAGATTTTTTCGGATTTTCCCTTCGTATTGGGCCATTTGTTGAGAGGCTCTGCGAAATCGGAGGGAGCGGGCTTCAGAGCTGCGGAAGCTGGACCTTTTCCATCTCCCTTGACGCCGTGACAGGGTGAACAGTTCTGCTCATAGAGTTTCTTGCCCTGGTTCAACAATTCCGGGGTCTTCTTGGGAGGCGGTGAACTCTGCGCCAGTGCTTCTCCTATTGAAACCATAAGCATGAAGGATCCAAAAATAAGGACAGGGAACAACTTTTTTGGGGTAGAAATTTCCGAACCTCCATTTTGGTTAGAGTATCTTTGCCTTCTGCATATCTTCCATTGCATGGTACGCAGCCACTAAGGTCTGGACGATCGGGGCAGGGCCTTCTAATGCATCTAACACCGGGGCCAGGTACTTTTTGAGCTCCCCTTTTGCAAGATAATGAAGCACATGGTGGGCACCTTCCCGGAGCAAGGACGAATCCGGCTTCTGTTCCATTGCCAGAAACAAAGCCCTCAGACCTTTAACGTTCATCCCGGTCAGTCCTTCCGCAGCCGTCCACCTGATGCCAAATTCCTCATCTTCAAGAGCCTTCACGAGTGCCGGTGCTGCCTCAGAATCCCCAATCTCGGCGAGAGCCTTTGTCGCCTCCCACCTCACTAAGTCATTTCTGTCTTTCAGGACCTCCACGAGGCGAGGTACGGCCCGCTTTCCGATAGCCATGAGAGAGAAACGGGCGCTCTTCCGTTTTGAGTCATCGTCGCTAGCCAAATCGCTGATCAAATTATTGATGGTTTCAGCATCTTTGGTCATGAATCCTCCTTGACGTCAAAATCGTCATTTGCAGATCGCTCCTTGTTCACCTGCTATTTATGGCACTTTGCCGATCACCCTTTTCAACTTTTGTGAAACCTTCTCAATTGCTCATCCTTGGTGACTTCCAGAGCGAAGACAGGATTGATCGCTGTTCTGCCTTATTCACCCAACGATCACACGGAAGTCCTCGTTTTCCCAATAGTGCTGACCATGAATCAGCCAGCCGAAGGGCACTTCTGTCCTCAGATAATTGAGGCTGCCGTAAGCGTAATCAAGAGTTGGCACATAATAGCGTAACTGGCAGATCCCGGTCACGATTTGCATAATGAAGATGAGTAGGGTGGCGCTGCCGAAGACATAGACAAAGCTCGCACCACCGGGAATCTCTTCCTCGAAGCCCAGACGAATCAAGGCCGAAAGGAGCCAGCGCTCTTCAATCCAATGCCTTACGCGTGAAAGCATAAACATGACCTCAAAAGAACTTTGTAAGAAAACTTTCTACACTATTTGCCGATTATCTCCTTCAGCACCGTTGCATTATTATGCTCATCGTCCTTTGCAGAAAAGAGAAGGGTTACTGTCTCCTTCTTCCCTTCTTTTCTGATCCTTTCGAGGATCTCTGCGTGCGGTTCGAGTTCTTTGATATACCGTTTCTTGAATTCCTCGTATTTTGAAGGATCATGGCCGAACCATTTGCGGAGTGTGTCACTCGGTGAAATCTCCTTTAGCCATTCATCCATCTTCACTTCTTCCTTTTTCATCCCCCTTGGCCACAATCGGTCGATATAGATCCTCTTGCCATCATCGCGGGAAGCCGAATCGTATATCCTCTTTATTTTGATCATTGCCCACTACCTCCTTCCGCCTCTAAGCACACCCTACCGTAGTGTTGCGCCTCCGTCATGACCTGTTTCTCCATACTTGACCGGACCGGTGAATGAATGTGGTCTCAACTTTGTGGCATGAGCTTTCTCAGTCCGGTTAATACGGCTTCATAATCCGGCTCGTTCGTCACCTCCTTAACCATTTGTTTATATTGAAGGATTCCTTTCTGATCAATGATAAAAACCGCCCTCGCTAGCAACCGTAACTCCTTGATCAGTACTCCGTAACCGGTTCCAAAGGAGGCGTTCCGATGATCTGAGAGAGTTTGAACCCTGTTCACACCGGCGCCACCGCACCAGCGTTTCTGCGCGAAGGGCAGGTCCATGCTGATCGTTAAGATCACGACATTCGGACCCAGGTGGCTGGCCTCTTCATTGAATTTTCTTGTCTGGGTATCGCATACAGGTGTATCAAGGGAGACCACGGAGGAAATGACGCAGATTTTTCCAAGATAGGATGAAAACCTGATCGGGGAAAGGTTATTATCAATAGCAACAAAATCTGGCGCCCTTTGGCCGACTTTGACCTCATTTCCAACCAGGGTTAGCGGATTTCCTTTGAACGTGACGAGCCCTTTCTGTTCAGCCATCGGAGTCTCCTTTCTTACTTAGACCCTACGCTCAACGGGATATCCGGCATCGCGCCAGGCGTAGTAACCCCCCTGAAGCGGGTGCACATTCTTATATCCTTGTTCAATTAACTTCTGCGCCACACGGGCGCTTGTGCCCTCATCGGGTCAGGTTCAGTAGGGGATGATCAGACTGTCTTTGGGAATGCCTAGTGCCACACGCTCGGCGCTCAAAATTGCCGCAGGCTCGTAGCAAACCGAGCCTTTGATCTGGTACTGATCAGGAATACCCCGTACGTCGAGAAAGTAGACTTTCCTGCCTTGATCGAGAAGTTTTTTGACGGCTTGAGGGGAAATTCGGGAAATCCCGGGCGTTTCAGGTGATCCCTTTATAACTTCTTCAACTGGAATGAATCCCTTCAGGGTACCCACTTGAGTAAATCGGTCGAACACCTCAGCCCCGTGGGGAGCTGCAGATATCTCCTGGGTGAGGTCCTTGCCAGCAAGATGGTTATCCATGTGCTCCCCGTCGACCCAGAGTGAGCTTTGAGAGATATCGTAGACCTTTCCCTGATAAGACGTGTAACCAGGCATCCCCTTTTTCCCGTTGAAAGATTCTAATTCTTTGGAAGTAAACTCTTTCATAAGCCTACTCCTTTTTTTGATTATTTGCCCCTCTTCTCCCCTGGAGAGATAAATCAGGAGCCGCGGAAATTACTTGCTTTTTGAGGGGGCGCAGAGGGGGTACTTCTAATGGCCCGAGTTATCTTTTCTTCTTTTCCGATTCTTTCTTGAGATATTCAAGAACATTTTTCTTCGCTTCTTCAACTGATTGGCCAGCGGCCTTGGCCGCCTCCTCAAAGGTTTTATTAATGATTAATTTTGGATTGCCCATGTCATTATCCGGCATGCCACATCCACAGTTCATACACATGTTTTCCACCTCCCTCCCATGATTTAGCGTCTCCTAATGTACTCCCTCCTGATCCGGTCCTTTAAGAAAGTGCTTCCTAATCAAAACAACGAAAATCAGGGTCACTCTACCTTAAATTTGACCTCCTTCATAATGTTTCCACCGGCATCCCTGATTTCAGCCTAAAATGAGCCCTAAATTCTTCATATCGACCTCTTCTTTGTCTGATTCTGTCCCTTTTTAAACAAGCTTATTGAAAAGGGAAGCAGGAGTAAATAGGGTGAAACCGGTATTTTTTGATAAAAAAGTTTGTATTTTCAGTCACAAGGTGATAAAGTGGAATAAACTCGTGTCAAGTTTCTCTACAACCTTTTGAAAAGAATAGACCTTCGGGACAGAGATGAATTTAACTTCATTTCTATAGGGCCGGTTTCTTCCCTGGCGTTTTATAGTGAGAGAAGACATCCATAAAACATGGCAAAAAGGAGGGGATTATGGATGGAAGAAGATCCAGGACAAACGAAGAGACTTCCAGGACCAATGGAAAACTTGAGGACCGTGTCGGTCACCCAACTGCCCAACTTGGAGCAGCATACAAGAAGCTGGAAAACGACGCGGTTGAATATACAAACACCCAAGAAATCCTCCAACTGAACCTGGACCTCAAGAGAAAGATCGACGAGCTCGAAACGTTGCTCAAAATCATCCCCGTCGGAATTGCCATTTCCTACGACCCACAATGTCTTATCTTGAAAGGCAACCCAGCCCTCGCTCAGATGCTCGGTCAGTCCGTTGACGCCAACCTTTCCAAGAGTGCTCCGGAGGGTGAGCGGCCTGAAAATTTCCGAGTCATGCAAGATGGACGAGAGCTCGAACCCGAAGAGCTTCCTATGCAAATCGCAGCCGCTCAGGGAGTTCCCGTATTGAACGCGGAAATGGACCTGCTGCATCATTCCGGCCGGGTGGTCCAGGTTTATGGCAATGCCGCTCCCCTGTTCGACGAGGAGGGAAAACCGAGGGGTGCCGTAGGTGCTTTCTGGGACATCGCTGAGTTAAAAAAGTGTCAAGAGGAGCTCTCCAAATCCCGGAACCAGTTAGAAATCCTGGTTGCAGAGCGGTTCAGGGAATTATCAAGAATTAATGAAGAATTGAAGGCTGAAATTGTTGAACGTAAGCGAACCGAAGAGTCTTTACGGGTACGGACCCATGATCTTAATGAGCGGATAAAGGAACTAAAATGTCTTTATTCGATCTGTAACTTCTTTGGAAAACAAAAATCAGAAAAAGAAATATTCAATGAGATTGTCCACGTTATTCCTTCTGCCTGGCAGTACCCTGAAATAACCTGCGCTCGAATCCTTGTTGACAACAAAGAATATAAAACTGAAAACTTCAAGGAAACTTCACGGAAACAGTCCGGCGAAATAATGATTCACGGTGAAAAGATCGGAACCGTAGAGGTGGGTTATCTGGAAGAGAAACCGGGTCTGGACGAAGGGCCTTTTCTTAAGGAAGAAAGGGATCTTCTGAACGCAATCGCTCGAGAATTGACTGAAATGCTCGAACGTAAACACGTGGAGGAGGCGGTCAAAGCAGAACAAGCCTTACGGGACGCAATCGAGGAGTGTACTGCCATCGGCATCGTAACAATCGATTCACTGGGAAGGCTTACCTACGTCAATCCTGCGTTTTGTAAGATGGTCGAACGGAGCAAAGAAGAACTGTTAGAGGCAAGACCACCCTATGTATTCTGGCCGACCGACGAGCCGAAGACCTTCAACAATGCATTTCAGACATTGTTTCGCAGGGAGAGACTGCCGGGCAGACTGGAGGTCCATTTTCAACGAAAAAACGGAGACTATTTTGATGCATTACTATTGTTTTCCTATCTTAGAGATAGCCAAGGGACGGCAATCGGCTGGGTCGCATCCATTGGCGACATTACCGAGCAAAAAAAGATGAATGCAACGCTTAAGGAATCAGAAAGACAGCTTAAGCATCTCGCTTCTCAAATCCTTACGACCCAAGAGACGGAGAGGAAAAGGATTGCGGGGGAACTTCATGACAGTATCGGCTCATCTCTGCATGCCATCAGATTTCGGTTGGAACATTTTCTGGAACAGATTAAAAAAGAGGGAGGCGACAAATGGGCCCAATCCCTGGAAACCATTATTTCTACGCTTCAAGTGACTGGAGAAGAAGTCCGAAGAATACAGACGGACTTGCGGCCCGCGATCCTTGACGATATTGGCATCTTGGCCGCCATGGATTGGTTCTGTAACAGATTTCAGACAACCTATTCTCATATCCACATTGAAAGAGAGATAGGGATAGAGGAGGATGAAGTTTCCGCATACTTGAAAACAGTGATCTACAGAATCTTGCAGGAGGTCCTGAGTAATGTTGCGAAGCATAGCAAAGCGGACCTCGTACGTCTCTCTCTGAGAAAGATCGAGGGCAGGATGGAATTATCCGTAGAGGACAATGGCACAGGATTCGATCCGGATGAGATCATTTCGGCCAGGAGTTCACGGCGGCAATTGGGACTTACGAGCATGAGAGAGCGGGCCGAACTTTCAGGCGGATCTTGCGCTATTGTATCTGCCAGAGGCAAAGGAACGGTTGTCCGTGCTTCATGGCCCATCTGATTGCCTCATGAAGATTGCCCGTTTGCCAGGAAATCAACGATGATATCCAGGCAGGGAGTTGGTCTCTATTTAATGACGGAGAAGGGATCATGGGAAAAAAGCGCATTGTGATTGTGGATGACTGTGTCATTCTCAGGGAAGCCCTCAGGTTGGTCCTGTCCTCGGACACTGACTTTGATGTGGCAGGAGAGGCTGGAGATGGCGAAGAGGCGATCCAATGTGTTGAGAAGTTAATGCCTCATCTGGTCCTGATCGATCTTTCCATTCCAAAGATGATGGGTTGGGATGTCATCAGAGAAATTAAGAAGCGATTCCCGGAGACAAAAGTTTTGGCTTTGACGGAATATAAAAGGGGAGATTTTATTCTCTCGACCTTTCGGGCGGGTGCGGATGGATATGCATTAAAAGAATCCACTTACGCCGAATTGATATCAGCTATCAACGATGTGTTAAAGGGAGAGTCCTACATCAGCCCAGGAATTTCGGAGGAGGTAATCAAGGGATATTTGGAAGGTGGGAAAACTTTGAAATCTTCCACATCATGGGTTTCCCTAACTCGTCGAGAGCAACAAATCATAAAACTTATTGCCGAAGGTTACAAATACAAAGAGATCGCCGATTATCTCTGCATTAGCCCTGCCACGGTGCAAAAACATAGGACGAACATTGGGAGAAAACTCAACCTCCATAACATACCTGCTTTAGCAGCTCTCGCTGTAAAAAAGGGGATAGTTACAAATTAAAGGTTCACAAAACAAATGCAAGTGGAAATCGGTTTTAGAAAGTTGCTGAAAAATGAATGAGATTATGGAAGGATTGGAGGTCACACCGCCCAGCCCGTCCTCTTCAATGAGTTGCTTCAGTTCATCCGACACAATCATCTCGCGCCGGATGAAATCCATCCAGATGCTTTGGCCAAAGTGTTCCAGTTTCAGCAAAGGGTTTTCTTTCATATTAATCCCTTCAGCATCATTTCTTCTTCGGGTGCGGTAACCGTTTCTGTGGTGCGCGGTCGCTTTTACCGATCTTTTTGAGAGCCGCACCTTTGTGCATGGCCATGTGGTCAGTCTTGTCGCTCTTGATCAAATACTGCGGCTCCTCCTTCGAGGCGCGGACGGTATAGGTCTTAAACTTGATGGCGGAGGTGACCTTCTTCTTGATCGTTCCGCGGACGTGGCCCGCTTCCGAGTTCCACTCCACATGATTCCCAACTTTGAATTCGTGTTTCATCGGTATGATCTCCTGTAGATGTTTTGTATCGGTGTGGTTGCCGCAGCCTGTCTGTGGCTGCGATGTTCCTGCCGCCAGGAATCCTGCTTCCGCCAGTCGGTCCAACAGCAGGTGAAAGTAAACCAGTCCGCCGTGCGGGCGCCAGCGCTCCAGAGCGCGGTGAACCGCCGAGTAATCAGGCGGCTTCACTATGTTCAGCCAACACTGCAGATTCTTGCGGGCGCCCACATCATCACCCGGAAAGACATGGGTCCGTCCCAGGCCGCGCAATAGAACGTACTCTGCTGACCAGCGCCCCAGGCCCCGCAAGCCGCAGAGACACTTAATGGCCTCTTCATCCGGCAGTTCCGCCAGTCCCTCCAAGTCCAAACCTTCCACGGTGATCGACCTGGCCAACTCGATCATCGCCCGGCTCTTCTGCCGGCTGAAACCGAGCTGACGCAGATGGGCCGGATGCAGCGTGGCCAAGTCTTCCGCCTGGGGGAAAGCGTAAGCTGCGGCGTGTCCTTTGTGGACAACGGCGCCGTAGCTTACGGCCAAGCGGTTGAGGAGAAGAACGCCTACTGTCCGTGTCACTTGCTGGCTGGCAATCGCGGTTATCACGCTCTCGAATACGGTGGCGAACCGAGGCGGCTTCATTCCGCGGAAGCGCTGCGCCAATGAACCAAGCGCGGCATTGGGGGAGGCGAGGGGATAAAATGCTGCCACGTCGGTGCGAAATCCGAGTAGTCGTTCCAGGGTCGTCGTCACGCCCTGCTGCACCTCGGGGCAGAGCGCAGCGGCACCCACCGTAACCCGAAGCCGCAGCGTCTCAGGCGGCCCACTCTGGGTGACCACGACTTCCGCGAAGCCGGCCAGCAAAGGCAGCACCCGGCGATAGGTTTGCCGGTCCCAGCGATCCACGACGTTGTCCGGACGACGGCGCAACGCCCAGACCGTGAGGTCCAGTCGAAAAGGGGATATGGGCTCCAGCAAAAACGAGTCTAGTTTCATGAATCCGGTTTCGGGCTTGAAGTCTTAGCCGGCAACCGCCCTTTAAGATTGCTGAGTGTATCTGGTACGAGTTCTGACAGTGCGGGAAATATGTGCATGCTGCGGGTGATCGATTCTACACTCTCTTCATTTGCCATTGCGTTAACCACTTCCTGGATGAGTGTCGAAGCTTCAGGACCTATCATGTGGAATCCCAAAATCCTTTGGGTGCCTTTTTCCACGATTGCCTTTGCAAAACCCTCTTCTTCCATCATGGCTTCCCCTCTTACAGTATCCGAGTACTTTGTTTTTCCTACCAGTATTTCGTAATCCCTTCTCGCCTGCTCTTCTGTAAGCCCCACCGATGCAATCTGCGGTTGCGTAAAAACGGCATGGGGAACGATACGAAAATTCATTTTCATTTTCCTTTTTTGTGTCGCGTTATGCCATGCCAATTCCACTTCCTTGCTGGCTGCATGCGTGAACATTTGCCTTCCAATGGCATCCCCAAGGGCCCATATATTTTTTTTAGTTGTTTGAAGATAATCATTCACCTTTATGTAATGGGCCTCGGTTGTTTCAACACCCGTATTTTGGACTTTTAAGAGATCGGCATTGGACACTCTTCCCACTGCGACCATCACCTTTTCAGCCTTAATTTCCATCTCTTTGCCGGTATTTTTCTTTTTCACAAGGACGGCATAACCCTTACGGTTTTGCCTGGCTTCTAATACTTCAGTCCCCGTATAAATTTCCATGCGTTTCCTGAATTCCTTCTTGACCAGGTCGGATATTTCGGGTTCTTCGTTTGGGATCAGCCTCTTGTTTCTTCCTACGATAACCACTTTTGTGGCTATGGCGGAGAAGAAATGGCCGTATTCGGCGGCTATATATCCTCCTCCGATGATAATCAGGCTCTCCGGTCTTCTTTTAAGCTCTAATACATTCTCATTCGTTAGATATTCAATCTTATCCAGGCCTTTGGTAGGGGGAATTAATGGGCGAGCACCTGAAACGATAAAAATCTTCTCTCCCCTTATCTTCTCATTCTTTATTTCCAACACGTATTCTCCAATGAAATGCGCTTCGTCATTATAAAAATCGAGATGTTTTGAATTTTTGATCTCCTTCTTAATAGAATTTTGACCCTCCTTGACGGCTTTTTTCATCCTTTCCATAATTGAACTGAAATCGATATGATCTATCTTCGCATGTATCCCTAGTTTCTTTGCTTCCTCTATTTCTCTTATTCTGTCCGCCCGATAGATCAACATTTTAGATGGCACACACCCAACATTAAGGCAGGTACCTCCCACATTTCCCTTATCGACCAGCGCCACCTTTAACCCGGCTGACAGCGCCTTAAACACAATTTCCAGACCGGCCCCGGCACCAATTACGATAACATCATAATTCTTCATATCTGCCTCCCCCTTTGTCCCGCATTCAAACATATAATTCTGTCTCTATGTTATTAAGGCAAATCAAAGAAGTAAATACAGTGAATAATGTATCTTTAAAGAGGGAGCGCTGTATTTTCAGAGGGCTTTCGTTAACCTCGGTGGGTATCTCCATTTCAAAATACTGTCCTTTCGCTGAGAAAATAGAGTGGCCGATCTATTTACTTCTAAAACCTCTTGAATAACAGCATGGGTCAAAATACACCATCGCTGATCCAAAAATGCCGGGTTTACCCTATTTACTTCCCGGTCCATTTTAAATACCTTTAGATTTAAAACACCGTGGGAAAGGAGGGATAAGAATGGCAGAGATTAAAATGCCGCATGCGGCACACGAAGAACATCTATGCCTTTTAGAAAACATTGGTTATTTGAAATCGAATTTGGAAGATTACAAGAAGCTGGTGAGGAATCCAAAGTTTGTTTGCAAGAACTGCGGACGGGCGGCAGCGAACGAAAAGAACCTTTGTTCACCCGAAAAGCTGTAATTTCGTTTTCTGCACCCATTTAGAAAGATGTTCCTTAAGAAATTGGAATGTCCTTTTTTCTCTGGACAACTGCGCCCCATAAGAGGAATATGCCGACATTGCTGAAGACACGGAGGTTTCCTTTGTCTGGTTCAATGGTCAGGAGGAAAAGCTAAAAACCACTCTTCCACTCAAAACGGGGAAGAGATGGAGAACCTACGCCGACAAGAATTTAAGGGGATTGAAAGGGGACTGGAAGGTAGAGATAAAGGATGCAGACGGGAATCTCTTAAAAGAAGTCAAGTTCAAGGTGGAGTGAGGTGAAACATGAAAATCTGATGAGGAGGTGAAGGAAGGACAGGAAGATTTCTATCATTCTCAACACTTCTTATCCTGAGTATCGACAGGTTTTTACGACCTGGGTAGCCTATGTCGTGAAGTCGGCGGATATCGGGGAACTGAAAGCCAAAATTTGTGAACTTTTTGGAAAGCCTCGATCCTGTTAAAGGGTGGATATGATTATGATAGGCCGTGTAACTCCCGAATGAGTCTTGGAGTGCTCCAGGAAGTAAGGCCAGCGAGCAGGAAGGAGACAAATGGTATGGTGAAGATTGAAGGGAAATGCAAGGAAGTTATGGAGAAGACGGAATGGGTTGCCATAGCCACGTGTGGCGCCGACGGCCCCCATATTGTTGCAACATGGGGAGATTATGTGAGGACGATCGGTATAAAGGATGACATGATCATAATTATTCCTGCCGGGAAATATAATAAGACTGAGAAGAATCTAGAAAAGAATAATCGTGTGGAACTGCTGATCGCCTCAAGACAAGTCCAGGGAACCCACGGTCCTGGGCAGGGCTGTTCCCTCACCGGAAGAGGAGAAGTCCACATTTCTGGTGAATTTGCCGAGGCCGCCAAGAAAAACTTTCCCTGGGCACGTGGAGCACTGGTTATAAAAGTGGAAGAGGTTAAAATCCAGCTTTAATCCTTTTCGATGGCATCCTTGTTTTCTCAGGAGATACGGACCAGGCATTTCTCGCGAAAGGTTAGCACCATCTATTTGATAGATGATGCTAATGGCGTAGCAGGAAACAATGGACAAGATCTCTTTCCGGTTAAGGCCGGTAGCTCCATTTGATCTCCGCTTAACGGCCTGGGCGTTACGACGCAGGCCGGATAACATTATTGACCGCTGGGACGGTGAGGCCTACCATAGGGCCATGGTATTTGAGGGAGAGCCTGTGGAGGTTGCCGTGATCCAGAAGGGGACTTTTGATAGACATACTCTTCAAATCATTGCAACTTCTGGAAAGAGAAGGTCGGGGCTAAAATCCGCCCTTATCCGTGCTCTGGAGCGCATGTTGGGACTTCGCACCGATCTTTCAACGTTTTATGAATTTGCAAAGAGGGACACGAAGCTCCATGAATGGTCGCAACGTTTCCTTGGACTTAAACCACCCAGGTTTCCCAACATTTTTGAGGCCCTGGTCAATGCGTTCGCCTGTCAGCAGCTTACGCTTACCGTAGGGATACTCCTTCTCAATCGGTTGGCAATGAAGTGCGGTCTGCCCTTCAAAGCAGAGGGCTCAACCGTTTATACTTTTCCTCAACCAGACAGAGTCGCACGATTACATTCGGAGACATTCCGGAAGCTGGGATTCAGTCGCCAGAAAGGCCGTGCGCTGGCGGAACTCTCTCAAGGGGTCACCCGGAAAACCCTGGATTTGGGAAGTATCGAAGCTCTGGACGATGAAGCGGCATTAGATCAATTATATCAATTGAGAGGTGTAGGCAGGTGGAGCGCAGAATATGTGCTTTTGAGGGGCATGGGCCGGACTAATCTCTTTCCCGGCGATGATCTCGGCGCGCAGAACAAATTGAGACACTTACTTCGGCTTAGAAAGCCTCTGGATTACGAAGGCGTTCGCCGTTTTTTAGACCGTTGGCAGCCCTTTGGAGGACTGATCTATTTTCACCTTTTGCTCGACGGCCTTTTAAAAGAAGGATATCTGAAATAACGAAACAACATGGCCTTCTGGAGCGGATACAGAGAATGAGGCAAAAGAAGAACGATCAGCATTCAAAAGGGTCAGAGGAACCTGAGAAAACACCTGTTATCTTGACGATAGGCCATTCGACAAGATCTCTGGGGGCTTTTATTGATCTTCTCAAAACCCACGGGGTCAAGATGGTCATTGATGTGAGAACGGTGCCACGGTCGCGCCATAATCCTCAGTTCAATCTCGGCACCCTTCCTGAGATCCTGCGTGCCGCGGGAATTGGATATGAACATATGTCCGACCTTGGAGGGCTTCGTCATGCTCTGTCCAACTCACCCAACATGGGGTGGCGCAATTCCAGTTTTAGAGGATTCGCCGATTACATGCAGACAGCGGAATTTGAAAAGAATCTGGAAAAGTTGATTCGCCTTGTGCAGCGCAAAAGAATTTGCCTGATATGTGCAGAGGCGGTACCATGGCGCTGCCACAGGTCACTCATCGCAGATGCATTGCAGGTCCGAGGCCCCTCAGTGGGACATATTATGAGCAAGAGTCAACCCCAACCCCATAAGCTCACTCCCTTCGCACGAGTGGATGGAACGCGGATTACTTATCCCACACAGATAGAATCCAATGCCCCCGTCTCCAAATCAGACTGCAAGCCTGTAACAGAACCCAAGGGAAAGAGACTATGACATGTCGAACAGTCCCTATCCGGAGCGTTTGAAGAGATGCGCCCTTCTGATGAAGTCAGCAGGAAGGCATTTTTTGAGTTTAAGAAGGAGACAACATGGACGAGAAGAAATTTCGACGGGTCATTGAATTTGCCATTGAGAAAGAGATCGGGACTTATGACCTCTATACCATGTGCGGCGAAATCGCCAAATACTCCGGTGGGAAAGAACTCTTTGAAGAGCTGGCTAAAGAAGAAGAGGGGCACCGGAAATTGCTCGAAGAACTCCAAGTGGAGCGGGTTGCTCAGACCGAGCTTGAACCTATCCCCGATTTGAGGATTAGCGATTACCTGATTGACGTCGAATGCAAACCGGACAGTTCTTATGCTGATATCCTCCGGCTGGTAATGAAAAATGAGGAGCACTCCGTCAGACTCTATAACGATCTGAAGGAATCCTCCAGGGATGAAGACTTAAAGAGACTTTTTGATTTCATGGCGCATGAGGAGGCCAGGCACAAATTAAAATTCGAGAAGATCTATGACGAAGAGATCTTAAAATGAACGTAAAATGGGCGGGACACTTTAATAAGGGTATCGATATGGCACAGGCAAAGAAAAGTGAAAAAAACCAGGAAACATAGACCAAAATACAGGACCTCTTATTAAGAAATACCGGGTTCACCGTATTTACATTCGGAACACTATGGGGATACGCTGGAGTAATAAGGAATTATAATTCCACGCACGGGGTTCGGAAGTTGCAATTACAGGACGGGAATAAGGAGGTAATTACCATGGCCAGAAAGAGACCAAGAGGGGCAAGAGGAGAAAATATAACAAAGAAGAACGCCCGGGCGAAAGGGGCTCAGTTTGAATTTTTGGCACCTGATGCAT
>Ga0315281_10006951_pt1 | contig 16017 bp, 14 predicted proteins | sample YL17G07_0_MG_FD_204540 | JGI IMG/M metagenome (GOLD analysis project Ga0315281, IMG submission 204540) | Sediment microbial communities from Yellowstone Lake, YNP, Wyoming, USA - YL17G07_0 | ecosystem: Environmental > Aquatic > Freshwater > Lake > Sediment | place: USA: Wyoming | collected... | reverse complement strand
GGCAGCGGATCCCAGTTACGCAAACGCAATTGCTTGAGTCCCTGAAACAAGCCGCAATCAATGAGGATATGAGTGGAGCCGCTGCTAAGCAGATATTTTGAACCTGTTACGGTTCCGGTCGCGCCCAAAAAAAAGAGTTCCATCACATCGAGCGATCAGGTCAACGACCTGATTTAACTGCTGGCTCCATGATAGAACCGGATAACTGTATTGGGTAGCTTCCTTCTCCCGGCCCCTTTATTTCCACCTGGAGCTTTCCTGAAAATTGCTGCTTCGAATCTATATCAATCACGCCGGTGGTATTTGCAGCAGCTGAAGCCAGCTTGTTGACAAATATACGCTGTCCATTTTTGTCCGCTCTGATGGTGCCGGTGAATTCGCTAAAATTGGTATGGCCAGCCACTCCCGGACGGGCACCAAATCGGGCCACTGTCTCAATATCAAGCTTGTTGATGACACCGTTTCTCGCTTCGAACGATCCCTCTATTCTCGGATCTTTGTCCAGTTGAGATAGCGTTGTACCTCCCATGGAAATATTCATATCGCCAAGTATTTCACCTGACAAAACAGTGCCAGGGAACATGCGTTTCAAATCGATATTCTTGGCATTGGCCTGACCCTGCAACTTCCAACCGCTACCCCAGTTAAGATGCCCTTTTCCTGTAATGGTGCCCCCATGAATATGCGCAAATATGTCGGAAAAAACCACCTCGCCGTTTGTTACCAATGCAATTAAACTCAAGTCATTAAATTTTATGGTCGGGAAAATCGGTAAATTGCTTTCCTGAAGGCTGGCCTCAAGCTTCAAATTATTCTGCTGCAATTGGAACTCGATACCCAATTTTCCATCTGCACTTTTCAGATCGGCCTTGGTAAACCTTCCCTGCGGATCAAAATCAACTCTGCCATTGAGCACAGGCAGTGTCATTTCATCAGTGCTTATACGCACACCTTTTAACTCAATACGAGCAACGGGATACTTCTCTATGCCTCCTGCTGACTGTATCCACAACATGACTTTATCCAGGGAAGGTCCGGACATCGTAACAGTTCGTAACTCCAACTTGCTGATGGATTTGGTTGAAGCAAACAAAGCGGACATATCGAAACTCATCTCGATATCCGCGATCTTTAAGTCGTCGCTTTTACCTACCGCCACAGTGTGCAACTCCAGCTTTGGCATGGGCAACAAGGCGAAATCAATCTTCTTGATACGCACCGGCTGTTTAATTTGTGCGGAAATCTCAGCTTCCAATGGGGCAATGTATTCATCAGTCGGCCAAAAATAAGGCAGACTAGCTACTAAAACCAAGGCGAGAATAAACAATCCTGCAAAAATTTTCCCTATCGGCAAAGGTTTGCGCGCCTTTCTGGCAGCTTTTTGCCATGACTTGGTCTCCGCCTCGGCAATCTGCCTAGCCAACACACGTTCATGTTCTGCATGTGCAGCAGCGCGACGTTGTGCTTCTTCCCACTGCCTCGTTTGATGTACTGTCAGCACCTCTGCCTCAGCCTCGGCTTTTGCTCGTTCATCATCCTGTTGTATTTTTATTCGATATGCTTCATGTTCTGCTTTCAGGCGCAGGGACTCTTGTTCGGCTCTGGCTTTTTCTGCCGCAACATCCTGTTGCATTCTGATTCTGCCCGCTTCACTCTGGCCCGCTTTTAACAACTCGGCTTCCTGATACTCTCTCAAGCGTCTGGCTTCCTCTTCTTTTCTCGCCCTTTCTGCAATGGCTTCTTTCACCTTTGATCCCGCGCCGGGTAACGCTTCAGGTTTTTTAATTTCTCCTGTATAAGCAGCAATTTTTCCGGTATCGATCAAAGAAAATTTTTCCAGTTTGAAGCTACCAGTAGTGGCATCCGGTTTTTTCTTTTTTTGCACAAATGATTCGACGAACGACTGTCTGATTTGATCTGTGGAGCCCCCAATATCTTTGGATGAAACGGGCTTGCTGACCGCTCCGCTTAATATATCCCGTGTCAGCTTGCTTTCGGCTTCCAGCTTTGCAAGTGCTTCCGCTCTCATGCGTGCTTCCATTTCCATCCTGGCTAGAAGCTCTGCCTCTTCGCGTATTCTTATTTCTGCTTCAGCCTTGACCCTGGCAATTTCATACTCCGCACGCTCTTTTTCAACACGCAAACGCTCAGCTTCCGCTTCACGTTTTATTCTTGCCTCAATTTCTGCTTTTGCGCGCGCTTCAGCTTCGAGACGTATTTGCAATTCGGTTTCAGCTTTTATTCTCGCTGCTTCCAGTTCCTTGCGTAACTTTTCGGCTTCCATCTCGGCCTTGCGGCGTATAGCCTCGGCCTCCTGTTTGAATCGGGCTTCCGCCTCAATACGTGCACGTACCTCTGCTTCTATCCTGGCTTTGGTAGCCTCAGCCTCGGTACGTGCTCTCAATGCCGCCTGCTCAGCCTTCAGCCTGGCTTCATCCGCCTCCCTTTTGGCTCTGGCTTCAGCCTCTATTCGTGCTCTGGCAGCGACTTCAATTTGCGCTTTTAATTTTGCCTCTTCATACGCTTTCTGTTTTGCCGCTTGTTCAGCCTGCAGCCTTGCCGCTTCCTGCTTGGCCATGGCAATTAATTCGGCCTCCTTTTTAGCCTGGGCTGCCGCTTCGATTTGCGCCTTAACTTTTGCCTCTTCGTACGCTTTCTGTTTTACGGCTTCCTCTATTGCCTGGCTTTGTACTACTTGTTTTGCCTGTAAATGTGCAGCATTCATCTTGGCCCTGGCTACAGACTCATCCTGTATATTCACTCTTGCCAAGCTTTCCGGAATTGGAGCAATGGATTGTCCTTGCGCTGGTGCAGCAGTGATAAAAGAAAAATCCAGATCTGAATCTTGTTGTATTTGTGGAGCTGTATTTTTTGGCAAATCGGAAGCAGCAAACACCTTAACTTCAGCAGCAGGAGGCGCCTGCGGAACTGGTGCAATTTTTGGCGCTGTCATTTTATAGGCAGGTGTTGACATTTTCAACACCGGATTTTTAGGCGCTTTGGCTGGCTCTCGAATATCTTTAATGAAACCGCCATCCAATAATTCCTGCAATACTGCAGTCATAGACTCCCGCAAACTGGGCGGTGCACGCTTGGTGATTTCTCCAACAGTAGATTCATCGTCCACCAAGCTCAAGACGCGCTTATTGTCACCGAATAGCAAATCACTTTGCCCGTTGACCTCGCTATCGCCAATATCGGTTTTTACAAAAACAGTTTTTTTATCCATAAATTAATTAAATTATTTGAATACTATGTACCACCCAAGGCCGACCACAATGGCAGCCCAACATATTAATTTAATACGCACTATTCTAACATTCACTCCGAGCAATTTAATCATTAAATTGTAGTATAGTTGATCAGGGTTTTGTTACGTCTTTCATCCGGGATGGGAGCAACTCCTTGACCTAAGTCAGTAGTCTGAGTATGATGCCGGTCTTGTCAATTCCCTGATAGCTCAGCCGGTAGAGCGACGGACTGTTAATCCGCAGGTCCCTGGTTCGAATCCAGGTCGGGGAGCCAAAAAATCTCGCAGTCTGCTGTACAAATCCGGAATTTAAAAGTCACTATCTCATTTGAGAGGTTTCTGTACGCCTGCTACACCAATTTACTTTATCAATTAATGAACAAGCAATCAACATACATGCAAAAGGCCGGCAAAAGGGTCTAAAATTCCTCACTAAATTGAAATAATCTCACTGCCCAATACATTGAGACATCCATGCTAATTACACTCAATCCTGCTCAACACGAAGCCATTACTTATCTGGATGGACCGTTATTGGTTCTGGCCGGTGCAGGTAGCGGAAAAACCCGTGTGATCGTGCAAAAACTGGTCTATCTGGTGGAAAAATGCGACTACTCGCCGCGCAATGTCGCTGCGATTACCTTTACCAACAAGGCCGCCAACGAAATGCGCGAACGTGTTGGCAAGCTGCTGAGCGGGAAAGATGACAAAGGTATGACCATCTGCACTTTTCACGCCTTGGGCATGCAAATCCTGCGCGAAGAAGCAAGCTTGCTGGGCTATAAAAAGAGTTTTTCCATTTTTGATACTGCCGATACCGGCAAAATTATTAGCGAATTGCTGGGTGCACCGGATAAGCAGGATATCCGTCTGGCGCAGAGCATCATTTCCAACTGGAAATCAGCTTTTGTTTCTCCGGAGCAGGCAGAAAACCAGGCGAAAAATGAAGGGGAACAGCGTATTGCCCGTTTGTATGCACGCTATCAGGAAACATTACGCGCCTATCAGGCAATGGATTTTGATGATCTGATCCGCCTGCCTGTCGACTTGTTCAACCAGTTTCCCGAGGCGCTATTGCGCTGGCAACAGCGCCTGCGCTATCTGCTGGTGGATGAATATCAGGACACGAATGTTTGCCAGTATCAGTTAATGAAGTTACTGGCCGGATCTCGTGCGGCGATTACTGCTGTGGGCGATGACGATCAATCGATTTATGCATGGCGGGGGGCCAGTACCGCCAATATCCAAAATCTTCAACAAGATTATCTGAATTTAAAGGTCATCAAGCTGGAACAGAATTACCGTTCTTCGCAGCGTATTCTGCAAAGTGCCAATTTTTTAATTAAAAACAACACCAAGCTGTTTGATAAAAATCTGTGGAGCGAACATGGAACAGGGGATCAAGTGCGAGTTTTCGCCGCCAAGGACGAAGATCATGAAGCTGAAGCTGTTGTATTGAAATTGCTGGCGCATAAATTCGAGCACCGAACGCGCTTTGCCGATTACGCCATTCTCTATCGCAGCAACCATCTGTCGCGCATCTTTGAGGAACAGTTACGCTCACAAAATGTTCCCTATACCGTAAGCGGCGGCACTTCGTTCTTCGAGCGTGCTGAAATCAAGGATCTAGTCGCCTACTTGCGACTGATTGCCAATTCAGACGATGATCCGGCATTTATACGTGCAATTACCACACCCCGGCGAGGTATAGGCAACCTGACTCTGGAGAAGCTTGCTACTTATGCGGGAACCCGCAACATCAGCATGTTTGAAGCGGCATTTGAAAGCGCGATGGAACAGCAGCTCCCTCCCCGCCAGCATGAAGAACTAATCACTTTCTGCAAGTACATCAATCGCACGCAAGAGCGTGCCGAAAAGGAAGAATGCACGCCTGTCCTGAATGATTTGATGAGTGCTATCGATTATGAAGCCTGGTTATTTGATAGCCATGAGCCACGCCAGGCAGAAGTAAAGTGGTCCAATGTGACAGATTTTGTTGGCTGGATCAATCGCAAATCTGCGGCCGATGAAAAATCACTGCTGGCAATGACACAGACCATCGCACTGATGAATCTGCTCGAATCAAAGGAGGAGGAGCTGGATGCAGTGTCTCTGTCTACGCTGCATGCCGCCAAGGGGCTTGAATATGGCCATGTCTTTATGGTGGGCGTAGAAGATGGCGTGTTACCGCACGAGCGCAGCGAATTACCCGAGCAAATCGAAGAGGAACGCCGCCTGATGTATGTTGGCATCACCCGTGCGCAGCGTTCACTGCAAATCAGTTATTGCAACAAGCGCAGACAGGGCAAAGAATGGAAAAGCTGTGTAGCCAGCCGTTTTATCAGTGAACTTCCCGGCGACGATATGATTTTTGCAGGTGCTGTTCCCGCAGGAAGTGCTCCTGAGGTCAGCAAGGATGAAGGCATGGCAAAACTCGCAAGACTAAAGGCAATGCTGGGTTAGGTTGTATTATTCCATATAGTCGTTCTTGAGCTTCACATAGTGCATCGCCGAATACTCGAACCACTTCAATTCATCCTCAGTTAGCTCGCGCGCCTTTTTTGCAGGTTGTCCAAGCCATAAATAACCACCCTCCAGCTCTTTACCTTCCGGCACCAAAGATCCTGCCCCGAGCAATACCCTGGAACGAATAATCACGCCGTCAAGCACGGTAGAGCCCATGCCTATCAAACAAAGGTCTTCGACTGTGCAACCATGTAGCATCACCTTGTGACCCACGGTTACATCACTGCCGATACGCGTGGCATGCCCTTCTGACAACTTGCCATAGCGATGGGTAACATGGATCACACTACCATCCTGAATATTGCTGCGTGCGCCAATACGAATTAAATTCACATCGCCGCGAATAGAGCACATCGGCCATATTGAAGCATCTTCGCCAATTTCTACATCGCCAATAACCGCGGCGTTTTCATCAACATAAGCACTGGCAGCCAGCTTAGGGAATACTCCTTTAAATGAACGGATAGCCACTTTCTACTCCTCTATATGCATAGTGATTTAGTTTGTTGAACTTGCACTTTCTTTGATAAGTGCATTTCGTATTTCCTCAAGCATTTTATGCAGATCCTCTGCATCACCATAGTCCAGATAATACTGATAGCGTGCATGGGCACCCAATACTTTTTGTGCATGTTTAATCGGGCAGAAATATTGCTCAGTTCGAGCGACGACCTCAGTGGCGTAAGCCAACATGCCGTTTGCATAAGAACAGTACATACAATCAAATTTTTCAATCAGATTCAGATAAGCGAGATGTCGATGATCAAAAGAAAAATAATCAGACCGCTTTACTTTTGAGATGCCATAAATAGGAAAACAGCTCACCTGATAAAAGCTGATGCACAGATCTATGAAAACAAGCGGCACTATCATGCTGTAGATGATAGGGGCAGTAAGATAATTCTGTGGGCGTACAGTTAAAAACCAGTGGAATAAACCAACCTTTAAGCGGCGATGGGTGGCGATGATTGAGCGTTCAAATTCAACCTGCTTGCCACGTAATTGATAATACAACTTCCCCCGCTGTTCATTGAGCACTGACTGTATTTCTTCTTCAAGAACATTGATCTGCTCGAGAATATGGCGAATTTTTTCATTCATAACGCATTCTTAATTATCATATAGCTACCTCTACCGCGTGCTTCGCGGCTATCGTGATTGAGCAGAGACTTGGATGAATACTTCCAAATTTGCTATTCCGCCAACATCATAGCCGGCAGGGTAAAAGACACAACATTTAATTAATCCATGGGCAAGAAAATTCATCAGGATTCGCCATTTGTTCGTAGGTATAGTATTATTTACTAATATATTCGATCAATATTACAATCTACCTAATGACTACAGCCATAACAACCTCGCAAATCCCTGATTCAATGTTGGAAATATCAGTGCCCACCGCCCTTGAATTAATCCGCTTAAAGCTGGTTTGCCTGATAGATGTCAGGCAAAAATTTGAATTGGAATTGGAAGGGGAAATCCCTGGCGCATGCTCCCTGCCGTTGTTCCGCTTCAAGCAACTACTCGGTCACCAGATGACCGAAGAGGAGCATGAAGTACTCGACGGAGATGAGCCGGACAGTCTGGATGTGCAACATTTCCTATCCAATATCAACCGCCTGCATTACACCAAAGAGTGCATCATGCTCTGTTTCTGCAACAGTGGGCGGCGTAGCTTGCATGCTGCACGGCTGCTTCGCTCTTTGGGTTATGAACGTGGATTTTCCCTGGCTGGAGGATTTCGTGTTTTGGTTAACGAGCTGACTGAAAAAGAATTGGAAGCGTTAAAAGACATGCCTAAGCCCCCTGCAAAATAAATCCGATTACGACAAGTCTGTACTCTGAAACAATAAACCCGCCTAGGCGGGTTTATTATTTCAAGCCCTGTCAAAGTGAGCACTATGGCGTTACTGTATCAATACTTAGTTTTATTCCCTTGCTCCCCGGCTTAACAGTGGCACTCATGCCCTGTAAATCGCCCGGTTGGGTCATCGCATTACCTGATTTTGAAATACGTGCGATCACTACCACCTGTTCAAAATTCGACATCTTCATTTGCTGGGACATGGCTGTACTGTCATCGAGTTTGAATTTCAACGGTAAATCTTTCACCTGTTTGCGCACTATTGCCAATGGCATCCTGGGCCCTTCGGCAGCACGCACCAGCACAAACAGCGTGTCCTCAGGGCTGGTGCTGTTTTTTAGAGACTCACTCAATACAACTGTTCCAGTGATGGCTTCACCGCCACCTTGTGCGGCTTGCGCCTGTTCCGTTACTGGTTTGGTGGTACTGTCCTGCTTAGGCACTAAGCCGCCAGAATGTTGTGTCATTAAAGCGCGTGCCTGCGCAATGCCGTTTTCAATTGCACTTATATTCTCATTTTCTTTCGGCAATAGTCTTAACAACTTTTCCCACTGACGCACGGTAAGTTTGTACTCTCCACGTTCCATCGCTGCCGAACCAGAGAAAGCCAGCGCCTTCAAGTTATCAGGATCCAATGCCAATGCCTTATCCAGCAATTTAGATGGAGCTCCCTTCAGTGTATTGCCAGATGCCATTGCCATCACCTCGGCATAATCGGCCCATAGCTGGGCTTCATTCGGTACCATCCGCGTCAATCTGTCGTACGTTTGTGCAGCGTCGGCAAAGCGTCCCGATTCTGTATAAGCGTGGGCAAGCTGATATAAACCCGAGGGATCATCGGGTTTGGCCGCCACCATCTCTTCAAGCTCTTTCAGAGCAGATTCTGCATGTACATTACCGAATCGACTTTCCACGTCCATAACAGACTGCTGCTTTAAGGCGTTGGGATTTCCCACATTCCAGTAAATACCAGCTGCGGCAAGAGGGAGTACGAGCGACAAGGCGATTGCCAATAGTCTTAGAGGATTTCTAACTACTGTTACATTTGATGCTTTAAGGTCTTCCACTTCTTCCAACAGACGGGCCTGCAACTCTCGTTTACCCTGCTCATACATTTCCTGGCTCAACAGGCCATTGCGCAAATCGGTATCCATCTCCGCAATCTGGTCCCGGAATATTTCAAGATTTGAATTGTCCCGAAGCACGTTGTTTACCTTTACGCTTCTGCGCCATAAAGGCAACACGACAAAAAGAATCGCTGTGATCAGCAGTAGTGTGCAAACAATCAAAAATATCATCATGCTCTATCTCTTTTCGTCATTAAGCAAGGCAGTTGCTCGTGCTTGTGCTTCGGGGCTCAGTGCGAGCTCTGAGACTGTTTCCCCGCGCTTACGCAATTTATAAAACAACACTCCCATGCCCAATAGTAGCAACGCAAAGGGTCCCATCCAAAGAATCAGTGTGGAGCTTTTTACAGGTGGTTCATACAATACAAAATCACCATAGCGCGCAACCAGATAATTCTTGATTTCCTGGTCTGACATACCCTTTTGTATAAGTTCGCGCACTTCACGGCGTAAATCCTCGGCCAATTCGGCATGTGAGCTGGCCAGTGACTCATTCTGGCATACCAGACAGCGCAGGTTTTCTGCCAGACCGACCATACGTTTTTCAATCACGGGATCTTTGGCAATGTCACGCGCTTCACCGGCGTGGGAGTAAAGCGGAATAAAACATAACAGCAAGATGAGAGCACGCATTATTTTTTCTCCAGTTCTGCAACCAGGGGGAGTATTATTTCCCTTAGGTTTTGCGGGGTAACCGGACCTATCTGTTTGTACTGAATGACGCCCTGTTTATCGATTACATAGGATTCCGGTACACCATACACGCCATAATCAATACCAACGCGACCATCTGCGTCTATTGCGGTTAACACATAGGGATCACCTCGTCGTTGCAGCACATTCAGCGAGGCTTCGCGCTTATCCTTGTAGGCCATGCCATAGATGGGCACGATATTTAACTTCGCCAATTCCATCAACACAGGATGTTCTGCTTCACATGCCACACACCATGAAGCCCACATATTTAGTAACCAGACCTTGCCCTTCATATCACTTGGGGAAAACTGCTTTCCCGTGTTATGCAACTGCGGCAAAACGAAAGCAGGTGCGGGTTTACCCACCAGCGGGGATGGTACTTCGCGCGGATCCAGCTTCAAACCGACAAATAAAAATACAGCAAGCACGATGAATATAATAAAAGGTAAAACAAAACGCATCATGCTATTTTCTCCTTGGGCGGCAATTCGGTTTCTGTTGTTACTGCCCCGGCTTTACGAGCATGTATACGGTAACGGCGATCACTGATCGCAAGCACACCACCCAATGCCATCATCAGGCAACCCGCCCAAATCCAGTCAATAAACGGCTTGTGATAAACACGCACTGCCCACGCGCCGTTGCTATCCGGTATCGGCTCACCGAGTGAAACATACAGATCGCGGAAAAAACCGGTATCAATCGCAGCCTCGGTCATCGGCATGCCTGAAGCATTGTAAGTTCGTTTTTCGGGATACAGTTGCGTCACCAATTTGTCATTCTTGGTGATGGTCACGCGACCCTGATATGCACGATAGTTTGGACCTTCCTGTTCACGAACTCCGTCAAACTTAAATACATAATCACCAGCCTGCACAGTATCTCCTATTTCCATACGTACATCACGTTCGGTCTCGTAACCTTTCACCATCGTTACGCCGATGATAAACGCTGCCACCCCCAGATGCGCCAACTGCATACCATAGTAGCTGCGTGACTGACTTTTAAATCGTTGCAGAGCAGTCCCCTCACGCCCGGCTATTCGCTTATACAAATCAGCAAACACGGTGGTGATCAACCAGAATGCCAGCATCAAACCCAGTGCAATCATCGGTGTCCACTTGCCAATCACCAGAGGTAAAAGTGACGCAATAATCAAACTTGCAACAAACGCCCAGCGCACGCGTACCCATAAATCGGGCACACTGGCTTGCTTCCAGCGAGCGATAGGACCCAAGCCCATCAACAGTACCATAGGCACCATTAATGGGACAAATACGGTATTGAAATATGGGGGGCCTACTGAAATCTTACCCAAGCCCAATGCATCTACAAAAAGCGGATACAAGGTACCCAGAAATACCGATGCCGATGCGACGGATAACAGTACGTTGTTGGATAATAAAAATGATTCACGCGAGATCAGTTCGAATTTCCCACCCAGACCAATTTTTGGTGCGCGCCAGGCAAACAATAACAAGGATGCACCTATTACGATCACCAGGAATGACAAGATGAATACGCCACGTTTGGGATCGGTAGCGAATGAATGTACTGAAGTCAGCACACCGGAACGTACCAGGAAGGTACCCAACAGGCTAAGCGAGAACGCAGATATGGCAAGCAGCACAGTCCAGCTTTTAAATGCGCCGCGTTTTTCAGTGACCGCCAGCGAATGTATCAAGGCAGTGCCCACCAGCCAGGGCATGAACGAAGCATTTTCGACTGGATCCCAGAACCACCAGCCGCCCCAGCCCAGTTCGTAGTATGCCCAACCACTGCCCAGTGCAACGCCAAGGGTCAAAAATACCCATGCCACCGTAGTCCAGGGACGTGACCAGCGTGCCCAGGTTGCATCCAACTTGCCGCCCAGCAGCGCCGAAATCGCAAAGGAAAAGGCCACGGAAAAACCGACATAACCCATATACAACATAGGGGGATGTATCACCAGCCCGATATCCTGCAACAAGGGATTGAGATCCCTTCCATCGATCGCGGCAGGAATCAGACGATCAAACGGATTGGACGTATACAGCATAAACAGCAGGAAACCAACAGAGATTAATCCCATCACACCCAGTACACGGGCGACCATTTCATTCGGCAGATGCTTGCTGAAGATTGCAACGGCCAGGGTCCATACACTCAGAATAAAGGCCCACAGCAACAACGACCCCTCGTGTCCGCCCCACACAGCGGCAAATTGATATTGTGCCGGAAGCTGCGAATTGGAATGCTCCGCCACGTACAGCACAGAAAAATCATTCCCCAGAAACGACTGCACCAGACAAACAAATGCAATCGTCATAAATATAAATTGCCCATATGCAAGAGAACGAGCTGTAGCCATCAGAACCGGGTTGCAGCGTGCAGCCCCCCATATCGGCAGGACACCTTGCGTTATGGCCAATACCAGTGCTACTACAAGCGAAAAATTACCAATCTCTGGAATCATGATTTATAACCGAAATTATTTTTTAGAAGGGTTTTGATATTCTGAAGTTGCCGGTTGAATTTCAGGCACAACTTGCTTTGCTTTATTTGCCTGCTCCAGCGCGGTTACAACTTCTGCGGCATTGTAGTTCTCATCGTGTTTCGCTAATACTTCATCGGCCACGAACGTGTTATCTGCACTCATTTTACCGTGCGCAACCACACCTTTGCCCTCTTTAAACAGGTCCGGCAGGATGCCTTGGTAATTAACCCGCATTGTTTTATACGTGTCGGTTACATCAAAATAAAGAGTCAGGCCATCCTGCTCGCGTTTAAGGCTACCCTCAACCACCAGTCCGCCGATTCGGAAATTTCTTCCTTGCGGAGCTTCGTTGTTATAAATCTGGGTTGGTGTGAAGTAGAGGCTGACATTATTTTGCAATGCATACAGAATCAGCCCGACTGCGGAACTTAAAATTGCAACTCCCAGCAAAATAAAAATAAATCTTTTTTGACGCGGCTTCATATCGACTCCAGGTTTTCTGCATCACGTATCAGGCGCAATTGCTGTAATGTAATTTTTCTTTTATGACGTACCAGACTAATCTCGACGATCAGCACCAATAATACAACTCCATAGGATCCCCATACATACAGGGCATACCCCTTCATCGCAAAGAAATCAGACCAGTTCATTGCTTAACCTCCGCCAACTCTGCCACCCAATGCGTGTTACGTTCACGTTCCAGAATAATACTGCGCACGCGGGACAACGAAATCGCAATCGCATACAACCACATCGCGGCCAACATGCTGAACATGGCCTGCTGCATCGCAATATGCATGCTGGTTCCGCTTAATTTTACTGTTGAGCCCTGATGCAGGGTGTTCCACCACTGCACGGAGAAATAAATAATTGGTACATTGACCGAGCCTACTATTGCCAGCAGTGCACCTGCACGATCCGCGCGACGCGGGTCTTCTATAGATGACTGTAGTGCAATGAAACCGAGATACAAAAATAACAAGATCAATTCCGAGGTCAGGCGTGCATCCCAGACCCACCACGCGCCCCACATAGGTTTGCCCCACAAGGCTCCAGTCCACAAAGAAATTACTGCAAATAGTGCGCCGGTAGGTGCCAGTGCCGTGGCCATCATTGAAGATAAGCGGGTATTGAAGATTAATCCCAAAGCGGCATAACCCGCCATCACAAGATAAATGAACATGGACAGGATGGAAGCGGGAACATGGACAAAGATAATGCGATAGGCTTCACTCTGAACCGCATCCGTCGGAGCCACAAAAAATCCGATGTACATGCCCATGCAAAATAATACAGCGGCAGGCCATGCAAACCAGGGGATCATCTTGCCTGCCAAGCCATAAAATGAACTCGGTGCAGAATATTTAAACCAGTTAATCGCCAATCTTCACTCCATTGAAATACGCAATGCTTGCGCCGAAACCCACGGCGTAAACAGCAACGACATTAATAAAAATGCACCTAGTAGCGCCAGGTTAGGCATAGCGCTCACTCCGCCAGCTACCGATGCAACGGCACCTGTTCCAAAAATCAGTACCGGCACACACAATGGCAACACCAACAAGGAAACCAGCACACCTCCGCCGCGCAAACCCAACGTAAGCGCGGCACCAAATGCACCTATCATGCTCAGCACCGGTGTACCTATCAGCAGCGAAACAACCAGCACCAATAAAGCCTCTCCCGACATATCGAACTGCATACCCAATACCGGGGCAATCAATACCAGCGGCAGACCGGAAAGCATCCAGTGTGCAGCAATTTTACCCAATACCATGAAAGACAGGGATTGTGGCACCAGCATCATTTGTTCCAGCGTACCGTCCTGATAATCCGCTGAAAACATTCGTCCCAACGACAGCATGGAAGCCAGCAGCGCGGCAACCCACACGACACCGGGCGCCATTTTACGCAACATATCCATCTCGGAACCAACTGCGAGTGGAAACAGGCTTACAACCAAAACAAAAAAGAACAGTGTTGTCAGGACATCAGCCCGCTTGCGCATTGCCAGTATCAAATCGCGCTGAATCACCAACAACAGCATACTTGGCAGCGATATCTTATTCATGATAATTTCAATTGCCTTGTTTCGGCACCAGAAACCTGCAGCGATTGGTGTGTCGTAAATATCACCAGTCCTTGATTGGACAGATGCTCCCCTATTATTTCCTGCATCAAACCTACCGCACCCACATCCAAAGCCGCCAGAGGCTCATCCAAAATCCACAAGCGGGCCCTGTTGATGAGCAAGCGCGCAAGCGCTACCCGGCGACGCTGGCCTTGTGACAACATCTTTACCGCAAAAGTTTCACGTCCACGCAAACCCATACGGCGCAGTGCCGCTATTGCATCTTTATCGCTAACTGTGCAGCCTGATAGTGCACTGCTGATACGCAAGTTTTCCAGCGCACTCAATTCATCTTTAATTGCATTCGCGTGACCGAGGTAAACCAAATTGGCAAAATATTCCTCACCCAACTCGCTCAGCGCTTTACCTTGCCAACGAATTTCACCCGCAAATGGTTGTATAAAGCCGCATAGAGCACGCAACAAAGTTGTCTTTCCGCTTCCATTTTCCCCTTGCACTTGCAGCAACTCACCTGCGGCCAGCCTGAAATTCAGACCCGCAAACAATTGGTGCTCACCACGAGTACAGGCCAAATTTGTCACTTTAAGCATTAGCGTATTTCCGGTATTAATTATTTTTGCAGCTTCAAATAACCAGCTGAATATTATATACGATTGCACATACTCATAACTTCACAACACAAATGCATATTAGCGACATGGACATTAATACTCCTTAAGTATCGCTACATCGGGAAAATGACCCTATTGCGACAATATAAAATACAAATGCCACCTTTGCGGTGGCATTTGTATGTGTTGTATGCAAATCAAGTTTACAAGGAAAAATAATGAATCAAAGGGACGCAGTATCAATTCATTCAGATTTCTCTGCTGCAATAAACGAACCTATTTTGATGCTTGAACGTTTTCTCGTCTCCGCAATATATGCCTGCAACAATTCATCGCCAGTCAGCTGTCTCAATTGCTGCATATAGCGCGCTCGTTTTGCTTCATCTATCGATTTAATTTCTTCAACCGAGTCTATCCGCGCCAACATATATCCACTCTGCCCACTCTCCATTCCCACATAAGCAGGAAGCTTGGAGGTGTCGGATTTAAATATCTGGCGGGTAAATTCATTGTCTATCGAGGTATGCTGGGATCGTGTAATTGGCAGTGATGTTTTCCACTGTAAATTTACGCTTTCTCCCTTTTTCAGTTGTTCAAGAGTTGCTTGTCCCTGCTTTATGGCAAGATCCTGCGCTTGTTGTCGTTGCAGTTTCGATTTGATCAAGCTGGTCACTTCGGACATCGGCGAAACACTCTCTGGCTTGTGCTCTAGTATTCTGGCAGCCAGCAAAGTATTGGGAGCAATTTCAATGGTAGGCGTATTGCGCTTATTTTTAACCACCTCATCTGAAAATACTGCTTGCATCGCTTTATCAGTCCACGGTGAAACGCCAATCTGACCTTTACTCATCCACCCCACGGTCTGTATGGGCATCTTCACCAGTTCAGCTGCGGGTTTAAGGGTATCGCTTTGCTCATAGACCGTATTGCTGAATTTCTCGGACAACTCGGCAAATTTGTCACTGGCTTTTTGCAATTTTATTTTTTGTGCAATAGTGCTTTTAACCTCATTAAGATCCTGGGTCTTGCCACCCTTCACCGCCAACAGCTTAATAATATGAAAGCCAAAATCAGACTGAACAAGCTCACTTACTTCTCCTACCAGAAGCTTGAATACGGCATCATCAAATGGCTTCACCATCATACCCCTGCCAAACATGCCCAAATCACCTCCATTTGCGGCCGAACCCGGATCCTGGGAATATTTTTTGGCAAGCGCCGCAAACTGTGCGGGTGATTGCTTCACCTGTTGCAACACCTGCTCCGCCTTGATTTTTGCTTGCTGCTTGTCAGCATCCGATACCTTTGCGTCTACAGCTATCAGAATATGCGATGCTTTGCGCAATTCAGGTGTTCCGAATTCAGCCTTATG
>Ga0315281_10006950_pt1 | contig 16019 bp, 14 predicted proteins | sample YL17G07_0_MG_FD_204540 | JGI IMG/M metagenome (GOLD analysis project Ga0315281, IMG submission 204540) | Sediment microbial communities from Yellowstone Lake, YNP, Wyoming, USA - YL17G07_0 | ecosystem: Environmental > Aquatic > Freshwater > Lake > Sediment | place: USA: Wyoming | collected... | reverse complement strand
GCTCAATGCATTAGCCAGCGGCGAGTATCTGGTTTCGAACGACGCCGGAAAGCTGAAGATCGCCAAGACCAGCACATCGGACCTGGCGGCTCCTGTCATCACCCAGTCCGCCCTCGCATTCACCGCCACCGCCGGCACCACGACGAGCACCGCCGTTGCCGACCTGAGCAACGTCACGGTGACCGACTTTACGGTCAATGGCGTCGCCATCGCGGGCGGCACTTATACCGGGTCAAGTCTCGCCGCACGCATCAACAGCCAGGTATCGGGGGTTTACGCCAGCTTCAACACCAATACGCTCAGGATGAACCTCAGCTCGGCCAGCGATATCGCGCTGGCCGGTGGCGACCTGGCGGGCTCCATGGACGGCGCATTCGACGCGGGTACCACCACGGTCGGCAATGGCAACGATACGGGCACCCTGTCCGCGGTCAGCGTGTTGTCGGCAAGCAGCGCGAGCGTCTCGATATTGCGGGTCGACTCCGCACTGTCAGCGGTCAACTCGTTCCGCGGCCAGTTTGGCGCGATCCAGAACCGCTTCGCTTCCGCGGTTTCGACCCTGCAATCGACCTCGGAAAACGTCAGTGCTGCCCGCAGCCGGATCCAGGACACGGACTTCGCCGCGGAAACCTCGGCGCTGACCCGCAACCAGATCCTGCAACAGGCAGGCACAGCGATGCTGGCGCAGGCGAATGCGCTACCGCAGAGCGTGCTCTCGCTGCTGAAGTAAGCGGCAGGAAAAAGGAAAGACTCCCCGGCCGGCAGTTCTCCGGCCGGGGATTTTTACCTGAGCAAGGAACTTCAACATGGACATCCAGATCAGCAAGACATCATTACCTTCGGACGGGCCGACCGCTGTACGGGCGGCCCCTCTGCCCGAACCAGGCGCTGGCCGGAAAACGGCAGCACCGCCGCCAGATGCGGCGGCTCAACCTTCGAGTATCGAAGCCGCCGGGCGGGCCGCGCGCCAGATCAACGACTTCCTCCAATCTTCGAATTCAAACATCGAGTTTTCGGTCGATGGCGATTCAAACAAGGTTATCGTGCGCGTCATCGATTCCCAGACCCGGCATGTCATCCGCCAGATTCCTTCGGAAGAAATGCTCGCCATAGCGCGCTCCCTCGACCAGATGACCGGATTGCGGATCAATCAGACGGCCTGAAGGGTCGCCGTCAAACACCTGCATAATGCCCCGGGGTTTCGATGACCTGCGCGGCGCCTCCCGCAATACCGAAGCGTTTTATGATTCATGCGTTGAATATGCAGTGGTTGCTTCGGGAAGTCGATAGCGACACCCGGCCATGGCACGGGACCGCATGGCCGCACACACCCTCGGCGAACCGCTGTCCACGACGCTACCGCGCCGGAGGATAATCGCTCGTGGGACATCAGCGAATCCGGATCCGGTAAGAACGGGCTTCACTCCTTTTCAGGGTGACAATCGGAAGGCTGCTTAACGGATTCCCGGGAAATCCTCGGACGCGGTTTTCACGGAAATCGGAACCACAAGCGGAGGCTTCGATGAAAAGCTCCGCGGGAAAATATCTCAGCCGGCAGCCCGCTTCAATCCGTATTGATAGACAAGGTCAGATGACGTAAGCGTCGGCCGCGTTATAGTCGACCTGGTAGCCGAGGTCGGCCAGAGCTGCAATGGTCATCTTGCTGAGGGGCATATTGCCGTTCGACTCGGCATATCCGGTCATTAATTCGGTACCGAATACCGCTTCACTCCAGTGGGCGTTGGCCGTTCCTGCGCCTCCTGTTGTTTCCAGGGGGACATAGGTTGCGCTGTTATCGCCCGACAATGTTTTGTACAAATTTATGGCATTGGTCCCTGTGTATTGGCCCGGGGTGGTATTGAGGTTGAAGGTGGCCCAGAGGCTACCGATGCCCAGAATATGCCCCATTTCGTGCATGATGACTTTTAACAACGTTCCGTTTTGGACCATGGACGCAAGGTCCGCGCTATCGAAACTCATGGTGCCCTGGGTAGGGAGATTGGAGCCGCCCCGCAAAAAGGTGGGGCTGGCTTGTCCCAGGACGCCGCCTACGCCATCAATGTTGGTCACCGAGGCGGAAATCTGAAGGTCGTCGATGTTGCCGGCATTCGGCACGTCGCCTGTGATCACCCTTTCCCAGATGGCTTTGGCCTGATCGAAATAGGTCTGGTAGGTGGGGTCGCCCGAGTACAACACGTCGATATTGAACGCACTGTGGGCGGTCGTGAAGTCATAGGTGGCGGTGCCAGTGTAATCGTTGCCGGCAAGGTCCTTGACGGTACCGGCAGCAAAGGTGACGAAATACTGGGTGTCGGAGACAAAGTTATTGGTGGGGTTTATCGTCAGCGTGTTGCCGGAGATGGACACCGCATTGCTGGTGGCGGCATCAAAGGATTCGATGATGGCGCCGGCGGCGTTCTTGAGAAGGATGGTGCCCGTCCCGCGCATGATGGCCTCGAAGAAGGTGAGGACGATGTTGGCGGAGGTGGAAGCACCGGTTGCGTCATCGGCCGGAGAGAAACTGGTGACGGTGGGGGCTGTAGCGTCAGCCGCGGTCGTGAAGCCGTAGGTGGCGGTGCCGGCGTAATCGTTGAAAGCAAGGTCCCTGACGGTCCCGGCGGCGAACGTGACGTAATACTGGGTGCCCTGGGCAAGATCGTCGGTGGGGTTGAGAGTAAGCGTATTGCCGGAGATGGACAACGCAGCGCTGGTTGCAGCGTCAAAGGATTCTATGGTGGCGCCGAAAGCGTCTTTGAGGAGGATGGTGCCCGTCCCGCGCATGATGGCCTCGGAGAAGGTGAGGACGATGTTGGCGGAAGGAGACGCGCCGTTGGCGCCATCGGCCGGGGAGAAGCCGGTGACAGTGGGGGCGACGGTATCGCCTGCAGTTTTGAAATCGTAGGTGGTGGTGCCGGCGTAGTTGTTGCCGGCGAGGTCCTTGACGGTGCCGGCAGCAAAGGTGACGAAATACTGAGTGTTGTCGACGAGGTCGTTGGTTGGGTTGAGGGTCAGAGTGTTTCCGGAAATGGAGACCTTATCGCTGGTGGCGGCGTTGAAGGATTCGATGATGGTGCCGGCGGCATTCTTGAGAACGATAGTGCCCGTTCCGCGCTTGATGGCTTCGGAGAAGCCAAGCACGAAGTTGGCGGAAGGGGAAGCGCCGTTGGCGCCATCGCCCGGGGAGAAACTGGTGACGGTGGGGGCGGTGGTGTCGGCTGCGGTCTTGAAGTCGTAGGCGGATGTGCCGGCGTAGCTATTGCCGGCGAGGTCCTTGACGGTGCCGGCGGCAAAGATGACGGAATACTGGGTGCCCTGGGCGAGGTCGTTGGTTGGGTTGAGGGTCAGAGTGTTTCCGGATATGGAGAGCTTATTGCTGGTGGCGGCGTTGAAGGATTCGACGATTGCGCCGGTGGCATCCTTGAGGATCACGTTACCCGTCCCCCGCTTGATGCCTTCGGAGAACGTAAGAACGATGTTGGCGGAAGCGGGAGTGCCTTTGGCGCCATCGGCGGGGGAGAAACTGGTGACGGTGGGGGCGGTGGTATCGGGTATGGTTTTGAAGTCATAGGTGGTGGTGCCGGCATAGTTGTTGCCGGTGAGGTCCTTGACAGTGCCGGCAGCAAAGGTAACGAAATACTGGGTGCCCAGGTTTAAGTCGTTGGTCGGGTTGAGAGTCAGGGTTTTGCCGGAAATGGACAGCGCAGTACTGGTGGCGGCGTCAAAGGATTCGATGGTGGCGCCGGCCGCATTCTTGAGGACGATGGCACCTGTCCCGCGCTGGATGCCTTCGGAGAAGGTAAGGACGATGTTGGCGGAAAGAGAAGCGCCTCTGGAGCCATCGGCCGGGGAGAATTGGGTGACTTTGGGGGCGATGGTATCGGGTGCGGATCTGAAGCTGTAGGTGGATGTGCCGGCGTAGTTGTTGCCGGCGAGGTCCTTGACGGCGCCGGCAGCAAAGGTGACGTAGTATTGGGTGCCCTGGGCGAGGTTGTTGGTCGGGTTGAGAGTCAGGGTTTTGCCGGAGACGGTGATCTTGTCGCTGGTGGCAGTGTTGAAGGATTCGACGATTGCGCCGCCGCCGTCTCTGAGGAGGATGGTACCCGCTCCGCGCCGGATGCTCTCGGAGAAGGTGAGGACGATATTGGAGGAAGGCGAAGCGCCGATGGCGCCATCGGCCGGTGAGAACCTGGTGACGGTAGGGGCGACGGTGTCGCTGCTTGCAAGACGCGAAGGTGTCAGGACAATCTTGGCTACCGGGGGAGCTTTGACCGGCGCAGGCGCGACCGTTTTCGTGGAATTTGCGGCGCTGTAGAGGCTATATGCCTTCGATGATATCGATACGATGCTGGATGCTGGCCGGGTAGTGCTGGCCGTCGCATTCAAGGGCTTCTTGCCGGTTTCCGTGCTTTTTTTGAAGGTGGCAGGTTCCGGCTGCTGGAAACGTTGCTGTATGGCTGAATTATTCACTGTGCTCAATTTTGTCTCCCCCAGAAAAATCCCGAAAGAACTCGTCATCGTTCCCCCGAAGGACTATATAACGGCCTTTTTTCTGACTGCTTGAGACCGGTAACGACCGGTTTAAGCACTTAGCGGGCAACGAAAAACACCTCCACTCTTTGACGGGTGGACTGCCCTGACCGCGCGTATTTCGTTTTGCGGCTCGCGGCGCAGCAGTGGCCGGCAACAGTCCCCCCCTTTTTTCAGGGGCTCAATTGCACAACAGCGGGGCCTTTGGGCGAGTAATTAAAGCTTTGATCAGCCGCCGACGATATTAGGCTATGACTGTCTCGATTACAGGGGTTGCATCATCATGGCAGTGACCTTGTCCGGCATCGGCAGCACGGGCACCCTTAGCGCGCCCGGCATCGGTTCGGGCCTCGATATCAAGGGCCTCGTCTCACAGTTAATGGCCGTCGAAAAGCAACCGCTTACTGCGCTCAATACGCAGGAGGCGAAATTGCAGGCCAGGCTCTCCAGCCTCGGCTCGATCAAAAGCGCCGTATCGTCGCTGCAATCGGCAGCGCAGGCGCTCGCTACGGCAAGCGCCGCCACTTACTCGGCGGCGGTCGGCGACAGCTCGGTTTTGACTGCGACGGCCTCCACCGCCGCCGTAGCAGGCAATTATTCGGTGAGCGTGGATGGATCGAAACTAGCGCAGGGGCAGAAGCTTATCGCCCCTGCGCGGGCGAGCACCAGCGCCGCCATCGGCGCCGGCGCCAGCACCACGCTGACGATCACGCTGGGCACCATCGCCGGCACGCCTGTCGCCGGCCAGTATTCGAACGCCGGCTTCACGGCCGATCCGGGCAAAACACCCGTAAACGTGAGCATCAGCGCCAGCAACAACACGCTCGCCGGCATCCGCGATGCGATCAATGCCGCCCATGCGGGTATCACCGCAAGCATCATCAACGACGGCAGCGACACGCCTTATCATCTGGCACTCGTATCGAACGATACCGGAGCAGCGAACAGCATGAAGCTGGCGGTGAGCGGCGACGCCGCGATCGCCACACTGCTCAACTACGATTCGAATACCGCAGCGCAGAATTTTAGCGAGAATCAGACCGCGCAGAACGCACAGTTTACGGTCGACGGCGTGACCATTACATCGCCCACCAATACCGTTACAGACGCAATTCCCGGGGTGACCCTCAAACTCGCGAATAAATCCGGCATCAACACGACAACCGTCGCAGTCCAGCGCAGCAACGGCAACCTCGGTTCCGCGTTCGCCTCCCTCGCAAACGCCTATAACGTCGCCAACACCGCCATCGCCGGCGCCACCGCCAAAGGCGCGGTGATGCAGGGCGATCGGGGGGTGATCGGCCTGCAAAGCCGTGTGCGCTCCATCCTCAGCGGCGCGCAGATCACCGGCACCGCTTACACCACCCTGTCGCAGCTTGGCGTCAGGTTTCAGCTCGATGGCTCGCTCGCGCTCGACTCGACCAAGCTCAGCGCCGCATTGTCGGCGAACATCGCCGACGTTTCCACTTTCGCCAAGGCGATCGGCAATGCGCTCGTCAGCGCCACGGGCAACATGCTGGGGACCACCGGTTCGATCGCCAGCGAAACCGACTCGATCAATCGTTCCGTAACTGATATCGACTCGCGCCGCACCTACCTGCAGAATCAGCTCGACGCGACCCAGCAGCGCTACCTGACGCAGTTTTCGGCACTCGACACATTGATCAGCAACATGAATCAGACCAGCACTTACCTGACGCAGCAACTTGCCAATCTGCCCGGCACTTACCTCGGCAACAACAAAAAATAACGCACATGTTTCCCGGGAATTCCAGCACCGCAATGGACGCCTACCGCGATATGAGCGTCGGCTCTGCCGCCCCGCAACAGCTGGTGCTCATGCTGTTCGATGGCGCGCGCGCGGCACTCGCAGCGGCAAAAGGGCATCTTAAGCGGCGCGAGATCGCAGCCAAGGGCATTGCAATTTCAAAAGCAATATCGATAATCGACGGCGGCCTCAAGGCAAGCCTGGACCTGACAGTTGGCGGTGATCTGGCGCAGAACCTCCACGATCTATACACGTACATGTCGCGGCGCCTGTTTTACGCCAACCTCAAGAACGACCTCAGCGCGCTCGAAGAAGTGGCTAAACTCCTGGAAGATCTGGGCGGAGCGTGGGAAAAGATCGCCACAAAACCGATGCCCGCGACCGCACCCGCGACTGCACCCGCGGCCGCGCCGGCCGCCGTTGCCGCACCAGTTTCCACCGCACCGGCCGTTGCCGCACCAAACACTGCCAAACCGGCCGCAGCTGCGCCGGCCACCGCCACGCCGCGGAATCGCGTTGCGGCAGCTTACGGAGTCTTCTGAACCATGGATGGGGATCGCTACATCTTGTCGATTTACGAAAGCATCTCCCGGCTTACCCGGCAGATGCTCGCCGCCGCGCGGAGCAGCGACTGGGACCAGCTGGTCGCATTGGAGAAAAATTGCTACGCAATGTTCGCGCAGCTTTTCGCCAGCACGGATGGGCGACCGCGCAGCGCCGAGTTTCGGCGCCGCAAGACCGAATTGATCTGCGGCGTGCTCGACGACGATGCGCAAATCAGGATGCTGGTCGAGCCATGGCTGGTGAATTTGTCGGCGCTGATCGGCAATACGCGGCAGCAAACTCGTCTCAGCCAGGCGTACCAGGTCTGCGAGTTAACGGTGGACGGGCACCTGTAGCGCAGGCGGGTCGCCTGCGCTACGTTTATTTTGAAATGCGCAATTTTATCGCCGGGACCTGATCATGCTCAACCGCTTTGCCGACATCGTCAGGTTACGCGCATTTGCCGATACGCTGATCCAGCCGGTCGGACGCGTGGCGCCCGCGAGCCTGCCGGGGCTGCTCGTCGGCGCGCACGTGCACGCGCTGGTCGAATCGGTGCGGGAAGACGGCACCTACCGCGTATTCATCGAAAACCAGCCGTTTGATTTGCGCTTGCCGTTTCGCGCGCAACCCGGAGACGTCATACCGCTGCGTGTGGCGGCGCGCGAGCCGCGACTCAGATTCGCCGTCGAGCCCGGGGCGGAACCATCGGCCCTCTCCACCCGGTTGAGCGACACGGCCCGCTTCATTGCGGCGCTGCTCGGCGAAAGCGAAAAACTGCCCCTGACGGCGGTCAGGCAGTCCGGCGCGCCGCTGCTCGCCGGACTGCCCAAGGACAGCACCGAAATCGCGATTGCGCTGCACAAGGCACTGGCACACAGCGGCATATTCTACGAATCACACCAGGCCGAGTGGGTTGCGGGCGAGCGGCCGCTGTCAACGCTTTTGCACGAGCCGCAGGCGCATCTGACACCGCTTGGCACGGCGACTCTGGCGCCGTCGGCAACGCCAATCAATGACAACATCGTTCCGCTGCTGCCGGATCTGCCAGTGCACCGCGATGCGCTGCCTATCGTGAGGCAGCAGCTCGAGACACTCGAAACGCGGCACGTCGCATGGAACGGAGCGATCTGGCAGGGACAGGCTCTCGAATGGAAAGTTACCGAGCACCCCGGGGGAACAGCCGCAATCCCGGAGGAGCGGCACTGGAGTACCCGCATCGATCTCACGCTGCCCCGGCTGGGCAATGTCAGCGCCAGCCTGCTTGTCACGTCACAGGGCGTCACCATCAACGTGCGGGCAGGCGCGACCGAAACGGCAAACACTCTCGCCGCGCACCGCACGGACCTGCACAAGGCGCTTGACGGTGCCGGTGTCACCCCCCTCGGCATCGCGATAGGCGCCCATGAAACGGGCTGAGCGGCACCGGGCCGCGGTCGCACTCGCCTACAGCGAGGAAGACGGTGCGCCGAAAGTCGCCGCCAAGGGACGCGGCCTGCTCGCGGAAACCATCATCGCGCGCGCGCGCGAAGCCGGCATTTATGTCCACGAATCGCCGCAATTGGTCGCGCTGCTGATGCAGGTCGATCTCGACGCCAACATCCCCGAAGAACTCTATATTGCGGTCGCCGAAGTGCTGGCATGGCTCTACCGGATCGAGCAAGGGTCCGCCCCCGGAACGAATTCAGCGGCTTCGAAGCCCGGCCTCCGGCGGGGGTCATAACACGAATTAGCACGAAAAAGTCCGCCTATTCACGCGGCGCCCCGCCGCCCGTTGTCGCTAGACTGGGTGGACTTTCGAAATCGAAATGCGACCATGAACGAATACGCCGCCAATGTTATTTCCGCCGCCGCCCCCCCGCCGCCGCCGGCGGCGCTTGACCGCAGCCAGTACATGGTTTTCTCGCGTCTCGAAATCAACCAGATTCTGCACTCCATCATGCGCCGGGCCGCGCTGATCACGGCCGCATCCGGCGGCAACGACTTTTTTCTGACTTCGATAATCGCCATCGACGACGAGGACGATTATCTGCTGCTCGAGTGCGGACGGCAGGATGAGAACAACGTGCACGCGTTGAAAAAACAAAGCCTGTCGTGCTCCACCACGCTCGACAAAGTCCAGATCCAGTTTGGCTGCGAACACATCGAAGCGGTTATTCATGGCGGCCACAACGCTTTCAAAATCCCGCTGCCGAAAGAAATGCTGCGCTTGCAGCGGCGCGAAGCCTATCGCATGGCAACGCCCATTCTGACGCCGGTGAAGTGCACGATAGTCGCATCGTCAAAAGAGGCTCCCGCCACCGTGCAGCTCAATCTGCTCGACATCAGCTGTGGCGGCGTGGCCATACTGACCCCACCCGAGATTTTCACGCCGGAAATCGGCGCCCAGTATTCATGCAATCTCCACCTGCCCATCGGCCGCGGGCTGCAGACGCGGATCCAGGCCCGCAATGCCTTCATGCTGACGCTTGCCAACGGCAAAGTCGCGCAGCGGTCGGGGTTCGCGTTTGTTGGTCTTCCGGAAAGCAATCTGGTGACTGTCCAGCGCTACATCATGGAACTCGAGCGCCAGCGCCGGTCGCGCAGCTAGGACTTGGGCCGCCAAAGCGGCCAATTAAAATATCTCCTCACCCCGGCCCCCCCCTCAAGCGGGGCGAGGGAGTATTTTTTGAGACCGACTAGTCGTTCCTCGCCTCTCGTCTCTCGTCTCTCGCCGCTCTTCTACACCTGCATATTCATAATTTCATGATAAGCAGCAACCAGCCGGTTGCGCACCTGCACCACCTGCTGAAATGACACGTTGGCTTTCTGGATATTCACCATGACTTCGGGCAGATTGGCGCCGGCGGCGCCGAGTTCGAAATCGCGCGCAAGTTTTACGGCGTTCTGCTGCATGCCGTTCACATGGTCGAGCGAGGCCTTGAGCACGACGGAGAAGTCCGCTGACTTGGTCACCTCCGCCGCTGCCTTGGCTCCCGCGCCACCGCCGGCCATTGCCGCGGCTGTGCGCAACTGGGCCAGTACCTGATCCATCGCTTTAATTTCCATTCGTGCTCCCGATCTTGTGCTGAATCTCGGGAAAGAATAGCAGCGGTGCCCGTTCCCGCGTCCGGAAAACAGGAACGGAAAAGCAGTCCTGTTTGCCGCTTCGCCCCCCTGCAGATTGCTCATAATCGCAACACTTGCCGGTATTACGGCACAGCGTGTTTTTATTGACGACGTTGGAGCAGATCAAATGGCGGAATCTTCCGGACAACCGCTGGCAATTCCAGTACGGCGCAACTTTCAGTTCGTGGCCCAGCAGTACGTCGGCCTGATGCTGACGGTGGCGACACTGGTCGCCGTACTGGTCGCCGGCTATTTGTGGAGCCAGACTCCCGACTACCGCGTGCTCTACGGCAACCTTTCGGACCGCGATGGCGGCGCCGTAATTGCCTCGCTGCAACAGATGAATGTGCCGTACAAATTCGCCGATGGCGGCGCGCTGATGGTGCCGGGGAATCGGGTGCACGAAGCGCGCGTGCGCCTGGCCACGCAGGGACTGCCCAAAGGCGGGCCGGTCGGCTTCGAACTGATGGAAACCCAGAAATTCGGCACCAGCCAGTTCGCCGAACAAATCAATTATCAACGCGCGCTCGAAGGTGAACTCGCGCGCACCATTCAATCGATGTCGGCGGTCCAGGGCGCGCGCGTTCACCTCGCGCTGGCGAAGCAGTCGGCGTTTTTGCGCGAACAACCGAAGCCGAGCGCTTCGGTGCTGCTCAACGTTTCCCCCGGGCGCACTCTCGACGCCGCCCAGGTCGGCGCCATCGTTCACCTGGTCTCGAACAGCGTGCCGGACCTGCGCGCTTCCAACGTCACCATCGTCGACCAAAACGGCAATCCTCTCAGTTCGGAGCAGTCGAATTCCGCACGCGCTGCGCTTGATCCCAGCCAGATGAAATTCCGCCAGGACCTCGAAAAGATTTACAGCACCCGGATCGAGGCCATATTGACGCCGCTCACCGGCCCGAACAACGTGCGCGCGCAGGTCACCGCCGACCTGGACTTCTCTGAAACCGAGCGTGCCGAGGAAATTTACAAGCCCAACGGGGACCCGGCGAGCGCGGCGGTCCGCAGCCAGCAATTGAGCAGCGCCTTGTCCTCCGCTGCCGGCGGTGACGGCACGGGCGGAGTGCCGGGCGCGCTGAGCAATCAGCCTGCGGCGGCGGCGACAGCGCCGATAACCACGCCCGCTGCCGCTACGGGCGCCGCCAACAGCGCGAACGCCGCAAATCCCGGCAATTCGCGCAAGGATTCGACGGTCAATTACGAAGTAGACAAGACGGTGCGCCATACGCGCCAGGAAATCGGCCGCATCAAGCGACTCGCCGTCGCGGTTGTCGTCAATCACCGCAAACAAGTCAGTGCTGCCGGCAAAATCACGTACACGCCTCTGAAGACGGCCGAAATCACCCAGATCACCGATCTGATCAAGGAAGTCATGGCCTATGACAAGGATCGCGGCGATACGCTGAGCGTCATGAACAGCGCATTCAGTGTCCCCGAGAAGGAAGTGATCCCCGAAATCCCTCTGTGGAAACATCCCGACACCATCGAGCTCGCAAAAACCATAGGCAAAAACATTTTGATCGCCGGCATATTGCTCTACATCGTGCTCGGCGTGCTGCGCCCGCTGCTCAAGTCATACGCGGCGGCAGCGGCGGCGGCACCTCCTCCGCTGGCGGAATTCCAGGCGACCAACAACGCACAAGTCGCCCAGCTGCAAAGTTATGAGCAGCAGGTCACCCGCGCGCAGGAAATCGCACGCAATGACCCCAAGGCTGTTGCCAACGTAGTCAAAGAATGGGTGGCGGGCAATGGAAAATGACGGCATCGCCAAGAGCGCCATCCTGCTGATGTCGCTGGGCGAGGACGAGGCGGCCGGCGTATTCAAGTACCTCGGCCCGCGCGAGGTGCAGAAAATCGGCTCAGCGATGGCCGGCCTGAAAGCGGTCTCGCGCGCGGAGATCTCGACAGTAGTGAGCGAGTTCTGCGATCAGGCGGGCACGCAAAGCACGCTTGGGGTCGCATCCAACGAATATATCCGCAACGTGCTCAAAAAAGCATTGGGCGACGACAAATCGGCCAGCCTGATCGACCGCATACTTCAAGGCGGAGACACCAGCGGCATCGAGGGGCTGAAATGGATGGGCTCACCCGCAGTCGCGGAGCTCATCAAGAACGAGCACCCGCAGATCATCGCGACGATACTGGTGCACCTGGAGCGCGAGCAGGCCTCCGAAATACTCGCGCTCTTTACCGAGCGCACGCGCAATGACGTGCTGCTGCGCATCGCAACGCTCGACGGCATCCAGCCGGCCGCGCTGATGGAACTCAACGACGTGCTGACCGCGCTGCTCGCCGGCAACAAGCACATCAAGAACGCCCGGATGGGCGGCGTGCGCACTGCGGCCGAGATTCTGAACTTCATGCACGCCAATGAGGAAACCTCGATCATCGACAACGTCAAGGAATTCGACGCCGACCTGGCCCAGAAAATCATCGACGAAATGTTCGTCTGGGAAAACCTGATCGATCTCGACAATCGCGCAATACAAATGCTGCTGAAGGAGGTGCAGTCGGAGTCCCTGATACTCGCACTGAAGGGCTCGTCGGAACCACTGCGCGAAAAAATCTTCGCCAACATGTCGCAACGCGCGGCGGAAATGCTCAGGGACGACCTCGAATCCAAGGGTCCCGTGCGCGTGACCGAAGTGGAAGCGCAACAGAAGGAAATTTTGAAAATCGTCCGCCGGTTGACAGAGGAAGGCCAGATCGTCATAGGCGGCAAGGGCGAGGAGGCTTATGTCTAGCAGTCCGGTTATCCCCAAGGAAAAACTCTCCGCGTATCAACGCTGGGAGTTGCACTCGTTCGACGCCCCTGGTGGCAACGGGCCCGCCGCCGCCGCCAGGAAAAGCACCGAGGCGGAGGCCGAGAAGGTCCGTCACATTCATCAGCAGACTTTCGATGCGGGGCGCGCCGAAGGTCTGCGCGAGGGCACCGCCAAGGCTGCAGCCATTGCGCTGCCCCTGATGGCGTTGCTCGCCAGCATCAAGCAGCAAAGCATGGAGATCAATCAGCACATCGCCGACGACGTCCTCGGATTGGCGCTGGAGATTGCACGCCAGATGATGCGACAAGCACTGGATGTGCATCCCGAACTAATCATCCCGGTCGTGCACGATGCGCTCGCGCGCATGCCGCAACCCGCCGCGCAAGCGAGCATCACGCTGCATCCTGCGGATGCCGCGCTGGTGCGCGAGCATTTGGGTGAACAATTCGCCAGCGGCGGCTGGAAGATAATCGAGGATCCGGCCTGCATTCGCGGCGGCTGCCTGCTGCAAACGACGGCCAGCCAGGTCGACGCCACGGTCGGCACGCGCTGGCAACGATTGACCGCCGCTCTCGGCCAGAGCGCGCAATGGCTGAAATAATGCCGGCGCGACCGCGAAACATCACCGAACGGAGCCTAATCGCTTGCAAGCCGCCATTCTGAATCCGGCCCGGTTCCTGCGCGACTGCAGCGAGATGATCGCGGCCACTGATCCGCTGGCGGTTGCGGGCAAACTCACTCGCGTCGCCGGACTGGTGCTCGAGTCGTCGGGGCTCAAACTCGCGGTGGGCAGTTGCTGCCGAGTAATGCTGCCGAACGGCAACAACGTGGAAGCCGAGGTCGTCGGATTTTCCGAGGACCGCCTGTTCCTGATGCCGATCAACGATGTCTACGGGCTGACGCCGGGCGCCCTCGTCACGCCCCTCGAAACAACGCCGGAACGCCCGGTGCTGGGCATTCCTCCGCATCCGCGCCGGCGCGTCGCCGATCAGGCAAAGCACGTGCCGGTCGGCCGCGCGCTGCTTGGCCGCGTCCTCGACAGCGCCGGCAAACCGCTCGACCAGCTCGGGCCGCTGCGCTGCGAACACAGCGTGTCCCTGCACAATCGCCCGCTCAATCCGCTGGAACGTGCGCCCATCAGCACGCCTCTCGACGTCGGCGTACGCGCCATCAACGGACTGCTGACCGTGGGCCGCGGCCAGCGCATGGGACTGTTTGCCGGCAGCGGCATCGGCAAAAGCGTGCTGCTCGGCATGATGGCGCATTACACCAGCGCGGAGGTGATCGTCGTCGGCCTGATCGGCGAACGCGGCCGCGAGGTCAAGGAATTCATCGAAAATATCCTCGGCGCCAACGGCCTCGCGCGCGCCGTTGTGGTAGCCGCGCCCGCCGATACCAGCCCGCTGATGCGGCTGCAAGGCGCATCCTATGCCACCTCCATCGCCGAATATTTTCGCGACCAGGGAAAGCACGTGTTGCTGATAATGGACTCGCTGACGCGCTTTGCAATGGCGCAGCGTGAAATCGCGCTGGCGATCGGCGAGCCACCGGTGACCAAAGGCTATCCGCCGTCGGTATTCGCCAAGCTGCCGCAACTCGTCGAGCGCGCCGGCAATGCGGGCGAAGGCGGCGGCTCGATCACCGCGTTCTATACCGTGCTCGTCGAGGGCGACGATCAGCACGATCCTATCGCCGACTGCGCACGCGCGGTCCTCGACGGTCACATCGTGTTGTCGCGCACGCTCGCCGACCAGGGCCATTACCCGGCCATCGATATCGAGACGTCGATCAGTCGCGCCCTGACCAACCTGATCGACAATCCGCAGTTCGAGCTGGTACGCCGGTTCAGGTCGCTCTACTCGCGGCACCAGCGAAACCGCGACCTGATCAGCGTCGGCGCATACGCGCCCGGCAGCGATCCGCTGCTCGACGAAGCGCTCGCGCTCTATCCGCGAATGGAAGCTTATCTGCAGCAAAATATGGCCGAGAGCGCCGCCTATACCGACAGCGTTGCCGGTCTGCGCGCCTTGATGGGAAAGCCCTCATGACATTGACCCCGCAAAATTGTTTCCATGACTAAACGGAGTATCTGATGCCTAAAAAGTTTGCCTTGCAGCGTGTGCTGGAAATCGCCACCATCCATACCGAGTCGGCCGCCGCCAGCCTGGGCGCGCTCAACCGGCAGCTGCAACTGCACGAGGAACGGCTCATGCTGTTGTTTCAATATCGTGCCGATTATCAGGAACGGTTGCGCCGCGCCATCACGGGCGGGGTCGATGGCGCCGCGCTCAGGAACTTCCACGACTTTATGGACAAGCTGGAACAGGCGATCCTGCAACAGCACGCGGTGGTGGTCGATGCGCGCACACGCGCCGACAGCGGCCTGCATGAATGGCACAGCAAGCGGCGCAAGTCCAAGGCTTTTGACACCCTTTCGCAACGCTTCGATTCGACAGTCCGGCAAGGCGAAGCAAAACTGGAGCAAAAAGTGCAGGACGATTTTGCCGGCCGCGCTACCAATGGCAAATCAACGGCGCGACGCTGAATATCGCGCTGCCCGCCGGCATCAGCAGGAAACATACAAAACGGAAAGCCAAAATGGAAAATCTTCTGATAACTGCACCGGCCCATCCATCCTCGGCCGGCGCCGGCCCGGCCGCATTGGACGTTCCGGCGGACGGGGTCACGGAATTACTACCCATCGAATTCAGCGCGCTGCTGTTGCGACAGATCAAAGACTTGATACCGGCGGCCGCAACTGGTGACGACCCCGGCGGTCCGGCCGGCCCCGCCGCATCCGAAACCGACGCCACGCACCAGTCCGCAGATCCGGCGATTTTGTCCGGGCCGGTGTTTGCACTGCTGGCTGCGGCCTCGGCCCCGCTACCTGGAATACCCGCCGCGAGTGTGATTACCGGCGCCGCGAGTGTGATTACCGGCGCCGCGAGTGTGATTACCGGCGCCGCGAGCGCTGCTACAACAAAGGGCGCTGCGGAAGACCTCCCGATTGTCCCCGGCGCCGGCGGCGCAACGAACGGCTCCCGGGCCGCTCCCAGAGCCGGCGCAGTACCCGGAACTGCGGCAGACCTCAGTCGCGATATGCAGTTGATTGCTGCACAACCCGCGACCGGCCACCACGAAAGTCTGCCGCAACTTGTCGAACGATCCACGGACGCCCCCCTCAATCCCCGCGACACGGCAGGCCCGCTTCTGCCCCAACTCGCGTCTGCGCACGTGCTGCCGGCAGCGCAACCAACTGTGACTGCCGCCACTCAACCCCAGATTCACACGCCGTTCGGTGCCGC
>Ga0315281_10006949_pt1 | contig 16019 bp, 14 predicted proteins | sample YL17G07_0_MG_FD_204540 | JGI IMG/M metagenome (GOLD analysis project Ga0315281, IMG submission 204540) | Sediment microbial communities from Yellowstone Lake, YNP, Wyoming, USA - YL17G07_0 | ecosystem: Environmental > Aquatic > Freshwater > Lake > Sediment | place: USA: Wyoming | collected... | reverse complement strand
GCGTTCAAACGCCAAGCCGAGCAGAAGCAGATCGCGTTGCAAGTGATCGCCGAACCGGGGTTGCCAGAAATCGCGGTAGATGAAATTCGGATTGCACAAGTGTTGGGGAACTTGGTGAGCAATGCGTTGCGCTACACGTCGGATGGCGGGCGCATCGTCTTGTCGGCGCAACGGCAAGTCGGGCAAGTGAGATTGTCGGTTGAGGACAACGGCGTAGGCATCGCGCCGATGCGTTGCCGCAGATCTTTGAACGCTTTTATCGTGGCAATGCATCGCGTCAACAAAGCGATTCGGAATCGGGATTGGGATTGGCGATTGTCAAGTCACTCGTAGAAGCACACGGGGGAACAATCACGGCGAAGAGCGAGGGTGTTGGCAAAGGCAGTGCTTTTTCGGTGTGTTTGCCGGAAGAACCCGAAACAAAAAGTCCTCGGTCGCATCAACTGATGCGTAGGAACCCCCGAGCGTCGTGACGAATTCCATCGGATCGAACCCATCCCATGCGCGTATGCAAGCCGATCCATGGACGGAGGGAAGATTCCCATGACGATCGAGATAGAGATTCCTTACCGCGATGACTGTTGAGGTCGAGATAATGAATCGGGCGCGAGCATAGATTTCGCCCGCGTGATTTGCCCGCGCACCGCGTTCGTTCCCGTGCCGCCAACGATCTCGCGCGACGCGATTGACCGCGCAAAATCGAAAACCTCTTTCACATCCGCGCCAAACTCTGGCGCGATCTTTTTGTACTCCTCCGGCGATAAATCCGCGAGCGTGACGCCGCGCGCTTCCGCAAGTTTCACCGCGTCGCCGACTTGGCGGTGCGCGTCGCGGAATGGCACGCCGCGCCGCACGAGGTAGTCTGCGAGATCAGTGGCGAGCATGGATGCATCAAGCGCGGCGCGCATTTTGTCCGCGTTGACGCGCAGCGTGCGAACAACTCCCGCGACAACCGGCAGCAACGTGTCGAGCGTGTCCACTGCGTCGAACAGCGGTTCCTTGTCCTCCTGCAAATCCTTGTCGTAGGACGAGGGCAGCCCTTTGAGCACCGCCAGCAAGGTCGTGAGATCGCCGATCAGGCGTCCGGCTTTGCCGCGCGCGAGTTCCATCGCGTCCGGGTTTTTCTTCTGCGGCATCAGACTCGATCCGGTGGCGTACGCGTCGTCCATTGTGATAAAGCCGAATTCGGCGGACGAGTACAGCACCAAGTCTTCACCGAGACGCGAGAGATGCACGCCCAACAGCGCGGCGTCGAACAGAAACTCGGCGATGAAATCGCGGTCGCTGACCGCGTCGACGCTGTTCTCGCTGAGGTGCGCGAAACCGAGTTCGCGCGCGAGAAACGCGCGGTCAATCCCTAGTGCGTTGCCTGCGAGCGCGCCCGCGCCCAGCGGCAAGACTGCAACGCGTTCGGCGGAATCGGCGAATCGTTCGTGATCGCGCTGCAACATCCAAAAGTACGCCATCAACCAGTGCGAGAACAAAATCGGTTGTGCGCGTTGGAGATGCGTGTAACCGGGCATGAGTACGTCTAGATGCTGTTCCGCTTTCTCAACGATTGCAGATTGCAGATTGCAGATTACAGATTGCGTATGGCGGATGGCATCCAAGACGAAGAGACGCGCGTCGGTGGCGACTTGATCGTTGCGGCTGCGTCCGGTGTGCAATTTGCCCGCGACACTGCCCACGAGTTCGCCCAGGCGTCGTTCGACGGCAGTGTGAATGTCCTCGTCATTCGGTTTCGCTTCAAACGGTTGCGCGCTCTCGCCTTGTTCGCGGGTTGCCGTCGCTTCTTCAAGCCGCGACGAGAGCGTGCGAGTGCGCGCGTCGAATTCGCGCTTGACGCGCGTCAAGCCGTCAATCAATCTGTCGCGTTCGGCATCGGTAATGATATGTGCGCGCGCCAGGGCTCTGGCGTACGCGACACTTGCGCGAATGTCGGCATCGTACAAACGCCAGTCGAAATGAAATGACGCGTTCAGTTGCGCGAATTGATTGTCAATCTTTTTTGAAAACCGTCCGCCCCACATCGTTCCTCCCAGAAAGCAGGTTTCTCCGGCAACCTGGTTTCTCCCCCCTTGTCAAAGTTGGGAATTGTGTTATACTTGGATCGAAGGAGGTTGCTATGGCAAAGCCACTCAAACACGGAAAACCGTGGTCGCAAAAAGAAGTCGCGCTGCTCAAAGAACATTATCGCAAGGGCACCGTCCACCGCGAGATCGCCGCCATGTTGAAACGGACCCTCGTCGCCGTCGAGTCGAAGGCGATGGAACTCGGGTCGTCGAGCCGGCGCAAGAAAAAGTAGTTTGCGAAGACCTTCCAGGTTTCAAAAAAGCCTGGAAGGTCTTTTTTTTACAAGTGCGGCACGAAATCGGAGACGACAGAGCCGCCGATGAACTCGCGCAGGATCGAATCTTCGGGCACTAGCGACGCGTCGGCGGACTGAAACCATTCGAGAAAGGTCAGCAAGCGGCGCGCTTCCACGTACTCGGGCGTCCCGGGTTCAACCTGTCGCAGCAAGGGTTCGGCGAGTGGCTTCAACACCGACATTTCGTACACGAGCGCGGAGTTGAACATGATGTCCGCTTGTTCTTGGTACGGAAAGATGTTGCGATCTTCGCCGCGCCGGACGCTTTCCCACCGCGCGATCGTTTCGTTTGCCGAATAACCGCGTTCGTGCGCGTCGCGGACGATGCGCCGCATCAGACGGGTGTCACTCGTCGCGACGCGATTGAGCCGGTCGAGTTTGAGTTGCGTGAGCGCGGAGATGTAGATGCGAAAGATCCGGTCGGAGGGCATTTGCGTGACTAGGTTCGGATTCAAGCCGTGAATTCCCTCGACCAACAAAACGTGATTCGGCGTCAGTTGCACCGTGGGACCGCCTTCGCGTTCGCCCGTTTCGAAATTGTAATGGGGCAGGGTGACCTTTTCGCCGCCGACGAGCGCGACTAGGTGCTCGTTGAACAGGGTGAGATCGAGCGCGTGCAAGTTTTCGTAATCATATTCGCCATTGGCGTCGCGCGGTGTCTCTTCGCGCGCCAGAAAGTAATCGTCGAGACTGAGCGGAAACGGGCGCAAGCCGTTTGCCAAAAGTTGGATCGTCAGGCGCCGCGCGAAAGTTGTTTTGCCGGAGGACGATGGTCCCGCGATCGTCACCAACCGCACGCGCTCGCGCCGCGCGACGATCGTGGACGCGATCTCGGCGATGCGCTGCGCGTGCAATGCCTCGGCGACCAGAACGATTTCGCGGGCGTGCCCCTCGAGAATGGCTTGGTTCAGAGTGCCGGTGTCGGCGACTCCCAGACGCGCCAGCCAGTCGCCGTACTCCCGAAACACGGCGGTGATTTTTGGCGAGTGCTGGATCGGATCGAGTCCCATCGGACGATTGCGGCGCGGGAATTGCAGAACAAAACCCGGCGGATAACTTTGCACGCGAAATTGCTTGAGATAGCCCGTCGAAGGGATCATCATCCGTCCGAGAAAATAGTGCTTGACTCCGCGCAGGATGTGCACGCGCACTTCTCGGCGTTCCGTTTGCTTGAGCAAAAGGATTTGGGCATCATCCCCTTGCGCTTGCGCGTTGGCGATCACTTCGGCAACGGACAAAGTCTCGCGCGTGATCGGCAAATCCTCCGCCACGAGCACGCGCATGCGATCTTCGATCTGGGCGATCTCTTTATCGGCGAAGGGTTCGCGTCCCAGGACGCGGCAAAATAATCCGCCGAAGGTAAGCGAGTGGTCTACGGCGATGCGTGCGTCGAATAATTCGCGCACGACGACGTCCAACAGCAAGGTCAGGGCGCGTTGATACATTCGCACCCCGTCTTCCGTCGCCATCGAAATCGGTTCGACATCTACGTCCGCGATCAACGGCTCGCTCAATTCGGCGAGGCGGCCATTGACGAGCGCGCCGACGACGAGCGCAGCTTGGGGCACAGATGCTTTCTTGGCAAATGCTTCTAAGCGTGTGCCCGCCGGCGCGCAAAAGACGCGTCCGTCGCTGAAGCGCACCTGCACATCGGAACGGTGTTCACATTCGCGGACGAGATGGTTGTTGGGCTCTGGCATAGTCAATCCCTGGTCGTTTTTTTGCATTGGGGCGTGGGGCTCAATCATAGGACGCATCGGACAGATTGTCAAATATAGAAACCAGGTTTCTCCGCGAAACCTGGTTTCTCTCATCCGCGCTGATCCATCGCGCGTTTCAATCCGCCCAGATTATTCCGGCGTCTTGGGGATGCGGAACCGGCACGCGTCGGCGCCGAGATTGGCGCACGAAATTTCCTGCACGCTGAAATTCTTATCGGTGAGCCATTTCATTGCCTCCGCGAGCAAACCGACGGTGATGTAACAGCAGGGGGTTTGATGCTTGGGGCGGAACTGGCACATGCAAAAGTCGTAGATCATCGTGAACGAATTGGCGTCTTCTTCCAAGCGCACCGGCTGGTTGACCGTTTTGTTGCCTGCTGCCGCCATTTGTTCAAGGAGCAATTTCATTTTGGCGGTCATCGGCGCGGGCACCAACTTGAGCGCCTGCCCCGCGAGACCGAGGACGGCGGATCGCTCTTTCATGCCATAGTTGAACGTGGCGCGCCCCACGCGCAGCAGCATCGCGCGCGCGCCGCGCGGTCCGTAAAAGTCTTCGACCGCTTGTTCCGCCGTGCCGTATTCGTTGAACGAGACGCCCAGTTCCAGATTCTTGGGCGGATAGTTGTCAATGTATTTTTCCAGTTTCGCGCCAGGCAGTGCCGCGCGCATTCCATCCTTGCCCATCACGTCTTCGATAGCAAGAAAAAACAGGCGGAGCGCGTCGTTAGGCATCTTGCGATCTTCTGGCATCAGGGTCTCGTTCTTTCCTGGCTAGTTCTTGCGGCTGCGCGCGGGGGCTCTTCGGCGGCGTTTTCCAGAATGACGTAGAGCATTTCGAGCAGGATGCTCTTCACGCTTTCTTTTTGCGTCGCGATGCACGGGAGGACACGCACCGAGTGATCCAACCCGAGTGCGATCTTCAAATCGTCGGGGGGCCATGCGTCTTCGTCGTCTTGCTTGTTCGCACCGATGACGAACGGCGTATTGCTGTAACTGCGGAAGGTGTCCAGAATGCGCCGCGCTTCGCGGAACGTTTCCGGGCGCGCGCTGTCTACCAGCACGACGAAACCCAGCATCCCTTCGGACAGGATTTCCCACATGAAATCGAAGCGCTTTTGCCCCGGCGTGCCAAAGAGATACAAGGACAAGTCTTTGTCAATCGTGATGCGACCAAAGTCCATCGCGACTGTCGTTTGCTCCTTGACGTCGCGCGTCCCATCGCTGATCTTGCGCTCGGTGCGCACGACCGGAATCTCGCTCACGCTTCCAATGAAGGCGGTCTTGCCCGAGTTAAAGGGTCCCGTCACGACCATTTTGACAGTCTGCATGGTTGCTTGTGCTTACCTGACGATCAGAGTACATCAAACAATCCCGCGCCCTAGCGGCGCAGCATCGATGACGCTAAATCTTCCGCAATCGATCAATGACGCGCAGCAGGACGCCGCGACCGACCGGCGGTGGACCGGGCGGCGGCAGGGGCATCGGCGGGACACCCGCGCGCGGCAAGGTCGACGGGATCACGTCGACCAAGCCCGCGGTTTGCAGGCCGTAAATGATGCGCCGAATTTGAAATTCATCCATCTTGAGGAAACTGGCAATCTGGCGAATCGTGTTGCGCGAGTTGATGAAGGAAATCACTTTCCACTGCCCGACGCTGAGATTGATGTTGCGGATATTCACATCGGGTCGATCGGCGAATTTCAACGGCACGTCGAGGTCGGGTAATTCGTCGCGCAAATGTTCCCATTCCTGGACGCGGCGGCTGCCTTCGATGATCAGATGATCGAGACTGACGGCGACGGTGATGCGTTCTTCAGGCGGCAGAACATTGGGATCGAAGCGAAATCTGCCGGTGTGCCAGGTGAAGAGGGTATACACCGATTCGAGGAGATAATTCTTGACCCCCTGGATGATGTCATTTTGATTCAGCACGTTACTCTGAATCATCAACAAGCCGAGTTCTTTGTCGGTGTCTACTTTGGAGCGCGCGCGGACCGCTTTGGCTTGATCGGGCGTCAACTTGCCGACTTGGACCATCATGTCGGTGAGGCGTGTCGCCTGACCGTCCATCGCGGCTTGGATCAGTTTGCCTTCTTTGAAATACAAGCGCGCGGCAGTGCCCCCGCCGTCGCGCTGAATCGTGAGGGCACCCGTCTTGTGAGCTAGGTAGATGAGATTGAGAAGCTGGTTCAAACCAACGTCGCGGAGATTCCCTTTGAGCGCCATGCCATCAACCTAAGGTTTACGGTTGGAATTATACCTTTAATCTTTCCCCAAGTCAATTGCCGCTTTGTCCCAATCCGCTAGGAGACGGGGGTCGGCTACCGTTGCGCTGGCGGTGGGGGGCGCGAGCGCGCGTTCGCGCCACCACAACACGCCGCCCGGCAAACTCGTCAGCACGACGATCAGGTGAAAGATCAGCGACATGGAGAGCGCGACCTCCTCTGGCATGCCGACCAAGCCGAAGAAGAAAACCGTTGTCGCTTCCTTTGGACCCAAACCATTGAACGAGATCGGGATCAACAACACGAATGCAATCAGCGGATTGAAGAGAAAGAAATAGAACAGGGCTTGGTTCTCGCCGAGAGCGCGCGCGACGACGTACCACACGAACGTCGTCAGGACGACGATGCACGCGGAGAGTGTGACGTTGAGCGCGAGCGCGCGGTAAGCGTGCCGATAAACCTGCAGGGCATAGTAGACGCGCTGCGCGATGGGCTGCAATGGGCGCAAGGGTGCGTGCTCGAACACGGGTTTGATGCGCTGGGAGATCCGGTGGCTGAACAGCAGCGCGGCGGCGAAGATGAACAGCGCGGCAAAGACCACCGTCGCGATTTCGATTTGCTTTAACTCCGAGCCGCGCGTCAGCGTCAGCGTGGCGAGCACGGCCATCACGACAGCCGCGCCGAGGAACGCTGCCAAGCCCATCAGCCGATCCACCAGCACCGAAATCGCCGCGGCTTCCGGTCGACCACTCGCGCGTACCAATCCGTACGCGCGCACCACATCGCCGCCGACGTTGGTGGGGAGCAAGTTACCGAAGAACAATCCGACGAGTGAGTACGTCAATAAATCGCCAAAGGACGCGGGGATGTTTTGCGCGCGGACGAGGACCTGCCACTTGACCGCGCTCAACGCAATCGCGAGAAAATACAACGCGAGCGCGACTAGCAGCAGTGCGACATTCGCACGGGCCAAGTGCTGCGCCATCATCTTGAGATCGACGCGCGCGAAGAGAAACGCGATGATCGCGACAGTCACAAGGATTTTGAGAAGGGTGAGGAAGTGTTTCTTCATTCGATCAGTGAGCAGTAAACGGTGAACAGTCTTACTGTTGACTGTTGACCGTTGACTGTTCACTCGGTTTTTGCTCCACCTGCTTGGTCGTCCACGCGATATCCCAGACTATGTGCTTGTTGCCCTTGACGTAGTAATCGTACGTCCCCAGCACGCGCGCGAACGCTTCGACCAACGCGAGCCAGATCAGCGTGACAATCAACCGGAGGGCGTTCCCCAACTCGTCCAAGGCGATACGCGCCACGCGCCCCGTTTCCAAACTGGAGACGCGGTAACCGTACTTGCGGACGAGATGCAAATGCCCCGCGTAATTGCGCCGTCGCTGCATGATGAATTCGCCGAGTGTTTCGGGGCCCATATTGTAGACGACCGCGTCGGGTGCGTAGTGGACTGCCAAGCCGCGTTGGATGACTAGCGCTTCGACGAACGCCTCGTCCATCGCGACATCGGGCGGCAATTGATTGAACACTTTGCGGAACGCGATCAGTTCGCCGAGGCGCGGAATTTCCAGGGAGAGTTGATGCTCCATCTTCAAGCGCAGATGCGACATGTAGCCGACGACATGCTCCGGCACATTCACAGGAATTTTTTGCGCGCCCGTCATTCCGACTCGAGGGTCTTCAAACAACCTGACCAAGTTCTCGATGCTGTCCGCGCGCGGCAATGTGTCGCCGCTCTCCAAAACGCAAATCTCCTCGCGTGCGTTTTGCAGAAACCGATTGATCGCGGAGGTCTTGCCCTCACGTTCTTCCTGCACGATCAATTTGACGCGCGGATCCCGGTGGACGTACTCTTGAATGATCGGCACAGTGCGATCGTCACAACCACTCGCGACGACGATGATCTCGGTGATCTCGACCGTGTTCAATTTCTGCGCGAGCATCGCCGCAAGCAATTTGCCGATGTTCGGTTCTTCGTTATGCGCGGTAATGCCGACACTGCAACGAATCGTCATTCACCCTCCCAACATTTGTAGCGCGAGTTCGAAAAGCGCGGTGGATTCTTTCGTCAGAGTATAAACCGAAAAAAACAAGGGCGCAAAAATCAGGACGATGCCCCACGCGGCGATTGTCGCGCGCGCGGGTGCCTGCACTATCGCGCGTACTACAAACGACGCAAGCACCACCAGCGCGATCAACCCGGCAAAGACGATCAGCGCGCGCGCCTCCATTCCCGCTACGACCATCGGCGCGCGAATCGGACTGCCGTTGTTCGGCAACCAGGGTTGCAGCCACGCGGCAAACATCGCGCTGGCAAACAAGCCCAATGCAATCAGGACCGCTGACCGCTGACCGCTGACCGCCGGCTCTTCGCTCTGAACGGTGGTTGGTGGTCGGCGGTCGGCGGTCGTCTGCCAAAACAACCACACGAAAAACAAACTATTCATCGTTCCAAGAATCGCGTATGCCCACCAATGCGCGTGGTTCGTCCACGCGGCGTAGTATGGCGAAAGCGAAAGGTATGCCAATGCGACAAGCGCAGTCAACGCGAGGGCAACGCGGCGGCGCGGCAAAAGTTCAGCGAGCAAAAACGGCAAGAGCATGATGTAGTAATAGCCCATCACTTTTTTCGACGTGAGGAAAAACGCGATCGCGATGAGCGCCCCGGTGAGATACAAACTCCAGCCACGCCGAACGGCAATGAATGTGATCGCGACCACCGCGAGGATCGTCACAAGGGTTTGATAGCGCAGCAAAAAGAAATCGCTCGTCAGCGCGTCTGGCGCAGCGCGCGTGACGCCCAAGAGTGCGATGATCCACGACGACGTTTGGACCGGCACGTTTTCGACGTAGGTCAGGTTCATAAACAAGAAATCGTCGGAGTACAACAAGAAGGGCAGACAAACCGCGCCGACGACAAACGCGAAGAGCGCGAGAGAAAGAAGCAAGTTGGTTAGTTGGTTAGTTGATTTGTTGGTTAGGGTGTTTGTTGGTTGGCTGGTGGGCAGATTGGCAGAGCGCGCCGCACTAACCAACCGACCATCCAACCAACCCACTCGCCAACTATCCAACCATCCAACTATCAAACTAGCAAACATCGGAATCGCGAACATAATCGCGATTTGCTTGAACAGCACCGCCATCGCGAGCGCAAGTGTCGGCAGCGCGACGCGGCGCGATTCTTCCAACCACGCGTACGCGAGCAGAACGAACAACAACCACTCGCTTTCAAAGTGTCCCTGCACCGCCGTATCGTAAAACGTGATAGGGTTGAACAGCCACACCAACGTCGCCGCGCGCGCGCTAGTTTCGTCATTCGATTTTCGCAACACGATGCGGTACAACACAGTTGCGGTGCCGATGTCCGCGACGATGACGGGCACGCGCGCCCAGACGTACTCGGGCAACACGCGGACGACACTGCCAACCCACAGCGCGAGCGCGACGACGAACGCGTGCAGGGGTGGGTACGCATAGGGCCAGGTCTGCGCCGCGCGCGATTGCGCGTACAAATCGAACGGATTGCCGCCGTCGAGGAAACGATGCGCCGCCTGGATGAACGCGTTGATGTCCCAGGTTTGCGAAAAGTACGGATTCAGCGTCAGGGTGGCGGAAACAATCGCGGCAGTGTAAACGAGGGCGCTCGCAGTGAAAAATACCGCACGGGAAGGAGACACCGCGCGGTGTGAGGGACTCGCTTCTTCTTGGCGCGTATTCGACAACGACATCGCCGTCATTATAACAGAGAATCGAGAAATCGCCTAAACCATTGTAGGGGTGGGGTTGCCCCACCCGTGTTGCGTGCCAAACACGTACCGGGTGGGCGGGGTTACCCCGCCCCTACGACAATCTCTTCAACGCGCCCTCGCGTCAATTCCACCAGCGTCTTTGTCGCAAGCGCGAACAACGCGTTGGGCGCGCCGGCGGCTGCCCACACAGTTTCAAATCGCAAGAGCGTGTCGTCAATCAGCGTCTCCAGCGGCAACGTGTGCGCGACCGGTGGCACGCCGCCAATCGCGTACGAGGTTCGTGCGCGCACCTCGGCGCCGTTGGCGATGCGCGCGGTTTGCGCGCCAATGCAGCGCGCGATCTTCGCCGGGTCCGCGCGCTGATCGCCCGCGACGAGCGCGAGGATGGTGCGATCATCGTCCGCGATGAAAATCAACGATTTGACGATGCTGCCGAGCGGCGCGCCGACGGCGTCTGCAGCGAGTTGCGCAGTGCGCGTGCTCGCCGCCAATTCTTTGACCTCGATGTTCAAACCGCGCTGGGCGAAAAATTCGCGCACGCGATCTACGGAACGCATCAAAACCTCAAGGCAGAAGGCAGAAGGATGAGAGATGAGAGAACTTTCCATCCTTCATCCTTGCTTCTAGTCGCTCGTCATGATGAACAGTGGGCGCATTTCGAAACTGGCGTAATTCGGGCGCAGGCGTTCCTTATTGTAATACTTGTCCACGTTGAGCGTTTTCTTCACACCCGTCACTACGTCAATCGGCATATTGTCGTAGCGCCCATTTTTCAGCACGACCAGACGACCGTGAATGCCTTGCAGAATGAGATCGAGCGCGAGGTTGCCGTACGCCATCGGCACGATCGAATCAATCGCGTCGGGCTCGCCGCCGCGCACCAGATAGCCGAGACGCTGATTGACGACGTTGATCGCCCTGCCGTCGTTGTACTTGACGGAGAGATCTTTGAGTTGCGCGGACACCAGATCGCCGATGCCGCCCAGTTTCGCGTGACCGTATGCGTCGGTCGTGGAATCCTCAAAAATCATTTCGCCGCCTACGAACATCGCGCCTTCGGACACAATGACGATGGAATACCGGCTGGGGTTGCGATTACGATCATACACCAACAGTTGAGTGAGTTGTTCGATGTCGAACTTGGACTCTGGAATCACACAGCGATTCGCCGCGCCCGCCATCGTCGGCAGCATCGCGGTGAAGCCCGCGTACCGCCCGAAGACTTCGAGAACCAAAAAGCGTTCGTGCGAACCCGCTGTGGTACGCAACTGATTCGACAACTCAATCGTCCGACTGACGCACGTGCTGAAGCCAATGCAGTAATCGGTGCCGGGGACATCATTGTCCATTGTCTTGGGAATCGCGACGACTTTGACCCCCCTTTTGTACAATCGGACGCCGAAAGAGAGCGTGTCATCCCCACCAATGGGAATCAGATAATCAATGCCCAGCCAGTCCAAATTCCTGATCACCTCGTCGGTCAGATCGTTTTTCTCGGCATTGTACGTGTCCTGCAAGTGCGGCGGCACATCGCCTTTCTTGATGTTGAAAGGATTCGTGCGCGAGGTATGGATGAACGTGCCGCCCGTTCGCGCCGCCTTGTTGACAGTTTCTTCGGTGAGGATTTGGAAATTGTCGCTGTTATCCGCTTTTTCATCGCGAACGATTCCGACAAGGCCTCCCCAGCCGTGCCGAATCCCGATGACCTGAAAACCCTCGCGCAGTGCGCGGTTCGTCACCGCGCGAATCGCGGGATTCAGACCCGGGACGTCGCCGCCGCCGGTGAGAATTCCAATGGTTCCTTTCTTGGTGTTGATGTTTGCCATATGATTACCTCCTTGGTGTATGCTTGCCTGATGCCAATCTTCCGCGAAATTATACGCCGATAACACGAGTTGTCAAAGAGCAGAACAGTGGATTGGCTTTTGACGGATTGTCTAGGCGGTGATAGAATAGCGCCGCAACGATGATATTCGGACAATATCAGAATAGCCACCGAGAGCACAGAGATTATTTGTTTTTCCCTGGGTCCTCGATGTCCCCTGTGGCAGGAAAGAAATATGGCGTTGCCAAAATATCAGGAGGTCAAAATGCAAGAACGAATTCGCGAAATTCTGAGTTGGTATGAACACGAAAACCCCGGCGTGCGCGCCAACCTCGCGCGGATGCTGAATCACGGCAAACTGGGTGGCACCGGCAAACTCGTCATCCTCCCGGTCGATCAGGGCTTTGAACACGGACCCGCGCGCAGTTTCGCACCGAACCCGCCCGGGTACGATCCGCTGTATCACGCCGAACTCGCGATTGATTCCGGTTGCAACGCGTACGCCGCGCCGCTCGGCTTCATCGAATCGGCTGCCGCGCGCTACGCGGCGGAGATTCCGTTGATTCTCAAGCTCAACGATCACGAGGTGCTGTACGATGAAAAAGATCCGATGCCTGCCTTAACGTCCAGCCCGCGCGACGCGCTGCGGCTGGGCTGTGCCGCCGTCGGGTACACGATCTATCCCGGCTCGGCAAATTTCCGCGCGATGTACGAGCAACTGCGCGAAGTGACGGCGGAGGCGAAAGCGTACGGGCTCGCGGTCGTCGTGTGGTCGTATCCGCGCGGCTCCAATCTGAGCAAGGAGGGGGAGACGGCGATTGACGTGGTGGCGTACGCCGCGCAAATCGCCGCGCAGATGGGCGCGAACCTGATCAAGGTGAAACCACCGTCGGCGTACGTCGAACTTGCGGAAGCGAAGAAGGTGTACGAAAAGTACGCGATTCCCACGGCGACGCTCGCAGACCGCGTGCGCCACGTCGTGCAGAGCGCGTTCAACGGCAAGCGCATCGTCATCTTCTCGGGCGGTCCCGCGAAGGACGACGCCGCCGTGTTCGACGAACTGCGCGGCATCCGGGATGGCGGCGGGTTTGGTTCGATCATCGGGCGCAATTCGTTCCAGCGCCCCAAGGCGAAGGCGTTGGAATTTCTCGCGCAGGTGATGGACATCTACGCGGGCAAGATCAAGTGACCTGTGACTAGAAGAACCCCGTTTTCTCCGAGAAAACGGGGTTCTCTCGATTGAGGCAAGTGTTGAAATCCTGCCCCGCCGCTTCACCGATTCGACCGGCGCTTGCGCAATTTCGCCAGATAGAATCCCTCCATCAATTCGGACGGCAGAATCCGCACCGTAGTGCGCACTTGCGACGAAAATTCGATCTCTTCCCAATGCGTCATTCCCGGCTGAAGGTTTTCAATCGGCAAATTGATCGGCTCGACTTCGACGACTTCGCGCTCCTTGTCCAAAATCCAATCAATCACCCGCTCGTCTTCTTCCGGCGACAAGGTACAAGTGGAGTACACGATCACGCCGCCGGGTTTCGTCATCGTCACGGCTGAGCGCAAGAGATGGCACTGAATCGTGCTTAGGAGTTCCACTTTGCGCAGTGACCAATCGCCAAACGATTTTGGATTCCCCGCCTCAAACCGACCCTCCAGACTGCACGGCGCATCCACGAGCACTTTGTCAAAGTACTCCGGAAAGCGTCTCCACAAATCCTCGCCCGCCGACAGGCGCGTCCGCACGTTCGTCACGCCTTGCAGTTTCAAGTTCGCGACCAATTTGCTCAACCGAATCTTGCTGCGATCATTCGCGACGATTTCGCCAGTGTTGTTCATCAGCGCCGCCAGTTGCGTCGTCTTGCTGCCCGGCGCGGCGGCGAGATCGCACACGTGCTCGCCGGGTTTAGGATCGAGAACCAGCGGCGGAATCATACTCGAAAGACTCTGGACGTAGATTTCGCCGTTCGCGTACAGCGGCGTTTCGATCAACTCGCGCTTGGACTTGTTGCGAAGGATGAACGCGGCATCGTACCACGGCACGGCGTTTACCTGAAATCCAAGTTCCACCAATTTGGGCAGAATCGCGTCGTGCGTCGTTTTGAGCGTGTTGACGCGAAAGGTCGTTGGGCGGCGCGCAAACGCGCGCAGCACCGCGTCGAGTTGCTCGGCGGGGACGAGGCGCGGCAGGCGGGCGAGGAAGGGTAGGGGTAGACCTGGCGATACGTTTTCGTTTCTCGAACGCACATTTTTCATAGTGCAATAGATTCTGACGAACTAACCACGCGACCAACCGGCTGCGTGATTACCTCTTCGCCTCTTCCCCCATCACCCGTACCAGCAACACCGGCGCGCGCGACTGCGCCAGCACTTTCGGCGTTACACTACCCGACCAGAACGCGTCCACCGCGCTGCGCCCATGCGTTGCCAGCACGACCAAATCCGCGTTCGCGCGTTTTTCCGCGTCCAAAATCGCGGGCGCGATTTCGCCGCGCGCGACTTCGGCGGTGGCTTGCACGTTTTTGGCGGACAGCTGGCGCGTCACCTCTTGCAAGTACTCGACCGCGCCGCGCTGCGCGAGTTCCAGAATCTCCGCCATCGCGTTCGGCAACAGCGTGCCCGCGCCTGCGCGCTCGGCAGACAAGGTGCTGGTCGTCGGAACGACGGTGACGAGACGCAGTGTCGCGCCGGTCACGCGCGCGACTGTTGTTGCGACCGGCAGCGCCGGTTCGTGATGCGGCGTCCCGTCGAGCGGGAGTAGAATTTTGCGACAGGCGAACTTTTCTGCGCGCGCGGTTTTCTCCGGATTGACGAACAGCACCGGCGTCGTCCCGCGTGCAACCACTTGTTGCGCGATGTTGCTGACGAAGCGATCGCGCCAACCGCCACTGCCGTGCGCGCACAACGCCACCAAATCGCTTTCGTATTCGACGGCGTGCTCGATGATCGTGCGCGCGACATCGGTTTGTTTGACGGTGTGCAAGTGTTGGGTCACGGTGACGTTTGGACGCGTGAGCCGCGTGGCGATTTCGTTCAGGTACACTTCGGCTTCGTGTGGATCAGCCAGGTGACGCTCGCCGTGAATCGTGGCGGGCGCGTCCTGTTCAATCGCGTGAAAAAGCAAAATCGCCGCGCCGAATTTTTCCGCGAAGAAGAGCGCCATCGGCAGAACCGCTTCGGCAAGTTGTGAACCGTCAAGCGGAACGAGCAATCGTTTGAACATTAGTCCTCCATAGAAACCCGTTCTCTCTGAGAAAACGGGTTTCTATTTTCCAAACAACGTCTGGTACAGCAAAAACAGATTCAGCGCGACGATCAGCGCGGCGACTAGGCTCGCAATGATCGTCGTGACGCGGTGATTGACGAGTACGCCCATGATTTCTTTTCTCGAGGTAAAGTAAACAAGCGGAATCACCGCGAAGGGCAAACCGAAACTCAGGACGACCTGGCTGAGGATGAGTGTGCGCGTCGGGTCGAGTCCAACCGCGATGACCATGAGCGACGGCAGCAACGTGACGAGGCGGCGCAGCCACGGCGCGATGTGTCGCCGCAAAAATCCTTGCATAATCACTTGCCCCGCCATCGTACCGACCGTGGACGAAGACAAACCGGACGCGAGGAGTGAAATCGCGAAGATCCAACTCGATGCGGCGCCGAGCAGCGGTTCGAGTGTACGATGCGCTTCTTGAATCGTGCCGATGCCGGTCAGCCCTTGCGCGTAGAACGTCGCCGCCGCCATCACCAGCATTGCCATATTGATAAAGCCGGCCGCGCCCATCGCGATCACGACGTCGAGTTGCTCGAAGCGAAACAGACGGCGCAATAATTTCGGATCGCGCGTGACGATGCGTCCCTGCGTGAGCGACGAGTGAAGGAAGATGACGTGCGGCATCACCGTCGCGCCCAGGATTCCACTCGCAAGCAAAACACTTTCGACGCCGCGAAACTGCGGCACGACCGAATGGTACACGATTTGTCCCCAATCCGGCTTGACGAGAAAAATTTCTGCGACGTAACAGACCGCGATCACGCCGACAAACGCGGTGATGACCGCCTCAAGCGGACGAAAGCCGTAGCGTTCCAGTCCCAGAATGACGAACGTGATGATCGCGGTGAGAATGC
>Ga0315281_10006948_pt1 | contig 16021 bp, 12 predicted proteins | sample YL17G07_0_MG_FD_204540 | JGI IMG/M metagenome (GOLD analysis project Ga0315281, IMG submission 204540) | Sediment microbial communities from Yellowstone Lake, YNP, Wyoming, USA - YL17G07_0 | ecosystem: Environmental > Aquatic > Freshwater > Lake > Sediment | place: USA: Wyoming | collected... | reverse complement strand
CGCGCCGAGGGCCGAGAATTCCTTCAGGAGGGAAACGGCCCGATCGCTCTCCTTGTGTTTCAGGCGCTCCGCCCCGGCGATCCGGGTGCGTCCCCGGCAATAGCAGGCCAGGGCGACCAGGGGAGGGAAGAGATCGGGGCAGTCGGTCGCGTCGAATTCGAAGCCTTTCAACGCGGCGCGCCTGATCGAGATCGAACCGTCGGCGATGTCCATTCCCGCTCCGGCGGACTCCAGCGCTTCGACGACCTTCCTGTCGGCCTGTTCGGAACGGATGTCCAGATTTCCGACCGTGACGTCCCCGGCGACCGCCCCGGCCGCCAGAAGGAAGGCCCCGGCCGACCAATCTCCCTCGACCCTGTAGGTCATGCCCCGATAGCGCCGGCCGCCCGCGATGCGGAACGTGCGGAGGTCGGGGTCGGAGTCGATGACGACGCCGAAGCGGGCCAGAAGCGAAAGGGTCATCGCCGCGTAGGGCCTGCTCTTCAGGTTCTCGACGCGGACCTCGGAGTCTTCCGCACAGAGCGGGAGGGCCGTGAGGAGTCCGGTCAGAAACTGGGAGCTCTGCGATCCGTCGATCGCGATCTTTCCTCCGCGGAGCGGTCCCTTGACCGACAGGGGTGGGAACCCGTCCCGTGTCCGGATAAGGACGCCGGCCTCCCGGAGGGGCCGTTCCAAGAGGCGCATAGGTCGGGCGAGGAGCGACCCTTCCCCGGTGACCAGGAAGAGGCGACCCCACAAGGCGGCGATGGGCGTGAACATCCGCATGCACAGGCCGGATTCCCCGCAATCCAGGGTGTCGCTACGGGGGTCTCCGCCCCCCGATATCCCGATCTCCGCATCGAGCCCGACCACGTCGGCGCCGAGCGCCCGGGCGACCCGAAGACCGGCAAGGGCGTCGGCGCATAAGGCCGGCTCGAGAATCCGCGAATATCCGCCGGCCAGGAGGGCCGCGGCCGTGGCCCGGATCATCAGGCTTTTCGAAGCCGGGGCGTTGACCTTTCCGCTAATCTCCGAAGGCTTGATCGATCTCATTCTTGATCCTCCCGACGACCCGAGCGACCGGCTTCTTTTCGCCGACGATGGCGATGTCCGAGGCCCGGGCATACACCGGCAGTCTAGCGGAGAAAAGCTCTTCCGCCCGCGCTCCCCGCGCGTCGTGATCCAACAGCGGCCGGGAGCCGGACCTCACCCGCTCGAGGGAGGCGCGGAGCGATGCCCAAATCCAGACCACGAGGCAATGCCGTTCGACGACGGAACGGTTGTCGGCGCGGCCCATCCCTCCGCCGCCGATGGAAAAAACGGTCCGTCCGGCCGCCGGGATCGCGTCATGGATGACGGCCCTCTCGAGCTCCCGGAACCCCGATTCCCCCCGCGTCCGGAAGATCTCGGCGACCGACATCCCCGCACGCCCCTCGACGAGAGCGTCCGTGTCGGCGAAACCGTACCCCATGGCTTTCGCCAGCCTCCGACCGACCGTCGTTTTTCCCGCTCCGGAGAATCCCACGAAGGCGACGTTCGGTTTGGGCCGGGTCGCGCGGTCGAGCCGGTTCCACGCCGCACGGTCCCGAAGGCATTTCGGCGCCTCCCTCCCGGTCAACAGGCGGAACGAGAGGAGGGCCTGGTGGAGAAGCCATTCCCGGCCGTCGATCATCAACGGCCCCCCTTCGGGACCGCGACGGGGGGGGACGGAACGCCGATAACCGGCGGCGAGGAACGCGCAGCCGTTCCCCAGGGCTGCCGAAGCCGGCAGGCCGAGGCCCGGGGGGACGCACGAAACGCAGATATCGCATTCCCGGAGCGGCGGGGCGGAATCCTCTAAAGAACAATGGTCGCAGCCCAGCCGGCGGGCGGCGGCCCTGGCCCGTTCGACGGTCCTGTTGACCAGGGTGACCCTGGCGGAGCCGGCCTGGAGCAGGGCGTACGCGGCCGCGCGAGCGGCCCCGCCGGCCCCGAGCACGACGGCCTTGCGGCCCTCCGGAGAAACGCCCCTGGCCCGGAGCGCCCCGATGACGCCGATGGGGTCCGTGTTGAACCCGACGAATCCGCCGGAGCGGGCGATGATACCGTTGACGGCGCCGATGGTCCGGCCGGGCCCGTCTGTATCCTCCAGGTAGGGCAGGACGTCTTCCTTGAACGGGGAGGTGATATTGACCCCGGCCAAACCCATGGCCCTGGCGGCGTCCATCACCTCACGGCCATCTTCCGCGGCCAGCCGAAAATAGGCGGCGTTCATTCCCGCGGTCCGGAACAGCCGTGTGAATATTTCCGGGCTGAGGCTATGCAGGACCGGGTCCCCGGCCACGGCGAAGAGTCTCGTCTCAGGCATCCGCCACCATCCTGATGAGCCTCGCGAGAGCTTCATGCGGGATCTGTCCCCCGGCCGTCTCCCGCCCTCTGGCGCGGGAAGCGAACGAGAAGCGTCCTCCCGCAAGCGGCCCCATGACCCTCGTCATCGTCCCCTTTTTTCCCAGTCCGACGACGACCAGGGCACGATCATCGTCCAGGAGTCCAAGGAGCCGGGCGTTGTCCTTCTGGGAACGGACCCGACAGGCGATCTTGGCGATGTCCGCTCCCGACGCGAAACACCGGTCGACGATGCCCTCCAACTCCCTGCGCGGCGGCGTCCTCTCGAGGTCATGATAGGAGACGATCACGCGGCATCCGGCCGACCGCGCCTCCCGGACGAGCGCCCGCTTGTACGACGCGCTCGCCTCGACCTCGATATCGACATAGGCCGCCCCCGCGGAAACGGCCGCCCGCAGGAGCGCCAGGCGCCTCGCGTCGGTGAACCGCCCGGGCCGGCATGTGGCGACGAGCCGCGGGTGGCTGGAGAAGATCCTCCCGACCCCTTCTTCACCCGTACGCATCCGGTCGAGCCGGATCTCGGCGAAGGGGATCCCTTCCAGGGCGGCGAGACACTTTTCGGGAGTCGACTCAGCGAGGCTGACACAGATCATCGACGTGTCCCTCCAGTTCGTCAAACGTCATCCGGACGATCTCCGCCCGTCCGATCGCCGACAGGAGAACGAGGTGAAGAACGTCCCCCTGTCTCTTCTTGTCCCTCCTCATCGCCTCGAACAGCTTCACGGGCGGGATGGGAAGACTGACCGGCAGGCCCGTCCTCTCGAGCAGTCCTGCTATCCGTTCCCCGCTCCCGGCGGAGAGCATTCCGCGGGCCGAAGAGATCCGCGCGGCCGCGACCATGCCGATGCTGATCGCCTCGCCGTGGCGCAAACCCACGGCCTTCTCGAGCGCGTGTCCCAGGGTATGTCCGAAATTGAGCTTGCGCCTTTCGCCCGATTCCAGCGTATCGGCCCTAACGAACCCGGACTTGATCCGGACCGATTCCTCCAGCGCCCGCTCGACGACCCGCCGGTCCAGGGAGAGGAGGGGAGCTTCTTCTCTTTCGAGGAACGCGAACAGGTCAGCGCTTGCGATCAGGGCGTGCTTGACGATCTCGGCCAGGCCGCACAGACGTTCCCTCGCGGGAAGGGTCTCCAGGAGCGAAAAATCGATGAGGACGTACTCGGGCTGGCGGAACAGGCCCGCGATATTCTTCATGCTCCCCACGTTGACGCCGTTCTTTCCGCCGACGGCGGCATCCGCCTGGGCCAGGAGCGTGGACGGCACGAAGCCGAACCCGATGCCCCGCATATAGGTCGAGGCCGCGAACCCCGTGAGGTCGCAGACGACCCCTCCGCCGATCCCGACCACGAATGAGGACCGGTCGAGCTCGAGGCCGAGGAACTCCGAATGCAAGCGCTCCACGGTGCGCAGGTCCTTCGAGCCTTCGCCCGGTTCGATCTCGATGACGGGAAGGTCCGGGAACCTGTGCCCGAACAGCCGCCGGACGGTCGTGTCCGTGACGATCGCCCCGCTCCCGGGGGGCCGGAGGCGCTCCGCGTCCTCGAGGGCCCCGTCGAAGACGACGCGGCAGTCGCCGGCGGGAGTCTTGATCTTCAGGCTCTTCATTGCAGCCCCTCCATGAAGGCCCGGAGGGCCGTGACCTTCCGGGCCAGTTCGGAGAACTGGGCCGGAGTAAGCGATTGATCCCCGTCGCTGAGGGCGGCGGCGGGGTTGTCGTGGACTTCGACAATGATGCCGTCAGCGCCGGCCGCGACCGCGGCCAGGCTCATGGCCGGGATCAGGCCGACCCTGCCCGTCCCGTGGGCCGGGTCCACGATGACCGGGAGATGGGTCAGCTCCCGGAGGGCCGGGACGGCGCTGAGGTCCAGGGTGTTCCGCGTATAGTTCTCGAAGGTCCGGATGCCGCGCTCGCAGAGGATGACCTGCAAGTTCCCCTCCTTCAGGATGTATTCCGCGCAGTTGAGCCACTCGGAGAGGGTCGAATACATCCCGCGCTTCAAGAGTACGGGCTTCCGGCTCTTGCCCACCTCCTTGAGGAGGGAGAAGTTCTGCATGTTCCTCGCTCCGACCTGGAGGACGTCGACGTATTCGCTCATCCAGGAAACGTCCCGGGTATCCAGGACCTCGGAGACGACGGGGAGTCCCGTTTCCTCGCGCGCCTTCTTCAGGATCTTCAGGCCCTTCAATCCGAGGCCCTGGAAGGCGTAGGGCGAGGTTCGTGGCTTGAACACCCCTCCCCGGAGCATATGGGCGCCCCCGGCCTTGACGGCACGGGCGATCCGCAGGGTCTGCTCCTCGCTCTCCACGCTGCAGGGGCCGGCGATGACGACGAGTCCTTCCCCGAAGCGGACATCCCCCGAAGCGACGACGCTCCGGGTGGAATCCGTCCTGGATACGAGACCGATGTTGTTTATGATATTGGCATTCGTGTTGACCGGGTTCATGGCCGGAGAACCTCCTGTAAATAAAATGGAGCCGAAAAAAAGGTGCGGGGGGGGGTATGGTTATGGGCGCTTAACGCCCAAAGTAGAAAACGTACGAGTACGGACGGTTTCTGTCGCGCCGGGGTGACAATGTCGTCGTACTCATGTCAACGGATATTATCTACAGAAATTCGCGCGTGTCAAACGAAATCTCTCCACTTTATAGGAAATTGCTTTTTTCGTGAACTTGATTGATGATATTCTGTCCCCGGACATCATGCTGTGAGTATGCTGAAAAGTTACGACGTTGCGGTCGTGGGAGGAGGCGCGGCCGGCCTGGTCGCGGCGATCAGCGCTGGGCGGAAGGGACTCTCCGTGGTTATCTGCGACAGAATGCCGCGGCTCGGAAAGAAGCTCCTCATCACCGGAGGCGGCCGGTGCAACCTGCTTAATGAAAATCTGGCGCCGGAGGCGTTCACGACCACGAGCGGGGAGCTCGTCGCCTCGGTTTTTGGCCGATTTGGAAAGGAGGCGATCCGGGGCTTCTTCAAGGACCTGGGATTGGAGATGGTTTCCGAAGGCGCCCGCGTCTTCCCGGCCGCCAATCAGGCCTCTTCGGTCGTGAAGGTCCTCGAGCTCGAGGTCCGGAGGCTCGGCGTCGCCGTCGAGGCTGGCTTCGAGGTCTCAAGGGTCGAGCGGGTGGGCGCGTCGTTCATCCTCGGTGCGACGGGGGGACGGAAGATCGGTGCCTGCTCGGTCATCGTGGCCAGCGGGGGAAAATCGTATCCTGCGCTGGGCTCGAACGGAAGCGCTTACGGGCTCGCGGAGAGATTCGGACACCGCATCGTTCTTCCTGTACCCAGCGCCGTTCCGGTCCTTGTCAAGGACAAGATGTGCCACCTCCTCCAGGGTCAAAGAGTCCGATCCCGGGCGACCTCCGAAATCGGCGGCAGCGCCGTCCAATCGGCCGAAGGCGAGATTTTGTTCACCCAGTATGGGCTTTCCGGGACCGCCGTGCTCGACGTGAGCGAGAGCCTTTCGATCGCGATCAACAGGGAGGGGAAGACGAACGCGGCGATCGTCCTGGACCTCGTGCCGTTCATGTCGAAAGAGGGGCTGGCGGCGGAATTTTCGAGACGCATGAAAGGAGGCTGGGCCGACGCTGACCTCGCCGCCGGCATCCTGCCAGAAAAGTTCGGACCGGTCGTCCGCGAGGTCGTTTCCGAGGGGAACAGGGAGCCCGGCTCCGCGGCGCGCGCCCTGGCCTCAGCCCTCAAGGAGAAACGTTTTTCCGTTCTGGGGACACGCGGTTGGAACGAGGCCGAGTTCACCTGTGGCGGGGTGGATGCCTGCGAGGTCGATCCCCGGACGCTTGAATCCAAGCTTCGGAAAGGATTCTACCTGGCGGGCGAAATCCTGGACGTCCAGGGCGGGCGGGGAGGGTTCAACCTGGCCTGGGCCTGGGCATCCGGCTTCGTCGCGGGCCTGCAAGGCCATGACCACTTACGTCCCCGATAATCCGGATGTTCAGAAAACCATCAAGCAGAACTTCAACGTTTTCCTGGCTTTGGCCGTGGACCTGGGGTCCATCGCCCTATGCGATTTTCTGGCATCTTTCCTTCGGCCGAAAGGGTGGAGGTCCATCTGGGCGGTTCCATCCCCGTGATCCTGGACGGCCGGAAACCGTCCATGTCGTTCGGACCCCAAGCCTCAACGTTCGAGGGCTACCTCGTCGTCGGGAACGAGCTCCGGCCCCTTCCCATCGGCTCGACGCTGGACCGGGAAACCGGGGTTTTCTACTCGCAGCCCGGACCGGGGTTCCTCGGACAGTATGATTTCGTCTTCATCAAGCAGGATTCCGGCCGGTATTTCGTGAAAAGACCGGTCACGGTCCGAATTTTGCCCCGGAGCACGGCTTAAAAATTCATGACTTTTTGACGCGCAGAATGTAGATGTTGTCTTTTTCCAGGAACGTTTCGACGCGGACGACCTCGAATCCGGCGTCGGCGGCCTGCTTCCGGAGCGCTTCCCGAGAGGTCGATTCCTTCTGAAACTCGGCGCCGCTCTTCTCCGGATCATGTTCGACGACCGCCACGAACGCTCCCGGCTTGAGGCCCGGGATGATGTTTCTGAGAAGGACCACGGGTCTGGCCAGGTGATGGTAGGTGTTGACCATGAAGACCATGTCCAGGCTCCCGGACGGGAAGAGCGGGTCATCCATTCTCCCGAAGACGGTAATGACGTTCCCGATCCCGTCCCTTTGGCACCGTTCCCTGAGGTAGGCCAGGCTCCCTGCGTCGATGTCGTTGGCGTAGATCTTTCCCGCCGGGCCCACTTTGCCCGCGAGGTGCACGGTGTAGCGGCCCCGGCCGGCCCCGATCTCGCCGATGACCATTCCCGGCTTGACCCCGATGGCGTCCATGACCTTGTCGGGAGGCTGGAGGTCATTGACGCGCTTCTCCCAGGCGTCCGCCGGATTGACCTGGCCCTGGAGACCGGCCGGCACGGATAAGAAAAGAACGGCCATGAGGACGGATAAGACGGACCTTGAAGTCGTCATTGGGGCTTCTTCAGCTTCCTGAACATTATAACGCGATTCACGCCGCTAAGAAAAGCTTTTCCGGTCAGCTCACTTCGCGGACTTGATCTCGTCCCAGATCTTCACATACAGGGCGTTGTCCGCGCCCAGGTCGGCGAAGATCTCGCTCCTGGCCCGTAATTCGGGGTTCATGAAGACCGCCGGGTTGTTGCGCAGCTCGGCCGAGAGAAGCGCGTAGCCTTCTTTGTTGGGGCAGAGGTAGCTGAGGAAGACCGTGTTCTCGGCGGCCGTCCGCGGGTCATGCAGGAAGTTGATAAAGGCATGCGCCAGCCGGACCTCTCCGGCGGTCTTCGGGATGACCAGGTCATCCACGGAGATGGCGGTGCCCTCCCTCGGGATGGCGAACGCGACGTCGGGGTTCTCCCGCTGGACCTGGAGGATGTCGCCGGAGTAAGAGTGGACGAGGAGGAACTCGCCGGACGCGATGCCGTTCTTGTATTGCTCGTTCTCGAATTTGGCGATATGGGCCCTCCACCGCAACACGACCTCTTTGGCCTGTCTCAGCTCGCGTGGATCCGTGCTGTTCAGGCTGTAACCCAGGGACTTGAGCCCGGCTCCGATCGTCTCCCGCATGTCGTTGAGCAGGGTCATTCGGCCTTTAAGGTCTGCCCGGTCGAACATCGACCAGGAGGGAACGAAGTCTGCGACCTTGCTCTTGAGGTAGGCGAGGCCGGTGTTCACGATCATGTAAGGGACGGAGTGGTGCATCGTCTTGTCGATCGCGATCTTGAGGTACTCCGGATCGACATGGGTCAGGTTGGGGAGCAGGCCGTGGTCGAGCGGCTGGAGCATCTCCTGGGAGCTCATGAGGCTGACCATGTAGCTCGAGGGGGTCAGGAGGTCGTATCCGGAGGCGCCCGCCTTGAGCTTGGCATACATCGCCTCGTTGGAGTCGAAGGTGTCGATGACCACCCGGCAGCCGTTCTCCCGCTCGAACCGGCGGATGATGTCCGGCTTGAAATACTCGGCCCAGGTGTAGATGTTGAGGACGGGCGTTGACCGTCCGCAACTCACGAAAGAGGCGGCCGCGGCCAGCACGAGGAGGGCCAGGATCGGGCGCTTTTTCATGGTTTACCCCTTGGAACGGGAAATCCTCTGGCTTATGACCACCGCGGTGAAAGTGACCGTCAATAGGATGGTCGACAGGGCGTTGATGAGCGGAGGCGAACCATATTTGATCATGCTGTAGATGCGGATGGGCAGGGTGGTCGAACCCGGCCCGGCCACGAAGAACGTGATGACAAAATCGTCGATGGACAGGGTGAAGGCGAGGAGCGCCCCGGCCAGGATCCCCGGCGCGATGAGCGGTAAAAAGACCTTCCGGAGGGTCGTTCCCCAACCGGCGCCCAGGTCCTGGGCGGCCTCGATAACGGCGAAATCGAAGTCCTGAAGCCTGGCCAGGACCGTCATGGCCACGAAGCTGACGCAGAACGTGACGTGGGCCAGGAAGATCGTCCCAAGCCCCAGCCGGACGCCCGCCGCCGCGAAGGCCATGAGGAGACTGATCCCCATCAGGATCTCCGGGACGACGAGCGGCATATAGACGAGGCCGTAGTGAAAGCGCTGGAGGCGGCTCCAGGCGAAGCGGTGGAGGGCAAAAGCGGCCGCCGTGCCGAAGACGACGGACAAGGCCGTGGCTCCGAGAGCGATGACCAGAGAGTTCCGGGCGGCCCGCCAGATCTCCGGCTCGTGGAGAAGACGGGCGTACCACCTCATCGAGAAGCCCTGCCAGCCGGTGCCGAAGCGCGACGCGTTGAAGGAGTTGACGACGAGGATGATGATAGGAAGATAGAAAAAGAACAGCACCGCGATCGTGACGAGGAGAGGCAGGCGGCTGCGCTTCATGCGTTCTCCTACAGGATCTCCGGCCGCTCGTCCTTGCGTTGGAGGAACAGGACGGCGGCGAGCGGCGCCAGGACCGACAGGATGAGCACCGCGGAAATGGCGCTGGCCAGGGGAAGGTTGCGGTCGACGAAAACCCGCTGGGCGATCTTGTTGCCGATGAGCTCTCCGCCGGGCCCGCCGACGATGTCGGGGATGACGTAGGAGCCGAGCGCCGGGATGAAGACGAACAGAACGGCCGTGAAGAGGCCGCGCCGGATCCCGGGCAGGAAGATCCTGCGAAAGGCCTGGGACCGCCTGGCCCCGAGGTCGCGGGCGGCTTCCAGGAGCTGGAAATCGAATTTGTCGGCGGCGGCGAAGATGGGGAGGATGGTAAACGGCAGAAACGTGTAGACCGAGACCAGGACGACGGCGCCGGCGTTATAGAGGAGCGAAGTTTGGGGTCCGGCCAATCCCAGGAAGACGAGGACGTGTTTGATGGGCCCCTCGGGATGGAGGAGGACCTTCCAGGCGAAGACCCGGACCAGGAAGTTCGTCCAGAAGGGGATGATGATGAGCATCAGGAAAAGATTTCGCCATTTTAGCGAGACGCGGGCGAGGGTGTAGCCGACGGGGACGGCCAGGAGCAGGCAGATAATGGTCGTCACGAGGCTGATCTCCAGGGTGCGCCAGGCGACTTCCAGATAGGAAGGATCGGCCAGCCGGCGGAGGTTCTCGAGCGTCCAGCCTTGGCCGATGCCTCCGTAAGGATTTGCCGGCCGCAGGGCGAGGACGAAAACGAGGAGCGTCGGGAAGAGGAAGAAAAGGCCCAACCAGAGGAGCGAGGGAGAGGAAACCAGCGCTTCCTGAAGCTTCTTTCGGGCGCCCGTCTTCATCCGCCGGCGCCCCTAGCCCTTTCCGTTCCCACCGTCGGATTCGCCCACCTTGCGCGGCGGAACGGCCAGCAGGTCTTCATCCACTTCCCGGTAACGCTCGAGCATGAAGCCGTCGTCGCCGTGCCACCAGACCCAGACGGCGTCGTTCCAGCGGATGGGCTTCTCGTCGAGGAAGAACCGCGAGTGCTGGCGCAGGACCTGGACGCGCAGTTCGCCGGCCCGCACCCAGTATTTGGTCGTCGAACCAAGATAGATCACGTCCTCAACGACGGCGGGCATCATGTTCCGAAGGCGCTCCTCCTGGGGCTTGTCCCGGGAGATATGGACTTTCTCCGGGCGGATGCTCAGGAAGACCGGGTTCCCGGGCCGGATGGACTTGTCGTTGAAACAGATGATGTCTGGGACACCGGCGATCTCGAGCCGGCTGTACTCGCCATCCTCGAGGCCGGTGACCTCTCCCTCAAGGAAATTCGTGTCGCCGATGAAGGCGGCCACGAAGCTCGTCCGCGGCGCCTCGTAGATCTCCACGGGCGTCCCGACCTGCTCGATCCGTCCGGACTCCATGACCGCGATCCGGTCGCTGAGGCCCATGGCTTCCCCCTGGTCGTGGGTGACGTAGAGGAAGGTGATCCCGACCTCGTCGTGGATCATGTCCAGCTCGATGAGCATCCTCTGCCGTAGCTTCAGGTCGAGGGCGGCCAGGGGCTCGTCGAGGAGCAGGACTTGAGGTTTGTTGATGAGCGCTCGCGCGATGGCCACGCGCTGTTTCTGGCCGCCGGAGAGAAGGTCGGGCTTTTTATCCGCCTGGCCTGTCATCCGGATGAGATGGAGCATCCGCTCGACCTCGGAGTCGATCTCGGGCTTCGGCCTTTTCGCGACGCGCAGGCCGAAAGCGATGTTCTCCCGGACCGTCATATGGGGGAAAAGGGCGTAGCTTTGGAAGATCGTGTTGACCTGGCGCTTGTTCGGGGGCAAGTCGGTGATGTCCCGGCCGTCGAGGAGGATCCGGCCTTTGTCCGGACGTTCAAACCCTGCCGCGAGCCGGAGCATCGTTGTTTTGCCGCATCCGCTCGGGCCGAGGAGGGAGAAGACCTCCCCCTTCCTGATCTCGAGGGTCGCGTCGGCAACGGCCTGGATCGTTCCGAACCTCTTGGAGACGTCGTGGAATTCCAGGAACTCGCTCAATCGCCGGCACTCCTCATCCGAACATCGTCAACGAAGTTTTTTATTATGTCGGAAAGGCCGGAGTATTTCAAGGCGAGAAAATAGGGACACAATACCAATTTCCGAATTCGTGAATTCTCCCCTTGAAAATTCGGCGTTTCAAGAAATTCGGAAATTGGTATTGTGTCCCCGATTTAGATGGGTTGCCCCTCCTGCGTCGAAACTATCCATCGTATTATAAAGTCTAGTTCTGACAGGAATTTAGGGATTCCGGAGAAGAACGCTTCTGGTTGTTCCATTCAAACGAGGTGCCGGGCACCTTCAATCAACAACTTAGAATACGAAATCCCCAGTGGGCTCGGTGGTCGAGAAGAAGCGGTTCTCATTGACTATTTCGTAAAATATCAATATTCTGCTATCAAATCATAAGCCATTGGGTCATAACCCATGAAATGTCCGAGTTGCCAGACTGAAAATCCCTCCGATTCCAAGTATTGTAGAGAATGCGCCACGCCGCTCACCTCTGTCGGGATGCCGGCTGTCACCAGGACCCTTGAAACACCTAAGGATAAGCTTACCCGGGGAACTCTTTTCGCGGACCGGTACGAAATTATTGAGCAACTCGGCACAGGCGGTATGGGAAGGGTCTATCGGGCCATCGATAAGAAATTGAATGAGGAAGTGGCGATCAAGTTCCTCAAAAAAGAGATTGCGTCAGATCGAAAAACGATCGAGCGGTTTGCCAACGAACTGAAGCTGGCGCGGCGAATCATCCACAAGAATATCGCCCGCATGTATGAGCTGATGGAATATGGGGAAACTTCTTTTATCACCATGGAGTTCGTCCCCGGCGAGAACTTAAAAAGCTTCATCAAGAGAATAGGAAAGCTGCCTGAGGGAAAGGCGGCGGCCATAGCGAAACAGGTTTGTGAGGGGCTCAGAGAGGCGCATCATTTGGGAGTCACTCACCGCGATTTGAAGCCGCAAAACATCATGATCGACACGGAGGGGAATGCCAGGGTTATGGACTTCGGGATAGCCTGCTCGATGGAGACAAAAGGCCAAACCGAAGCCGGAATGATCATCGGGACACCTGAATACATGAGCCCTGAACAAGCCGAAGGCAAAGAGGCCGACGCGCGCTCCGACATTTATTCCCTGGGAGTGGTCTTCTATGAAATGTTGACCGGTCAGGTGCCCTTTACAGGTGATTCTTCCATGAGCATAGCGTTGGGACACATCAACCAAATTCCTTTGGACCCGCAAGCTATAAATTCCCATATCTCTGACGGAATGAATCATCTGATCCTAAAATGCCTGGAGAAGAATCCGGAGAAAAGATATCAAGATATCGAAGGACTGATTTTTGAGCTCGACAGCATAGAGAAAGGCCTTGTTGTCGCAGCTCGTCCTAAAGGGCCGCATCTCCCTCCATTTTTCGAGACAAAGGAAGAAGAAGCGGAGCCGTCGCGCCCGGTCTTCGTGGCGCGCGAACTGGAGCTCTATACACTGGCCGGCTCCCTGGAAACAGCTCTTCTCGGCAAAGGACGAGTCCTTTTTGTGACGGGCGATGCCGGGAGCGGCAAAACAGCCCTTATCAAGGAGTTCTGCCGTCGGGCTCAAGAGTCACACTCCGATCTCATCGTGGCCGGCGGCAAGTGCAATGCCCAGACGGGCGCCGGAGATCCTTACTTCCCTTTTATCGAGATTCTGAGTCTCTTAACCGGAGAGGTCGAAACGAAATATACGGCCGGAGTCATTTCGAGAGAGAACGCTCTTCGTCTGTGGAATCTTGTCCCGTCATCGGTCAAAGCCATTCTGGAGAACGGGGCGGACTTAGTCAACACTCTCATCCCCGGAGCCTCGCTCGTCTCACGGGCTTCCAGTTTTTCGTCCGGGTGGACGGACTGGCTGACACAACTAAAAAAACTTGTCGAACGGAAAGCCGCGCTCCCGGCCGACCTGACACTCCAGCAGAGCAATCTTTTCGAGCAATACACACGGGTGCTCCGGTCGCTGGCGAGAGAAAAACCGCTGCTTCTCGTCCTGGAGGACCTGCAATGGGTCGATGGGGGGTCGGCCAATCTGCTATTCCATGTCGGCCGTCAGCTCAAGGGGAGCCGGATTCTCGTTATCGGCTCCTTCCGCCCGGCTGAAATCTCCCTGGGCAGGGACGAAAAGCGCCATCCCATCGAGCCTGTCCTGCACGAATTCAAGCGGGACTTCGGAGAAATCGAAGTGGATTTGGAGAAGACGGAAGGCCGCGAGTTCGTAGATGCCTTTCTTGATTCCGAGCCCAATACGCTCGACAAGAAGTTTCGCCAGACGCTCTTTGCCCAGACGAAAGGACAGCCCCTCTTCACCGTCGAGCTGCTGCGGGCCATGCAGGAACAGGGGATGCTGGTCAAGGACAGGGACGGCCGGTGGATTGAGGGACGGACATTCGACTGGCACAAGCTTCCTTCCCGCGTGGATGCGGTCATCATGGAACGGATCGGCCGTTTGACGGAAAAGATGCGGGAGGTCCTAACCCTGGCCAGTGTCGAAGGCCAGGAGTTCACGGCGGAAGTGATTGCCCGGCTCCGGAAGGAGGAAGTCAGGGAATTGATCAAGGTTTTGAGCAGCGAGCTGGAAAAGCGTCATCACCTGGTCTCCGCCAAGGGCATCCGCAGTCTGGATAAACAGCGCCTTTCCTTGTATGTTTTTCAGAATAATCTGTTCCAGAAGTATCTTTATAACACTCTGGATGAAGTGGAGCGGATCCACCTCCACGAGGAAGTGGGGAATATCCTTGAAACCCTTTATGGAGAACAGGCGGACGAGATCTCGGTCCAACTGGCCAGACACTTCGAGGAAGCGGGAATGATGCCTAAGGCTCTGGAATACTTTGCTAAAGCAGGAAGCAAGGCCCTGAATCTATCCGCTTACGCCGAGACGATAGCCCATTTTAGGAGAGCTCTGGATATCCTCAAGACTTTTCCCCCCTCTCTGGAGCGCGACCAGCAGGAACTCTCCCTTCAAATCCCATTGGCGGCTTCACTCCAGGCGACTTATGGATACGGAGCGCCCGAGGTCTCGTCTGCTTACGGAAGGATAAGGGAGCTCTGTCAAAGCATGGCGGGATCGCCGCAGATTGTCTATGCGCTCTATTTTCTGGCCAATTATCATTGGCTGCGGGCGGAACACGGCGCGGCCCTCGAATTCACCGAGCAAATGATGAACCTGGCTCGGAAGGCGGATGACCGGCTGAGTCTGGCCGTCACCCACTCCCTGCACGGCACTCTCTCTTTTATCATGGGGGAATGGTCATCCGCATTGGAACACCTTGGTCAGATGAATGCCTATTATAATCCTCAGGAGCACTCGCATTTGGGCTTCATCTACGGACAGGACCCCGGCATCATCAGTTTGTGCAGCACGGCGAGTGTGTTATGGTGCTTAGGGTATCCCGACCAGGCCCTTGAACAAAGCCGAAAAATGCTTGCCGTGGCCCGCCAGGTCGGCCACCCCTTCAGTTTAGCTGCTGCCCTGGCTATGGATTCCTTGTTTCATCTGCTCCGCCGGGACGTCGGAGCGCTCGAAGAAAGAGGCAAGGAAGTGGCTAAGCTTGGCGAAGAAAAGGGCTTTTTATTCATCGTCGGCGTTGGAAGATTCAAGTTGGGCTGGGTAGCAGCCCGTCAAGGTCGGGTGGAAGAAGGTCTGGCCAAGCTTCATCAAGCCCTGGAGCTTTATCGGGCGACCGGCGTTCGCTTCACCCTGACCGACCTGCTGGGCAGCCTCGCTGAGGCCTACGGAATGGCGGGAGAAATAGAAAAAGGGCTTGAATTCATGTCCCAGGCGCTGGCGGAGGTCGAGAGGGGGGGCGAGCGTTATTATGAGGCAGAGCTTTTCCGTCTTAAGGGTGAGCTGCTGCTCAGGAAATCGGGGGCAAACGACCGACCGGCATTGGAAAAAGAGGCAGAAGCCTGCTTCCAGCAGTCTCTGGCCGTGGCCCGCCGGCAGATGGCAAAATCATTCGAACTGCGAACAGCCGTAAGCCTCGGTCGGCTGCTTAAAAAGCAGGGCAGAGGGAGCGAAGCCAAAAAGCTGCTCGAGAGTATTTACAGCTGGTTCACCGAAGGGTTTGACACTCCGGACCTCAAAGAGGCGAAATCATTCATTGAGGAATTATCGTAAACAGGAGGGGCCTCGAAAAAGGTCGACATTTCGGGATATGGCATGGTGGGCGATAGAGGAATTGAACCTCTGATTTCTACCGTGTGTAGGAAGCGGCGAAAAAAGCTAAAGTATAGAAAATAATGGATTTCTTTCTAAAACCGTGCCTTTTTGAGGGTTCCCGGATTTCGATGGATTTCGATATTGTTAGATACGCTTTGATATTCCTGACATCTTTTGGGCACACCCGCCGTTTTGCCGGGATGGGGGGAGGGCGCAGGTTCTCAGCGAAGTCCGAAACGCCTCCAAGATTCTTTTTTAATCATATTAACCACCCCTACCCCTCCTAGCGAATTAGGAGGGGGCCCGGAGAATCGCCAGAGACACCTACGAATTTACTAATATTTATTTATCCCCCTTGCCCCCTTGGTGAAACAAGAGGGATAAAGGATGGTGTCTCTGGAGAGGTGTGGTGGGCGATAGAGGAATTGAACCTCTGACTTCTACCGTGTGAAGGTAGCACTCTACCTCTGAGTTAATCGCCCACAGCGGTCATATTTTATGTCATTCGCCGGCAAAGTCAATTTAGCCCTCGA
>Ga0315281_10006947_pt1 | contig 16024 bp, 15 predicted proteins | sample YL17G07_0_MG_FD_204540 | JGI IMG/M metagenome (GOLD analysis project Ga0315281, IMG submission 204540) | Sediment microbial communities from Yellowstone Lake, YNP, Wyoming, USA - YL17G07_0 | ecosystem: Environmental > Aquatic > Freshwater > Lake > Sediment | place: USA: Wyoming | collected... | reverse complement strand
CCCCACCGAACTTATCCTGCATGATGAAGACCTGGCATTGAATGAGGATGCCCGTTACATCGTGCAACAAGTCGGTCCACTCATAATCAAGAACGGTTATCTGGAAGAAGCTGTGCGTGATTATGGGCATCGCAACCGGTTCCCGCATTTAAGCTTCCATTTCGACCGGAATCCCAAACAGGCCACTATATATTCGATGTATACACGGAACCCTTTTGATGCTGAACAGATGTATCCCCGCCGGGCATCCACATTATTTATCGCAAACATGGTCGGCTATTTACAAAGCCGGCTGGAAAACAAAACAAACCAGTATCTGAAAAATGGAGTGCAACCTGTCTACGATATATTTTCTGACGAAGATATGCATAATGTATTGGGGAAAATTGTGCTTGAGCATGCATGGAATGAACCTCAAGGCACAGGCGAGATATCAATGATTGATAACCGTACTGTATTACATGCCAGCTACTATGAAAGCCCGACTCAGAAGGCATACCGGATAGGTGTTCGTTATGTCAAATAGCAGTCGTGCAACCAGTCGATCCGGTTATGTCACGCTATTCAGCGTGGGTTAGGATATTTATCCTGATTATCATATGCAACTACAGGCAACCATGCGATAGCATAATTATTTTTGTTTCCATTATCAGAAGGCACTTTGTTTACTTTTTTTAATAAGCTAAAGCTTGATGACGATTATGCGTGTTTATACTTTACCGCCGGACCCGGAACTTTACAGAAGGCATATTATTGATCTCGAAACTTTGCTGGATCAACCGGGTTACAATGAAGTACGTCCGTGTTTAAATTGCATGACACCCTGCCCATGTTCCGATTCAGTCTCCTGCACATGTAGATGCGGACCTCAATGCCGGGAAGCACCAGTCATGCTTTCGTCAGAGGGTGATAAGTATCCAATCGAAGGAAAGATAGTTGGTTTGGTGTTCGGAATTAATGCCTTAAGAATATCACCACCTTTCTGGTCGTGCGAAGGCCACGAATTTCAAGATGGGAGTATTCGCAGAATACCGCAAGTCTGGTTTTATTCCCGTTCTTTAATATATCCTCGTATATTTTCAGAATTGTTGGATGGATTGTATTCTAAAAAAAGAATTGTAAATCCGTGGCACATTTGTCTTGCTTACTCAAAGAACGACATTGATACCAGTTTTAGCATGGAACCCAATGTGAAAAATATCACCAATCCCAGTTTAAAAAGTATGCAACAAGATGCAAAGAATATTTCTGAAGATCTTATACATGGAATTCGCGAAATTGCGATAAAATATCTGGAAAAGTATAATTATATAAAAACCCAGTAAGCTTACGTTAATTATTCGCAAAGACAGTGACAAATAATCAGTAACCTGGGCAAAAAATAAATTCCTGAAGTAAGATACTGCTTGTTAATTTATTTATTCTATATATTTCAAGTACACTTAGCATTTGATTTTTTTTGCTATTCAATAAAATACATTGCACCATAAAAAATATTAGGAAATTCCATAAGCGCCCTTATCTGCGGTTCGTTTGCCTATGACCATATCATCACCAGTGATATCGCATCCCGTTTAAAGTCTTCTGTATAACTGCGTCTTTGCCTTGTTGTCATGATTCGTCTCTCAGTGTTAGTGTACACTCTTATCGAGGTGTCCAGTTACATTAGACCACTACAGATATATTGACTACCCGATATACGAGACGAGGCAATAAAATCCGGATTCCAGGATCAGCAGAATGGCGTCAATTCATGAGTTTGTACCATGAAAAAACCAGGGCTGTCTGATCGGAAACGTGATATCGCCGAAACCAGAAAGATACGGTCAGGTATGCACAAGCCGCAAAACGTCAAGATTACCATCAACATTGACGGGGATACGCTGATACAGCTTCGGAACATGGCGGCGCAAACCGGCATACCCTATCGGAGGCTCATCAATAAACTGCTTTAGGAAACTCTGCAAAAATTCCATTATCGTCATGCCTCGAGAGCCTGCCCCGTGCAGCGACACGGGGACGGCATCCAGTAACTAATTGTTTTAACTGGATTACGTCCTTAGCTTCGTTAACGGCACATCCATGTGCTACTTCTCCGGCTTTCGCCGGAATGACGAATTTTCAAAAAATGAGACTTGTTCAGAGTTTCCTTAATTTATTTTTTGTGTTTATGCTTGTGGCGTGGTTTGTCTTTGCTTTTCCTGACTTGATCCCCTGGTCCGGCGTGTTGTTCGAGCAGGCTGATATTTAACTGGCGTCCGGCCACCCAGGTTTTCTGCAACGTGCGGAATATCTCGCGGGGCATGCCCTCCGGCAGCTCGACCGTGGTGTGGTCCTCATGAATAGTAATGTTTTGGATGTACCGGCTTTCGAGCCCGGCCTCATTGGCGATGGCGCCCACGATATCGCCCGCCTTTACTTCATGAGTGCTGCCGACGTCCAGGCGGTAGCGCGACATGTCCTGTGGGGTTCCCGGTGGGATCCTCTTTCCTGAGTGTTGCTTTTCCGGGGGCGCCAGCTTGCCGGGATGGGGTCTGGGCTTTTCTGCATCATGTCTTTCCGGTTTTGGTTTTTTCTCGAACCGTTCCCGTTTCCCTTCACTGCGCTCCCGCGTAATGTTTTTATCCAGCAACAGGGGCGCATTGCCCTGTAACAGTTTTGCCAGTGCGGCGGCGATGTCCAGCGGCGCCACATTCTGTTCGCGTTGATATTGTTCAAGCATTGAATGGAAGAGACTGAGATCTTCCTGCGCCAGCGTGTCGCTGATCCGTTGTTTGAACCGGGTGATGCGTTCGTCATTGATGGAGTCCGCAGTCGGCAGGTCCATTGTTTCGATCTTGTGGCGCGTTGATCGTTCTATGGCCTGCAGCATGTGCCGCTCGCGCGGCGTGACGAAGATTATGGCTTCGCCGCTGCGCCCGAACCGTCCGGTGCGGCCGATGCGATGAACGTAGGCTTCCGGATCATTCGGCACATCATAGTTGATGACATGGCTGATGCGTTCGACGTCGAGGCCGCGGGCCGCGACATCGGTGGCCACCAGGATATCCAGTTTGCCGGATTTCAGACGGTTGATGGTTTGTTCTCTTACCTTCTGCGTGACATCACCGCTCAGTGCAGCGCTGGCGTAACCACGGGCCTCCAGTTTTTCCGACAGGTTTACCGTTTCAATCCGGGTGCGCACAAAGATCAGCATGCCGTTAAAGGTTGTGGCCTCGAGTATTCGCGTCAGCGCCTCGAGTTTCCGGGAATTTTCGATCAACAGATAACGCTGCCGGGTCGTTTCCACCGTGGTGGTGCGGGTCTTGATGGTGATTGTCTCGGGATTCTTCAGATGTTTTTTCGCGATTCGGCGTATGGGTTCCGGCATGGTGGCCGAGAACAGCGCGATCTGGTGCTGTGATGGCGACTGCTCCAGTATCCATTCAACATCATCAATGAATCCCCGGCGCAACATCTCATCGGCCTCATCCAGCACGAGACAGATCAGGCCATCAAGTTTCAATGTGCCCCGGCGCATGTGATCCATGACCCGGCCGGGCGTGCCGATGACCACGTGCGTGCCCCGTTTCAATTGCCGCAGTTGGACGCCGTACTCCTGCCCGCCATAGATTGGCATCACATGAAAACCCCGTATGTGCGCCGCATAGCGTTGAAAGGCTTCCGCGACCTGGATCGCAAGTTCGCGCGTAGGCACCAGCACCAGTACCTGCGGTCGCATCAGGCCGAGATTAATCCGGCACAACAGCGGCAAGGCAAAGGCGGCGGTCTTGCCGGTGCCGGTCTGGGCCTGCCCCACGATGTCCTTGCCGGCCAGCATGTGCGGTATGGTCTGGGCCTGAATGGGCGAGGGCGTTTCGTAGCCCACATCGTTCAGGGCCTGCAATACCGGGGCTGAGAGGCCCATTTCACTGAATGCCGGGGGCACGGGAGTATCATCGGACATGCGGAATACCTTTATGGATATGGGTCGGGCCAGTTTGTACCGGCATTGTGTACGGCTTCAGAAAAAGGCCGGGGAGTATAAGCTTTTATTGATCACAAAGACAGGGGCTGGGGACTAGAGGCTTGAGACAAATAAAGAATTCCTTGAATGGATAAGGATGGATTTTGCAGTTTCCATTTTTTACACGCCGGATTTCAAGTACACTGACCGCTTGATTTTCAGTCGTTAACACCCAAGAAAAATCCGGGGGAAGTCCTAGTGAGCGCTCTTATCTGCGGTTCGTTTGCCTATGACCATATCATGGTCTTTCCGGACCGCTTCAAGAACCACATCCTGCCCGAGAAGGTGCATATCCTGAATGTGTCCTTCATGGTGCCGGAGATGCGGCGCGAGTTCGGTGGTTGTGCCGGCAACATCGCCTATAACCTGAATCTCCTGGGCGGCGCGGCCTTGCCGATGGGGACGGTCGGCAAGGATTTCGATCCTTACGCTTACTGGCTCGACAAAAACCGGATCAACCGCAGGCATGTGAAGGTAATCGATGAGGCCTATACCGCACAGGCCTTCATCACCACCGACCTGGACGACAACCAGATTACCGCTTTTCATCCCGGGGCAATGAGTTTTGCCCACCACAATCATATTGTGGATGCCAAAGGTGTGATCCTCGGCATGGTATCGCCGGACGGGCGCGACGGCATGCTGCAACATGCCGCCCAGTTCGTCGAGGCCGGCATCCCGTTCATTTTTGATCCGGGGCAGGGCATGCCGATGTTCAACGGCGATGAATTGCTGGCCTTTATTGACAAGGCCACCTGGATCACGGTCAATGATTACGAATGGCAGTTGTTGCAGGAGCGCACCGGACTGGCGCCGCACCAGGTCGCGGAGCGGGTCAAGGCGTTGATCATCACCCGTGGCGGAAACGGTTCCGTCATTTATACGTCCGCAAAACGCTACGACATTCATGCCGTCATTACAGCCACGGTTGAAGATCCTACAGGCTGCGGTGACGCCTATCGCGCCGGACTCCTGTTCGGACTCATGCGCGACATGGACTGGGAAACCACCGGCCGGATCGCCTCGCTCATGGGCGCCATCAAGATCGCGCATCCCGGCACACAGAATCACACCTTTGGGCCGCAGGAATTCGAGGACAGGTTTAAGGAGAGTTTTGGCTATACTTATTAGTATCGCGTGAAGCGTGAAGCGTGAAGCGTGAAGCGTGAAACGTATCTCGATAAATATAGTACTGGTACCCAGCACCGTCATTTATGAGCCCTGATTCACAGACAGAGATCCAGATCGAAAATCTGCATAAGTATTTCGACGACAACAAGGTATTGCAGGGAGTTGACCTTGCCTTCAACTCCGGTGAACTCATCGCCATTGTTGGCGGTTCCGGCTGCGGGAAAACTGTCCTGTTGAATACAGTCCTCGGGCAATATGCTCCGGATAAAGGCAACGTCAAAATTCTGGACAGGTCCAAAAAGGTATGGAAATTAAAAAAACTTGCGGACTTCAGCGAAATTGAAATTGACAATGTTCACAAGCACTGGGGGGTCGTCTTTCAGCGCAATGCCCTTTTCTCAGGCTCGGTATTTTTCAATATCGCGTTATGGCTGCGTGAGATCAAGGGCATGGACGACGACGCGATCCTGCCGATAGCGGTACGCGCCCTGGAGGCGGTGGGGTTGCCTTCCGATCAGGTATTCCTTCAGACCAGCAACAATGACCTGTCCGGCGGCATGGCCAAACGGGTGGCCATTGCGCGTGCCATCTCCATGGATCCTTATCTGTTTTTTTACGATGAACCGACCACGGGGCTCGATCCAGTCAGTTCCGCGCATATCCACGATTTGATCTATTCCATCCATAATGTGCCTGTGGGAAACGGGCCAGGAAAGACCTCCATCATCATCACGCATGACAAGGACCTGCTCATGAGATTGCGCCCGCGGGTCGTCATGTTACATCAGGGCCGGGTCCATTTCGACGGCGCCTTTGCAGAATTTGAATCCGCTGACTCCGATGTTATCCATCCCTACTTCAAATTGATGCCATTATTGCAGGGGCGTTCGACGGGAAGCTCATCTGTTACTCCGGACCTTACAAAACGGAGAGGACTGGTCATCCAATGATGATGGAAAGTTATTCACGGACCCCGTTCTGAAGTTTTTCCAAATCCAGAATAATTTCATTACTATGCTGGTCGGGATCCACGTCCCGGTAGATTTTTGCAATCTTTCCCTCTGCATCAATGATGAAGGAATGCCTTCTGGCCACCCTGACCGGCCCCAGGGACCAGAGTGCATTGTAGCTTTGCGCCACCCGTCCGTCCGCGTCCACCAGCAGCGGGAACGGCAGGCTGTGTTTTTCGGAAAACTTCGCATGCGATGTCTGGTTGTCCACGCTGACGCCAAGGATTTCCGCATTCAGTTTCCGTATCCTGTAAATATCGTCCCGGAAGTGGCAGGCCTCTTTCGTGCAACCGGGTGTGTCATCCTTGGGGTAAAAATACAGCACCACCCATTTGCCCTTGTAATCGGAGAGCTTGTGGCTTTTGCCGTATTGATCGACGAGCGCAAAATCAGGCGCCATGCCGCCTGTGGTGACTTCAGCAATGACTGAACGGGAAAACAGCATCATGAACACCAGTATTGATAATGTGTATATTTTACAGCGCATGAATCAGCAGGTAACCACATCAGGTTTAAGTATTAAAGGCGTTCGGGTTTCCGGCAATGTCCGGGTGCGCTAAACGGAATCAGTTTACTTCGATATTTTGTGTTCAATGATGTGAATTCTTTCATTGGTATTACGGGTCAGTTCGATAATGACCTTGAGTTCGGAGAGGACATGAATTAACAGATGTTTGAACTGTTCCAGATCAGGATTAGCATTACGTGCTGTTAATACCAGGTTTTCCAGTTCTGCAGGAATATTTTTCTCCGTTTCCCCGGTCTCAGGTATAGCCGGGGTTTGTTGTAAAGCCATGTTTTCTTTTTTTGTTTTCGCCTCGGCGATCTTGTCTTTAAGATACTCCAGTTCCGAATACGATGTTTCCAGCTTGGAAAACAGGAAATCATGTACTTTTTTTGTTTCAGCGGGCGCATTTTTTTTGCTGAAATACATGCCGGCTGACAAAGTATCCTCATTTTCCGCCTGCAGATATATGAGGTAAGCCTCAAGCACTACCTGCACAGCAGTTTCATCATGTCCCAGTACAAACTGCAGGATGCATTTCAGGGATTTAATGTCCTTGATGCCCGTATCTTTGTCCGGGAACAGATGAATGCCATCCTTTACCAAGTACCGGAGTTGTACGCCATCAGGTGATAAATCATAGATGGTGCCGGTGAAGTTGATTCCGCCCGCGCCGGTAATAGTGACAGGCAGGTGCAGTTCCAAACGCGGATAGTTTCTGCGTTTTTCAAAGAGTTCATACATCGACTCTGTTTTGTTACTGGTCTTCATGGGGCCGCCAGAAAAGTTATAGGGGCTTTAATGATACTCGCGCAGACCAGGATGTGAAATGAAAAGCATGTGGGATGTTACATGGATTCATGTTTTCCCGGATGTCACTACCGCCGCACCCGCCAGGGCGCAGGCATGGTCTTCATCCGGCATCCCACCACCAATGCCGATGGCGCCGATCAGTTGGCTGTTACGCCATATCGGCGCACCGCCGGGACTCGGCAGGGCCTGGGCCGGGACGACGCTCGGCAGGGAATACCAGAGCAGGGGATTGAGGTCTTTGTGATCGGAAATGTCCTGGGTGGAGCGCTTGAAGGATGCGGCTGCCATGGCCTTGGCGCGCGAGGTGTCAAAGGTGAAGAACCCGGCGCCATTGGCGCGGGAGTAGTACACCAGTCGTCCGGATTCATCCACCACAGCGACGCTCATCGACCGCTTGAACTCCCTGGCCTTGGCATGCGCGGCCTTGGCGATCTTCTCGGCCAGTTCCAGGGTCATTTCGATCATGGGAGAATAAAGTTTAAAATATGAAGTTTAAGGTTCAGGGTTCCAGGCTTGAGATAAACCTCAAACCTGAAACCCAAAACATTTTTGTTACGCCGCCGCCTGTTTGGCCTTCAGCAGTTGCTGTTCGAGGCGTTTGACCTCATCACGCAGTTCTGCCGGCAGGTGCGACCCGAATTTGTCATAGTATTCGTGGATCATCGGGATTTCCTGCAGCCAGCCGTCAATATCGACCCTGAGTAACAGGGCCTTGTCAGTCTCATTGAGATTGAGGCCGGAAAAGTCCATGGCGTCCAGCGTCGGCAGATTGCCAATGGGTGTATCAATGGCATCGGCGGCGCCTTCACAACGATCGAACACCCATTTCAAGACGCGGCTGTTCTCGCCGAAACCCGGCCACACGAACTTGCCTTTCTCGTTCTTGCGGAACCAGTTGACGTAGAAGATCTTCGGCAGTTTTGCATCTTTGGTCCTGCCCATTTTGAGCCAGTGGCCCCAATAATCCGCCATGTTGTATCCGCAGAATGGCAGCATGGCCATCGGGTCACGGCGCAACTGGCCGATGGTGCCGAAGGCGGCGGCCGTCATCTCGCTGGCGATGATGGTGCCGAGGAAGGTACCGTGCGCCCAGTTGCGTGCCTCGCTGACCAGAGGCACCACGGAGGCGCGGCGGCCGCCGAAGAGGATGGCGCTGATCGGCACACCCTTTGGATCTTCCCAGGCATCAGCAATGACCGGGCATTGTGCGGCCGGTGCGGTGAAGCGGGCATTGGGGTGCGCGGCCGGCGTGTCGGAGGCCGGTGTCCAGTCCTTGCCTTTCCAGTCGATGAGGTGCGCCGGTTTTGCGTCAGTCATCTCTTCCCACCATACGTCACCGTCATCGGTCAGGGCCACGTTGGTGAATATGGAATTTTCGGTCATGGACAACATCGCATTCGGGTTGGATTTCATGCTGGTGCCAGGAGCCACGCCGAAGAAACCCGCCTCCGGGTTGATGGCGTAGAGCTGGCCGTCCTTGCCGAACTTCATCCAGCAGATATCATCGCCGATGGTCTCGACCTTCCAGCCGGGGATGGTCGGGGTGAGCATGGCGAGGTTGGTCTTGCCGCAGGCGCTCGGGAAGGCCCCGGCAACGTATCTCACCTTGCCCTTGGGGTTGGTGAGTTTCAGGATCAGCATGTGCTCCGCCATCCAGCCCTGATCGCGTCCCATGACGGAGGCGATGCGCAGCGCAAAACATTTCTTGCCGAGGAGGGCATTGCCGCCATAACCGGAACCGTAGGACCAGATCTCGCGGGTCTCCGGAAAATGCACAATGTATTTGGTGGTGTTGCATGGCCAGGACACGTCTTTCTGTCCCTTGGCGAGCGGTGCACCGACGGAATGGATGCAGGGGACAAATGCATCGTCGCTGCCCAGCGCATCCAGCACCTTCTTGCCTACGCGCGTCATGATGTGCATGTTGGTGACGACGTAGGGGGAATCGGACAATTCCACACCGATATGCGCGATGGCCGAACCCACCGGGCCCATGCTGAAGGGGATCACGTACATGGTGCGGCCCTTCATGCAGCCGGTAAAGAGTCCGTCGAGGACGCCGCGCATCTCATTGGGATTCATCCAGTTGTTGGTGGGACCGGCGTCATCCTGTTTCTGTGAACAGATAAAGGTGCGGTCTTCCACGCGGGCCACGTCTTCCGGCACGGAGTGGCAGTAGTAACTGTTCGGGCGTTTCTTGTCATTCAGGCGCGTGGCTGTTCCGCTCTTGACCATGATGTCCCACATGCGATCGTATTCTGCCTTGGAGCCGTCACACCAGACGACTTGATCGGGTTGACACAATGCCGCCATCTTGTCGACCCATGCCTGAAGTTTTTTGTTGATTGTTGCCATAATTACATCCCCTCAAATATTGAGTTGTAAATTACAAGGAAAATTTTTCTTAAAAATTGTCTGCACTGTAATGTGTAGCCAGGGGAACTCTGCCAAAGTATATTTACCGTCATGCCGGTGAAAACCGGCATCCAGTAAACAATTGTTTTGACTGGATTCCGGCTTTCGCCGGAATGACGAATTGTCAAAAAACGATACCTGTTCAGTGTTTCCCCAGGTGATTTCTGGGTTCATCAGCATGGGCGTCCCGGAGTATTCACGCCTGGAACAACAGTCTGCATCATAGGGTGCTTTATGTTGCGTGACAATATTAGACGTTGTTCAGAATTGGGAATTCTTAATGTTTTCAGCGAGTAAATCAAGCCGGGTGACAGGCGCCAGGCAATGATGTCCCGCGCAGATATAGGCAACCGCGGTATTTTCCGCCCGCCTGTCGTTGAGCATGCCGGGCAGGGCTGCGGCATCGGCGGGGATGGGATAAATATGGGTCAATGGCGGCGCCAGTGTCTGTGCCTGCCGGCGCCATGCCTCCAGTTCCGCCGCACCGGCGCGGATGATGACCTGTCGCGGCGGCCGCAGATAATCTTCCAGTGCGTGGAGCAGCGTGTTGTGCGCCGAGGGATAACGTACGATCGAAGGCCAGGCTGCCTTGAGGGTGCGCTCAGCGGCCTCCAGATAACGCGGTTCGCCGAGAAGATGTCCCAGTTCCAGCAGCACAGCCGCGGCGACACCATTGCCGGCGGGCAGGGCATCATCCATGAAAGGCCTGTTGCGTTGGATGAGTTTTTCGTGATCGTACGCGGTGAAATAAAACCCGCCGTTGTCCTTGTCAGCAAAACTGGTAAGCAGGGTATCGGCCAGTTCCACGGCAAATTGCAGCCAGTCCGGGTTCCACCGGTAGTTCAGCAGGGAGAGGATGGCGTCGATCAGGAAGGCATGGTCATCCAGGTAGGCGTTCAGATGGGCCTTGCCGTCTTTGCACGTCGCGAGCAAACGACCGTTACGCCAGAGCGTGGTACGGATGAACTCCAGCGCACGCGCCGCGGAATCAAAACAGGAGGTATCTTCAAAAACGGCTGCGGCCGTGGCCATGCCCTTGATCATGAGTGCATTCCAGGATGTCAGGATCTTTTCATCACGCCCCGGCCGGATGCGTTCGTTGCGTACCTTGAGTAACTTGTGTCTCGCGTTGCGCAACAATCCCACTGTCTGTTCTGTGGCGGGCGCAAGTTGTGCGGCGACGTACAGGTGCCAGCGTACTTCAAAATTTGCCGGTTGATCCAGCCCGAAAAATCTTTCAACAACTGCGAATTCATTGGCGTCCAGCAGTTCCCTGATTTCCTCCCGGTCCCAGACATAGAATTTTCCCTCATGGCCCTCGGAATCTGCATCCAGTGAAGAATAATAACCGCCGTCCGGCGCCTGCATCTCGCGCATGACCCACCCGGCCGTTTCCAGCGCGATGGTTTTGTATAACGGGTTGTGCGTGATCTGCCAGGTCTGGGCGTAGAGCGTCAGCAGCGGGCCATTGTCATAGAGCATCTTTTCAAAATGCGGGATCATCCAGCGCTCGTCTACCGAATAGCGGCTGAACCCGCCGCCGAGATGATCGTAAATGCCGCCCTCAGCCATTTTGCGCAGGGTGAGTTCCACCATATTTAATGAGTGTCGGGCGGTTTCATTCTCATTTTGATGCGCCAGGTAATCCCGGAGCAGACGTTCGAGACTGGAGGGATGTGGAAATTTAGGCGCACCACCGAAACCGCCGTGTGTCTGATCGAAAGATTCCGCCAGTTGTTGAACGGCAATAGGCAAGGGCTCATCGTTTAATTGCAGTTCCGCATCCGGTGGTGGCAGGTTGCCGATGTGCAGTAATGCTTCCTGCATGGACAGGTTCTGTTTCCGAATGCCTTCCTGTGCGTTCCGGTAATACTCCGCAACACGCAACAGGAGATCGCGGAAACCTGGCAGGCCGTAACGGGACGCCGGTGGGAAATACGTGCCGCCGAAAAAAGGCAGATGGTCCGGAGTCAGGAACATGGTCAGCGGCCAGCCGCCGGTGCGTTGGGTCAGAAGTTGTTGTGCGGTCTGATAGATCCGGTCGAGGTCAGGACGTTCCTCGCGGTCCACCTTGATATTGATGAAATGTTCATTCATGACCGCGGCCGTTGCTTCATCTTCAAACGATTCATGCGCCATGACGTGGCACCAATGACAGGCGGAATAACCGATGGACAACATTATCGGCTTGTCTTCTTTTTGCGCCCGTGCCAGTGCCTCCGGACCCCACGGATACCAGTGCACCGGGTTATGGGCGTGCTGGAGAAGATAGGGCGAGGTCTCGTGGATGAGCGCGTTTTCGTGTTTAGCTTTGTCCATCGGTTCTACTGTATGTGTGTTAAAACACTATATCGTACACGATACCCTTCGATACCACTGCCTGACTGGACTCCCCCCTTGATTATTAAACCTTGCATGTATATTATAACTCTATATGATAATAATTCTCATTAGTATTTAGTCATGACGAAACCAATGAAATATTTGATTTTAATGATGTTTATAATCTTTAATTCCGCCGTAGCAGCGGACTTGACTGTCTATGAGCTGAAAATTAAAGAACACCGGTTTGATCCACCCCTGATTGAAATCCCGTCCGGAACCAAGGTGAAACTTGTGGTTAAAAACCTGGATGCATCCCCGGAGGAATTCGAAAGCTACGAACTGAACCGGGAGAAAGTGGTCCCCGGTAATAGCGAGATCACGGTCTATATCGGACCGCTGGAACCGGGCGTATACGGTTTCTTTGGTGATTTTCACCAGGATACCGCGCAAGGCAAGTTAACCGTTAAATAAAATGAGGAATCCATTGTGTTCGGGTCAGGCGTTATAGTTTTTCGGGAAGTGTTGGAAGCGGCACTGGTCGTTACCATTTTGCTGGCGGCGACCAGGGGATTGCTGGGGCGCAATCGCTGGATAGGCAGTGGCGTAGCTGTCGGTGTCCTGGGCGCCGTTATCGTGGCCTATTTTGCCGGTTATATTGCGGATGCCTTTGCCGGCATAGGGCAGGAGTTGTTCAATGCGGCCGTGCTCTTCATCGCCGTCTTGATGCTCGCCTGGCACAACATCTGGATGTCCGGCCATGCCCGCGAGATGGTGGCCAATCTGAAGCAGGTCGGCAACAAGGTGACCACCGGCAATCTCCCGTTTTATGCCCTCTCGATTGCGGCCGGCATTGCGGTCTTGCGCGAAGGCTCTGAAGTGGTTTTATTTCTTTATGGGATCGCCGTCAGCGGCGGTGATGTAGCGCAGATGGCCGCAGGTGGCATGCTCGGCCTGGCGGGAGGCATAGCCGCCGGGGTCTTCCTGTATTTTGGTTTACTGGGCATACCCATGTCTTTGTTATTTCGCGTCACCGGCTGGATGATACTGTTGCTGGCGTCTGGTATGGCGGCAAATGCGGCAGGCTTTTTAAGCCAGGCGGGCTTGTTGCCCAGTTACCAGCCGCTGTGGAATACATCGAGATTTATTTCGGAACATTCCCTACCCGGGCAGTTGCTCCATATCCTGGTCGGCTATCAGGACAGCCCGACATCAATCCAGTTGGGGTTTTATTTTGCCACACTGATATTCATCGGGAGCAGCATGTATCTTATCGGCAGGCGGAAGAACAATGCCGTGTCTGTGTGATGCGTGCTCATAAATTTAATATTAAGCCCAAGGTAAAAATAAAATGAAGGTAATCAATTATAAATTGTTTTGTGTAGTGTTTGTTTCGGTTAATGCATACGCCGGTGTTGACAAGGTTTATGATCCTTATGTCTATCAGGGCGAACTGGAAATCGAGGCACGCGGCGTGCATCAATTCGATGATACTGATGCGCATGAAGTAAAATTGGGCGTTGGTTACGGTATTAATTCAGTATGGTTTATTGAAGGTTATGTCATTGCGGAACAGGCGACCGGAAATAGCGCCGCTATTGAAGAAGTTGAACTCGAGAACAAGTTCCAACTGACAGAGCAGGGCCAATACTGGGTTGACGTTGGTCTGTTGATGGAGCTTGCTAAGAATCTGGATGAGCAGACATGGGAATTCAAGGCCGGCCCGCTTTTCCGGAAGCAAATAGCGGACTGGGTTGTAACGGCAAACTTTTTTCTGGAGCAGAAATTTGGCCCTGATGCAGAAGAGAGTGATGTCGAATTCCTGGGGTCTGCGCAAGTGAAGTATCGCCTGTCACCGTCGCTGGAACCCGCCGTGGAATATTATGGGGATGAAAAGACGCATGCTATCGGGCCGGTGCTGCTCGGGAAGAGCCGTTGGGGCAAGACCCCGGTCAAGTGGGAGCTGGGTGTCCTGAAAGGACTGAATGATGATGCGTCTGATATTAATTTCCGCTGGTTGCTCGAGCTGGAGTTTTATTGATGTAGGGCCGGTTTTAACCGGCCGCGTGAGGGTAGAGCCGAATTTTTTCGGCAAGGTGAGCCCTCATCCTTCTGAACGCTTCATGATAAACTGCCGCCCATCATGTTGACCTATCCAGACATCGATCCGGTAGCTATTCATCTGGGCCCGCTGGCGATCCGCTGGTACGGCATCAGCTATGTCGTCGGGATCCTGCTCGCGTGGTGGTTGTTGCGTTATCGTGCCCTCACGCAGCCGCTTCTGGGCTGGACCACGGTCCAGGTTGCCGACCTGATTTTCTACGGGGCGCTCGGCGTGGTTTTTGGCGGCCGCCTCGGCTCTGTGCTGTTCTACAATCTGCCCTATTACCTGGCCCATCCCCTGGAAATCATCATGATTAATCGTGGCGGCATGTCATTTCACGGCGGATTGCTGGGTGTCCTCATCGCTCTCTGGTTTTACAGCCGGACGATCAACCAGACTTACGGTGAAACGATTGATTTCCTGGCGCCTGCCGTCCCGGTCGGATTGTTTTTCGGGCGCATCGCCAACTTCATTAATGGAGAGCTCTGGGGCGCGCCGTCTAACCTGCCCTGGGCCGTTATCTTTCCAGACCCGCGCGCCGGCGGCATCCCGCGCCATCCCTCGCAGTTATATGAGGCGTGTCTGGAAGGCATCGTACTGTTCATTATCCTGTGGTTTTTCTCCGCAAGGATACGCCCGAAGATGGCTGTGTCCGGAATGTTTCTATTGGGCTACGGAATATGCCGCATCGCCGTGGAGTTTGTGCGCGAACCCGACGCCAACATCGGTTATCTCGCCTTCGGCTGGATGACGATGGGGCAGGTGTTGTCGGCGCCGATGGTGATTGCCGGGATGGTATTATTGTGGTTCGCTTATTATAAAAACGTGAAGCGTGAAGCGTGAAGCGTGAAGCGAGTTATGCTTTTTTAGATACGAGATACGAACCGTACATGAAACAATACCTCAACTTGATGCAGCACGTTAAAACGCACGGTGTGCGCAAGAGCGATCGCACCGGTACCGGCACGTTGAGCGTGTTCGGTTACCAGATGCGTTTTGATATCTCTGAAACATTTCCTGCGGTTACGACCAAGAAACTGCATTTCAAGTCGATCATCCATGAACTACTGTGGTTTCTCAAAGGCTCAACCAACGTGCAATATCTGCGTGACCATGGCGTGACCATCTGGGACGAATGGGCGGATGAGTGCGGCGAACTGGGGCCGGTGTATGGATCGCAGTGGCGTTCCTGGCATACAGCAGATGGTCGCGCCATCGATCAAATCAACCAGGTGATCGAAGAGATTAAAAAGAACCCGGATTCACGGCGTTTGATCGTGAGCGCCTGGAATGTGGGTGAGATCGACAAAATGGCGCTCGCGCCGTGCCACGCCTTTTTCCAGTTCTATGTCGCGGAGGGCAGGTTGTCCTGCCAGATGTACCAGCGCAGCGCCGATATTTTTCTGGGTGTGCCGTTCAACATCGCCTCCTATGCCTTGTTGACGATGATGGTGGCGCAGGTCACGGGACTCAGGCCTGGTGAATTCGTGCATGTGCTGGGCGATGCCCATCTCTATCTCAATCACATGCAACAGGTGGATACGCAACTCGCACGGGAACCCTTGCCATTGCCGGTAATGAAGATCAACCCCGACGTAAAATCGATCTTTGATTTCAAATACGAAGATTTTGAACTCGTCGGCTATCAATCCCATCCGGCCATTCCCGCCCCGATAGCGGTTTAGGGGACAGACCACGATTTTTTATTGAAAGAGTTT
>Ga0315281_10006946_pt1 | contig 16025 bp, 15 predicted proteins | sample YL17G07_0_MG_FD_204540 | JGI IMG/M metagenome (GOLD analysis project Ga0315281, IMG submission 204540) | Sediment microbial communities from Yellowstone Lake, YNP, Wyoming, USA - YL17G07_0 | ecosystem: Environmental > Aquatic > Freshwater > Lake > Sediment | place: USA: Wyoming | collected... | reverse complement strand
CAAGCGGATCACGGCCGTGTTGGACACGCTCGTTCGCCGGTCCCGTAGTCTTCACAGTACGATACTGCGGAGGCGTCACCGACATCGCGTCTCCTAGCTGCACGGGGTTGCCATCCGCACCTAGCAAATAGGCGGGCTCGACCTCATCGGCGCCCGCGCCAGGTTTCGGAATCAGTGTGTGATGCTCCCTTTTGTGCAAATCAAACCAGAGCTTGTGCAAACAAAAGGGGACTGGCGAGTCAACGGTGATCGATCCACCATCGACATCAGCTATCGGCTGGTTCAAAAGCGATTCTCTCTTGAGCGCCAAAACCAAATCAGATACCGCTGCGGTCTGAGCGTCGGTCATTTTTCCCAACGCCAGGTCGACGAATTCCTGAAACGTAAGCGCCCAAAACGGTACGTGGAGTGATGTCTCCCCCATGTCTTCGTCCGCTGATACGCGAAAGACGGTCGCCCGATCTTTTAACGCCCGCGCATATTCGCCATGAATGTCTAAGACAATTACTCTGGCAGAAGGATATCGCTGCACATCAGACAATGCCGTGAGCAGACCAGCGACGGTGGTCGATTTGCCTGCCCCGGTCGAACCGACAATCGCGGAGTGCCGAGTAACCAGTCGATTGATATTGACGAGTGCGGGAATTGACTCTGCACTCGCAAGTCGACCAACCGCGACGTAGTCGTTCGGCTCTCCGGGTCCGTAGATGGCTCGGAGATCAGCCTCGGTGACGATGTGAACATGATCGTCAATCGTCGGGTGTTGCGAGACACCTCGCTCGAATCGTCCACCAAAGGTCCCTTCACCTACGAGTTGCACTTTGAGCCAGCGGTTGCCGAAAGTAGCCTGCGCTTCAGTAGGCACTGGAGCGGCTCCAGCGCCCACCTGTGAGACAACCCCATAAAGATTCAGGAAACCCTGTGGGATACGAACGAAACTTCCGACCTGACCAATCCTATATGCATCTCCCCTGACAAAGCTGAGCCCCGTCACGGTATCCGGCGTTAGCTCGACCGTGATAGTCGCTCCGGAAACGTCCTGAACGGTCCCGATGAAAGTCGGATCACTTGCCATGGCTGGGCTCGTCGCCGGCTACCCCTTCACTCAATTGGCGAGCAAGAAAATCGCCGAGCATCTTGAAATCGCCAAGCAAAAACTTCGGTTGGCCAACGGGGGCCGTGGTGCGACCTGGCATATCACCGGCCTTCACCGCGGTGCCGTGCAGTGGGTGATCAGACTTCTCATCAGGCCTCCAATCGCGCTCGACCGAGCCCAACACAGCACCATCCGCTGCCAGCAAGCTGAGGTTGGGTTGTTTCCGGGCTTTGGATACCCCCTCGGGCGACGTAGCACGATCGCCGAAAATTAGCCCGAAACAGACAGCCGTGGGATTGACACTGAGGCCCTGAAGAATGACCTCATTCAAGTGCTGGTCGGAGAACGAATAACCACAAGTCACAAGCACGGCTTGACCACTTGCCAGAAACGCTTTGAGTCGATCAAGCATTGCGAGGTAAGGAAGCCTACGGCTCTGGTCGTACTTGAGGTGCGACGGGTAGATCATCTGACGATCTCCGGCCTCTGCCTTCGGTCGACGCTCTACGTCTCCCGCAGAGGATCGCCACCAGTTTATTGAACCGTGGATTTTCCAAAGACGGGACCATCGGGCAGGCAGCTTGTCCTGCTCCATTGCTCCCAAATCGAAAAATGTGCGGTGAGATCCTACGAACCCGTCGAAATAGGGCACCTTGCGGGCCTCGAGAGCTTGCTCCATGAGTAGATCGTAGTTTGATGTAAAAACTTCAACTGCATTGCTTCGCTTAATTCCGCCAATCCATGATGCCAGCCGGTGATAGGGACTGTCATCGCCGGGCAGATTCTCACTGACAATCTCGGTCGTCAGTCTGCAAATCTCTTTGTCCAGCGCGGCAAGGTTTTCTGGGCTCAGTCCGTCAATCGGTCCCCCTCCCGCGACATCGCCTAACACCCGAACGTGGCTAAGCAACTCCTCCACATTTGGGCTTTTGTTTCCTGCTTTTTGCAGGCGCGCACTAATAGCAGCAAAGTGCACTTTGAACGTATCGGATGCCTCAAGAGCTTGGCGGACGTGTGCTGTGAGGCCAGCCACGTCCGGAATAAGAGGTCGAGTTCCCCCATTTGCTGGAACTTGAATCGCCATTGGAGCCCCTGCGCCCAAAAAGAACGCCACACGCATCTTGTCTGGCGCAAGCGCTTGCTGCAGAAGCGCCGCTTGCCGATAGGGGCAGTGCACTGGCACGCTTGCCGTGGCCGCTGGTGGAGCTTCCGCGGCGTCAGGCTGATTCGACTCACCGTCCTGCGATTGCGATTGCTTGGCCGTCACGCTACCCCCTATCAATCCTTTGGTGCTTCTAATACCTTCAATTCGAGCCCTTCAATCTCTAGCAAGGACTTTCCGGCGATTCCCTGTAGATCCCCGTACATTCCAACCGTCGCCTGCATCACCATCTCAATCTGTTCCTCCCGCTTCGCCCACTGCTTCGTGATCACTTTCTTCTCTTTGTCGAGATCCTCCTGCATAGACGAGAACCCTTCAACGATGGCCTGCACGCGCTGACGAAAGCGCGGACCGGTCAGGTACTGGTAGACCATCTCCGTCTTGGTCTGCTGTCCCTCTCCTGCCTGCCGCGCGGTCGCGAGGTCGATCAATGACTGCCTAAGGGTAGTCGCGAGGGGCATCGCCACGCGTGGGTGCGTGACCCAGACGCCTTCGACCAACTCGAAGCTTTCAACCCCCTTCGGTAAGGCCATGCTGGAGAGGATGGCGACTTCCGCCTTCGCCTCGCGTTGGTCTTCACGCAGCTTAACCAGCCAGCCGTCGCTCCAGCCCTTGGTGCGCTTGGACTCCCACAGGATGGTGCCGCAGAGCTGGCCGAGCGGGCCGAGGACGTGGTGCAGGACGTCGCCGCCATGCTCCCCCTTCGGAACCGGCTCGATGGTGTCGCGCGGGAATCTTGCGCGCAGCAGGGCTTCGAGTTCGAGTTCCATGACTTCGCCCTGCAATTGCTGCGAGCCCTGTTCGGCCCTGCGCTTGAGTTCCTCGATCTGCTTCTGCATCGAGGTGATGGTTTGCTCCTTTTCCGCCACCTTGAGCTTTAGTTCACCTTCGACTTCCTTGCGCGCCTGCTCGCGCGTGGCGTTGAGTCCTTCCTGAACGCGCTTCTCGACGGACAGGTCGGCCTCGCGCAGTTTGGTATCAAGCTCCCGCTGCTTGCGAATCAGATCGGCTTGCGCCTTCTGCGCCTCGGCAAGCTTGACGTTGTTCTCTTTCAAGGTATTTTCGAGTTCGGCAACAGCGCGGGTTCTCTGGTCGAGTTCGGCTGCCAGCGCGAGTTTCGCCTTGCGCGCTTCGTCGGCGGCGATCTTGACGCCTTCCTCTTTCAGCTTCGCGGCAAGGTCAGTGTCCTTTTGTTTTATGCGCTGCTCGAAATCGAGCCGCGTGGCTTCCAGCAGCGGCGCGGCGAGAGATTCCGTGAGCTTGATTTCGGTCTTGCAGTTGGGGCAAATAACTGTTGGTTCCGCCATTTCGTTCCCCCTACGCGTCCTTTTCAGGAGCGGCATAGCGTGTCAGGCGCAGGTTCACCGCGTCGCGCGGCAGCCAGCAGCGCGGGTGCGCGATGACGCGGGTTAGCCCATCGTGCAGGGCCGCCGCCGCGACCACGCGCCGCTCTTCCAGTTGATCGAACACCCACAGCACCCCATGGCAGCGCACTTCCTCGGCCTCCGCAAGGCGGCGCATGGCCGCGTCTCCGGCAAGCAGTATCGCAGCCTCTGCCTTGGCAAGGGAAAGCGCGTAGCTATCGTGAATCGAGATGCGGCGCTCAAGCGTGCGCAACCGCTGCGCCTCGGTGAGCTGCGCGCCGGTCAGGGAACGGACCTGCAGGCCTAGCGCGACCAGCCGCTCGCCGCCGTAGTCCTTGATTTCCTTCTCGTAGAGCGCATCGGGCACGACAAAGCGATAAGGCAGCGCGAAGATGCGTTCGATCAGCCCGGCGCGTTCCAGGTCGATGACGACGGACGTGTCGGAAACGAGGACGTCCATCGCATCGCGCTCTCAAGCCGGGTTTTCCAGCCGGCGGTTGAGTTCCCGGACACTGACGCCCAGGAGTTCCGCCGCCTTGGCTTCGGAGACCGCGCCTTCGGAAACCGCCCGGTAGCAAAGCCGCGTGAAGCGCTCGGGCTTTTCCCGCGGAATGGCGCCGGGCTCGGCGTAAGGCGGCTTTCTCCAGCCCCGCTGCACGAATTCGTCGAACAGCCGCTTGAACAGCGGCTCGGCGATGATCTGCAGGTCCTTCAGGCGGTAGGTGATGGCCTGAATGCTCGTCTTGAACAAGGCCTTCAGTTCGAGTAGCTCGCCGAGCGAAATCTGTTCGCGGTGCTTGCCGACCTCGCGCCAGAAGATTTCCGCGGGCATGAGGAACGCACTGGCGAATCGGTGCGCCAGCTTCTCGCCCTTCGCGCCTTCGGGCGCCTCCAGAACGTGGTGTGCGAGCTCGTGCGCGAGCGTGAAGCGCTGCCGCTCGCCCGTGTCGTCCTGATTGACGATGACGATGGGGACGTCTTCGCCTTTGCTCCGGCGTGCGACGCACATCAGGCCGGAGACCCGGTCGCCCAGCTTGAGCGGGATGACCTTGATCCCCCGCTCCTCCAGAAACTCCGTGAGATCGGGGATGGGATCGGAACCGAGGTTCCAGGCTAGGCGCAAGCGGCCGGCTGCGAGCTCGGCATCGGCAAATTCCTCGACCCGGTAGGGCGAACCCTGGGGCCGCGACCAGCTCGCGCTTTCCACGCCGACGAAGTCCTCGATCTCGAGGTAACGCTCGACCTCGCTAAGGACCGAGGCTTTGATCGAGGCTTCTTCTTTCCTGCTCGTGATCATGTTCTTGCGGAACTCGACTGATTCGAGCGTGAGGTCGTTCTGGCCGAGCAGGTAGCTCTCGGGCACGCCGAGCGCGCGCGCCATGGCCGCCAGCACGTCGGAGCCGGGCATCATCTCGTCCCGCTCGTATTTACTAAGTGCCTGTGCGGATACGATTTTGTCTATCTTCGCTTCCAGGTCGCGCAACGACATCCCCGCGGCCCTGCGGGCGAGCTGAAGCCGCTTACCGATCATGGTGAACTCCTGGGGGCTTGGTCCTGATGGTTGACAATTTTATGTTTTTTAGTATCATTTGTAAACCTAGGTGCTGGGCCATAGGATATCCCGTCCGCTGGCCGGCAGCACCGGGCCTCATTAGACAGGAGGCCAGCGATGGCACGCAATCACGGTACCAACAAGAACGGCGGAAGCTTCGACGAAGCGACGATCGAGGCGGTGTGGCAAAGAGGCACGTCAGTACCCGGCAGTCCTGGCTTTCGCACCGACAAGTGCGGCGCGCTCATGCAGCGCACAAAGTACGGCCAGACCGTGCAGCATGGATGGGAGGTCGATCACATCAAGCCGGTCGCCAAGGGTGGCGGCGACGAATTGAGCAATTTGCAGCCGCTGCAGTGGGAGAACAATCGCCACAAGGGCGACGATTATCCGAACTGGACCTGCAAGGTGAAAAGCTGAATGTGATTACAGGCTTTTGATAATTATGGCCTTATTCAGGCCTTCCGTTTCCCAGTGAGATAGGCCGGAAGACCTCCCCGGCCCATCGCTCGGGTCACGCCAGCTTCCACCGCAAGGAAAGCAGCTCCTGGCGCCAGGTTTTCTGCTGCAGCTTGCCCTCGATGTTCACGATCATCTCCTCCCGCTGCCGGTCCACCTGGTCCTGCGCATCGAAGAGCGAGCGCCGCCTGTGATTGCGCTGCGCTTCGAGCGCCTTGATCTGCTTTTGTCCAGCGAGCTTCTCCTCCAGTGTCAGCGCGGTGGTCGCCGCGCGGCGCGCGTCGCGGATCTGGCGGTCGAGTTCCTTGATCTCCCGCTCAAGCCCGAGCTTCAGATCGTCCGCCCAGCCTTCGAGCTTATCGATTTCGGCTTCGAAAATGCGGGCATTGCGCTCGGAGATGCCGCGTTGAATCGCTTCTTGTCTGGTCGCGACCGCTGCCTCCAGCGGCGCGCCCGGCGTGGGGCTGCCTGGCTGACCAACCACGCGGCCGGGTAGCGTGAGCAGGCGCAACGCTACTTCGTGCTCCATCGCCTGTCCGTCGTCGGTCACGGCGGCGACGATCAAGTGGTCTTCCGCTTGATTCAAGGACTCGATACTCACCTGACAGAGCGTGAGCCAGCCGGACTTGCCAACCAGGGGTTCGAGCAGGGTGATCTTCCCTTCGTGATCGGCGTAGGTGAGCTGAATCTCGGCAGGGGCGAGTTCGCGGCTCTTCGCCTGCGCCAGCACGGACTCGGCGAGGGGATGGGTCATCCGGTAGAGATGCGCGTCACGTGAGCGGCGAGGAAGCTCATAGAGCCCCAATGGGATGGCTTCGCCAAAAGGACAGGATTTCAGCCGGAACGCCGATTCGTCGATGAACTCGGCATGCCCTTCCAGCTCGTGGCGGCTGACCTGCATGAGCAGGCGTTCGAAACGGTTGAGGTAGGCCTTGGAATCCTCGTCTCGCACCTTGAGTTTCTCGCGCACTTCGTCGTCGAAATTCTCCAGCAGTTTCCGCCGCGTGCTGGATATGGACTCGTTGATCTCGAAATTCAGTTCGAGCTGGAGCTGGTCGAAGGCGCCCTGGATCTCCTCCGGCCTGCGGCAGCGCTGGTAGATCGCCGCAATGCGCTTCTCGAAATCGACGCCAGATTCAATCGCACCCAGGATTTCGTCGCTCGCGCCGAACACGCCCTCGAATAGTTTGAATTTTTCGGACAGCAGCTCGAACACGCGCCGGTCGGCGTCGTTCTTACGATTCAGAAAATTAACGACCACCACGTCATGCTGCTGCCCGTACCTATGGCAGCGGCCGATGCGTTGCTCTATCCGCTGCGGATTCCAGGGCAGATCGTAATTCACCACCAGCGAGCAGAACTGGAGGTTGATGCCTTCCGCGCCCGCCTCGGTGGCGATCATGATGCGTCCCTCCTCGCGGAAGTAGTCCACGAGCGCGGAACGGATGTCCGCGGTGCGCGAGCCGGTCACGCGATCCGTGCCCTGATGCCGCGCAAACCACGCGGCATAGATTTCCTTGGATCGGTCGTCGGTATTGGAACCGTTGAAAAGAACGATGCCCTCCGCGAACGGGCTGTCGCCCAGCAGCCGAAGGAGATAGTTCTGGGTACGCCGGGATTCGGTGAAGATGATCGCCTTCTGCGCGCCGCCGAGCTTGGTGGCCTTGCCGAAGGCAATATCGAGCGCCTTCAGCAGCGCCTTGCCCTTTGCGTTGTGGTGAATCGAGGTCGCGAGGCTCGCGAACCCGTCCAGATCGGCGATCTCCCGCTCGATGGCGGCGCGGTCACCCTCGGATAGAGGCGCAGGGGCCTCATCTCCGTCCCACTCTTCGGCGGTTTCGTCGAGCGCCTCGTAGTCCTTGTCGAGTTCCTCTTCGAGAGGTTCGCCTGGCTCGGCTTTCTTGAGTTTTTCCTTCAGCCGCGCGGACATCGAGGTCAGTGCGCCAGCGATGGCGAACGTGGACGAGGCGAGAAGCTTGCGGAGCACGAGCGTAATCAGGCTCCGCTGACTCGCCGGCAGCGCTTGCAGGTTTTCCCGCTGCAGATACTCCGATACCGCGTGGTAGAGCTTGTCCTCGCTTTCCTCCGGAGTGAACTCCTCCACCATAGGCAAGCGCTTCGTAAATTTGATGTAGGGCAACACCTGCCGCCGCAATGTCCGGTGGCAAATCGGCTTCAGCCGCGCCTTGAGCGTCTCGAACACCCGGTCCTGGTCGAGATTGGCGAACTGCTCGCGAAAGCTTTTCAGGTCGCCGAAAGCGTGCTCGTCGATAAAGCTGACCAGACCGAATAACTCAAGGAGGGAATTTTGCAAAGGCGTCGCGGTAAGCAGGAGCTTGTCCTTGCCTGCCAGCGCCAGCTTGAGCGTATTGGCGATGACGTTCGACGGCTTGTAGACGTTGCGAAGCCGGTGCGCTTCGTCAATGACCACGAGATCCCAGGCGATGGCGTGGACATCGCTCGCCTTGGCTTTCGCGAATTGGTAGGAACAGATAACGATATCGGGCGCTTCGAACGGCCGGAACCGGCCCTGCTTGATCTCCGCGTTATATGACTTCGATTCGAGAATGCGGCAGGGCAGAAAAAACTTCTCTGTCAGTTCCTGGTACCACTGCTTGCGGAGATTGGAGGGCGTGATGACGAGAATGCGGCGCCTGCGCTCCGCCCATTTCTGAGACAGCACGAGGCCCGCTTCAATGGTCTTGCCAAGCCCGACTTCATCAGCGAGCAATGCGCCCTTTGAAAGCGGCGACTTGAACGCGAACAGCGCGGCATCGACCTGGTGAGGATTCAGATCGACTTGTGCATCCGCGAGCGCCGCCGCGAGCTTCTCGACACTATCGGCCGGGCAGCGGCGCGTGAGCTCGTAGGCGAAGTACTTGGCGTGGTAGTCGGTAAGTTCCATGGTTCCGGGGGCTGTCGCAACGTACTATGCCAGTTCATTGCCGAAGCGGAGGCGCTCGCGCAGCCGGTGCTTCTCGACCACCCGCAGAAGGTAGGCCTGGATCTCCCCCTGCCGCGGATACATGCGAGTCAACTGGAAATTTCGCTCGAACGAGCACAAATACATGTTCGAGGGAATGTTGCAGGCGCACATCCGGATCGGCGTTCTCGCGCCAAGTGCCGCCGATGTCGGCCGCGCAGTCGAACAGCGTGACATCCTCGAATCCCGCGTAACGCATGTGGATTCCCGCTTTCGCGGGAATGACGATATCTACGACCTGTAGATTGCCGGATCGAAGCGCAGGCCTACTTGTTGCGCACCGCCATGTCCTTCGCGCGCTCGGCGAGCCCGGCGAGCAGCGAGGCGCCGAACGCGGGGCTGGTCTTCACCAGGTGGAGGAATGCGACGCGGTTGATCGCGAGCAGCGCGCAGGGCGTCTCGGCGGTTGCCGTCGCCGCGCGCACCGACTGGTCCACCAGCGCCATTTCGCCGAATACGCCGCCGGGACCTGCGCGCCCCACGATGCCGCCCTTGATGGAAATCGCGACTTTGCCTTCCAGCACCACGTACATGAAGGCGCCGCCGGTGCCTTCCTGCATGATCATCTTGCCGGCGTCGTAACGCACCGGCTCCTGGCCGGCCATCAGCTTGACCAGGCCCGCCAGCAGCTTCTTGTCGAACACCACGGATTCCTTCGCCTGGCCGGCGTGCAGCGCGCGGTTCGCGCTCAGGCGCGAAATCGTGCTGCGCAAGCGGTTGTTCATGATGCTCATGAGCATCAGCGCGAACTCGGGTTTGTGCTGCAACGCGACCTGGAACTGCTTGTCGTCCAGGCCGATGACGGTGCACTGGGTTTTCGCTCTCGCGGTCGCCGTGCGCGCGACCTGCGCGATGACCGCCATCTCACCGAAGGTCTCGCCCGGCCTGACGCTGCCAATGACCTTGTCTTGCGCGATCATTTCTATTTCGCCCAGGATCAGAACATACATCCGGTCGCGCTTGCCCAGCAGGCCGCCGCCCTTGTCGTCTTCCTTGAAGATCGTCGCCCCCGGTGCGAAGCTCTCGGGCTTGCCGGCGGACTTGAAGAACTCCATCGCCATCGCGGCGTTGTAGACCGGCGGCGGCGGCGGCGCGGCCGGCTGGGCCGGCGGCTTCATGGGCGAAGTGCTGGAAAAATCAAGGTCGCTCATGGCGCTTCCTTCGGGCGGATCACGGCAAGGATTTTACGCGCCCTGCCTGCGAAATACCGGCGCCGGCAGGCGCTCGACCAACACATTGACGCAGGCCACGCGCCCGGCCTGCGCCGCGCGCGCCAGTGCCGGGGCGAGTTCCGCGGGCCGCTCGACGTTCTCGCCATGGGCGCCGAAGCCCTCCGCCACCCGGTCGTAGCGGGTCGGCAGCAATTCCAGTCCATGCGCGCGCGCGGCGCCGTAGCTGCGCAGCTGGATCTGATACTCGGCGTTCCAGCAGGCGTCGTTGCCCACCACTGCCACGAACGCGAGCCCGCAGCGCACCGCCGTGTCGATTTCCGAGGCATGAAAGCCGAACGTGCCGTCGCCCAGCATCGCCACCACGTTCGACCGGGGCAGCGCGAGCTTCGCCGCCGCGGCGAAGGGCAGCGCGGCGCCGATCGACCCCGCCGGCCCGTTGATCACGCGATGCGGCGCCGAGAGCGTCGCCTGCGACCATTGGCCGAACTCGCCGCCATCGGCCACCAGCACTGCCCCGGGCGCATCGAGCAATTTCTGCACCGCGCGCGCCACTTCCACCGGATGCAGCGGCCCGCCGGGTTTCGAGACCAGGGTCTTCCATTGCGCCGGCCGGAACGCGATCGCGGCACGCACGTCGTCCTGCCAGGCGCTCCTCGCCCAGGTCTTGCGGGTGGCGGGCTCTATCCAATGCGTGACATCGGCCTCGGCGTCGATCACGCGGCAGTCCGCGGCGAATGCAGCGCCGAACCTGAGCGTGAAGTCGCGCCGCTTGCCGGCCAGCACGACAACATCGGCCGCCGCAAGCACTTCCGCCAGCAGGCCTAGGCACGGATCGTTGACGCCGCGGGGACTCTCCATCACGATCGCCGGCACGCGCGTCGCTTCCTCGAACTGGCGCAGCAGCGCACGGCCGCGCGCATTGCCAAGGGCCGGACCGGCGATCAGAAGCGGCTTCTTTGCTTTTTGAAGCGCCTCCAGGATTTCGTCGTTCACATCGCGAAAAATCGATTCAGGAAAAAAAGCTTCCTTCGCAGGCAACTCCGCATCCACGCCGGCTTCCAGCAGATCCGAGGGGAGCGACAAATGCACCGGCCCGGGCCGGCCAGCCTTTGCCATGCGCATCGCGCGCGCGATGTCTTCGCCCAGGGTTTGCGCCGAGCGCACCGTCCACGAAGCCTTGCAGGCGGGCGCCGCCATCTCGGCCTGCGCCATTTCCTGGAACGCGCCCTTGCCCAGTTCGTTCAGCGGCGCATGCCCCGAGAGCAGCACGACCGGCGACTCCGCGGCGAGCGCGGTGTAGAGCGCGGACACGGCATTGGCATGGCCCGGACCTCCGGTGACCAGCGCGACGCCGGTTTCACCCGTGAGGCGGGCCCAGGCGTCGGCCATGTGGACGGCGGCAGCCTCGTGCCGGACGTGCACGAGCGGCAGCTTGGCATCCAGCGCGGCATCGAACACCGGCATGATGTGATTGCCCGAAAGCGCGAACACATGGCGCGTCCCGGCACGCGCGAGGCTGCGCGCAACGATGTCCGCGCCGCGCAGCTTCACCAGTTCATTTTCCGAGGTATTTTCCGGACTACTGCCGGATTCCGAGCGTGGTCACGAGGTTCTCGTACAGCTCGTACTGCTCGCGCACGAACCTCTCGGTCTCCGCCGGCGAGCGGATCGCCGCGATGCCGCCGATCCTGGCGTTACCCTGCCGCCATTCGGGGTCCATCGCCAGCTTCGCGAAGGTGTCCACCCAACGGTCCACCGCTTCCTTGGGCATGCCTGGCGGCCCCATGAGCGCGGTCCAGCCGACGATCTTCTCCATGTCGGGGAAGCCCGCTTCGCGCGCGCTGGGCACCTCGGGAATCTCGGGCAGGCGCGCCGGAGTCACGAACAGCGCACGCAAGGCGCCGGCCTTGACCTGCGGGATCACCGTCGGCGCGTTGTTGCAGGCGAAATGCACCTGGCCGCCCAGCACCGCGGTGGTCACGTCGCCCCCGCCCTTGTAGTGGATTCCCACCGCGTGGTCCTTGGTGAGGCCGGCGAGCGTCATCCAGTACTGCGCCGCCATGTTCTGGCTGGTGCCGATGCCGGAGGTGGAGAAATTGAGCTTCCCCGGTTGGGCGCCGATCGCGGCCACCAGTTCCGCGGCATTTTTGTACGGCGAATCGCTCTTGACGAAGCAGATATAGGGATTGAGTTCGATGAGCGAGAGCATCGTGAATTCGTTCCACTTGTAAGGCGCCTTCGAATCCAGCGCCGGCACGATGGCGTGGGTCGCGATGCGCGCCACCAGCAGCGTGTAGCCATCCGCGGGCGCGGTACGCACCGCCATGGCGGCGATGGCGCCGGAGGCCCCCACCCGGTTCACGGACACGATCGGCTGGTTGTTGAGGTACTTCTGCGCGTGCAGCGCGACGTTGCGGCCCGAAAGATCGGAGTCGCCGCCGGCGGTAAACGGGATCACGAACGTGATTGGCTTGGACGGATACCCCTGCGCGAAGGCTGCGAGGGGTACCCCGGCGGCAATGCCGAGCGAAATGAGCAGCGGAAAAATTGGTTTCATGCTTTTCCCCGGGTATTCTTCTGCGGATGAACAAGCCTAGCATGCCCCCCGGTAAGGTTTCCGGGCCCGGTGTCTGGTACGGCCGCGACCTGCAGCGGCACACGGACTGGATGCGCAATTTCACGGCGGCTGAACTCGCGGAACTGGATGCCGCGGTGCGCGCCTTCAAAGCCGGCGGCACACCGCTGGCGGCTATTTCGCCGGCGACCTTCCCGCTGCCCGCGCTCGAGGCGGCCCTGGCAGAAATCCTTGCGGAGGTTCTTGAAGGCCGCGGCTTCGCCATGCTGCGCGGCTTTCCGGTGCAGCGCTATACGCGCGAGGAGCAGGCGATCGCCTACATGGGCATCGGCTCGCATTTCGGCGCGGCGCGTTCGCAAAACGCCAAGGGCCATCTGCTCCGGCACGTCAAGGACCTGGGCGTCGATATCCAGGATCCGAAGGTTCGCTATTACCAGACCAACCGGCGCCTGGAGTACCACACCGATTCGGTGGACGTGGTCGGCCTGCTGTGCCTGAAGACCGCAAAATCGGGCGGCGAGAGCTTCATCGCCAGCTCGATGACGCTCTACAACGAAGTCCTCGCGCGCCGGCCCGATCTGCTCCCGGCGCTGTTCGAGCCCTATCCGACCGACCGCCGCGGCGAAGTCCCCGAGGGCATGCGGCCGTGGTTCGACATGCCGGTGTACCACCACCACGAGGGCCAACTCACCTGCATCTACGTGCGCCAGTACATCGAGTCGGCGCAGAAACACTTCCCGGAAGCGCAGCGCTTGCGGCGCGAACAAGTCGAAGCCATGGACCTGTTGGACGAACTGTTGAACGACCCGCAGATCCATCTGTCGATGGCGTTCCTGCCCGGCGACATGCAGTTCCTGCACAACCACCAGATCCTGCATTCGAGGAACGACTTCGAGAACTGGCCCGAACCCGAGCGCCATCGCCACCTGCTGCGCCTCTGGCTCGCCCCGGCGGGCGCGCGGCCGCTGCCAGCGGTTTTCGCGCCGCGCTACGGCAGCGTCACGCCGGGCGCGCGCGGCGGCATCGTAGTCAGGGGAACGACTCCGAGAGTACCGCTCGAGGCTGAGTAGTAGAGGGATTGGCGGGAGGCATCATCTTCAGAATAGTGCTACGCACGCGCTCCTCGGTCCAGTCGATTTCCCCGAGTACCGAGTAGCGGATCCTGCCGTCGGGACCGACGAGAAAACTCGCCGGCAGAATGCGCGCTTTCCAGGCCTTCGCGACGGCGGTATCGCGATCCAGCAGTATCGGGAAATCCAGCGCCACCTCCTGCATGAAGCGCCGGATGCGCGCTTCGGGCTCGGCGAGGTTCACCGCCAGCACCACGAACGGCCGCCCGGCAAGCGCGGCGCGCAGTTTGTTCAGCGACGGCATTTCGGCGCGGCAGGGCTCGCACCAGGTGGCCCAGAAATTGATCAGCACCACCTTGCCACGGTAATCCTCCAGCCGGTGCGGCCGGCCGTCGAGGTCCTGCAGCGCGAGCGGCGGCGTAGCGCCGCCGCTCGATGGCCGTAGCTCCTGGGCGCCGGCGAGCGCTGCCGCGCCTGGGAGCAGCAACCCCAGCAGCAGCCCGGACAGCAGCCGCAACGCCTAGACCTTCACACCATTCGAGCGGATTTCGTACTTGAATGCATCCGGTTCGAGCTGATCAAGCGCTTTGCCGCCCGTTTCCCCGTTCGTATACATCAGGTACGGAATTTTCGCGCTACTGGAACCCGGCAGCTTGACGTCATGCGCCATGTTGTAGGCAAGCCAGTTCATCTCCCAGCCGCCGAACAGGCGCTTGCGCGCCGCCACCACCATCGGATGATCGATCCCGAGGTTGGCGGGCGGTTCTTCGAGCACGACCTTGCGCACATCGCCCGGATCCACCGGCACCCAGCCCACGCCTTGCGCGAAGAACTCGGCGCGGCAATGCTGCGCGCGCGTCACATTCGGCGAACCGACGCCGAGACTCTTGTAGCCGTGGATCGAGGGCGCCACGCGCAACCCGTAGACATCGCGCGCCGGCACGCCCGCCGATCGGGCAAGACCGACGAACATCGCATTCAGGTCGCCGCACTTGCCGCCGAGGTTCTTCGTCTCCAGCATCGACTTGATGTCGCCCCAGCCGCAACCGCGGGTCTTGGCGTCGCGAAACGTGTTCTCGACCACCCATTCGTAGATCGCGCGCGCTTTATCGACATCCGATTTCGCACCCTTGACGATATCGCGCGAGGTTTCCTTCACGATGCCGTCGGTGGGAATCAGCTCCGTCGCCGCGGTGTAGAAAGCAACATCGGCCGCCGAGAGCTTCTCCGCGTCCGGCTTGCGCTTTGTCGGATCCACCGCCCGGTCACGCGTCATGAAACTGCTGGTCACTTCGATCACCGGCGCGGCTTCGCTGCCGTTCCACTGCGCAAACACCATTGCGGCCCCGTATTTTCCGTCGCGCGCGATCTGCGCCGTGGCCGCATTGCCCGACCAGGAGGAGCCGACCGGGCGCTGCCATTCGGTTTCGTCCATCATCGGCAGCGGAATCCAGGCTTTCGAGCCGCCCTGTGGTTTGAGGATCGTCACCCGCGTGACAATTTCGTAGCTGCGCCATTCCCCGGTGGTGCTCGCAACGGCTTCGCGCCATGGCATCGAGGCGACGGCGGTCGCTGCGGCTGTCGTTTTCAGAAATTCTCTGCGATCCATATTGAAACCTCCTGATTTAGACAAGCAAACACGTGCGCCGGCCTTGGGCCGATGCGACGATGGGATGCGGGGGTGACACGAGGAAAGGCAGGGACAGAAAACCACGGAGGGCGAAACCATGCGCGCAACGATCGCAGTCGCCCTCGCGGCCGCCCTGCGCGTGCCCGGCGCCCCTGCGCGAGGTGCCCAGCATGGCACCCAGCGAGCGCGAACCGCGCGAAATCAAACGTGCCAGCAGGAACATGGTCTGCGCACTCTACCCGTCGAATCCCCTACTAACAAGCCGGTAATTCGATGCCGTTCAGGCGAAAAAAAGCCCGGCTTTTACCGGGCTTGGTCGTTCCTGAGCCGCGAAAATTACTTCTTCATTTCCTTTTTCTTGCCTTTGGCTTTCGCCTTCGCCTTGCCCTTTTTCGCGGACTTTTCGGCGGCGGGCGCGGCCTTCACCGGCTCGGCTTTCGCCGAGGCAGCAGCGGGGGCAGCAGCAGGCGCCGGGGCGGCCGCAGGGGCCTTGGCGGGGGCTTGCGCCTGGACCGACACGGCAAACGCCGAGGCCACCAGCGCGACGATCAAATTCTTATTGAACATGCTATTTCTCCTGATTTATGGACTCGGTTCGAAACTGAACCGGAACGAATAACGCGCTTCCTGTCGGGCGGTTGACAGCTGCGCTAATCGAGATCGGCCCCCTCCCCCAGCAAAGCCTTTCGAAACCGGGCCTTCAGGACCGCCCCTTCCCGGGGTGGCAGGACCAGGGGAATCTTCTCGGCGATCACCTTTACCTGGGCGAAAACGGGCCCCGGCGCGCCATGAATCGCCGCTCGCAGGCCGGCCAGCTCCCCACGCGCGCGTACCTGCCTGGCGGAGCCGAAACCACAAGCCATGGCCACCTTGGCGAGATCCACGCCCGAGGCGGTGTGCGTCGCCTGCATGCCGGTTTCGCCATAGCGCTCGTTGTCGATCACCACCACCGAGAGGTTGGG